>Ga0307517_10005386_pt1 | contig 19318 bp, 8 predicted proteins | sample 23_EM_MG_FD_194515 | JGI IMG/M metagenome (GOLD analysis project Ga0307517, IMG submission 194515) | Populus trichocarpa ectomycorrhiza microbial communities from riparian zone in the Pacific Northwest, United States - 23_EM | ecosystem: Host-associated > Plants > Roots > Unclassified | place... | reverse complement strand
TCTAGGCTAGCTTGCGCGCACCTCGACTAATCTCATGGGTCCTGAAGTTAACGACCATGTAAGCCTCCAGTGGCCATCATATGAGCAACCACAGGGCTTGAACCTGAGATCACAGAGGGAGCAAACCTCTTGGTCCCAAGCTCTTACCACTGGGCCACCACCTATATGGTTTGGTATCCCTTATTTTGATAGACGACCAAGTGACCCTCTTCTTTGATGGACCGACTTCCAAACCTAGATGGTTTGGAGTTTAACGTGAGTGTCCAGGTCAGCTTGCGCGCACCTCGACTAATCCCATGGACCCTGAAGTTAACGACCATGTAAGCCTTCAATGGCCATCATATGAGCAACCACAGGGTTTGAACCTGAGACCACAGAGGGAGCAAACCTCTTGGTCCCAAGCTCTTACCACTAGGCCACCACCTAGATGGTTTGGTATCCCTTATTTTGATAGACGACCAAGTGACCCTCTTCTTTGATGGACCGACTTCCCATACCTTTTTTTGGTGGACAAACCTCACATCTCCTCTTTTGATGAATCCACGACACCTGGAATCGACCTCACCTATCCACAAGATCGACCACACCTCCTCATGGGACTAGACTCACACCTTTTTCCTAGTCGACCTGAACTCGCGTCTCTATTCTCTTTCTTTGACGAGTCAACCGTGCATCTCTCCCGATATATTTATTTCATAGTTATTAAATCTAAACCAGTAAAATCCGGTCAACTTGTCGGGTCGACCCGTGACCTGGGCGACCAGACAAAACTCGGTAGGGACTCGTTTTTTTTTTCAAATGTGTTTTTTCTCTTAACCAGAGACCCCTCTTTTTTTTTATATTTTTTAGTTAGTTATTAACTCTTTTTAAATTTTACTAAATAAATCCTAGAAGAATATTTTATTTTTTCAATATAAGATTTGAAACCCTTTAGTATATATACACTCTATGATTACAAGAAAAAAGTTATTTTTTTCATTGTGGGATAAAAAACCTTTTTGGTTTAAATACTTCAATTTAAAAGGATTTCATAGTATTTTTTCAATGTGGAATAAATTTTTTTTTGAAATAATCTTTTAAACTTTATTATTTATAACATGTATAGTTTATATTCATATGAATTGTTTCTTAATTTTTTTCATATAAAATATTAAAACTTCAAATATATATATATTTTTTTAATTTTTTCAGGTTGACCCAGGTCACCCGTGTAACCCAGGACCAGACTCTTTAGTCGGGTCAATTCTCGAGTCGGATTTGATAACTATGGTTTATACCCCCGCATCCAACTGCTAGATCCTAGATGCATTATCTCTTGGTCAAACATGGTTTACTCACTGCCAACTATGAAGATAAAACATATATTCATTAAATAATCACATGTCCTCCTCCCATAATAGAGCCCAAGAATGACATTATAGCATGTCTATACCTAGGGATGACCCTCATAATGTCATCCTTTTCACTCAGAAGTGAACTACCAGCCTTATCTCTATGCAAGTTAATGTGGCTCATGGCCATATAAACGTCCATTAGTTATAAAATAAAGGGGTCCAAAAATGATGCTCACGTTCCGTTCTTCAACCTTTAATTGTCTTTTGTATCTTTTTTTTGCAATACATACAATATAACCTTAAAGATTTCATTCCTTCTACATTAGTGCTAACTTAAGCATCAAAGAGTTTACCTGACCAAGTTCTATGGGTCACCTTTTCGGTGATCTTTATCCAAGGTTGTTCTCTATGTGTTTTCTCCATGAAATTGGCTCAATACAATATTCAATATTCTCTCTAGGTGGATCTTCATGTGTTGTTTTTCATGAAACTGACTCCATATAATATTAGCTATGAGATTCTTTTTAAGTGACTCTCCATGAGTTATACATAAACGTTCTTTAATCCTAGCACAAACTATAACTTCTCTCGGGTATAAAGACCTTCCTCACCTTATCTAAGTATAAAGACAACTCTCCTCTAATGTGTGTGGTTACACCATGCCTAAGTATAAAGGCACTACACCACCTAGCACAAAGGATTATCATAACATATTTTTGAAGTTATCCTAGATAAATCCTTAGCCACTTTAGAAAGTGTCTTGACTAAGTAAACAAGACGGTCAAACAGTTTAACTTAATGACTCGCATCTCTAGAGGCTCGGTTCACACAAATCACATGTATGATAAAATTATTCTATCTCAAACTAAGTGAACCTCACTTTGAGATAATAAGCAACTAATTGAGGTGTCAGGACTAGAAGCATGCTTGAATTGGTGGATCTCTAGAAGTGAGTCCTCTGTCAATAGGACAAACCATTTGACCCCTCTTTTTATGGACCAACCTTGTGACCTTTCTTTTATGGAATAACCACAAACCTTGAATCTTTTTTTTTGGCAAATAGACCTCACCTGATACGATCAAGTAAGGTCAAAATCAGATTTTGGCGTAAAATCTTTTACTATCTAGTTTTACACTATCAAGAATAACTTTCAACTCAACCATTAGATCGAGTTGAAATCTTTATAAGTGTTTCTAGACATGTTTTTCTATATTGGGCTAAAATTTCAGGTCAATCTAAGTTCAGGAAGGGATTATTTAAGAAGGTCAAAGTTACTAGATGAATCTTGTTAAATATGTTTGTTTGGACCTTCGTCTATTGTTTGGACTATATCTAGAGATACATAAGGAAATATTATGAATAATGTGCTTGAAGTTAGGACTAAAATTTGCCAAGAATGTGCTAAAATTAAAGAAACTATGTTTCCTTGTATATTATGGATTTCAGTTAATACAAGGATTCCTTAATACTCTTGAAAACCTGTATGGCAACTATTTACTTACTTATTCTACAAATATTCCACAAGAGACATTTATGGCAATAACTATTATCCATAATTTGCAAGGATTCCATATCCATTATAAAATGTATATGGTGGTAAGGAGGCTTGGGATTTTTTTATTTTTATTTTTCTTATTTTATAAGATTTCCTATCACATCACGGAGACTAAAGGGAGGTAATTTAAGGGAGAAAATTTCAACTATTTAAAACAAAGTTTCTTATCTAATTTGGAGCATAAAGTTTTGGAAAAGCCTTAAAGGAAAGCAAAAGAGGAGTTTCAGCCATGCATAGGGATTTCAAGCAAGAGGAATTTTTTTATGGTGTTTTTATTTATTTATTTTAGTGTTGAATATTATTAACTTTGGACTTTATTATTAATCTCTGACCTAGATTTTTCAGTAATAATAAAAATTTATATTTAATCCAAGAATAAATAGGTTAATTAGAAAATAAAATAAGGAGATATTGAAAATATTGGAAGGATTTTTAAGGATTAAAAAAAACCCTTTGTGTATGTTATTTTAAAAGTAGGTCGAGATAGAATATCTAGTTGAACAAAAAAATAATTAAACTTAATACGAGGGGCATTTTTGTAAGTAATGAGAAAACTGGTAATATAAATATATTGTTGGCTTCTCTTGAAGCCATTGATAACTGGCCAAATTTTTTGAAGAAATAGAGAGAGAAGCTAGAGAAAAAACCTATAAAAGGCAACATACTCCTGCAACTATATCTCTAACATCCACTTTTGTATTGGGCTGCTTTTTAGATAGATTGTTCTTCTCCCCACCCTCTACAATCTGACTAGAGGGATTTGCAAGATCAATTTTTGTTTGAGAGAAAGCAAAATAAAAAATATTATGGAAAAGAAACCTCTAAGAAAGTTTTGGTTGTTGATTGTTGTCTCTCTCTTCCACTGTTGGAGCAAGCTTATTTTTTGGTATGTGATGCACCTGGATGTGATATACATTCAGAACGATGGAGATTGAAAATGAACACTTTGGCATGAATTTGTTCATATTGAATAGTAGCTCGCCCAAATTCCAGATCAGTTTGATTTTATTATAATATAAAGAAATCTAACTGTAGAATTGTGGATATGTGTTGGTAAACATACTTATATATAATTTCACCACGAGGATGTGTTTGGTTTTGATTTTGTTGTGAGTTGGTCCTGTTTAAGGTTTCTATCATTGTAGCAATTCATTAAATTACTCTACTATAACAACTTGGATATTGTTGCATTTGGGTTACTATTACTCTACAATTGAATCAGATTCTTTTTTTACCTGAATCACCATTAAAACTTGTAATACAGACAGTCGTAAGTCTAGTGTTAATGAATTAAATGATAAAATGAAACTTGAATATGTATGTACAAATTTATAAAAGTGAAATATGCATATATACTGAATCAATAGAAGGTTGCTATTCTAGGGATCTAATTATGAATCAAAAGGTTATAATAAAATGATGGTGATGAATTTATCTTATGTTGAGAGGGAATACTACCGCAGCTAGACCATAGTTTAGAGTAGGAGTAGGGACTTTATGTGCAACAAGTAGGTGTCTTATACCTTATTAATTTTATTTGTATCACTTGAAATGTTGTAATTGCAAGTTCTTTAAATATGTAAATCATGAATATTAAATGAAAGAAAAGAAGATTGAAAGAAATTAAAGAAATGTGGACTTGATTAGTTGTCCAAGATAATTTGGAAGCTAATGATATCAATGCGATACATTGATATTGACATTTACTTAGATGAAAATATATTGGTTAAGAACTTGATTAGCCACTCCTAAAAATAGAGGCTTATGATGTCAATGGGGTTTCATTGACATTGATATTAACATAATGAAATTAAAGTGTTGAAAATAATATTGATTAGCTACTCTGGGTTTGGAAAATTAATGATACCAATGAGTTGCATTGGCATCGACATTTCTTAAACTTGATTAGTCATTTCTGGTATGAGAAACTAATGATACCAAGAAGGATCATCGGTATCGATATTAACTTAGACTTGATTAGTCCTTCTGGGTACGAGAGACTAATGATATCAATGAATATAAAAGGAATTTATAGAAATGAGCTTGATTAACTATCCCTGAAAAATAAGGAAAGCTAATGATGTTAATATGGACACATTGACATCAACATATACTTGAAAACTTGATTAGCTATCAAATGGAATGAAAGTTAATGATACCAAGTGGATTGGTATTGACATACCTCTGATTAACCATAGTCGAGGTAATGGTTAATGATATCAATCTGATATTGACATTGATTAGTTGACTCGAGTTATAAGTGACTAAAGGTGTTATGATGTTAATTTAGATAATTAGAGTAAAAAAGATGATGAAATGATAAGGGAATCTATTTATATTCTTTGATGTGATAATTGTATATTAATTATTTCATTAATTGATATTTTGTATGTTGTGCTTTTCAGGACTATCACATTAACATTAGGAGTAGAGTTACTTTATCTTTTTGTTTATATAGATTAGGTATATCATGTTCATTTTGGATTGTCATATTTTTTTTTTTTTGAAGCATGTAAACTTTAATCCTTAACTTTTGTTTGTAGATAAATGAAATTAAATGTTCACTTTTATATATGTATGCTAGATTTTATATAAACTCTTAAGCTTTGCAATTAATATGTTATATAATTAATTAGAGGTGTTATTGAGGTGAATTGAAATTATTGGTAAATGATTTATGTAGATTACGATCCAAGATGATTGGATCAAAGAATTGAGGATGTGTGTAGAAGTGAAATAGGTTTAAGTCAATAACTTGGGACATCCTGTTATAAGAAAAACTTTGCTGGAATTTTTGTAGAAATTGCGATAAAGCACCTATTAATTTGAAATAGGCTAACATTCTTGTAAAAAAAATTCTAATATCTTTATAATTAAGAATGTGTTTTGTCTTAAAGAAATTTGGATTGTTACACTTATTCTAAATTGGGTTTGTTTTGGCTCATTAAATATTGTTTTAGAGTTTGTTTTAGTAATAGACTTGTGTTAGTTGATTATTACATATGGTGCATTAGCTTGCAACCCAAAAAGAGCTCATTAAAGTTATTTAGAGGGGACTATATATTACTTTTATGAAAGCAAGTTTTGAAAGCAAGGATGATTTGAATAAACAAGACTTCTCATTTGTTTTGTATGTTGCAAACAACCTTTCTTTGTAGGGACAAAGCTCGTACACCGATTTATCAACAATGAACTAGCCTTGTAGTGTCTTTCGCATACTTTAGGTTCTTAGGTACATGGTTATCTCTGGATCGAAATTATTTTTCCAATACTTACCTCTAGGTCGGGGTTTCAAACCTGATATTCAGCTTTTTTGGGTTGATTTTCAATTTCGTTGTGGGTTGCATAATCACGTGATCACGAGGTTTGCATCATCATCTCTTTACGAGACATGACTTAACCAACCTCATCTCCCTACAAGATTGTCCTGGTTCCTTCTCCATGATGGTCCCTAACTCGCATTCCTCTTCCTTGATGGATCAACCACACATCATTTTAAATAGAACTTATACCTTTAAATTCAACTACTATATCGAAGGTACACTAATTCCTAGTCAAACATGGTTTACTCATCTCTAACTACATAAACAAAATGTACGTTCATTAAATGGTTACATCTCTTTCTGTTATAATGGAGCCTATATAATGATGTTATAACATGTTTATACCCTTGTGATGTCATCATCTTCACTTAACAATAAACTACTAGTTTTATTTTTAAGTAAGTTAGTATGTCTCATGGCTATATAAAAATCCATTAGCCATCAAATAAAATTTTTTAAAAAAAACCCTCGCATTCGCTTCTTAAATCTCTAATCATTTTTTTTTCATTTTCTCCCTAAACACACATAACACAACCTCAAATGTTTCATTCCTCGTACATTAGTGCTAATCAAATAACTAAGTTTTAAATGGAAATAAAATAATAGATGCAATATTAAACTTTCTAAATTAGAGATCAACTAATTATTATTTTTATAAAAAATATAGACTAAATAAATAATGGAAAAACCTCAATTTAGTTCAAAACCTATATGTAAATTCTCGATTATATTCCAAATCTATAAATTTATTATGAATCCGGTTCCCAAATTTCTATAAATCCTTCATAAATAATTTACTCTTATTTTTTTCTATTAGCCACGTATTCGTTATCACATCTGTCATGTCACTCTATCACGTCCCGAAAGGAAAATAATACCGATAAATGGTATCTGTTCCTGTTCTTCCAGGAGAAAAACATGGCTGCTTCGTTAGCTAAAGCTACAGTACTAGCAAGAGGCAAAGATGAAGTGTATGTGGCAGCAACGCCACTAAGAGCCACAAAAGGACCCGCTCAGCTGCTTATGTCTACTACTTACTCTCTCAACCTCTGGGATTTGCAGCACTTTGTGGTTATCATCAAACCCAATTTACCTGTACCTCCTCAAAATTCTCAGGTTCTTGATTCTCTAGTTCATTCTCACTTCTCTGTTTTCCGGGCCTTGAAACTCATTCCCCCCATATTTGGGTGGTCCAATATATGCTTAAAATTGTTGTAGATGATGGGAATATTTTTTTTCGGTGTTAGATTGTTAATTACCAGTGTACCTCATATTAATCTATTTGATTTTTTTTGTCAAATTCTTAAGCTAGCAAGGTCAAACCCAGAAAAAATATTTGTTATTCATGGAATGAATTGCAAATACATGTTATCCATACGAAACGAAAATCTTGTTATTTATGTCTAATCAAGGCAGCACGCCATTGCTCTTGTGCTATAATAGGGGTTGCATTAATGTTTAGAAGCTGAAATCTAATACTGAAGCTCAATTATTTGTATTGTAGGTTATTGTTTTTGATTTTCAGCCAAAAGATCCTGAAAATATCTACACTGCACTTGCAGTTCTATCAGGTAGAGCAGTACCAGGTGAGGGTTGCTATTGTTTGTAAACCTTTTTCCCTTCAAACGAATGTGTGATTAAGTTTTGTCAGATTTCCATCATGCATAAACTCTATTGTTTTGGACGCCAAGGGTTACCTCGGCCGAGATGACTCCATTACATTCCAAATCAGTGAACAAAGTTCATGATGTAATGTTTCTAATATATGAGTACTTGCCGTGAACAACAGTACAAAATTCATTTATTATGTTCATAATAATCTTTTATTATTTATTGAGTCACAATTTTGTTGTCATTTCAACATGAAAAGATTAACTTAATATCCTTTTCAGCTAGCACTTCTATGATGTATAGTTAAAAGCTACTATATAGTTATAATGATTTTGGTCGTCCACGTTATTGAACAAAGTTCTCTGCGACTTTCTACATATGATGTTCTCTACCCTTTTTTACAGGAGTTGTTCTTGTGCGGAAATTGTCAAAGCTACCGCGAAGAAAATGCTGGTTTGTTGGATCCTCGAAGTTAGATGCTGTAGATGTTGCAACTAAATTTAACAGTGACTGGAGAACGGATTTGAGGGTTGGCCATCACGACTGTCGTGATTATACAAATGGTAATAATGAATCTCATCTTTTCATTTACTTATTTTATGAAAATCCATTTCCCGTTCTGTCATACTATGTGATCTGGATACTTGGCAACTATTCTTAAGCTAATGATCTGCCTGCCATTGTCAATTGCTTGTAAACATTGGTGTTGTAGCACTGCTTGTGTTATGTTACGCCAGCTTGCTTACCATCTCTTTTGTCTTTGGTAGGTGTTTTCCCATTAACTAATGAATCTTGGCTGATAAAAAAAATGCATGTGAACATAACATCATTTTTCTTTTTCTTGGCAAGTAAAGGGGTCCCTTAAAAATAAATTTAACCTGTTTCTTTATCATTTTCGTTCCCCTAATCTATCCTTTTTCACTTGGAAGGATTGGTAGAGCTTCTCATTGGTGAAAAACAAGTGTTAGAGCGTCTAAGAAAAGACCGTGGTGATCAGGGTTAGGGCACCGTGTACTGAAAAGGCTATACGAAAGTTACATGGGCAAAATATCTTCTTTTATTTGTCAAAGAATCTGTTTCGACAATGCTCCGGTAAAGAAATCTCCCTGCAATATTGTTGGTGTATACTAGCGCAAGGCACACAAGCTTGATAAATTCCAACTCGTCTTTCGCCAAGAATAGTAGGTTCATGTTTTGCTTTTGACAGGCTAGTTTTGTTTTCTTTCTCAGCCAACAATCTGCCTTGCAAATTATCAAAAAGAGATTTCTATTCGTTCTGTGTATCACTGAATGACATGATTAGCTTTCAAGCAGTTTTCTCTAGGTCCAATGCTCATATGGACAGAAATGGAGTTCATTGATTCATGGTGCTGCTGTATACTTGGAACCAGAAATTTAGGATTGGGGTGCCAATTGGATGATGTATGATTTTTGTATTGCAAAACCTGTATTTTCTATATAAAATGAACTTTAAATTAAAGGGCATGATTAAAAATTTTCAAAAGTTTAGGAATAAAATGCATTTGTTTTCAAAGTTTGGCACTCATGCCCCCCCAACCCTTCGACATGGTTCCTCTCTGCATGGCTTTGATGTTTCATATCAAGTTGTACTATATATAAAAGAAATGGATTAACATATATAATGTTGCATGAAACATGGTGCTAAAAAACTATGAGGACATGATGCAGTAGCAAGAAACTCGTGTAGAAACATGATTAGAGTTGAAGGCATATCACTGGGGGTGGAGCCAGATTATTTTTCGAGGGGGTTAAGATTATAAATTGTTTTCTAGAGGGGGCCAAAACTAATTTTTAAACTGCTTATGGGAAAGCCAGGAACTTTTTATTTTTTGCAGTGGTCGGACCCTGCCAGCCTCCCCTGCATATCACCATTTTAAAAAAAATATTAACAAACTTAAGGATTTGCTAAGAGGAAAATAAGAAGATTAATATTTACTCATAGAATTATTTGAAGAGAGCTGTTGCAGAAATCAAGAACGATGATCAATAGACGAAAAAATTCATATTTTCAAAGAGTAGGAATAGAGAGAAGTTTCCTGTGACTTCTAGTGAAGTAGTTAGGATTGAAAGTGAGAGTTGAGTCTAGGAACAAGGGGAGAGAAAGATCAATATTCTTAGTTTGGAGATCAACCACTTTCAGTGAACACAATCTCAGCTCTAAACCTCTGAATATAGAGAAAAAATCTTCAATTATGTTGTTATCAAGAGAGGATATTGGGAAGTGTTGAGCGGATGTCGTAAACATGAGATCCAAGGTTGCATCACTAATCTACCTTTTGGGGTAAATAATTTCCTTTTTATACACTTAATCATTCTGATAATGATATAAATGAGAATTTCGAAGTTTTTGATATGTGTTGGGGTTTGTTTTTATTAAAGTTTGCAGAAACAATTAACAAGAGTAAGTCAAGTCCTATGCTTTTCAATTGTTGATCCGTCTTACTTATCGTAAAGGGAATCAATGTGCAGGTTGATTGTGTAATCAAGGCTTGAGAGCTACCATTGCAGTGCATTTTCTTTCTACTCTACTGGGGTTGCCATGTTCCTGTCAGTGTTGCTTTTAACCTGCTTCTTTCTTTGGTCTCAGGGCCCTCTTTTACCAAAGAAAATATAAAACGTCCCAGTCATATCCATAAAGATGAGAGAAATTGCTGTCATTCATTGAAAGCATGGATCAGTCATGCATGCGTTGCACACACGCCTGGAAGGGATGTGGGGGCTGTGGTGAAGGAAATATGTAAAAGAAGTTATGGTGGGAGATTTTCCACTGGTCAAGTTTTGCTACTTGTCAGTCAAGCTTTTCTGAGTATAATTTCATATCAAAGATTGATGAAGACAAAATAAAAGGCATTAGCCATTAGGCATAGGATACGAGGGTAGTATTGGTTAGATGGTCGAAACAAGGAAAAAGGTCATCAAAAAGCAGACTACTTTGCAAGTTTTCATATCGGCAAATCTTCAAGGAAAGAAATCTGTTCAAAGGGAATCTTTCATCATGGGTGCTGCTATTTTTTCTATTGGGCCACGGTGGGATGTTTTGGGTGACCTACTCTTAGATAAAGGCTTCTTTCCCATATACATCGAATGTTTGGTAAAGAAGCATGAGTTCAATTTTCAACATTGTTTTGTGTTAGTGTACAGTTGTTATGTTGATGGTGGGTTGGTGCCTGTTGAAAAATTAGCCGAGTTCTGGTGCCTCTTTTTAGGTAGCTGATAATTAAGAGGCTGTTTCAAGTACTATTTGTCTTGCCTAACCTCCTCCTATTTTTATAATCTCGATTCAACAAGAGAAAAAACGAGATACTGCTCGGCCGATCTAGCTTTGTAAACAGGATTTTATCTAGTTAGTCTGAACCAGTCAAAGTTTGGCCAAGACAAGTAGCAGGATTTAGGCCATTCAAGCATGATTTCTAATTTCTCTCGGCAAGATTTAGCCTGCAAAACCTTGCAGTAAGTAATTTCCGATGATACGATGAGTGGTCCGGTCCTTGTTGATAATCATTTAGCACATTCAAGAGGATTATTGAACATTGGAATTGAATGAATATTCGTTTGTGTTGTGATTGATCCGATATTTATATTCAATATTCATATATACACAAATAGAAATTGTTATCTGAAGTCTCCAAGCATGTAAGATTTGATCATAACCTGATGATGGAGCAGATAATTAACACAGAAACAGGATTTTGTTTCAGAGCAGGGAGTAATCAACTCACATATGGAGAAGTATCCGATCCTTGGTTGTATGCATCACTGGGAGTATCGATCCAATTCAGGCTGCCCACATGAACTACTGTTTGAAACCAATTTGGTGCCCCTTGTAGCTCAATGTCCTTGAACTTTCCATTCTTCGGGTCATAAGAAACCAGAACTCTGTTCTTATACTCCAGCAGGATTTCACCATTCTTCAAGACACATAGAGCTCCAACAACCCTTCCATTAGAACTATTTTTCCATATCTTTAGCTGTCGGTCCTGATTTTGTTTCAAGCCCTTGGGCATGTAAGCCCCGATGTTGTATTCTTTAACCCAAGACTCCTTCACATTGTACTCCTTCATGACCCAAATCTCCAATCTTCCATAATTGCAATAAACAGCAGCAGAGAGGCAACCCCTCAGAACCACTAGGTGATAGTTGCACCTATTTAGGCCACCGCAGTCCGGTTTCGAGACTTCTCGGAATTGCTCATCGGTCAAGTCGAATGAGACCAGCCTGCGGGCGGGCTTATTTCTACACGGGCGGCTAATCCAATGAAGCCTTCCATTAACCAGGGCCCCTGAAGCCCGGCGAACAAGCCGGTATGACACTTTGCCTAGACTTCGCCATTCAGGGCAGCCTAGCGTTAAAATTTGGACTTCCGATAGTGGATAAATGATTCTACGTGACCGAGGGTAGCCACCATGCCCATTCCTGTAATACACGATTCTGATTACCTTGTATTCTTTCGTCTTGGGATTGAAACCAAACCCAGAAACCACTTCTTGATCAGGATACTGCAAGGATTTTGGCAGCTCTTTATAGCAGCCTGTGAAAGGATTATAGATATAAAGAGAATCATTGTACAATGAGTCAGATAGGCACAGTAAACCGTTACAGGAGCCTACCACTTCAAATTCTGGCATCATAGAGGAAAAGGGTGCCGGAATTCTCTTCACCTTCTCCTTTTCTTCCTCGTGAGCAGCAAAATCCACAAAATAGAGATTGTTTCTGATTGGAAAGTCGCAGTGAAGGATTAGGCAAGGATGATCGGTGTCCTGAGTTGAGCAAGACAAATATAAATCTACAAGCTGAGGATCCTGCACCAAGGCACGCCAAGCTCGGCATACACACTTGAATTGCACCAAAGATGTGATGGGTAATCTTGAAAGTATATCATGAGCAATCTCCCGTGGTAGAAGCTCCATTCCAGTTGTTTGTGGATCATATTCAACCTTGGTTTTTCTTCGTTTCCTATGTTTCTCACAATCCAAGTCCATATTGACCACTACAGGCAAAAAGGCTTAGTATTAGATCAAAAGATGATGGCTTGTTCTTGAAGATGAAGAATTGGAGTTGCATATAAGCATGATGGGCTTCGATAAGATCATCAAAATTTTAAGAATGGAGTTGGAAACCACAAGGAAATTGGTGTGTTCTAAATGGGAGCCACCATTGAATAATTCTCCACGTATAAAAGAGTTTGGTTTTCTTTTCATTACAGAGAAAAGTTAAATTGATAGACCCAGCAATCTTCACCGTCCAATAAAAGAATCCAGGGCCAAGATACGATGCAGATTAATTGCAAAACTTAACGAATCCTATTCCTTGTTTATGGATGCATGACCCTACTGATAGTGACCTAGCGACATTTAGTTTGAATAAGAACAAGAATTGCCCATTTAATGTACTAAATGCTAGACAAAGTTTTCTTTCTTTCTTTCTCCTGCGTGGATGCCCTTGTACGTGTTCTTACAAGAAATTTTGCCTAGGCAGATGCCAGGAATCATCCCTGTGAAGGTTTTCTGGAGGTGGGGTGTGGCAAGAAATTAATATATCTCCAAGATTCAGAATAAAAGCCATTGCACAAACGTGATTGCTCTGAGTCACAGTACAAAAGGACCAAATGTATAGACTTATGGGAGCTAGGCAGAGCCCAGTTCTTCTCACACACAATCATTTAGTGTAGTCTAACAAGAAGGTCTCAAGAACCATCTGCCGCTTGATGTAAAGGCCACGTGAGCTTGTTTGGAAGAAATTTCTAGGAAGCTGGGATGCCAGTGGCCAACAGAGGGATCTCGTCAAGACTTTCTTTCTTTCTTTTAACAAGCGAAGTTAAGCGTGCAATTTCAAAGCACTTGTTTATCTTCTTTCAAGAAAGCAGCACGGAGACAGTTCATTTCAAAGCATGAATTTTCTTCACACTAACAAGTAAATAAAGGTCATGTGGGAAATTGTTGGATTTAAAGAGTTAAAGGTTAAAGTGATTGAAATAAAGTCTGAGGACCAGTTTATAAGTTTATGAAAAGGGGACTGAAAAGCATCATTTTGGGACCAAAACTCACCTATTCAGTTCAACCCGGTTGTTTTAACATCGGTTGGAACCTCACCATTTATTAACCACTTAGATTGTTGGTTCATGTTGGTTCACGCGACGCTGCAAATTAAATAAAAAAAATATAAGTATTGTTAATAATTTTTTTTAGAAAATACAAATTAAACTGTGTGAGTTTTAATTTGATATGACTCGGTCAACTTGACGAGTTCAAGGACAACACAGACGGCTGGTACAAAAATAGTTTAACTCAAAATAAATATTCAAAATGATATTTTATATAAATATTGAAACGATAATTTATTGGATCGATTCGGATTAACTCGGGTTAACTTATCAATCCGCATGATGAGTCAAGAGACTATGATACCTTAAAAAATAAATTAAAATAAGATATAAAGTTTAATTTTGAAGTTTTCTTTTTGAAGAATTTATTAAACTTTCTGAATAAATAATAAAAAATGACAGTTATTAGTCTTTTCAAAGTATTTATTTAAGTTCAATGATTGTTTTGAAAGTAATATTTTCTTTCACATAAAAAAATCTAGAGTTAAAAAACCTGAGATGTAGACGTCCAAATGGAAAAAATAAAAACTCTGAACTATTATTCATTATCTCTATAGACGGGTGGGTGCATCAAAATGGTGATAATTTCTGGGCAATCACACATTATTTCCACCGTAGAGGCTGCTCTCTGCTTCCAAATTCTCAGAAATTTCCCAATGTTACAAACGAAGGATCCTTCTGCATAGCTACAAAATTGTACTGAACAGATCTTTGGAGATGCACTCGTTGTGTTTGCGTAGGACAGAGGGACAGAAATGTTTTCACCAAAATATTGTTTTTTAAATAACAAATTATCATGATCTTAAAATCAGATTTTAATTAAAAAAAATAATGAATTGATAATTTTGACATTAATATATTAAAAAAATATAAATAGGAAACATGAGAAAATTAAAACATAATTTCTTAGTTATGTTGTTTATTGCATAAAACTCAAAGTAAGTAAGATAAATACAAAACAATCATAATAATTTGAAACAAGAATTAACAAAAAAAAGGTATTTCTTTAATCAAAATCCCTTTATCTTACTAAAACATTCATTTTTTTATATATATAATTCTTATTATCACAAGTATTGTTTTTAAAATAAAAACTTATCATAATTCTAAAAGCAAATTTTATTTTTTTTTAAAAAAAAAAAATAATGAATCAATAATTTTGACTCTAATTTATTATATATATATATATATATATATATAAAACTTGAGAAAAAGTTTATAAGAAATTTACAATAACAAACAAATAAACAAATATTTCACCCACATTAAATATTCAAGGTTAACATATAATTATTCAAAAAGTAATTGTTAATATTATTATAAAATATACTAATATTACTTGGAAACAATGAAATAATTGGATAATTATTTAGTTGGTGAGATGACTCTAGACATTATATGGATATTGGTGTTGTTCCACTAAAAAGATAAAAATAAACCTTATGAAGAGGTTGGGGCTATTGTCTTATTGAGATAGTTGATCAATTCCTTCCAGGATGAGTTGTGCAATCACACTTAGAAGATCATGTGAATCTACGTTGTTGAGGCCCTATCAATCCTATCTTTGGAGCATAGTTATCAGACCCGACCCGGTTGTTGACCCGGTAAAATGACCGGGCCACGGGTCTTGTGGGTTGACCCGGCTCAACCCGGGTCAAGAACAAAAACACACATTAATATGGTTCTTTTGACATAAAATATCATATTAATATATATGCTAGCATAATTAACAAGAAAATATCACATTAACATATTTACTAGCATAATTAATTAGCATCAATAGATTAGAAGGTGCATTTATCTTCAAATAAACAAATATTTAACATAATTTAAAGATAAGGATAATAAAATAACAAGTTCTTCTAGAGATATATAATTTAACATAATAGATATAAGGTGACAACATTCAAACTCCAGTTTGCATTAGAATCCATAAATCAACATTTGAACTTCATTTTGCATTAGAATCCATAAATCAACATCTTCAGCTGCATAAAGAAAACAAAAGATTTTAGAATATGTTGAACACTTACCACTAATATAATTAAAAAAAAAGAATGGTAAAGTACAAGACCTCATTGGAATAACCACACTTTTTCTACACAACATCTTTACTTTGGTTGAATATAGGCATTGAGTTCTTCAGTGTCCATAGGAGCAAAATTTGAATCAAATACCAATGGAATTGAGCCAACCTCATTAATGTCTATTGAAACATCATCATGCTCTTGTGTATCTTCATCATCACAGTCATCTTCAATCTCATTTATATTTATCAAATCTACAATTGAAACATACTTAATCAATAAACATTATAGTCATGACACAAAGTGAAAGATCAAATCTTCCATTACCTTCATTTAAAGTATCTTGAATAGTCATGGTTGATAAATCACGATGAAAGATCTGTACTTCTTCAGTTGTTAAAGATGATGGATCATCTTCTACTATCCAATTTTCAGTGTCAGAAAATGCCTCAAAATTAATTGGATCATAATTTCGTCCTTTCCAATAATTTCTACAAAATCAAAGTTAAGGTACACAATATAAGTATCAATGATGCTATGTAATAATATAAATAACTTTTAAAGAATTAGAGAAAAGAAAATACTTTGTTTTAATCTCAGATTATAGTGGACATAAACTAGGTCATTAAGTCTGTGATGCTCCAATCGATTTCTTTTCTTAGAGTGGATGTGCTAAAAAATACTTCAATTCCTCTCGCATCCTGAAGAACTACAAGTTTGACTTAAAACTCGTATAGTTAGCTTTTGGAGATTTGGAGCACAAGTTCCATACAGCACCCACCATTCTTCTATATACAAAATTAATAAGTTGGATTATATCAAGATAATATTTTTAAATTACTTTGAATATGAAAATAATAATATACCTGGAGGTAAAAGGGTGCGATCATTTTTCGCAGACACTCTACCAAATTCATGTTCTGCATTCCTAAACAACTTCATTTCACTTGTAAGCTTGCTTAACAGAATTGCATTTCCATTTGCATACTTCTCAACAACATCTAGAAGTCCAGAAATGGTGTTTATATATCTATCCATTAGATTGACATCATATTGAAATCAAGGATTCAACCAAAATCCTGCTGCATAAAGCTTCCTATACAATTGTCCATCCCATCTATTATTAATGATGTCTATGAAAGGTTGCACCTTAGTTCTTTTCTTTTGAAATCTCAACATTTCTTCCTTTGCAGAATGGATAGCCTCATATAAATATCCCATAATAGGTCTATCATCACTATCAACAATTCGTAGAACTCGAACCAATGGTTTGGTCATTCGTACAATTGATGCACATTCTTCCCAAAACATAGAGTTCAATACACTATCAACAAACCTTTTTCCTTTGCTATCTTTAACATAAGCAGAGGAGACCCATTCTTTAGATGTCACCATAGCTCTCAAATTATCTTTGTGTACTAAAATGCTTTGCAAAGTTATGAAATTAGTAGCAAAGTGAGTAGGAGCAGGTCGAAGTATTTCTTTCCCTCCAGTGAACTTCCTCATCAAATATAGTGATAACAATGATTATAAATATACTTTGTAATACTAGAAGCATGATCAACAACAGAACAAACTGACTGTAGCTTACCAACATCTTGGAGTATGAGGTTGATGCAATGACTAGCACATGGAGACTAAAATATTGAAGGAAATTCTTCCACTAACAACTTGCAAGCAGTAACATAATTAGAAGCATTATCAGTCACCATATGCACAATATTTTCAGGCCCAACAAATAAAACAACCTCTCTAAACAATTTATGCAACAACACAACAGTTTTTGAGACCTCCGATGCATCTACTGTTTTAAAAAAAATAGTTCTTTTAGGGCAATATACTAAGAAATTAATTAAAGTTCTCCTCTTTTGATCGTCCATCCATCAGCCATTAATGTGCAACCGGTCTTCTTCCAAGTTTCTCAATAACTCTCAACAAAAAGCTTCACTTCATCAACCACCTTTGCTAGGTAATAACCACGAAGAGCATGGAAATTTGGTCCTTTATAACCAAGACCCATGACTGTTATACCATCTATAGCATGCTGATAGTAAACAGAGTTTGCAGCATTGAATAGCACACATGCATCAATCATCCATTTTGCTATAACAAGATCACATCGTTCGATAGCTTCTTTGTTTTTCCAACAACTTTGGAGAGACTTTTGAGCACCATGAGTTGTTCTTGGAATAAAATATGCCCCTAATGTAATATTTTCTTTATATTTTCCACAACTTGCAGACGATTGTTTAACAGCACCAGTGATTTTACTCTTTTCTTTATTGGTAACCTTCGGTGGTAACATTAGCTTCTTACCATCAGCTTCAACATCATCATCGTCATTATCATCATCATCGCCTTTACAATCATCTTCTAATTGTCTAATCATCCTCTCCTCATGCTCTCTTTGTTTAGCGCTATATGAATTGAAATCTGCTTCCATTTCTCTAGCTCTCCTTTTCTTTTCAACATTCCCCTGAAGATTCAGAAGCATTTAATGACGAACATCCGGAGGACATTTGTGGCATTGTTCCACTTCTCCTTTAGTTCCAGCTAAATGTTGCTTGAATCGATTAATGCCTCCACCCGCAAAAACTTTGGCACAATATAAGCATATTAATTTGGTTTTCTTACATCCCACACTAAGTTCAGGAGCTTCTCTGCAATGACCTCATGCCAAATCTGTTTTTCCTCTTATACCACTTGATGTTGATATGGAAATTGAAGGTTCAGATAATGGAGTAGTTGAAGGAGTGCTATTTGAAGTGCTACCATGTTGAGAAGCCATTTTACAAACCTATAGTAAATCAAATCAAACTAACATGATGAATAAAAAGGTTGCATGTGTTGGAAGTGGTACTTGCAGTATGCAATGCATATGAAAAAACTTGAATTAGTAATGTGACAGCATATTTCAGAAGAAAAGATGCATTGATCATGTTCAACTAATAATCCGGATTTAAGGATAACAGTTCCAGAACAATTAATCTATCACATGATGAATAGCTAGACACACCAAACATTATTGATGAACAATAATTTAGAACAGGAACTAGAAGCAATTATTCAACATGGTGTTAGATCAGGAAGTGTTACATTCGGACCATATTATTGTGATTAATTGGCTAATCAATAATCATATCATAAAAGACAAAAACCAAATCAAGATGAATGAGAAATAGCGAGCACAGCTGTTTTGCAGAGAAACAAGAGCTTACTGTGCTGGCTCTGGCTTACTCTCTCAAGTCTCAACTATTTCTCTACAAATAATTAGCATATGCTTTCAGCCACAGGACATACTTAGAATAATTAATTTATGAAATTAAATGATAAAGAATTAATTTAT
>Ga0307517_10005385_pt1 | contig 19327 bp, 12 predicted proteins | sample 23_EM_MG_FD_194515 | JGI IMG/M metagenome (GOLD analysis project Ga0307517, IMG submission 194515) | Populus trichocarpa ectomycorrhiza microbial communities from riparian zone in the Pacific Northwest, United States - 23_EM | ecosystem: Host-associated > Plants > Roots > Unclassified | place... | reverse complement strand
GAAAGAGATGGTATTTATATTTGTCAAACCCCGTTTCAAAAACAACTTGAAAAAGAATCTGAGTTACCGATCATCACATTAATCTCTAATCATCAATTTTTTTATTAAAACGATAACAATTTATTTTTCAAGAAGAAATTAACTTTGTCAGACTTGAACGCTCGTTCAAGTTAAATTGGTTTAATCAAAGTCAAAATTCTACTTCATTCAACTACAAACTCGACCTAAATGAAACTTTTGAATTATAAATTACTTGCATCAACTCGGGCCAGATTTAGACAGCATTTGAAAACACGGGTCAACTCGTGTTTTTAAAAAATTCAAAATTTTGTTGCTAAAAATTAATATTTTTTTATGTTTTAGATCATTTTAATACGCTGATCTCAAAAATGAATTTTAAAAAATAAAAAAACATCATTTTGATGCATTTTGACATGAAAAACATTTTGAAAAACAACCGCAACTACACTTCTAAACAGATAAATAATACGACATCTATCATGGTCATGTAATGAAATAAAGAAAGTTGTAATTTGAGGAGTGCCAAATTGATAAAACTCGTATACAGAATCGTAGATATGGAGGAAGGAACAAGCACTTGCTACCATTGCCATCCTTTTGTCCATGGAAATCTAGATTCCAAACGATCATAATCCATACCCCACACTGCAAGGGGATTTGTACTAGGACAGGGATCTTAATTAAGTTAGAGCCAGACAGCTCTTCAAAGATTATCAAACCACAGCCAACCATTGTTTCTTTCCATCCTTAATTTCTTTTTTTCATACCTTTTGTTTAAAGTGTTTGCCGACTAGACTGTTGATAACTGAAATTGATGAGATACCAGCACGAAAAGGAAGTTTCAGCATGAAAAAAGGTCCAATTTTCACATTGTTTTCACATATTAACTACTCGATCACGACACTGACTCCATCAAAACCCAAAAACTGAAGGGAAATGACTGGGTTTATCTATGTTAATCACATTCTTTATGATAAAAGTGTGAGATACAAATACTCTGTAGCAAAATATACTGCTAGAACATCTGCAGCTACATATATCTGTTGACAGTCACTATATTTACCGGAGGCATTAATCCTTAGTCGGGATAAGTTTTAGATTATGTGCTAGTTGAGTTAATTCTTATTAATTTTTTTTAAAAAATATTATAATAACACGTTTTGATTATTTAAAAAAATATATATAATAAATTAACTCGAATTCTTGATCCGATTATATTGAATCAACCCTGTTAATTTTAAAACCCAGCCTAAATGAACAGGATTCTGATTCGACATGGGTGCCAGTCCGTTTCTCCACAGCTAATCCGCATTTAAGCATGAATCAAACAAAAGGCAGACTAACAAGTTAGGATGATTGATGGATAAGCGTGTAATTATTTACATGTAGAAACTGTTCCTAGTTCTGAAACAATCAAGCAATTATTAGTGCTGGTGGTGGTCCATTCCAGCTTGTTGTCAAGAAAAATATGGCTGGAAGATTGGGAGGAACACCCATTTGGATCTCTGCTGTGATTAAACACTACAACGATTCAATTGTCTAATCAAAGAAAAGGCTATTTTTTCTTAGGGCCTTTAATCACTTTCTGATAATTGCACAACATTACCTAATGTTCTTGGCTTTTCTTTTTTCTTTAAAGTATTCTCGTATAGTACTCGTTTCTCCACCATCCATTACTCAATCTAGATGCCCCAAAATCTGACCTGTGACTAGGCATCCACCCATCACAGGTATTGATAATTGACCATCAACACAGTTGTTAGAGGGATACTGGTTAAATTTTGTTGGATTCGACATGTTCATCTAGAAAATCTGGAATTAAAGCACTGATTCGGATTTGATTTTTTTAGTTGAATTGAACGGTAAAATTCTTGATTTTTAGTAATTCAGTCCAAGTTCAAATCCCGATGAGTCAATATTAAAAAAAAAAGTAGTACTTTTCAGTTTAGTTTCCTAATTGGATGTAAAAACTATGATTAAAGGGCACGACTTCAATCTTTCTGGATATAATTGAGATGAACAATTAGTGGTATTTCCACTAAACCTAAGCAGATTATTATCTTCTGCAAGTGAAGTGATGTGTGGGGTAAAAACAGATCACATATTTTATCATATCTTTTTCACCTAAACCAGATGGGGATAACATATATTATTGATAACCAAAAATTGCAATCACAGAAATAATTGCCGAAGCTCTCTGATGATTGGCGTTCTTCGTAGCCAAGCAAAAATCTTCGCCTAGTAAAACACACTTCGATTGTCCTGTATGAAAACTTTATTTTCCCAATAAAGTTGTGGAAGTGCATGCAGCTATATTATTATTACGTTAAAGGAACGCAGGATTCCATGATTTCTGACAAATTTGAAAGCATCAGGGATTCCCAAGAGCACTTGTTCTTATGCATGATGACCTGTAAAGTTTAGAAACAATGACAGATTGAACGAATCCCTGCCCACCACTAAGGTCCATCTCATTTATCCTCTTGAGTGGGATTGTTCAGATAGAACCTGCAAATCATGTGGCCAAACTGCTTGCGGAGAATTAAGACATGGATGTATACCTGCATCCGTCTACAAAACATTTGGCTGCAAGAATTAAGTGCTTATTAATATCATTGATCGGGCACTTTCTCAAGTGTCTTTGAGAGAAATCCAAAGACATTGGACTTGAAATGCTAGCAAACGCCTCGGAATCTTGAATGTTACACGAAATTTCGTAATCCTTCTTCGACATCCCACCCTTTTGAATTGGAAGTTCGGCGTCCCATGCAACACCTTTTTTGGCAAAATACATCACCTCTAGAGCTCTCCTTTTAACACAGATAAATATGCCGGCCATTAACTAGAATGAGATTCGGGAATCCAGATAATGATGCCACGTAAGAAAATAATTGAACTGGTCGACCCGGTAACTCATGGATATAGAATATGGCCCGGCCAGGTTCGAACCGGTTTGATTGGTTGATACAACCAAGTCAAATTTAATGAATTTTTTTTATCCTGAAATGATCTAATTAAAACCTGCTATAAAAGCCTTCTAAGTCAGGTTAAGCCCGGACCCGTTTCGATAACTATGCCTTTTATCGGCCATCATCGTGCATGCCTACTTTAATGCTTTTACTCGAGCATTGATCCTCAAACTTGATTGGTTTCTAGATAAAACAAAACTAGAGTATACTACAGTAGTGCCATTTGAAGAGATTCCAGAGGTTAAATAATTAGTTATAAAACACTGCTAATTTTGATCAGCTTCATAACCTCCTCTGCATAGCTCCGAATCTTTTTCAGAGTTCTAAACAATAATTCATTTGAGTCAAACCGGTTGTCATCATGCTATATATATAAACCTCATGGAGACCTACCTTGGAGCCAAGAGAATCTTTCCCTGTCCTATGCAAACCTCACTTTCTATTCTCCTTGCACTTTAAAAAAAGAACAGTCGTCAGAAGTAGAACACTATACTGCCTGAATTCTCCAACATGAAGATGGAAAGACAGGTCATGAGGGTGAAAGACTTGAACCTCGGGCTTCAACTGATAGCCACACTTCTGGTTCTGTGCTGCTGTTACACACACGCGGTAGCAGAAGAGAAGAGCCAGCAGACGAAGAAGACTTTCATAGTTCACATGGACATGTCCAAGATGGCAGCAACTTACGAAGATCATTTTCAATGGTACGATTCATCTTTAAAATCTGTATCAGAATCTGCTGACATGCTTTACGCTTACAACAACATAATCCATGGGTTTTCCACCCGACTCACACCAGAGGAAGCTGAATTACTTGAAAAACAACCCGGAATTCTAGCGGTCCTACCTGAAATGATTTACAAGCTGCACACAACTCATTCCCCTGAGTTCCTTGGATTGGGGAAAAGCGATGCTGTGCCCCCTGCGTCTGCCTCCATGAGCGAGGTGATCGTTGGAGTACTAGACACTGGTGTCTGGCCAGAGATAAAAAGCTTTGATGACACAGGGCTTGGCCCCATACCAAGTACCTGGAAAGGTACTTGCGCGGTGGGTAAGAACTTCAATTCATCGAGCTGTAACCGGAAACTGATAGGTGCACAATATTTCTCAAAAGGCTATGAAGCAGCATTTGGACCTATCGATGAGACAATGGAATCGAAGTCACCAAGAGATGATGATGGCCATGGAACTCACACAGCAACTACAGCAGCTGGGTCAGCTGTCTCAGGAGCTAGCCTTTTTGGGTATGCTTTTGGGACAGCGCGTGGAATGGCTACACAAGCTCGAGTAGCAGCTTACAAGGTGTGTTGGTTGGGTGGATGTTTTAGCTCTGATATTTTAGCAGCAATGGAAAAGGCTGTTGCAGATGGCGTTAATGTCATTTCAATGTCCATTGGAGGAGGAATCTCAGATTACAATCGAGATACAGTAGCGATTGGAGCTTTCAGGGCAGTTGCACAGGGAATTCTTGTCTCATGCTCGGCCGGAAATGGTGGGCCCAGCCCAGGCAGCTTGACTAATGTTGCTCCCTGGATAACCACTGTAGGTGCTGGAACGTTGGACCGTGATTTCCCAGCTTATGTGAGCCTTGGAAATGGAAAGAACTACTCAGGCATATCACTTTATAGTGGAAAGCCATTATCTGATTCATTGTTGCCACTTGTTTATGCTGGTAATGTGAGCAATTCAACAAGCGGCAACCTTTGCATGACAGGAACTTTGGTTCCTTCACAAGTTGCAGGAAAAATTGTGATATGTGATCGAGGGTTGAATAGTAGGGTTCAAAAGGGCATGGTGGTGAGAGATTCCGGTGGTCTAGGGATGATTTTAGCAAACACAGAGCTGTATGGAGAAGAGCTAGTCGCTGATGCACATCTTCTACCCACATCCACTGTAGGGCAAAGAACTGCCGATGCAATTAAGAATTATGCCTTCTCTGATCCAAAGCCAATGGCCACGATTGCTTCTGGAGGCACAAAGCTTGGAGTTGAGCCATCGCCAGTGTTAGCAGCATTCAGTTCCAGAGGTCCAAATCTGGTAACTCCAGAAGTACTCAAACCAGATCTAATAGCACCAGGAGTCAACATTCTGGCGGGATGGACCGGGGCAGTTGGTCCAACTGGGCTAACAAGCGACAAGAGGCATGTGAGCTTCAATATCATTTCAGGTACATCAATGTCATGTCCTCATGTCAGTGGATTAGCTGCGCTCGTCAAGGCTGCTCACCAGGACTGGAGTCCAGCAGCCATCAAGTCCGCTCTCATGACCACAGCCTATGCAACATACAAAAATGGAGAGAACATATTAGACGTGGCTACGGGACAACCATCAACGCCGTTTGATTTTGGCGCCGGACATGTAAATCCAGTAGCAGCCCTTGATCCTGGCCTTGTCTATGATGCCTCTGTTGATGACTACATCAACTTCTTTTGTGCTCTAAACTATAGTGCATCTGACATTAAACAAATCACAAACAAAGACTTCACTTGCGACTCGAGCAAGAAATACAGTCTGGGGGATCTTAATTACCCATCGTTCTCTGTTCCACTAGAAACTGCTTCAGGCAAAGGGGGCGGAGCTGGTGTAACAAGTACAGTCAAATACACCAGGACTCTGACAAATGTGGGTGTTCCAGCAACATACAAGCTTTCCATGACTTCAAAAACTCCGTCAGTTAAGATCCTAGTTGAGCCAGAGTCCCTGAGCTTTGCTAAAGAATACGAGAAAAAGACTTATACAGTGACTTTCACTGCTACATCCATGCCTTCCGGTACAAACAGCTTTGCTCACCTGGAGTGGTCAGATGGGAAGCATGTTGTAGGCAGTCCAATAGCTTTCAGCTGGACATGATCCGAAATCCTGAAGAAATCCCGTAAATGATTGTCATTCACGGGACAAGTGCCTGAATTTGTATGTATTTTCAATCTCTTCCCTGATGTTCTAACAGCTGTTCCAGTACAGCAAGCTGTTGCGTTCATAATTGCTCTCTGAGGTGATCAGAGGGCATATAAAAAAGAAGGGGGGGAAATAATTGTACAGAGGATAATGGAAAGAATTGTGTGAATTGAAAATGACTCTCCAGTTGCTTTTAGTGCCTCTCAATCTGAATCCTTTAACAATTTACACTGCATGGCTGAGATTGAGGGACTTGAGTATGTTTGCATAGCAATACATCAAATCAAACTGAGCTTGACAGGCGAGGAGAACAAAAATGCTCACACACTGAACTTCTTGTGACTGCTTAGGTGAAATTAACATATGCCCAAAAACTAACTGGGAAAAGGAATTTTACAAAGCCCAACCTAAGATGAATAAGATGAGGGGGTGTGAAATCATCAAATACATCCCTCGAGCTAATTTATAACTGAGATACGAGGTACAATATAGACACAATGTAGTGTTAAGTTCTAATACCAAGAAAATTTGTGGATATTCCTGCCACTCAACCGTTCTGACACCCTACGAAATGAATTCCTCCATGTCATTCCTTTACATCGAAAGCAGATATCAATTCTTATTAACCTTCATCTAAATTTCAAAACTCTCCAAATTTAGCAATTGCCTGGTTCAACTGATTCACTAACAGGGCTACGGCATCATAGAAAAAGTACTAACTAACTAATTACTTTTGTTGCTAATGCATTTTTCATAATCTTATAACCTAAGGTTCATTCTTGATCAAACAATGGTAGGTTGCATTCCAATGCTAAAATAGACTCAAATTAACAAAATGCAGTGAGCAATCCATCAACCTCAAGACATTAGAAGGATACTCCTAAATTGCATCAATGAATAAAATTGTTACAAAACTGAACTGTCAAGTATAATTTATAGATTTCTAAAAAATGGAGAAAAGGTTACATCATGAATCCTCGATAGACTGAGAAACAGGGAGATAGTATGTATCAAGCTGCCAATACTTGTGTCTCACACCTTGCCAAACTTCTTCTCCCAAACAATCCTTAACAGGCAAGGGAATTAACTGTGTAGAGTAGCCCAAGTGCTCGAGTTCTAGCGAGACTAAATTACAGTAAACAACATGGAAGAACGCGTTACCTCCACAAAGTCCATTGAAAAAAGAGTAGATTCCTCCAGGCTTCAATAGCGCAGGTAAGTGTTGGTGAAACTCCCTCAGATCTTCATAATATTCTCCATAAGTGTCAAAGAAAATACCTGCACAAATTTAGCCCATATTTCAGAAAGTTATACAATACGCAATTGCTCTGCTGTCATTTCAAAGAACACACTTCATTATATAACTATAATTTTCAGTCCCTGCAAGGACAAAATAGTTTGGTGACATTACAAAACTTCTTGAAACTTTTCCTTATGTCTGCAACACTGCTAAGACTTTACAGAATGACCAAAATAATATCCACACTCAAACTACCGGTAGATAAGAATTATTCAAGATAGATTTATAAGGAAGGTGGAGCAATATGAGAAGTTGAAACTCAAGTTAGTATACTTCATGACCAAACATGAATCCATTTGCACTGCATGCTCCCAATGATACATTGTATGACTTTTTCAATGCTGACATTAAATGAAGATCTACAATGAGGAGTGGGTTATTTTCTTTAGGAAGTTGATGGGGTTTAAATTCAAAAGAAGCACCATTTCTGAGTACCTGTCTCGTGCACACACCACAAAAGAATACAGCATATTATATTCCTCGTATGAACATAAATTCAGATATACAGTGCATCTTCGCAAAGAGAATCTGCTTAAGAGCTAAACAATAAATTACTACTCTATTGTGAGTTAAACAAGCAGTGCAAAAGCATGCATTCTCAATTTCTCATCAAACAATACGATGAACTTATGAACAAACTGTTAGCCAGCAATGTAGGTTTCTCTAACAAACTCAAATCACAGAAGCTATACATTGTTACTTTGAAATGACAACAATAACAATGCATATCACGATATGCCACACCCTTTTGCAAAAATATAAATACAAACACAATCATGTTTAAAACGGGCATCGTGGATTTACCATCATAAGTTCCAAGTTGAGAAAGAACATCTTGCCACCGCCCAAATACTATCTTCACATTATCCTTCTCACCCCAACCATTTCGAATCATCCGTTCATAAACCTCCGGATGCGCCTCAACAATCGTATGCATAGCCGGATTATATTGTTGAATAGCTGTATCCACAAGCCCCATTCCAAAGCCAATGTTCAGTATATGACCACCACCTGAGCAAACCGCCTTTGCGTGTGCTTCCATCAATGGCTTCTCCCAAGCCATCATTATCGCCTTGCTATCCGAGTCCATTATCTTGTCTTCACTAAAACTAACCCTATCTTCTAAGTAATTCTCACCATAACCAGAATTCGACTTCTCTTTCCTGGCAATTGTTCCTAATATTAACTCAGACTGAATCCCTGTTCAATTAGAGGTTATTTTAGTAATTATAACGAAACCGAAGCTGTTTTAATTAATTACGATTGGAGTTGATTAAAGAGGAAGCCAAGATAAATTTTTTTATCGTACCAGCGTTGAGGAGAGTTTCGAAGGCGTCTTGGTGGCCAGCTTCCATGGCGAAGTCTCCTGCGGAGATATTGGAAGGAGAGAGAGCGTTCCACGGTGCGCCAGCTTCGAGGAGGTCCTTGACGATAGCGGCGTGGCCGTGCTTGGCGGCGTGCATGAGAGGAGTGAGGCCATTGCTGTCGAAGTAAGTAACGTCGATTCCTGAGTTTATGAGAGATTTAACTTTGTCTACGTCACCGTTCTTCGCTGCTTCGCAGAGAATTTCGAATTCGTCCATGGCTGCGCGCGATAATAGTGAAACCCTGCTCCAGAGTCCAGTGACTTTTTAAGAAATGGAGGTGCCTTTCTTTTGGAATTCCCGGTGAGTCTGACGGCTAAGATGAGAGCTACGTGGCATAATCAGGTATGTTTCTGGTTCCTCAATTTGGTTTGGTGGGCTGGAGCTGATGGTTTTCTTGTGTGGGCTTAGCCCGATTTCGAACGTAATTGGGGGCTCTTTTTTTTTCTTAGTTAATCTACACTTCGGCCTTGGGCTTTTGCCTTTTGATTATGAATACCGGTCTGAAAAAAGAGGGAAAAAAAAATCAATTTCATCTTACCTCCTTAAAACTATATAGGTTTTATCGATTATTTTTCAAAACAAATTATTTTTCATCGATTAGACATTTTATTCAAACGTGATTGACTTTTGATAATTTTTAAGTAATTTAAAACACATAATAATATTACTTAATAAAAATAATTGATTTAGATTAATTTAATAATCTACAAGTTAATCCAATAAACTAACTGCTAAATTAAAAAAAGGATCAATTTCATCTTACTTCCATGAAATTGTATAGGTTTTATTGATTTTTTTTGTTAGTGCTAGCATTTCATTTAGACATGATTAAACTAGTATTAATTCTAAAAAAAATAAAAAATATTATTTTAATAAAAATAATTAATTCGAATTTATCTGATAACGTTGGAGTTAATCCAAGAACCCACTTACTCAAATTCTTTTAGATCAATTAAGACAATTATTGTATTATCTGAATGAATTTCCTTGAAAAAATCAAAAGCAATAGAACTTGTCTGTACAGCAACAAATTAATACGGATAAGGAGATTTGGCGAAACAGTCCGATTGCATGGTAAAGTTCTTACTCTTAATTTGGCGCTAGTGTAATGACGTTTGCCATATTTTATATCCCAAATAAATCCACCAACTTTGACCGCAGTTTGATTAAACTGCCCGCGTTGAAACGTCATCGTTCAGAAATAAGTAATAACACTCTCCTTCGCGGCAGCCTAACCATTCGAGTACAGAAATAACCTCGGTCGTCGATGCAGTTTATTTGTTAAAATCCTGTGGCTCCAATCAAACACAATTAAAATCATTAAAAAAAAGCACCCCCCCCCTTCTCTCGCAAATATTTAGATTGCTTTGGATCCGCATCTGCATTCAAATGCTGTGAAGAAGCTTAATACTCACAGAATCTACAAGGGAGGGTTTTTTTTTCTTCTATTAATTTTTGTTTTTTTTAATGGCTTCAAGTTTTGATCGGTGGGAGAAGGATCCGTTCTTCTCTGCGGCTGAGGAAGTTCAAGAATCAGCAGACAGGTACCGTTTCTAATTAATATTAGCTAATTTATAGTTTTTTCATGAGAGATTTGAATTTTTATTATTTGTTTCCTGATTAAATTTAGTTTTTTATTAGAGATTTTCATATTTTCCTGATTAAATTTAGGTTTTTTTTACGAGAGATTCTGACCTCACCTCTTAAGTTTCGCTTGTAGTACTAAAAAATTTAGGTGAAACAACACAATATTTGATTAATTTATTGTTTTCGTACTTTTAGGAAGCGAAGGCAAATTTTTGTTTTTATTCTATCCTTTAAGGTTTGATTAAAGCTAGTTGTTTTGAGGGAGTATGCCTGTCTTATTGACGTTTTTTTTATATTGATATATTTTTTTGTTAAATTTGTATGCTATATGAAGGATGGAATCAACGTATAGAACATGGATTCATTCAAAGAAAGAGGAATCTAGCATGTGGGATTCCGAGCAACTATGTCGGGACCTACATACTGCGCTAGGCACCACCAAATGGCAGGTCATCTCTCCCTCTACTCTTTATTAAATGTTCTGTTTTAATCAGCTTAGTTGAGTTTAATTTGATCTGGGGTGGGAAAACTCAATGCAGTTAGAGGAGTTTGCTCGGGCTGTCGGGTCGAGTTATGTCAAAAGCTCTGTTGATGATGCGAGAGACAGGCATCGTGATTTTATTGTCGCGATCGAAGATCATATTTTAAGAATAGAAAATTCGTTAAAGGAATGTGCCCTTTCAGAGGGCAAGACTTCGTTGCCTTGGGTGCAATTGGATGAAGGGGAGTGCAATGAACTTGCATTGTTTTTGTCAGGGCCACCAACGACATCTAGAGAGAATATATCAAAAAATCATGTCATGGAGAGTGGGATGACACAAGAAGGAGGTGAAGAGTCTACCCCCCATTCTTCAAAGAACTTGACTAATTTGGTCATGTGCTCCTCCTTGGAGCCCAGGGACGAGAAGTTGCATGGGCATAGGAGGACGGCTAGTGCCAGTGCTGATATTGGTGCGTGGAAAATTGCTATAGCTGAAGATGTTTGCCTGTCTGATCCTTGTAATGAGAAGGCCCCCATCCCACGACCCCCACGAAAGGTACCTAGTTTGTCTGGAATCGTATCTTCTATGGAATCTGTTTCTAAATTCAACTGGCCAAAGAATGGAGTTCGGAAATGGAAGGCAATGGATCGTCAACAAGAATCTGATACAATACCATTGCAATCTTCACAGTTAACTAGGGTTGGTGTATTTCTATTCTATTTGACTTGTTGATTGGGATTTGCTTCTTGATTTTCTTATTATGTTTCTGTTATCGTTAATTAATAGAAATGGGTATTCTTAACTTTTTGTATAGGGCATAGATGCATGCTATGAGAAAAGTAAGAGTTGCCTGGATAGTTATAATGAATGTTATGACAAGCAAATTTATGGCTGGTATGGAGCTATGCAGCGCCAACTTCAACGGTCCCAGTATCAAATGCAATATAGTCGGCCTGTCCAAGCAGCCTTGTCAGTTGTTTTTCTCTTTTGCTTAATTGGTGAGCTATTTAGATTCGTTCAAATCTTGTTTTGTTGCATGTATGGGGTTATATATGTTGCTACAAATGTGCCACTCTTCATTTTGTATTTGTATTTCCAACAAGCACTCTAGGCTTTACAGCAATTGGGTTATATATATAAATTGATTGACTTAAAATAATTACTGGATGCATGTAGCTTGACAAGCATTTTAAGAGTGTGATTAGATTGGAAAAAATCTCAAGATTGCAACAAGATGAGATGGTGTGGTATATATGATGTTTATTACTTTATGTTCTTTGTTGTTAATTTTTGGTCGTTGCATTATGCTATCAGGCATTTAATTCATTTTATTAGATGAATAGGTAATGCATAGTTCAGGTAGAAATTAGAAGCTGCTGCATCAAATGATGATCATAGGTTGTCTATCAACTTAAGGACTTTCTATTTGAATCATGTAATTTTCTGAATTGGGTGTGCACTTGGGAATGCTTTTGCTAAAGTTTTTTTTAAAAAACTGAAAAGGAGAAACAAATGAGCCATCATAGGTTTGCTTTTGGGATTTTGCTTTATTTTGAAGTCAGTCATCATTCAGAGTAGTTTGTTGCCTTTTTAGCACTGCTCTGTGTTGCTTCTTTAGCACTGGATTGAGTTTGTTCAATAGTAATAACCACTTTCAAGTTTGGTATAAACAGGTGTAAACAAGGTTGAACTGATATGCAAATAAAGCTACGAAGCTTCCCTTGTTTTTCTTCCAATATTTACAATGCAACTGACATAATTTTGAGTGGTATGATAAGTGAATAAAAGCATTCAAACCACCTGTAACTAGTAATATTGTTATGAATAACTGTTCATTGTGAACCAAAATAAAAATCGTAAAATTATGGTAAACTATCTTTTTTTTACAATGAGGAAAACAAAACTTGTGAAGACAGCCATGGACATATCTAGAAACCCATAGCAATAAAACTTACGATGGTTCTTTTATAAAGAGTTTTTGGATGATAAAGAATTTTAGTATGAGTTTATTGGTTTATAGAAGCTTATGTTTATTGGTTTATCTGCAGTCTTAATTGTGCTACGTGCAATTTAAGGTGCTGTTCATCCTACAAATTACAGCCTGGGGCAATAAATGGCTCGGAGGGCATCACAGTGGTGATATGCGGAAAGATGTTTTCGAGAGAACAAGAGCTTTTCATTATTATCAAGTGACTGGTTCAGTATAGGTACGTGTTCTCCTGTTATGCAGTAGCCAGTATTATTTCTGTAAATAAACCCCTTGCTCACCCATTTTTTCCCCTTCCTGACCACCATTTCGCTCTTCCTCTTAAAACTTTTGATTATGTTGTATAATTGTAAGAGCCAATAGATGGCGGAGAAAGTTGGCCAGGAACATTTCTCAAGTGCCATCTGATCCTGTAATACATCTTTTTTTTTCAAAGCCACTTTGGTGTAGTATTTTTACAGTTTGGTAAAAAACAGTTCTCTTTTCTTTTTCAAAGCTACTGAGGAATTTTTATTTGATATGAGCAAAAAACCCAAAAAACTGAAAAAAAAATAATCGAAAAAACCGAACTGAGAAAAAAATTTAAATTAACCTGATTAGAAAAGCCAAAATAATTTCTGGTTCAGTTCGGTTTTAAATGTCTGAAACCAATTGAACTGGAATAAACTGAATCGGTTCAACCATAATTTTGAAAAGATAAAAGAGACTATAAATAATCATTAACCTAAACCAACGCCCACAGCCCCCTCGCCCTTTTATAATCATTAACCTAAATCAATGCTTGTAGCTCCCGTTTTCTTTCTCTCATTTCCTCTTATCTCTTCAAGTTTATCCTTGCATCTTATCTTCTCCATCACATTCTCTTCTTTTCCTGTTAATAAATTCATGAGCTTCACTATTTACTTCAACCAAGAGCAATTGCTTCTTCAAATGACGATGCCTTTCCTTAATTGCTTCTTCAAATGACGATGCCTTTCCTTAATTGCTTCTTCAAGATGACTAAGGTTTGACAGAAGTATAAATTTGAGCTTTATTTGGATCCAACTCATTCATTATGAGTAGATTTGTTTTCCTTCCAATCTCAATTGATCTCTAGTTTTTATTTTCCTTGATATTTTATGGGTTTATGTTTTTTTTATTATGTTGTAATTTGCAACTTTGGTTTTGTTTCTATTTTAAATAGAATTCAATCATGTTTTGGTTATGTAAACTGGAACAAGTTCTCGAACAACAGAAACGAGATTTGTGTCTTGGTTTTGCCGATTTTTAAACAACAGAAACTGAACCGAACCGAAACCAATCGGTTTGAACTGGTTTCAGTTTTCAATTTTAAAAAATAATAATTTTGGTTTGGTTAATTTTTTTATGTGAAAATTGAACCGAACTAAAAATGATGACCCCTAAATATAGCTGTTCATGAAGTGGGGGAATTGGAACTATCAAACTACAATTGGACATCACCTAGATTATGTGCTTAAAGGGAGCCTCTCAAGATGAGTGAAAAAATGCGAGAAGGAAAGGAAATGTTCCTGATGCATTTTATTAACGGTAAGCCTTACAGAGGTAGTTGCTGATCAAGTGACAGACAACTCTTAAAGATACCGGTAACCAAAGTAGAAACCAGTAAACACTAATGGCAGGACGAACTCAAGAAAAGCTTGATACTTGGGCATTTTATCATCACCCTTGATCACAAAGGCACTCATTTCTTTGTGCTTGGATTCCACGAAAGAAGCATACTTGTCTGCCTCATTGAAAGCGTGACCCTGAAGAACACCAACCTGGTACTTCAGGAGCAAGTTTTGGGCTTCCTTGCTGTGTCCAATGTTACTGAATTCCCTCGTCGCATCCTTTCCTGCAACCTCTACAAGCACCTCTCCTCCTGCTGGATGCTCATCCAAGAACTTTGTCACGTCGAGTACCTGTTAAAACGAAACAACTTCATTACCCGCAAAACATAAACGGAAAAATATAGGAGTATATGTTTCCGAAGAGAGGATTACTCTGCCGTTGATGACAAACCAGCAATCTTTTTTGGATCTGTGTTGGGCCACCTGTGAGAGAGTGAAAGTTTTCTGCCCAGCCATTTTGCACATGGGAATCCAAGATAGTCGTGCAAGTAATTTATAAAAATGGACGGGGTTAGGTTTTGATCTTGGTTGGTCACGTGCGCACTAACACCATGAGTCTGGTCATTCACGTGTGATCTAACATTGTAGTAGTGGTAGCTGATGCCATGGTGGCATCTTATTTTTCTGGGCTTGTTCGGTACACCTGAAGCCCAAAAGTCCCCAAACCGAAGTGATTTAAGCAAGATTGTCGGGGTAAGTTTTTCCAAAGGATGTGAGGTGCCCAGGTGGAGACCTGGTTGTCTTATGTTTTGGCCTGAAACACGAGCAATCCATGAGAATTCTTGTCATGAAGAAATGAACTGTCTCCTTAATTACCAATCCAGCAAATTATGTGATAATGTTTCCGAAAAAATAGAGGGGAAACAGTGTGCAGATTATCTCGCTTAACTTGGTTCAAGGCAAATTGTGTCCGTTTGTCTACGTGTTTGTTTGCCTTTCAAGCTTGAAAACATCATTTTTTATGGTTTTCAGCTCCAAACAGTGTAGAAAACGGCCCGGAAGCTTAGATCTGACACCAGGAAATTTCTTTAGAAGGGCGTAATGGTGCAAGAACAGACTATGCTACATTCTTTTATTAGTAGTTCAAAACAGACTGACTGTTCTCAACACATGATACAACGTTGTTTCTCCCCATTGTCCCCATGGTACAATCTACATGGTTCTTATTTTTGTACAAAAATCACATTACCAACAAAAGCCAGCATGCCCAAGTTTCTCAAGGCACAACCTTGCTAGCCTTCATCTTCTCTATCCAAGAAATGAACGACTTCTTGGAATTCCTAAACCCCAGGAACCCATGCTCTTTGCTCTTATTCATGCTAGGTATAGAAACTTCCCCGCCAAATATCAAATCGACAAACCACCACGCCCCCACTTCCTCCAGTTTGGTGGGCACAAGCTGATTCTCCCTTACTATCTCCTCCCAAACTGCTCCTTTTTCTTTCATCGTCTCTGCCAAGCTTATCCTCTCCTCTGTCTCCACAAACCCATACTCCTCTAGTCCAAACTGTTCTCCCAAAACCTTCCACAAATGCTTCCATTTAAACACATCTCCATTGTGGATATTAAATGCTTCGTTTTTGGCACTAGGATCCACACACGCCCAAATTTCATGCTCCGCGATGAGATCAGCATCTGAGGCGATTGCGTAACAATTCCAAACCTCTTTCACCCCAGGAAACCGCATTAAAGTTCCCTCATGCTTGCATATAGCAGCGTAAACACAAAGAGTGCGAACAATACTCATCAAACTATGAGGCGAGAACCCGAAGATGTTGTCAGGTCGGTGAACAGACCAAGTCAATCCTTCTTTCTTTGCCACTTCCTGGAACAGAATATCCTCCAGAGTGTAGTAAAAGTTGGGGAATTCCAATCTAGGCAGATCCTCAGTGAAGGGCGGATCATGGGCTTCAATCTTGCCGAAGAACTGGAAGGGCCCAACGTAGTGTTTGGTGCCGGTTTGGAGGCAGATGTGGCGGAGATTGTGAGCATTAAGGATAACAGCCTCGAGAACATTGCGGAACATTAGGCCGTTTATCTTGCAGTTCTCAGACTCCGTCTCTCGATTGGCCCAGGTAACATAAAAGATGTGAGTAACATCCGTCAGCAGTGAGAGCTTTGACTGTGTTTGGTTCCTGTCAGAAATGTCACACTGGATGTACTCCACTGGGTTGTCTTCATTCCAGTTAGGCCGCTTACCTCGAGCAACACCATAGACTTTCCATGGACCGCCAGGGGTGTCCGCAAGTGGGAGAATCTCAGCCAAACTGTTGCCAACTATTCCTGTTACACCCACCACCAGCGCCACACTCTTGTAGTCCCGTGATGCCTCGTCATCGTCATAAAATTTTTTCTGCAAAAATTAACACCCCAACACCATTCAGATGCTACATACGTTAACAGAATCATACATATTTTCTAGTAAAATAAATTTAACAGGGGCAAAAGATATCGGAGTTGTGTTTCAATTACCCGGTTATTGCCAAGGGCACCAGCCCACCAGCAGCTCATTTTGTTATCGGATAATCGATAAAGAGACGAAAAATTCTAGTTAGTGAAATATCAAGGAGGCTAGCTGGTGTGATTTAGTTTTAAGAGAGTTCTGAAGAAAAACAGAGCGGGCAGATGACATGAGCACTGATGTGTATCTAGTTGCTTTTATGAATTGTGGAATAGTCTGGACATGAGAATAGTTTGGCTCCTGAAATGAATACAGTGTCTTGCGTGATTGTGTAGCTGACGGCTGTGAGGCGATGGCAAAGAGGCACCGTTGTGAAATTAATCGGTTTCAGTAATGAAACACAAAGTCACTTATAATTATCTCTCTGTAAGCAGGAAAAAAAAGAAATAGTTCTCAGGAGAAAGGTATGAAACCCATAGTTGTATGACCTTGTTCGGGGTTTGACCCGTAAAATGAATCGAGTCAATAATTATCCAGATTAGTTATTTGATTTAGTTGAGTTTGGTTAAGTCAATTTAATCGCAAATCAATTTACTAGATTTTTCTAATTTAATTAAATTAATATTAAAATTTATTTAAATAAAAATTTGAGTTAGGTTGATATCACCATTTGACTATGTACCATTTGATGGGGGATCGAAACTTGGAAGCGTTAAAGTGATGGAATTTATCTCTTGTCCACCACTCTACATGTATTTATGTTCGTCATTTTATATTTTTTGGGTTGGATATCAATACATGCACAGCTAAATGTTAACAGGTCAAGGGGGATTTTGATCTAGCCCCATCTCGGGATTTAGGGTTCGATCTTCAAGCAAAATAAAACAAGAAAACACCCATTAAAAATTAGCAATAATTTCTTCTAAATTCATTTTCCCTTTTTTTAACATTTTTTTTTAATTTAAGATAAGTCCTTTCAACCTATTATTCACTGTTATTAAACTTGACTTGGTCAAATCTATTCCTAGTTTATGACTTTATGTTGCATTTTAAAAAAAATCAACTAGGAGTTGACACGGTTTAATTTGTGAATCCAGTAAAAATCCAATTTAAAATTTTTAAAAATCTATTCAAAACGACACCATTTTAATCCGCCATGGTTACCAAAAGAAATCTTTCTCCAAATTCCCGATTTAAAATGGGCCAGTTACCCCAATTACTAATTATAGGGTATCTTAAAACTTGGCGCCCATACAACTTGAGAAATTGAAGTTCATAACAGTAGTGTGGCGCAAGCTGAATTGAACTTCACGGAAACACTAAAGCCCAAGCAATAATATCTTTTACTTGTTGGGCCTTTGATCACTTCGGCGAAGAGCTCGAGAACACAGTCGTCGGCCGACCTCCAAGGATTTTCTAGTTTATTTTTTTTTATTATTATTACTGATAATTAAGTTTTTTTTTTTTTTAGTTTAATGTGGGTGTCCGGGCCAGCTTGCGAGCACCTCGACTAATCCCACGGGTCCTGAAGCTAACGACCATGTAAACCTCCAGTGACCATCATATGAGCAACCACATGGCTCGAACCTGAGACCACAGAGGGAGCAAACCTCTTGATCCCAAGCTTTTATTACTGGACCACCACCCACCTAGATGGTTTGATAATTAAGATATTTTTTTCTTGGTTGCATGGCAAAATTGTACAGAATCACCTCAATTATTGGTTAATACTAAATTAATATTTGAAATTATTGATCGAAACGCCATTAATCTTTCTGTTAAGTCTACTATCTTTTCGTCCATTAATTACCATATTTTGTGGTGGTTCTTGCTAAATTTGCAAACAGAGAGACAGATTGACCGTGGTTCTTGCTGGAATCGCAGAGAAAAAGAGAGAGAGAGAAGGGTAAAATATCAATTTTGACGGGTTTTTGTTTGTTGGAAAGGATTTTTTTAATCTCCCAACGTTGCTAACACGTGACATTTTTCTGTTAACAATTTCACTGAATCCTGTTTTGATTTAAGGATAGATTAAATTAAATAAAATAGTTTTTCCAGGAAATATTAACATAATATAAGAGCTTCAATTTAAAAATCAATGGTACTTTTACTAATAATTAAGAAATGCTCACGTGTTTAAAGTGGATCTCGAATTGTGATTCAAAAGAACACATAAAGGGAAAAGAAAAGCAAGTGGGCATTGATATCGGTTCATAAAAGGAATTAGGAGATTTCTTGGCTGTTTTCGAAACATCCAACCCAACAGCAGCAAATTGTTTTTATATATATTAGATGTCTGGTCCACTCATGTCTCAATCAAATATTTATATAACTTAATCCTAAAAGTTAACTTAGACGTGTTTGATTCTTGAAAAATTATTTTTTAAAATTTTTATATGTTTATTTGTTATTAAAAAAATTAATTAATAAAAAATACTTTTCGATCAATAAAAAATATTTTTCAGCTATAAAAAATTTTATTTGTTTTCAGATTTTTTTTTATTTTAAATAAAAAATATTTTTTTATATATAATTTTAATTAGCTAGTGTGATGCCTTGGGAGTAGGGGTGTTCACGGTTCGGTTCGGTTCGGTTTAGACTCAAAAAACCAACCGAACCGAATTACAACATTTTTGAAAAAAATTAACCGAACCGGACCGGAAACCGGTTCAAACCGAACCGGTCTG
>Ga0307517_10005384_pt1 | contig 19328 bp, 30 predicted proteins | sample 23_EM_MG_FD_194515 | JGI IMG/M metagenome (GOLD analysis project Ga0307517, IMG submission 194515) | Populus trichocarpa ectomycorrhiza microbial communities from riparian zone in the Pacific Northwest, United States - 23_EM | ecosystem: Host-associated > Plants > Roots > Unclassified | place... | reverse complement strand
CACAGATATCGCGACTTCGTGAGCAGTTCTTGGCATTGATGGCAGAGTTCTCGAAGGAGGAGGGTAGGGAGGAGAAGACTAAGATAGTTTTGGAGCTGGTGGTTTTGATGCATGAATGGTGCATTTTTGAGTCTAGGATTGCTGCGGTGGATCAGTGGTACCAGATGATGTGGGTACCTCCGTGTTTCTAGATTTTCCTTTTCTTTTTCTTCTTTGGTTTCTTGATTATATTATTTAGCATGGATTTTTGTTATCAGGGGGGCAGGAATTTTTCTTTCTTGGTTTTAACATTATTCCCTTTCTATTCGTGGGCTCTCATAAGCTGTCTTGCTAGACGATTGTCTCGCCATCGGGATGGCTTTTCTTACACTCTTTTCTTCCTCCTTTCCCTTCTTTACAGCCCATAATACCACCGACGAATCATTCGGAGCATAAGAGTACAAATCTCTCCCATGTGCAGACATGATCGCAGCGAAGAAACTAGAAACCGTCATTCCAAAACAAAACCCTTCTCACGCCCCTCTCCCTACCGAAGAAGTATATCCGAGTCGCCGACCCTCGACAGAAAGGGCATATATGGTAACCGTAGCATAAACTTCACCCACTAGAACACTACTCCCAATACTTTTTCAAAACTTAAAATTATGCTGTGTTGATCATTACCTTCCCCCCATGATCTTCCTTTCCGGGAACCGAATCCCAAACAAAAACTCCATTCCCATTTTCCCAGCAGCACACACAAAACCAACCAATCGCACCCGCAGAACAAATTATGCAATATGTGTGCAGGGAGTGAGTGGGGGGAAATAAAATAATAAGAGGTCGGGCAAGCCATCCGATGGAAATCTCGCTAGTTGAACTCAAAATTTTTATTTTTTATGATACTGGTGTCATAGAAGCGATTGCCAACCTGGCTTCTCCACTACTAATTATGGTAAAGTGCTCCAACTCTCTTAGTTGTTTTGCCTCCCGCTCAAGCTTTTTAGCGAGAAACTCCCGGGTAGAGCAGGAAGGACTTCACATTCCTAGCGGGCAGCGGGTTTGGCAGGGTGCAGATTGAGGTGGTAGAGCGATGAGGGGTTGTAATATTTTACTGTAAGCAGTTGAGACGTGTTTGCATGCGTAGGAAGTGATGGTTTGAATGCTCATTTTGGTTGCTGGATTGGTGAGTGAGGATTTAGCTGTGAGGTCGATGGTGAGTAAAAGTGGTAATATGGGTATTTCTTGGTGGATGATGGATGGGCTTGATAGATAGATGATGCTATAGTCTGGATTGGCCAGTATAGATATTGCTATCAAGCCAGTTGCGAACTTTGAAAAACAGATACTGTTTGGCTTAGCATGTTGGTTCTCTTCTATTCTCAAGTTTCTCCCCCGAAAGGCTCTGAGCTATCAGCGCTCGTATGAGTGTACATTTCTGAAGGGGGTAATACAATGACTTAAACTTGGAGTAGATCAAGCAATATTGAAATTCCAGAGTGATTTCGGGTGGGGACTTTTTTTTTCAAGTGGGTCATCCTAGATCACTCGGTTGTGGAATGAGGGCTCCGGGCTTGTACTGGCCAACAATCCATGCCAAATTATTTCGGTTTTTGCGATGCTTGGTCCAATCTCATCGTACTCAGTCTTAATATGGCAGTAGCTTCTGAATTCTGGGGCTTGTCCCAACAAACTTCCTTCGAACCATGGCCCATGTTTCTGTCCCTTGAGAGTAATAACCTGCACCCCCTGCCCACCTGACTTAATTCCACCTGATTTCCCCTCTGACTTGCGAAGGTGAGCATCGGCGAGGTGGCGGATGTCATGCTGAAGACATAGACAGAAATCCTGATAGAGTGTAGAACCGCCAGAGAGAACAATATTCTATTAAGTAAAATCCATTAGTCCTGAGCTCAACATAGATATGGATTTCGGTACCTTGTAGAGACCTCTCCGAACGTCAACAGAAGAGTTTTGGATAACAGTATCCACAACAGTGGGTAAGGGAGTCAAGAAATCACTAGAGTAGATTCTCGGATTGAATATCGTAATAATATCCTGGGTGCCAAGAACCTCTCATATCCCACATCAACAGTGACTTTCCGACCTCCAGGATGCTGCTCAACAAAGTATTTCTGAAACCTCTCTGGCTCTCGGTCAAATCTTAGGCGGGCTGGCCCGGAAGGGCATCAATCTTTTGCAGGAGGGTATTTACAAGGTAAATAGCAGTTATTTCATGGGTGGGGGAGTGCATTTTTGTTTGATTGAGGCCCGGATGGCACGAAAAGGGACTCAAATTGTCTGGCGGTTCGAAAATGCAGTAGCGACCGGGGACCCTGCTCTAGGGCTGAAAAAAAAGGCTTTCGATAACGCAACCCGGTGGGTTAGAAAGGGGGTGTTGAATTCGAGTGTCATCACGTAACCCTCCTCAAACACGATCTTTTTGGCCGCCAGGTCGCTAGGATCTATCATTAGCCTCCGGGCGACCATGTAAGCGCCCGTGCCTATTCTCGTGGACTGGCCGAGGATGATGCACCCGGATAGATGATGCATACGGACACGCCCTCGGCAGCGCCGCCCCCTATGTAGAACACTGCCCCGGATGCGTGCCAGGTCGTCTTCTGGAAACAAAGTTCCCTTCTGGGCGCTGTCAGTCATCTGGGCTAGTCCGAATCGGGTGACCCTTAGAACCCCGCCTTTGTGCGCCCCTATGTCGCCGAAGAGTTGCATGTGGCGTGGGCAGATGCGAGCGCATGGTCTAGGGTATTTCGCCTACGACTGAGTCCCTGTCCGTTCATCATCACCATTAGTTACACTGTTTAGAGGACGAATGGTGAACGAGGGGGCGTGTGTGCGTTTCAATTATAATACCCCGCAGCCTCAATCCCCGAAACCTCCTCAATCTCCATGACTTCGCTGCAGTGCCCACCACGCCATACATGTTCATGCAAATCTTGTGTCCGTGGCCGCCCACAGTGATTTGGTTCTTCCCCGTTTATCGTCATGCTTGCCTTCCGCGGTCGCCGAGTTCAGCTATCCTATCGTCGCCATCAGCGGTAGCTCCCGCCTCAGATTCTACACGGGCAGGAAGACTTCCGAATCGTCTTTTTTGAGCTTCTTGCCCTCCTCTCCCATCCCGCGCATTATAGATTCTTATTCTATTCCTTATCACGCGGATGTCTTGAAGGGTGGATTTCCGCTTGCCTTTTACGACGGTATTTATGATGCCATCGATCGTTAGTTCTAGCTGGAGCTCGCTAATTGTTTCTTGATCCAGGCGTATGCTGATGTAGTTGTCGTCACGGGGCGCTGTCTTTGCTGCAGGGGATTATCATATGAGGTTTAGCTAGTAGGGGGTGGTGGGGAGGGGGGCGAGTGATCTTGTATGAATGCAGAGAGGGAGGGAAACTGACAGCATCCAAATAATCCTTTTCAATCCTACCCTTGACAATTTTTGCAGCTTGCTCGTAGCCCTGTGTTACCGGCATGCAGGTGATGATAGGCGTGTTGATAACCCCCGAAGCGTTGATGATTTGCTTGATAAGGGGATCTCCAAGAGTAACGTTCATGGAGGCAATACTAGAGAAATGGTAATTCTTCAAAGCCATCTGGGTTCCCCGCTCAGCAATCGACTGGGTGCTGACGGCATCCACCGTGGATAAGGGCTCTATATTGGCCTGGAAGTATTTCGATAGACAGTGCCGGAGGAATTCCAGATGATTTTTTTCTGAAATTTTCATGATGCTGGTTATCGCCTTTACTCTATGCGGTTTAGTATGCTAGTGAAGGGCTTACTGGAGGGGGGATTGGTGGAGGAGAGGGGTATACCTGAGAAGTAGGAGTCGTCCACGTTTATGTAATCTACGTCCAGGGGTTCTTTGTGCGATGGTAGGTTGTATCGTAGCCGCAATGCGCCAAGTTCGTATGCTCTTTCGACCCTGTAGTATCAGACGGAGTTATTGAATCTCTTCTTGATCTCCCGAAAATCGAGGGTTCTGTCTGTTAAATGTTTCCCCTACTGGATTTCTTTTCCGAGTGGAACAATTCTGGATAGTTTTTGCTGATGTGGATCCAAAAACTTCATCACAGAATGATACAATGCCTTATGCGAGGAGAGCATTGTTGGTTGCCAAAGGTAACGTTCTTTGAACCCAGGCGGCGAGATAAGGCAGCAAATGTATTGCGGAGAAGGGCGGACTTATCTCAGAGTGGTAGAATGTTGAGTTGAAGATCACGCCCTGTGCATTTCCCTCCAGAGTGACAGGATCAAAATTGTCACCCCAGTACTGGAATTGAAAGAAGCCGGATGATGACGTCAGGACAGTGTAATCGCAGGCGGCGTACAAGTGCCCCAGGAATTTGATTAGACACTGAGACATGTACTGAGTCTCGGCAGTCTCGACTGCAGTATGGACTTGACCTTCAGGTCTACATAGAGCCTGGAAGAGAGATTCTGTCATGGTTAGCCCGGAGTACGAGTACATAACGAATAACACAAATTCCACTATTTCCACTCCTATATTCTTTCGCCACATGATACCATTTTTCCAACAGGATGCCGCGAACCAGCCCCATTAGTTGTGTCAATGGGATGTCTGTATCTCGTAGCATGACATCTCGAAGACAGTTTTTGATGTTCAAGGGACATGTTTATCCCAGCTATAACAATCCAGGCAAATTAGCGGTACCGCTTGCCCCCCCCCTGCCTTTTTACTCGGATTCACCTCGATTTTCAATAGAGAGGGATCGAACGGTAAGATTGTATAGCGCACGGCACCAGGAGTCCTTGGGCGAATCCGTACGGAAGAACAAACCCATTTTATATGTCTCAGTGGAAAGTGGTAGGTGGTAGGGGGCTGGTTGTGTAGCGGTCTCTTCGTATTGGCTCCCCGCTACTCTGAATAACTAGAAGACTGGACAAGGGTCTTGGAGATGGCCCAATATAACACGATGTCATTATCCATCCCTGTCCATTCTCCTGGATAAAATCGAATAGCGGTAGTAGGACAATCAGATGACATTTAACTACCGCTTATTGTATTATCGGTAATGGGGTGGTTTGGCCCATATTCTTTGGGGGATCTCAAATTTCAAGTCGCGAACGTGTAGGCCAAGAAACGAGGAATTTCAACCTAGAATTAGGTCCCTTCAAGGGAGAAAAAAATAGGTGTCAAATGACTCTAGTGCCAATGGCAACTTAGACATGTTCGCTTGGGTTGTGATCAGGCAATTGGGGTTGGTAATTTTCTTCAAGAACAATTTTGACTTTGGACCTACTCGGGCGCAAATTAAAGTTCTGGAAAAAGAGACAAACGAAATTTATAGTTGCAACACAGATATTTCAAGTCACTGTTTCCGGATCTTTAATTTGCGCCCGAGTATTGCATCTGTGGCATCCTCAGCGAGATTTGCGATAATAAGCTAATGCTGATAAAGCAAAAAAACGTGGGGACTAAGTAGCCCTTCCCGATTTTCTTTCTAAGAGCCCAAGCCCTAACCCACATAACCATGCCAAGATTGTGACCGGGTTTTGAGGCATAGTTAGCCAATACAGCCAACCTGGCTACATCACCTACGATCCGGCTGTGTCCTCTCCCTCACTGGCTCTCATTCAACTCTTGGGAAGCGCAGTGCTTGATAGCTCAGTCATGTCAGCCAAAGATATCTTTCGCGAAGTTGAGCGAGCAATCAAAGCCCATCAGCCAGACCTCTGGGTTCGTGATCATGTCAATCAGGAGGTTTTTGAACACATCCTCAAATGCTTACGCCATCGCGCGAATTATTTTGAGAAATATTCCTTCCAGTAAGTTAATTCTTCCACCTGGTTTATCTTATTTTTTTAACCAAATATGATGTACAGCATCCACTGGTTTTCTACTGAGAATAGGTTGAAGGTTGTAATGCCTTCCTACCTGCACGAGTGTGTTGGGTCCTGGATTTGGAAGGCAATGGATATAGCCTGTATGAGTGGGCTCCTACCCAATGCTTGGGATGAGAAAATGGACATCATGGGTGCTCCCGGTAGGTTGCTAAGTTTTCGACCTTCCAATCTAGCCTTGCTAATCCAGTTTCCCAGAGTGTCAGAATTTCCTTGGCCGACATGCAGGCTCATTCAAGGAACCAGACATGGCTTTTATACCGCGTATCGGTCCTGGTTGTGGAAAGAGTGCCTCATTCCTCTCAGTTGTGGTCGAATCTGGCTGGCAGGAGTCCACTATTCGCCATCTTGATGATGCAAGGCTTTGGCAAGAGGGGTCGGGAAATGCGGTTAGGGTTGTGCTACAGGCCAAGTTCCATGAGGCAAATGAAAGTGGCCGTATCCACCTTGGCTTGACTGTCTCCCGTGCTCACCCAGATGGGCCCGGATGTACTATTTCCCCTACATATTATGTAAGCTTTGTTCCTCTACCCCATGTCCAAACTTCAGTTTTCGTTGCCAATCAGTGACTTGCGAGTGTAGAGCATCTTTCCAGCTCCTCCGACCCCTCAGCCAAACCCAACGATTACCTTCAAGGAATTTTATGCTGATGATTGCCCCTCTACAATGAACCCGGACACACAGATTTCACTAGACCTTGAAATCCTCCGCAATGTAGCCGCCGTCTATATCAGGGACCTCGGTTGTGTACCTGCCTGATGGGATTGAACTATGGGGACCAGGGTGTCCTTCCAGACTTTTCTCATACATGTTTTTAGCAGGGTTTCTAGCACTTGTGATAGGATGAAATAACTAAATGATAAATACTCAGCGGTGGTCTGTAATAGTTTCACAGCTCTGGCCAGTTTTTACTAGACAATGTGAGATGTGGAAACCTACTGCCCTAACCACTCTGGAGATAGAGACCGTTGCCAATGGGGTGGCTTACAAGGATAGACCACGTTCAGTACCAATTTGGATCATTTGGACAGACAATTCAGTTCTCTAGCTGATTAGGAGGCAAAAGCATGTTTGATTTCCTGTCCGCTTTGATGTTTTTCGTCTTTTTCTCCTGTATACAGTATAGCCCAAAGCCAATTTGACCCATCCGCCCCTTTGTAACAGCCTCTATCTCCAGAGTAGGTTCTGTATGCCCAGACTAAGTATTTCATGCCTTTCTAGGAATCACATGGTATTTGGAAAACGGTGATATCTGTTTGGCATTCTTAGTAGAAACATAGGTTAGGGATAGAACAGACTAATACCAGATCCTAGCTTTGACACCCCATTTGTATCTATATTGTTTAATATCTAAGATGGTGGAGAGTATCCTATGTTTCCTTATTGTCATTTGTGTCTTCAGTGTATATGAATTTTGGCCAATTTAGTGCTAATAAAAGATATTGTTTTAGTTTCATTCGATGCTCTTTTGTCAGCTTTTCTTTCAAGTTGAGCGTGACCGGGAGTGGTAAGGGGCTTCCGAGAACACCAGGGAATTGTACAACAGTCGTACTAAAGGGAGAGAAACTTGGGTATTGGGTTGATATTTGATAAAGTGGATAGTGATGGGCACAATCATGCTTGAAAAGAAAGTTTAGCCCATGGTCGAGCATGAATTGTTCGCCAGCACACCAAAGGTTTATGATCGAGCATGACCGTGCCTATCACTAGACGTGGATTATTCAAACTCCGCCCGGGGTTGAGGGAAGCTTATGACAGCTCTTGATTGATCCTGTGCGGCATTCCTTTTAACAACCCTCCTCCTTCTCCTCTTCCCTCCCCCTCTCACAACCCACCAAAAACCCTCATACCCTACGCACTCACCACCACAAGGTCCTTTTGCCTTTGCCTTATACCACAATTCTGAATACAATGCCTTCCTGGATGCATGAGTCTGTTGGAGCATGGCTGGATAAAGTCAGAAGTCAAGCGATCAGGAACAATCTGCTTCAAGCAGTTTGGGTCCATACAATGGATATAATGGGCTGTCCGAGTAGGTGGTTATTTTCTCTAAGTATTTGATCTGAGCTGACCATTTTACATAGAAGTTCAGAATTTTGTTGGGAATTATGGGAACAGGACAAAGGAGCCGGATTTGGCATTCGTTCCACGAATTGGTCTGGGATGGTCTCGTCGTGCTGCTTTTCCATCAATCGTACTGGAGACCGGTTACTCTGAATCAGCTACTAGTTTGGAGCAAGACGCTATACTATGGTGTAACGGTTCATCTGGTGCAGTCAAGGTCGTATTATTGCTGAAATTCCAGCGAGTGGTGAACCCGGATCCCATGGGTGCTGTTTTGACCGTTTGCCGGGCCTTTCCAAACACCAACTTGAACTTAAATCGGGACACTACTTTGTTCCAAGATTTTGTGAGTTTTTCTCCCATTTCTATAGTCCTGCTTTCTTTGCTTATCTGTTAACTGTAAATGTAGCCTATCGTTCCCATCCCTGAGCTGCACTTCGAAACCCCGACAATCTCTGTGAAGGAATTTTACGCCGGAAATTGCGCACAAGGGATGGACCCAGGGACTGAAATTCCCCTAGATATTGCCCTCTTGGGCATGACCGCAGCTGTCCACATCCGGGAGGCAGGCTATCAACCAGCCTGACTGAGCAGAACTGCCGGTTGTTGTGGTGTTATTGGTGTTTTATTTTTCTTGGTTTTTTTGTTACCTCCGAGATAGAATCATGGGAGCTGGCCGTGGAATCGGGGGCGGGGGTCCGGTTTTTTCTATTCTTTCCAAAATGGTGTAACCAAGGGGGCAGGGGGTGTTTGTGGCCTAGGCCTATGATAAAAACAGTTTATTACAATGGTCATAACCTAGATAACAATAAAATGTTCCTGAATACCACCGTTGTAGTGAGGCTGGAGTAGTAGCATTGTCTACAAATATCAGGTAGAACGTGCACTAACATGTATCTGGAGTAGCAATAAGATCCGTGGACACTAGTTGATTTAATATATTTATTCTTTCCAAACAAATAGCACCAAAAGCCAAACCACCACAGTCGCCGATAGCAATGCTAATCCTGGAGGTTAAGCTGTGCCCCGCAAAACTTACTTTTCACTTTATGGCGGGCATATCTCGTGTAGACGATCACCACAATTTGGCCTAAGCAACATGTAGCAAAGATCATAAGGGGTTCCCTATGCTGTGCAGCGGTAGCTAAAGAGTGGAGGAAGTTTCTGTGGTTGGGGTGATTAGAAGTGGTTAAGGACAAAGCAGTGATTAAATACACCCCCCAAGTACGAAATGATATTATGTTCACAATACCCAAGCTACTCCTTATTCAATTCCCACAGGGTTACGGACAATCCTGTAACACAATCAACAGAATTTTTACATGCCGCCTGGATCCAGAAGGAACAGTAGAGGCGGAGAGCGGTTCCAAAGAAGCTGAGGAAGCTGAGGAGGCAAAGGCGGTAGAGGTGGTCGAGAGGATCAAGGAAGGAGAGATCAAGGAAGAACCTTGATTAGAACTGAAAATCGACCAAAAGAGTATGTTTGTCCTATCAACCAGCTCTAACATAGGATTGCCCGACCTCTCTTTACCATTGGGGACCGATCTGACAATTGGGTAATAGGAATCTGGAAGCTGAAGATCCCAATTCTAATCCTGAAACGTCAGATGATCCTGCACTGCCCAAGAGAAAAGACCGTGGGGAACACTTCGGTAGTGGCTACCCCAAATCGCAGTCAGGAAGATCACATAGTATCATACCAGCAAAACCTTACAACCTCCTACTCCAATCTCTGGTAACGAGCATTTAGTCTAACCAATATAATCCTAAATACCAAAAGCTTGATCACACAAACCGGTTTGTAACTTTGGGCCCTTGCGGAACTGGTATTTAGACCCTAATGCCAAATACATCGGACAAAGTTGGCGCTGGGCGGGTTTGTGAGACCGCAGATGAGGAAGTTTTTTAATCAGAGTATGTTAAATGCTGCCGGGAAAGTGAAGACTGAAGTAGAGTATGCAGGGTTCATGATTCATTTGGGGGTTCAGGTTTGACAGGTAATGCCCCCTCCCACTCCCAACCCAACAGTTACTCTTATTGACTACCATGTTAAAGAAATTCACAAGATTAGATCCCCCAACCTCAGCCGCAGACCCAGACGCCCACTTTGACTTTTTCACAAAAGCAGTCCTACTCTCGCTCCCCCGAAACACCTCCACAAGTACATTAATCTTCATACCGAGTTACTTTGACTTTGTCCGAATGCAGAACAACCTCGACAATTGCCCTATCTCCGTTTGTGCAATCTCGGAAGAAACCCCTGTCCCCTCCGTCGCCAGCGCACTGTCACATTTCTTCATAAGCCGTCACTCAGTTCTTCTTTACAGGAGGTTAGCGTACCACTTCCACTGCTACGACGTTGGCGGAGTCAGAACGGTGGTATCCTACCCCCTGCCGTACAACTCTCATTTCTACCGGGAGATCGCGGGTGTCGTTATTTGGTGGAGCATTAGCGAGGGGTGGGTGATGGAGCAGCCAAAGGTGCCTGTGATACCCCCCAAGTGGGATGCTATAAGATTACAAGTTTGTGATTATGGATAGCAACAGCAAATGCATCACTCTTTTGTATGTAGTTGGAAGCAACCCTTCTGAAGTGGTCATTTCGCACCAGACTGTGAGAGACCTGAGAAGCCCTGCTTCCATACCTCTGTTAATATAACATTCCTTGAAAAATTAGCCCCAATGCCAAAACCAATATAGGGAATCTATCATACACTTCTTCTCCCTCTTTGAAATCTCCACAACACCCTCGCTCCTTACAGCCCTGACCACATTAAATAATTGTATCACCCCTCTCTGCGCCATCTCTCGAACCCCCCTTTCTCAAGCTCCAATGATTTTCTCGCCACCTGATCATTATCCTTGGGTACAACCTCCTTCACCCGCCCCTTCTCCAATTCCTCCTCATCTCATTGAGTACTATACGAGCCTTCGCCTCAATCTTGTGTCGATCACCACCGAGGAGGCTTTGCACTGATGGGTACGGAGGGCTTGGCTGGCGTGGTGGCCGTGTCCAAGGACAAGAGATCTGGCATTGTCGTTGAAACGACGTTGGGATCATTGCGCTTCGACTTCTTGGTAGGGCGCGGTATGAATCAGAAGGGCACAAAGATGTTATCATTGAAGCCGGAATCACCTGTGGAATTTGTTACACTAGTGGAGGAGGATAGGGGGTACTTGTCAGCCCCGAGTCTAACACTTCTAAGGCTTCCCCTTAGTTCTAGCCAACCATCACTATAGTGTATTCACTGCAGGATAATGACAGGGCTAATGGTACTCGAGGACCCGCTGACTTTAGCTTCCCGGCAGGGACGTTTTTTTCTTGGAATCTAAGATGGCTCAGGTCTAGTACTTGCAGTGAAGTGCGACGGGAACCAGCTTGCTGGCTTTGGCTGGTTTCTTCTGTTTGTTTTCTCTTCCAGAATTGGTGTTGTATAATACCATTGGCCAAGTTGTGGCCAAGACAACGAGGATCACCGGACCCACCAAAACCTGGACTACGATGGCGGCTAAAGGGAAGTATGCTATGAGGGCTACTGTCAAGAAAACAGCAGTCAGGATCCGGAGGTCGATCAAGGCTAGCTCGAATGGTGTTCGTGGCATGGCTTGCAAGGCCGCTTGCCCACCCGCCAACCAATCAACTTCGAAGGAAGAGGAGGGAGAAGAGGGGTAAGATAATGAACAGGCGGATCCTAAAGAGGGTCAAGAGGGAGTTGGCGGGGTTGAGAAGACTGAGGCGATCGAAAAGGGTCGTGAGCAGAGTCATATGCAAGGCTTAGAATCGACAAATGTGGCGTCTGCTCCAGACCAAGCAGTTTTATCCAACTTTTCTCACCAGAGGATCCACAATCGCGGTTGGAAGCCGGCTGTGACCAAGACCTATAATGTTGGAAAGACGATCCGTGCCAAATATTTTAAGGGGACATTGGGACCCCAGAAGGTGGGCCATCCAGGAAGAGGAGGAGGCTCTGGAAATTGTAAATGAAACTCCAGCGTCTGGGAGGGGTATGGCAGGAGCGAGGCTGGGGAAGATTTCAGGTTGGAGGCTAGAGGAATCAGCATTAGAAAAAATAGGAACCCCCGCTGGGCCCGCAAGGGGCTAGCAACCTTCTGTTAATTGTTTTTCTCATTTTTGGGGGGAGATTACGTTTTTCTTCTCATCGGGCTGGTTGTAACCATGTCTACTAACACATTAGGAGGAAAAGACTACTCTGTCCTAGCTAGCTAGTGACAAGAGGGGGAATCATTTGCCCAGCTCACGATCTATTATCCAAATTCTTTGACAGACATGAATCGTTGCAACTGGGTTTTATGCGCTGCTCTCATTCACAAATGTAAAATGTATTGCAATGCTGCACAGGATTTTTTCACTTGGTTGGTTCATGTCAAGTGGTGAATTCCCCGGCTCTCGGGGATGGCTGTTGGCGCGCCACCTCCGCTCTCATTTGAGGGGCGCGTTTAGTTCTTTACTTCTTTCGTTTGGTTGATTTCTGGAACATGTTGGACTTGGCTTAATGGCTGTATATCCTGAGTTCATTGAGCAGGTAGGCGGGGTTAGTTGCTAGCTGCATGAGAGGGTGGCCCTTGTTCATTGGTTTGTTCGTTGTTTTAGGGTGGGCAGCGGATCCTGATTTACCTTCTTTCTTTGAGTTTACTTTTGCTCGTTGAATGAATTTTTGATTCTTTTATTCTGCTATTTTATTTCACTAGCTACGACCAAAATGCCTTCTGGTGGTATTCCCCTGCGATAAGATTCTGTTTTGTTTATTCGAGCTCAGCGATAGTGAGGTTATCAATGATAACTTTACCAAAAACCAGAATGCATCGAGTGACTATACATGACTTCATGCACTCCTTCCATCCTTCCCCCCTTCCATTCTCCCTTGATAATAAAGAATATTCGTGAAATAAGCAAAATTTTACCCCCAAACCACACTCCCTAATCGAACCAAGTATACACCCGTAGAGTTTCACTGTGAGCCATGCCTTAATAACAACCTTGCTCTTCCTATCCCGCTCAAGCTCGTACCTGCCAATCGCGCCCGCGAGCAGGCACCTGAACTCCACCTTAGCAAAGATATCCCCAACAGACCTTTCGACCCCGAGAGGAATGAGAGGAATACACAATTTCTCTTAACAGAGACCACTACACCCTCGCCACTAGGGCCTGAACTCCTCCGCGTCAGCTTCCCAGAGCACCAAGGTTCTGCTTATTGCGAGCGGGGAGAGTACGACGGGAGTGCCCTTTGAAGCCTTTGAAGCTACCTGGCATGCTTGGTTTACCGTGCGCGCGCGTAGCTTTGTCATTTAGACGAATGTTTCAGATATACGCTTAGGATCAAGGCAGCGGAGGAAGCAATCGGCATGAAGGAGTCGGATGCGAAGAGGCAATAAAAGCGGGAGCTCTTGATGTTTGCTTTGTTACTACGGAAGTCCGCGGAGGAGGAAGGGGGACATGAGTGGGGGGGAATAGACATCGGTCGCGATCTCTGGAACCATTGGAGGACTTCGCTGGTTTATATATCCTCCTGCCTTTACTGTCAGCTAGTTAGTTGGGCGAGCAGTTGAATGAAAAGAAGTTCTCTACACCTAAGTCGTAGGTTGGCGATCGAAGTCTTTTGTTGCTTATTCTCGGCGCTTGGTTTCGTTTTCCCGTCGTAGTTTACTACTTTTCTTCGACATTGCTGTTACTCCTTATGGAAGCATTCCCTACTGTGTGGAATTCACAGCCGAGGCCGGAAGAGCTGACTGTATCCCGCGTCCCCAATGAGAACCACTTTCCCACCTCCACCACCCCCCCCTCTCCCCGCCACTACCAGCGCCGTCCCGGGAGACGCGCACCACTTTCCCGGCCATTTCTACTCCCTTAGACCGAACCCCAGGCAGCAATCCCCTAGTATGAGAATACGAAGGGGCAGGGAGCAGGAATCTCCCCTGCGCCTGGTGCCCCTCACCCTCCACAAACAGCAGTTCCATCTTTCCATCCGTTGCCAGCGTCGATTTGATGAAGATGTAGTTCTTCACGTATAGTACTCCGCTCGTCATTTCTTGTAGGAACACCCGCTCGATACTGAAGATTCCCGGCTACCGTAGCAGTCTGCTGTTTGGAATCGTGCGCGTTTAAATAGCCTGCGGGGCTCCAGACAACATTTTTTGGGTTATGGGAAAGCTGCCCTGAGGTTAGCAGGCCCTGGGAGGTGTCGGGTTGGGGATAGGAGCCAACAGGTTAAAGCTAGGGAGGTCAGTAACATGAATGTGGTGATTGTGTTAAAGTGGGTGTGGCGGGAGAGGGTTATTGTGAATGCGGCGCATTCAGGCGGGATGTTGGCTGCGGACACTGCTAGGTTGCGAACGAAGACCAGACTAGAGGATACTAGCGGTCAGCGTTGGCGGGTGATAGATATTTTTTCTTCCATGGGCGGAGAGGTGTGATGCGATGATGGGAAATAACTTAAGTTACCCTCCCGGCTAACTACAAAGTAGTGCTTACTAATATTAGACCACTTGCACTCAGCGAGATTGTGTTCGCAACCACGGATGAGCATCATCGGCATCAGCTTATTATCGGAAATCTCGCTGAGGAGATGCAATACTCGGGCGCAAATTAAAGATCCGAAAACAGTGACTTGAAATATCTGTGTTGCAACTATACATTTTGTTTGTCTCTTTTTCTAGAACTTTAATTTGCGCCCGAGTAGGTCTAAAGTCAAAATTGTTCTTGAAGAAAATTACCAACCCCAATTGCCTGATCACAACCTAAGCGAACATGTCTAAGTTGGCTGCCATTGGCGCTAGAGTCATTTGACACCTATTTTTTTCTCCCTTGAAGGGACCTAATTCTAGGTTGAAATTTCTCGTTTCTTGGCCTAAGTTACACGTTCGCGACTTGAAATTTGAGATCCCCCCAAGAATACGGGCCAAACCACCCCATTACCGATAATACAAATAAGTGGTAGTTAAATGTCATCTGATTGTCATACTACCACTATTCGATTTTATCCAGGAGAATGGACAGGGATGGATAATGACATTGTGTCACATTGCGCCATCCCCAAGACTCTTGTCCAGTCTTCTAGTTATTCGCAGTAGCGGAGAGCCAATACGAAGAGACCGCTACACAACCAGCCCCCTACCACTTTCCACTGAAACATATAAAGTGGTTTTGTTCTTCCGTACGGGTTCGCTCAAGGACGCCTGCTGTTGTGCGCTATACAATCTTACTGTTCGAGCACTCTATTGAAAATCGAGATGAATACGAGTAAAAAGGGAGGGGGGGGGGGCAAGCGGTACCGCTTATTTGCTATTGTTATAGCTAGGATAAACATGTCCCTTGAACACATCAAAAACTCTCTTCGAGATGTCATGCTACGAGATACAGACATCTCATTGACACAACTAATGGGGCTGGTTTGTGGCATCCTGTTGGAAAAATGGTATCATGTGGCGAAAGAATGTCCGAGTGGAAATAGTGGAATTTGTGTTATTCGTTATGTACTCGTACTCCGGGCTAACCATGACAGAATCTCTCTTCTAGGCTCTATGTAGACCTGAAGGTCTAGTCCATACTGTAGTCGAGACTGCCGAGACTCAGTACATGTCTCGTTGTCTAATCAAATTCCTGGGGCACTTGTACGCCGCCTGCGATTACACTGTCCTAAAGTCATCATCCGGCTTCTTTCAATTCTAGTACTGGGGTGACAATTTTGATCCTGTCACTCTGGAGGGAAGTGCACAGAGCGTGATCTTCAACTCAACATTCTACCACTCTGAGATTAGTCCGCTATTCCCCACAGTACATTTGCTGCCTTATCTCGCCGCCTGGGTTCAAAGAACGTCACCTTTAGCAACCCCAACCATGTTCTCCTCACATAAAGCATAGTATCATTCTGTGATGAAGTTTTTGGATCCACATTAGGAAAAACTATCCAGAATTGTTCCACTCGGAAAAGAAATCCAGTAAAAAAAACATCTAACGGACGGAACCCTCGATTTTCAGGGGATCAAGAAGAGATTCAATAACTCCGTCTGATACTACAGGGTCGAAAGAGCATACGAACTTGGCGCATTGCGGCTACGATACAACCTACCATCACACAAAGAACCCCCGGACGTAGATTACATATGATAACTCCGGACGACTCCTACTTCTCAGGTATACCCCTCTCCTCCACCGATCCCCCCTCCAGCAAGCCCTTCACTTGCGCACTAAACCGCACCGAGTAAACGCGATAACCAGCATCCTGAAACTTCCAGAAAAAAATCTTCGGGAATTCCTCTGGCACTGTCTATTGAAATACTGGCAGGCCAAGATAGAGCCCTTGCCCGCAGTGAGCGCCGTCAACACCCAGTCGATTGCTGAGTGGGGAACCCAGATGGCTCTGAAAAATTACCCTTTCTCTAGTATTGCCTCCATGAAAGTTACTCTTGGAGTTCCCCTTATCAAGCAAATCATCAACGCTTCGGAGGTTATCAACACGCCTATCATCCCTGCATGCCGGTAACACAGGACTACGAGTGAGCTGCAAAAATCGCAAGGGTAGGATTGAGAAGAATTATTTGGATGCTGTCGGTTTCCCTCCCTCTCTGCATTCATACAAGACCACTCACCCCCTTGCCCCCCACCACCCCCCACTAGCTAAATCTCATAAGATAATTCCCTGGAGCGAAGACAACTTCTCCCAAGACGACAGCTACGTCAGAATACGGCTGGATCAAGAAACAATTAGCAAGCTCCGCCTAGAACGAATGATCGATGGCATCATAAATACCGTGTAAAAGGCAAGCGGATATCCACCCTTCAAGATATCCGCGTGATAAGGAATAGAATAAGAATCTATAATGCGCGAGATGGGCGAGAAGGGCAAGAAGCACGGAAGAGACCATTCGGAAGTCTTCCTACCCGTGTAGAATCTGAGGCAGGAGCTACCACTCATGGCGAGGATAGGATAGCTGAACTCGGCGACGGCGGCAGGCGGGTATGATGACAAGATGGGGAAGAACCAAATCACTGTTGAGGGCCACGGACTCAAGATTTGCAGGAACATGGATGGCGTGGTGGGTACTGCGGCGAAGTCAAATAGCATCATGGAGGTTAAGGAGGTTTTGGGGATTGAAGCTGCGAGGTATAATAATTGAAATGCACAAAGGCCCCCTCTTTCACTAATCAGCCCCTAAACAGTGTAACTAATGGTAATGATGAACGGACAGGACTCAGTTGTAGACGAAAAACCCTACACCATGCGCTCACATCTGCCCCCGCCACATGCACCGCTTCGGCGACATGCGGACGCACAAAGGCGGGGTTCTCAGGGTAACGCGATTCGGACTAGCCAAAATGAGTGACAGCGTCCAGAAGGGAACTTCGTCATCTGACACGCATCCGAGACCGTCTTGTACATGAAGAACGACGCTGCCGGAGGCGTGTCCGTGCACATCATCGGTCCGAGTGTATCATCCTCGGCCAGCCCACGAGCATAGGCACGGGCGCTTACATGGTTGTCCGGACGCTAATGATGGATCCTCGCAACCGGTGGCCAAAAGGATCGTGTTTAAGGAGGGTTACGTGACAACACTCGATTTCAACACCTCTCATTTTCCAACCGCCAGATAATTTCGGTCACTTCTCTTGCCCTCCAGGCTTCAATCAAACAAGGTGCGCAACCTCTCGCCGTGTTTCCTGGTTTCCTTCACCGTCACCCGCAGCAAGTTTAATATGGCCAACGAGGGATTATCCCCAGCTCTGCTAATGCCTGCTCTGCTGGCCCTAGCCCACCATAGACCCCAATCACATTAAACAAAAATGTCCTCGCCCACCTATCAAATAACGGTTATTTACCTCGTAAATACGATCATGAAAAGGATTAATGTCCTTCTAGGCTAGCCCGCCGAAGATTTGACCGAGAGCCAGAGAAGTTTCAGAAATACGTTGTTGAGTAGCATCCCGGAGGACGGAAAGTTACTGTTGATTCGGGGTATGAGAGGTTCGTGGCACCCGGGATATTACAATATTCAATCCCAGAATTTACTCTAGTGATTTCTTGACTTCCTTACCCACTGTTGTGGATACTGTTATCCAAAGTTCTTCTGTTGACGTTCGGAGAGGTCTCTACAAAGTACCGAAATCCATATATATGTTGGGCCCAGGACTAATGGATTGTACTTAATAGAATATTGTTCTCTCTGGCGGTTCTACACTCTATCAGGCTTTCGGTCTATGTCTTCAGCATGACGTCCGCCACCTTGTCGATACTCATCTTCGCCAGTCAGGGGGGCAATCAGGTGGCATTAAGTCAGGTGGGCTGGAGGTGGCGGTTGTTACTCCGAAGAGGCAAAAACAAGAGCCATTGTTTGAAGGAAATTTGTTGGGACAAACCCCGGATTTCAGAAGCTACTGCCATACTAAGGTTGAGTACCAGGAGATTGGACTAAGCATCGTAAAAACGGAGATAATTGGGAAGCCAGGTTGGCAATCACTTCATATCACACCGGTATTATAAAATATTTTTTTTTGAGTTCAACTAGCCAGATTTCCATCGGATGGCTTGCCCGACCTCTTATTATTTTATTTCCCCCTACTTATGATACTCCCTGCACATATATTGTATTATTTGTTCTGCGGGTGGGATTGGTTGGTTTTGTGTGTGCTGCCGGAAAAATGGGAATGAAGTTTTTGTTTAGGATTCGGTTCCCAGAAAGGAAGGTCATGGGGGGAAGGTAATGATCAACACAGCATAATTTTGGTTTTGAAAAAGTATTGGGAGTAGTGTTCTTGTTGGTGAAGTTTATGCTACGGTTACTATACTCGAGTATATACCCTTTCCGTCGAGGGTCGGCGACTCGGATATACTTCTTCGGTAGGGAGAGGGGCGGGAGAAAGGTTTTGTTTTGGAATGATGGTTTCTAGTTTCCTCGCTGCGATCATGTCTGCACATGGGAGAGATTTGTACTCGTATGCTTCCAATGATTCGTCGGTGGTATTATGGGCTGTAAAGAAGGGAAAGGAGAAAGAAAAGAGTGTAAGAAAAGCCATCACGATGGCGAGACAGTCGCCACAAGTGGCTTGCTAGCAAGGCAGCTTATTAGAGCCCACGAATAGAAAGGAAATAATGTTAAAACCAAGAAAGAAAAATCCCTGCCCCCCTGATAACAAAAATCCATGCTAAATAATATAATCAAGAAACCAAAGAAGAAAAAGAAAAGGGGAAAAAAAGGAAAATCTAGAAACACGGAGGTACCCACATCATCCGGTACCACTCATCTACCGCAGCAATCCTAGACTCCAAAATGCACCATTCATGCATCAAAACCACCAGCTCCAAAACTATCTTAGTCTTCTCCTCCCTACCCTCCTCCTTCGAGAACTCTGCCATCAATGCCAAGAACTGCTCACGAAGTCGCGATATCTGTG
>Ga0307517_10005383_pt1 | contig 19329 bp, 8 predicted proteins | sample 23_EM_MG_FD_194515 | JGI IMG/M metagenome (GOLD analysis project Ga0307517, IMG submission 194515) | Populus trichocarpa ectomycorrhiza microbial communities from riparian zone in the Pacific Northwest, United States - 23_EM | ecosystem: Host-associated > Plants > Roots > Unclassified | place... | reverse complement strand
GAAATTGGAATAGAAGAGGGTGGTGGTTGCGGACAGCTATCCTGTGGGTAGTCTTTGGATACCAGAGATTCTTGTCCAGGATTGCCTGTAATGGATTATTCTTGTCCATACTAAGGAGATGAAGGTAGAAGCGAGAATGAAGGTGTTGTGCACGATCCATGAGGGGTAGCAGGCCAAGCAGATGGCAGGTAACATGGGGTCGATTGGCCGCGCTTCCAGCTATCCATTGAAGACAATTGTTATAAGCGGTATTCATTGTAACCCAAGCCTTTGACTTTCTATCCTTGAGGAAATGGCCATAGAGCAGAGGCAGAGAATATTCCAGAGTTGGTAGACGTATGCTTTTGAGAATGTTGAACCGTATTCGTGGACACCAAGAAGCAGAATACCAACGAAGGGCACCAAGATGCCTTCCCACCCTGGCCCTCATTCCGCGCCGTCTCGCATCCGGCGTCCCGCCGCCCGTCACACCACTCCTCTCCCTCCCTCATATATCGCCATCGCCATCTTCGGGGACACATGTCTACACAGCATTCAGGGCCATCATAATACACCTACCGGGCAGGGTAAGGGGTCCCTGATGTGAGGACTCAATTCGGGATTACCGTCGTGTTCTTCCCCTCAAGAGCCGATACCTCGTCTAGAGTATCCTGAACGCCACCCCTCTCTCCTGCTCATCAAGAGAAATCTCCAATCCTAAACAAGAGCTTTTTTCCTCTTTACCTCCGCTATCTCCTGACACTCTACATGATTTCAGAGGACTTTATACCCTTGAATCTTGGAAATGGCTATATTACCCTCTTCTTGGTCATGATGTTGGAACCAATAGCTAAACTACTTGGGATCCCTAGTGGTTATGAGAAGAACCATAGCCGCCGATGAGATGACCTTTATCAGACAGGTTGGTGGTCCTTAATGCTTATCATTTAATCCTTTTTGGTTTAATATTATGAGATATATCTCCTCTGCTGCCTGGTTGGTCCTACTCTCTCGTTGCCGAGTTATTCACCCCAACCAATTGCTCAGTATTACTTCAGGTTTTATTATAATCTCATGCACTACTTTATCATAGGTTCAGCACTCCTTAAAGAATAATAACATAATATCTCCTCTAGAAATACTTCAGAATCTATATATCTTCTCCTCTGCTTGGGTTTGAATCGTTCTTTAAAATCGCTTTAGGTCAATGATACAGTAGTAGTAGATCTAATATTGGCACTCCTCGGCTGTATAATCTGAAAATATGTCTAGATCTACTACTACATAAAAATGCACGAGCGCGCCTAACCCATACCATGCTGTCTTGCATACTTGTAATTGGATTATAAACAGTGTCTGATATCCGAAATCTTAGATGAATTTATAATTGTATATCAATATAATAGTACAAGTATATTTGTGGTAAAGTGAGTGTATTCCTAATAAAGGCTATAGTGTGGTAATCCACATTAAACTCATTTGTGCTAATGATATCTCTAAGCAGCTAGGTAATACAATTCAGATTACGAATTAAGGTTAGTTTAGCACCAGCGCCAATTCATATTACAATATTGCTATATAAAGTACGAGGACAAAGCTTTTTATCTGCTCGGTGGCCATCAGGTAACACCTCAAAACACCCCATATCCATTATCAATCACCCCTCAATAACCATGCCTCCACAAAAGACCGGCCATCTCATAGAGTTTCAGAAAGGCCTACTTGTTGGTCGGAACAAAAAATGTCTCTGTTTCTCTGCCATTCAAAAGATCATGTGTCATCCCACGAGCACTGTTCTAAGTTTCTGCAATTGGTATCAAAAAAGGGGTGATGAGAAAAGCCTCCCAATACCAAGTTGATACAAAATTATCGATAACAGAACTAAACGCTGCCCTGTCAGCAAGTCAAAGTGACTGTATCACCTTCACTTATCAGAATTACACAATGAGGTAGCTCTACCTGCCTTCATGAAGACTGTCAAGAGATCTTTAAAATCAGTCAACATCAAGAAGTAGAGAGCTGTGAACAGAGCATTTATAAACGATGCAAAGGCTTTCAAGAGGCTAGTTTGAGTGAAGAAGTATAAGGATGATACCAAGAAGACTGGCTGCTATTTTAGATGCAAAGAGATGGTATACTAAGTATTAATTTTTTTCTTGTACAATTTCACATAAAGCTTTTCTTGTATTTAATCGATATGTAGATGGAATTTCAGTTCATTCTAATCAGGGGTGGTTGCATAAGGAACAAATATATTATTATAGAGGGGTTGCTACTACAGCAAAAGCTTTGTTATAGTACTTTAAAATGGATGCTAACAAGCAGGAGAATATCTTTCAATCATATGATGAGTTGTTTTTTTGTACTATAATCATATCCATAAAGGTTGTTAAATGACAAAAAGTCTAATTGTGAGCTTGCATAATTGGATTATGTATTATGCGCTGTTTGGTATGCAAGAAAAATTGTATTTTTCTCACCCCAATGGCATTTTTCCATAATAAAATTATAAAGAAATAGACACAAGAAATATTCCATGTTTCAAAATTTTCGGCAATTCTTTTTATTATATGGATTTTTTGGTAAAATTAGTAAAGTATTAGAATAATAGTATATATAGAAGTGTTAGATATACTCTTATGTGAGCTTATCAAGCTTTTGTTAGTTTTAGGTCTAAGTAAAGATATTCTCAATTAATATTCATTGTTTTACCCTAAAACTCCCCTTTCCATATATGTAATATTTGATTACTATAGATATTCACTTGGTAAAATATCATAATTTTCATTTTTCTACCAAATGTCTAATATTTTAAATTAGAACGGCACTCACAATATTCACTTAATGGAATACAAAAAATCTCATAGTGGGTTTCCATTCTCTTCTCTATACTGTGAAGATTGTTTTTGCCCCATAATACTTAAGAAGAATTAATAGTCAAGGGAATAATTAGAAATGATATATGTATGTGGAAAAAGATGTCAAATTAATATTACCTTTAGTTATACACTGTAATTATTATTTTTGTTCAACTCATGTATTCATTGTACATAGTACAAGAACTTACATGCATCATTTGCTATAGTGGAACCCAAACGGTAAATCCATGCGCTCCTTCTTGTCACAATATCAATTCCTCATCCCAAGTCCCTCAGATATGGAACACCCTGCACATCTCCCCTGAAAGAAGGAACCAACTCTGCTTAGCTATAAAGAGAAACCAATATTAACTATGCAAAGAAAAAGGAAAAAAACTGAAAGATCCCAGATATGCACATATCGCACAAGAGAAATACAAGAACTATCACAAAAACACTTCACAAAAGGAATAACAAATGCTATTAGTAGTGTCATAAACAAAGTGCCGCTGTGAACTGGCTGGAGAGAGCAAGAATGTGGTGAAAGACCGATACCTTAGTAGGAAGCAGTGCAACATAAACCAAGAACCCGGGCCATTCACTCAACTGTAGACTGAGGTCGGGAGAAGTGTCTACAGAGGCAACAGCCAGCATGTTACCACCTGAAACCAGAGAGGGCAGACTGTGAGTAGCAATGTACCAGCTATTCTCATGGTCCCCTGGTGAGATACATGTTGGGATAACTTTGGTGTTCTTTCTTTTGTTACACCGTTGCTATGAAGGATTTGCTTTGTAAAGCTTATGACAAATTGTATGGTTTCCTTGGTTACGCGGATATGCGACTCATACTGGGGAATGAGTCGGGTGGCAAAGGCTCTACTAGGATTTCCTTCTATATAAGGGGGCTCTGCATCCTATTTCTTTTCATCTTTCTCGTCCGCTCCACCTCCTGCAATTGAAATCTCAACACCATGAGATATCATCGTGAGAGTGTCTTCAGCCTCTGGTCTCCCTCACTGGCTTCTGCCTAGGAGTACTAGGCACCCGTCCTCCTCTTTCCTCTCTCTGGCGTCTCTGGCCTGGGCTCCCACTGGGTTCTCGATTCGTCTTCGTTTAAGCATGCTTGCGTTGGTGTTTCTGCCCCTTACTGCGTACTTCGCGACCCGTCTCGCTTAGCGATTTGCACAGTCAGCAACCCTCGCTCCATCGTGAACACGCGGTCGCTAGTTTCGGGCTATCGGTGAAGTAGTTCCCCAGGTGGCCAGGCTCTCTGCGATTGCACTCACGCCTGAGTTGATCGGTCGGCACGGTCGGCATTCGAAGAATTGTGACCTCTTCTCCGTCCTCCGTGTTCGTACTGTTAGGTGGTAGCTTCGGCGTGAGCTATTCCGCCAGCTAGGACCGTAGTCGTGATTATATATCGGAGAACTCGTTAGGAAGACACGAGTAATAAAGGCTAGATATAATGGTTTGCTTCGATATAGATTGTCGAAGTATTGGTAATGATATAAAAGTGTAGAATAACTTATTATATTGATAAGATCTCTTCTCCGTGCTTGTTGTGTCTAATAGCCGCGAAGATGCTTCGATATTTATATTCCGCGTCGGAGCAATCTCGGTATATGTGCTAACTCTATACTAACTAAGTACCTGGCCGGTAATTCTGCGAACAGCACCTGAGTGCGAACACTCGTAGACCCTGAAAACTCTCTCCCACACTTCTTGCTCCCATAGCCAACTTATCGGTCTGCGCTTCCATTATTCCTAATGGTGTGGAGACCACGTCAGGTGTCAGCTCATCCGTTTATCCGTTGACAACAGTGGTTACAAATTATCTTGCCCTCGTGCTCGTCGAAGGTAGTCTAACTCGCTGGACAGAAGATGGCCATTCTTCTTTGGTTGGTTCCGTCGAGAATTCGGTATGCAAATGCATCTCGTATTCTTGTCTTCCGGCATTACACGACTTGTCCTCAGGATCGTACCTATAGGCTTTTTCCCTCGGACTCCATCTTTTACCAACTTGTCCTCTGTGGATTCACCCGATCCACTTACTGGGCATAGTTACCGCCTTCATACTCTACACGACTTTGTAGGTAGGAGGGGACTAACTTTCGTGCGAAACATCCTGTTACTTTCGACCCACTCTTCCGACTGCCTGTCTTCAAGTGTCTGTAACTTTATGCGCCGTCGTCCGATTCACCTGCTTCCACTTTCATAAGGTGCCCGAAGGTCTCCCCTCATATATCCTGCGAACAGGATCCGGTCGGACGGACGGCCGCGACGTATAGGGTGTTATAAGATGTGTTCTATTGATAGTGGTCTTTGGTGTTGGGACGCAACTACCCAGGCGGCCAGTGATGACGCGCCGTCCCAACGCCGAGGCTGGAGGGGGGTGTTATCTTTTTCCTTCGAGGTTCGTGTGCGCCAAGGTAGGGTAACTTTGCCCTGTAAATACTTACGGGGAGTCCGTGCGCCTAACACGAGCTCCCCTCTTCGAAGTGTTCGTCCCGAATACTCTATGTCTATTATACAATCTTTTCATCTTATTTCGAGCTCTACATAGTAGGGGTAAAAACCATGGGCGTTTGCTTGTCCACCGATGGAAAACCTTTCTTATGTCACTCGACCTCTCCTGGGCCCGGCATCTCCGGGTTTTCTCTATGAAACCTTTCCACCTCTTCCTGCGCGTTCCTCATACCCTCGGGGGGTTCCCACCTATTTTCATCCTCCGCGCAGCCTTTCTATTTCAGAAAGTACCGAAGCTCTTTCATCGGTTTATTCCTTCCTCAAACCTTTCGCGTGTAGGAACTGATCTCACTCTTGACGATCCTTTCTACCTCCCATTCTAAATCTCCCTCGATCTCTTCGGGGTCTCGTGGAGGTTGTTCGCGAGTTGGTCGATTCGAGGCCCGGTAGGGTTCCAAAAGCGAAACGTGAAACACGGGATGAATTTTCCACCTAGGCGATATTTCTAGCTTGTATGCCCGACTTCCTTTCTTTTCTAAGACTTTGAACGGGCCATACAGCTTTGCACTCAACCTCTTCGATGGTCGTTTGGTACGTATTTTTTTCGCATTCAACATTACCAAGTCGCCGACCTCGATGTTGGGTTGTGCTGTCGCCTTTCGGTCATAAAATTTCTTCATCGATTCCCGTGTGTTCTCTAGGGTTTGTTTCGCCTGTCGATGTATGTCCTGCATCCAGTGAGCATACAATGTCGCACCGGGGTTATGAGCTTCTCTCTCTTTCATCCACTCTGTCTGTGGGTGAAAACCGTAGTTGGCGAAGAAGGGGGTCAATTTGTGTGCATTGGTAGCCGAGTTGTTGTAGGCATGTTCTGCTAACGGCAATAGTTGGTACCAGTCGTTCTGATCGTAGTTGACAAATGTTCGTAAGTAGCCTTCCTGCACTTGGTTGGTCCTTTCCGTTTGTCCGTCAGTCTGAGGGTGGTACGCCGTTGACATGCACCTTTTAACTGCTAGCATTTTGTACAATAATTCCCAGAATTCGCCGGAAAAATTCGCGTCCATGTCCGATATGATTTCTGTCGGTAATCCGTAAAGTTTCCAAACTTCCCCAAGGAAGGTATCCGCAACATCTTTTGCGGTCGCGTTCTCGTGGAGGCCGATAAAATGAGCCATTTTGGTGAACCGGTCTACTACTACCATGATCTGAGTCTTACCCTTCGATTCCGGTAGTTGGGTGATAAAGTCCGTCGATATGGAGGACCAGGCGGCATAAGGTACTTCCAACGGTTGAAGTAACCCATACTTGGCATGCCGTGGGGATTTACTGTGTTGACATTCGTCGCAGGATCGTACATAGTCTCTGATCCAATCTGTGAGTTTTTCCCAGTAAAGGTCCCTCGTTACTATCTCCATCATTTTCTCCTGTCCGAAGTTTCCTGCTACTAATGAGTCGTGACAGCCTTGGGCTATCACGGTTTGAAGGGCTTCGTCCTCAGGGATGTACAACCGATTTTTGTAATATAGTAACCCGTCCTTTTCTATCCATTCGTCCGGCATCTTTTTCCCACTTTCTCTTATCCTAACCAGTTCACGGCCTCGGTCCTGCCACTTCTCATCCTCTTTGCCAGCCACTCTAATTTTGTCCAGAAATGAATCGTTCATTGTTCGCGTTAGGGCTGCATTGACGTGAACGCTTGATAACATTTCTTTTTCTTTCATTAACCGAGGGTGATAGCCCATATCAGCTGCGCTAAAGAATTCGTTTTTGCTTCTGTCCGCGTGGAGGAAACATATTTTGGTTTTTTCTTCTTTGGCCGTGATGAATCGCTTGGGGTTCACGTCACTAGATCCGAACCCCATTTTTCCTCGCTCGGTTATTCCTAAATCGTCTACTTCCATGGCGTCGGTATTGGCAACTTTCTCAACTATGAGTTGTGCTATCCGATCTCCTGCTTTAAATACGCAGTCCACCTCGCCATGATTTCGAAGTATGACCTTGATTTCCCCGGTGTAATCCGTATCTATTACACCACCGCCCACTGCTATTCCCATCTTGCTAGCCATACCACTTCTTGCGTCTAGCCTTCCGTAGGTTCCTTTCGGCAATCCTATCGCAATACCCGTTTCAACCATTGTGTGTCCTTTTGCTGGTACCATGCCGTCTGTCAGGGCGTAGATGTCATGACCAGCCGCAAACCGTGATCCTTTCGTCGGGATTATAGCCTTGTCCGAAAGTTTCATTATCCTGAGGCTTGTGGGTTCGCGTTTTTCCGGAACGAGGGCTGTCTCTGCGTTTCGTTTTTGATGATTACGGAAATTTGAAAATGTTCCGATTTCAAAATCGATTGTTCACTGTGACGAGCTCCCTCCTGAGGACGGTACTCCGGCCGTCTACTTAACGCGTCGGGTTTCCCGCCCCTGGTCCCCGGTCGATAGACTATTTTGAAGTTATAGTTCGTCAACTCCTGTGCCCATCGAATCTGTCGCTGGTTCCAGACTTTTTTTCGTCAAAAAGGACTGTAGGTTTTGGTGGTCAGTGTATACCGTCACGGGTTCTTCTTCCCCCCAGAGGTACCTTTTCCATTCCTTGAACACTTCCATTATTGCGAGTAATTCCTTGTCATGTATCTCGTAATTCCTTTCCGCACTGTTCAATTTTCGGGAATGAAAGACCACCGGGTGAAGCCATCTCCCTTGGTACTGAGACAATACGCATCCAAGTGCGAAGTCGCTTGCGTCCGTTTCAACCACTGTTTTCCTCCCTGGGTAAAAATGCTATAAAATTGGTGCCGTTGTAAACATCTTTTTCAACTCCTCAAACGCCTCTTCCTGCTCTCTTCCCCAGTGAAAGTCCTTTGGGTTTCCTTTTAACGTTTCGGTTATTGGCTTGCAAACTTTCGAAAAATCTTTAATGAATCGACGATAAAAATTTGCGAATCAAATGAAGATCTGAACTTCTTTAACCGACTTTGCGTGTGCCCAATCTTGAACGCTTTTCACTTTCCTATCACTCATGGTGACTCCGCTCGTCCTGACAATGTATCCTAAGAATTCGACCTCATCTTGGTGGAACACCAACTTTTTCAGTGAGATTGCCAAGTCGTGCTGTTCGAGTCGGTCTATGACTTTTTGGACTAGCTTAATGTGGTCGTCCATATTTTCGGAGTATCTTAGGACATCGTCTAGATAGACGACTACTCCGTGGTCCAAGAATTCCCTTAGGATTTTGTTCATCATTGTCTGAAAGGTAGCGGGAGCGTTAACGAGCCCGAAAGGCATGACCTTGTATTCGTACTGTCCATATCGTGTACGAAAGGCAGTCTTGTATTCATCGCCTTTCCTCATTCGAATAAGATGATATCCATCTGTTAGGTCGAGTTTCGTAAACACTTTTGCTCCTGCAACGCGGTCTCGGAGCTCATCCATTAGTGGTAGTGGGTATTTATTCAGGATCGTCAATTTGTTGAGGTTCCTATAATCTACACACAACCGTAGACTTCCATCAGGTTTCGGAACGAAGAGGATTGGAGCGCCGTAAGGGGATTTGCTGTCACCTATTTTTCCCTCAGCCATTATTTTCTTGAGGTACTTATCCAGTTCATTCAACTGGTGCGCCGACATTGGATAGATCGGACCCCTTGGGGGTTCGGCCCCTTCTTTAAGGTTGATGGCGTGGTTGAAGGTCCTTCGAGGCGCCAGCATTTTGGCTTTTTTCTCTTCAAAAAGCTCCTTATACTGCCAATATGGTTTTGGCAGCGTCTCCAATTGTACTCCCCCTTCTTCTTCTCGTTCTATCCGTCCCACATACTGTGCTTCTTCCTCGTAAGCCACAGTTTCATCTCATTCAAACATATCCGCCACCGCTTCATCTTCTATATGAGCGTGGCACTTTGCTTCTTTAAAGGCCCATTTTCCTGGGTCCGCAATATTTTTAAGGGGGTGCTCATCATGCCACCACCCAAAGGGTATGATCAAGTCATACCTTCCTGCATTCGCAATTTCGCAGGATATCATACTTCGGTGGCCGTTGGCACCGATTTCTAGGAGAATAGGATGGGTATAGAATATTCCTACAGTAGGCGCGGTTTCGCCGTCGAACGTGGTGATTTTCAACGGTAAGTCCCTAGCTTCAGTCGGGATTTCGAGCCGTTGTGCGGTATCCTGGTTCATGAGAAAGATGTTTGAACCAGAATCTAGGAGGACGTTTATCACGTGTCTTCGTCCTTTGATTTCAATAAATGCCTTCCCCTCGGGGCAGACGTAATGCTTAGGTTTTTTAATGGGTCTAGAGCTTTCGCTCTGTTCCTGATGAAATCTTTTCATCGTCGCGGTTACAAGTAGTGTGGGGGTTTGTTACCGCGCCTGCGCAGTTTCGGCTCTTAAAGCCTCCTCAGACAAACTTTTACAACAAGTGTCTAATATTTTGATATCGGGCAGCCCACTACTAGCGGTCTTTACCTCCTGCCGAGGAGTTCCCATATCACAGGAGTGGTGGTTCACTAGAGTACCTCTCGAGTTAGGGACTAGGATGCGCGGTCCTTTATCGTCGACTTAGCCCTCATATGAGACTGTCCCCTGCGACGAGTCCACCGTACCTCCACCTTCGAGTTTGGTCGTACGCCCGCGACCCCCTCAGACACCATTCGTCGGGCATGAACCTTGTGCCCAATAGAGGCGCCCCTAGCTTCTATTTGTCCGGCTTTTTTACTCGGAGAGAAAGTCAGGTTGCCCTGGATTTCGACCCTCCTCATGCGTGTAGAGCAACTCAAGTTCCGTTCTGGCGAATGGTAATCTTCTTTTTCCCTTTTAGTCTCCTCGACCGCTTTCTTCTCTTGTAGTTTTTTATGGCTCCCGTGGTGAGCACGGACTACCCAATTTTGGACGTAAATTGGCAACCGCGATCCTTTAGTCTTTGAGCCTTCTGGTGGGATCTCGTCACCGACTACGCCGCAGGTCTTTCGATTCGAGGCGGCAACCTCACGACCCGAACACCGTTGTTGTCGGTACCTGGATGACTTTTTATAATATGTCGTCATCTTCAAAGGCCCAAGCTGGGGGCCTTTGCACCGCTCGTCGTGAGCTTTCTCCTTGGCCATCAACGGCCACAGTGGCTACCTGAGGGCGTCGTCTTGGCGCGAATGCGGACTGTCGTTTGGGCTTTGATTGCCCTCGATATATAGCCGATACTTGTACCGGTTTTCGACAGTATTTCCAAGTGTGGTTTTTCATTCCACATCGCGTGCATTCGTTGTCAGATTTCCGTTTATCGACAACCTTCTGATCGACGCCCTGGTGTGCTTCAGACCACACCGTCTGTCTGACCTCCCCCTTCGGTGCCACCGACCCTTCTCTCTTCACCTTCCTTTCCCCAGCCTTTTTCTTCCGATAGTCCGCCTTTTCCTTAGCCGTGTACTGCCTTTTTACACGCTTTGCGGCAACCGTTGGCTTCGAATCCTCGAATTTCCGCTTATCGCCTCGTGTTGTGCCGAAGGGACCACCCCCTCGAAGATCTTTTCGTTCTTTGAAATCTTCTTCCGCTCGGGTTACAGTCCTGACTGCTTCTAACCATTCCCCATCGTCGACATATTCTCGATGTGAGAGCCTTCGCAATGCCTCAATGGGAAGTTGGTCTTCAATCATTTTTCTCCAGGCTATCCCGGTGACCCTCGCATGGATATTGAGATTTTTCATTTCCATCAAGAATTTGGCGACATCACCGTGATATTTGACTAATCCCATTTCTCGTAGGGATTTTTCCGCTTCATGGGTGGGTCCGAAGCGTCGCAGGACTTGTTCTGCGAAAACATGCCAGAACTCGTATCCTTCTTGTCTCGTATAACCTATTTCCCCGGTCATTTGTCGTCGGTAGGTTAACGCAAACGGCGCGACTTCTTTCCCGTCCATTCGGCTTATGGCGTATCGGATTCGTTGTGCCTCGTCCTCCCACTGCCAGCTGTTTCGACCAAAATAATCCGTACATGTCATTAGCCACATGCGTATATCTTGGTGCTTCTCGTTTCGAAACATGGCAGGGGGTTCCGCTGGGACTCTTGTTCGTTGTCCCAGGGCGTTGGCCATGACCCGTGAGAACAGGTTAAACTGTTTGTCGTTTTCGGCGTCATAGTCGTTTTCTTCTGGCTGGGGTGCGGGTCTCTCATCCCGTCTTCCCTTCCTTCTTTCTTCTGGCTTTCTTCCAGATCCTTCCCCATCATCATCGGGGTCTCCTCCCCCGCCTCCACCTGGAGCTCCTGCTGCTCCGTGTCGTGGTGGTGGTGGTGGTCGTCCTCCACCTGCCCCTGACGCCTCTGGTGTCGGATCTGACACCTTCCCCTTTCCCTTGACTTGTCCCATTAATTGTTCCACCAGAGCCTTAAGCACCGCAATCTCACCATCTTGGGCTTCTCTAGACTCCTGTTGGTTACGTAACTCGTCTCTCACAAGATTAATACTCATCTCGTGATTTGCCAGCTCCCGTTTGTGTTGTTCGTTTATCCGAACAATCTCCTGATCGAGGAGTAGGTCCCGGTGCATGGATTGTTCGCCAGTTCCTTGCACTGCTTCGTGGAGATGAGAGGTGACAGCCTCATGTCTGGTCTGTCGCTCATCTGTTTCACCAAGTCGCTCGGCGACTTGAGTGGCGAAGCTTTCCTGGACTTTTTGAGATTCCAAGTCCAACAGGCGGACTTGTTCGTCTACTCGGGCGAGCTCTCGACCAACTATCTGGGCACCGGATTTTAACTTGTTTTTTACCGTGACCAGTTCTTGGGCCATTAACAATATGTTGGTCGGGAGGGAACCGAATGCCAGATGTTCTCTATCTTGGCTGACGGTGAGCGTTGGGTCAAATCGGCCGAGGATCTGCTCTAATCTGTGGATCCAAACGGCCATGAGGAGTTCGCCTGTGGGTTCAGGCGTTCGGCGACTTCCTGGGCGTCGTCCCTTTCCGTATTTTTCTAGAAAGCCTAAGCCAACAGGGGACCGGGGTGTCCGATCCGCCGAATGCGATCGGACGAGGTGGGTGACGGTGGTTTCCACGCTTGGAGCTTGAACGGAGGAGAGCTCATCCCCTCCTTCGCTTCCTTCTTCTCCTCCTTGCCGTCCTCCTCCTTGCCACTCCATGGCTTCAGGAGCTTTGGGGTCAGAAGACATTTCTTTCGACTTCTATAAGGAAACTTATCTTTTGTTTCCTCCCCAGACTATCGGTATCTCAAAACACTGACTTGAGTGTTCTTGTGTCGCGGGGTACTGGGTGTACCAAATGGAGTCTGATTTCTCCGAGGGTGTGTGGTAGGACAAGTTTTCACCGTACTGGTATTGGTATAGAGCGGTTATATCTTCGAGGGAAATGGTGTTTTCTGGGTTTATCCACCAGAAATAACTTTCGTGGTAGGGCTCTAGAGTCCCTAACTCGGGTATAGGAGTGAGGACTTCGTTTATTGAGATAGTCCTCAAGGGTCTGGGTTCGAAAGGTTTTTTGGGTTTGGGAGTATGAGTGTTTCTGCCAAACATTCGTCTCGGTAACGATGAGAAGTATCAATATACTGTTAGGTGGTAGCTTCGGCGTGAGGTATTCCGACAGCTAGGACCTTTAATCGTAATTATATCGGAGAACTCGTTAAGAAGACACGAGTAATGTAGGCTAGATATAATAACTTGCTTCGATATAGATCGTCGAAGTATTGGTAACGATATAAAAGTGTAGAATAACTTATTATATTGATAAGATCTCTTCTCCGTGCTTGTTGTTCTTAATAGCAGCGAAGATGCTTCGATATTTATATTCCGCGTCTGAGCAATCGCGGTATACATGCTAACTCTATACTAACTAAGTACCTTGCCCGCAACTCTGCGAACTTCACCTGAGTGCGAACACTCGTAGACCCTGAAAACTCTCTACCACACCTTTTGCTCCCATGGTCAACTTATCGGTCTGCGCTTTCATTATTCCTGATGGTGTGGAAACCACGTCAGGTGTCAGCTCATCCGTTTATCCGTTGACGACAATGGTTACGAATTATCTTGCCCTCGTGCTCGTTGAGGGTAGTCTAACTCGCTGGACAGAAGAGGGCCAGTCTCCTTTGGTTGGTTCCGTCGAGAATTCGTTATGCGACTGCATCTCGTATTCTGTTCTTCCGGCATTACACGACTTGTCCTCGGGATCGTACCTATAGGTATTTTCCCTCGGACTCCATCTTTTACCAACTTGTCCTCTGTGGATTCACCCGATCCACTTACTGGGCATAGTTACCTACTTCGTACTCTACGCGACTTTGTAAGTACGAGTGGACTAACTTTCGTGCAAAACGTCCCGTTACTTTCGACCCACTCTTCCGACAGCCTGTCTTCAAGTGTCTGTAACTTTATGCGCCGTCGTCCGATTCACCTGCTTCCACTTGCATAAGGTGCCCGGAGGTCTCCCCTCATATATCCTGCGAACAGGATCCGGTCGGACGGACGGCCGCGACGTATACGGTGTTATAAGATGTGTTCCATTGATAGTGGTCTTTGGTGTTGGGACGCAACTACCCAGGCGGCCAGTGATGACGCGCCGTCCCAACGCCGGGGCTGGAGGGGGGTGTTATCTTTTTCCTTCGAAGTTCGTGTGCGCCAAGGTAGGGTAACTTTGCCCTGTAAATCCTTACGGGGAGTCCGTGCGCCTAACACGTACTTCTTGGTTCCTGGCGAGCTCTCCTGCTCCTGCTTCACTCGGGTTAGATCCGCTTGCACCGTACTGCTGCATCCCAGCTGGCACCTTACTGCCTACTCCTCCTTCCCTCTCCTCGGGTTTCCCTCTCGTCCGGGATCCTCTCCGGTAGTGACGCTCTCTCTCCTGTCACAAGGGACCACGTGGGAGAAGCAGTAACTTCGTCCGGTCGGCTCTTGGTCTATCCGCTGTGGCTGGCATCCCCTCTGCTGAGTCGCTCTCCTCACCGGGTGGCTCCCCTCGCCTTCTTCACCCGCTACGCGATTTACTCTACGGTCGCAACGCGTGATGGTTACGGTATTCCTTGGTATAGTCCCACAGCCGATAGGTTTGCGGAATTCCCTTAGGCACTCCGGCAATAGTAGTTTTATCATTCCGCTCCGTCGGCCCTGAGCCATCAGATTCTTTTCTTTTGTTTTGAGGAGCCTGCTGAAGGGTTTCTTTGCTCATGTACATCTTTATGTTGGTTTTCTTCATGTTTGGCTTTCCTATGCTTTCCTCCCGATTAGTTTAGGCTGGTGGCTGGTGTGCGATTTGGCCCATACCATAGGGTCTTGGGAGTACGGTTTCTGGTCTTGATGTTTGATTGCTTTCCTACGGATGGAGCGGTATTTGTTTGTCCTATGACGAGGTGAAGCCCGCCGTTGGATTGTTACATAGTTTTGTTTCGGCCATAGCTAGCGCTCCATGCTGTTTCTTGTACTTAACAACGAATACATGATTAAAAAAAAAAGAAAAAAGAAAAAAGAAAAAAACACCATCCTGTTTCTTTTCATGTTTCTCGTACGCTCCACCTCCAGCGATTGAAATCTCAACACCATGGGAAATCATCGTGAGAGTGTCCTCTGCCTCTGATCTACCCTGCCCGCGGCGACTGCTCTAGGGTTCATCACCCCATCATCTGCTTCCTCTCTCTGGGGCCTTTGCCCTCCCATCCCGGGGGTTATGGATTCCTTTCTGGTTCCGTTCGTCTTCATTGAGCACGCTCGCGTTGATGCCCCTACCCTTTACCCCGCACTTCGCGACCCGGCCCGCTTAGCGTTTTGCACGGTCGGCGACCCTCTGTCCTCTGGCACCACACGGTCGCTACTTGCAGACTATCGGTGAAGTAGTTGCCCTGGTGGCCCTGCTCTCTGGTATTGCAGGCTCTCCTGAGTTGCAGGATCGGTACGGTCGGCATGCGAAAAACTGTGTCCCCGTTCCCGTCCTCCGTGTTCGTACTTCTCAGTTGTTTGGCGAGCCCTCCTCCTCCCGCTTCCCACGGGTCAGATCCGCTTGCACCGTACTGCTCCATCCTTCTCTAGCTGGAACCTTATCTGCCCCTTTGGCTGGCACCCTACTGACCCTCACGACAGTGGGCACCTCCACTGCTCAGTGGCTCTCCTCGCCGGTTGACTGCCCTCGTCCTCCTCCCGCTCCCACGATTTACTCTACGGTCACAAACCTCGCATTAGGTTACGCTGCGTCATGGTATAGTACTACCTCCTTGGCTCATGCTAAAGTCCGAAGCCCTGCGGCCCCCTGGCTTTTGCCTTGTTGGGATATAGCCTGCCCCTGTAGCTGTTCAGTTTGCGGTTCGATTTGCTTTTTGTTTAAGGTGGCGCAATTGTAGTTTTATCTTCCCTTTCTGTCCGCCCTGGGCCGTGAGATTCTTTTCTTTTGTTCAGGGGGGCCCGCCAAAGGGTTTGTGTCTTTCTCTGGTTTCGTTTCTCTTCTTGTCTTTCCTTACGTGTCTGGTGGAAGGTATTGTTCCGTCTTGCTTTCGTCTTAGGTGCTACAAGGGGGAAGTATGGGCTCTGGTGTCGAGGGGTCGGATTTTTCCCATTAGGGGGTGAAGCGGGTCGTTGGATTGATTAGGGGTTTTGTTTTCGCCATATCCACGCGGTTTTTTGTACTCTAAAACAACGAATACATGATTAAAAAAAGAAAGAAAAAGAAAGAAAAAGAAAAGCATCCTATTTCCTTGATTCTTTACCTTACCTGGTATTTCTTTCACAACTCCTGTACTTCAGAATATAACGTCGTTTATGCTGATATCCAAGATCCACGCCGAGAACCCACAAACCGTAACCTGATCTGCCATTACGCGATCAGCCCTGACCTGAGATTGTCATCTCCGAATCCTCACGCTAAACGACTGCCATCGTTTAGGACCTTCCTGTCGTTGTACGCCTTGGACTATCGTCCATTGCCAAGACCCCGTTACAGCTATTATATGAAGGAGTAGTAAGATACCAACAATTGAGGTAAAGAGGTAGTAGGGTGTTATCTAATGCGAGAGTGAGCTGGGAGAACAGAAGGCTAGATGAATTTCATGCTATACAAACGATAGGTAATCATGTTCAAATCTGACCGGAGAGTACTCCGCTGGTTTCATTAGATGCTGTATAGAGAACGCGACTGTGCCATGTTCAAGTATTTCGTCTCCTGTAAAGTGGGTTCCCACACATCAGTAACATAAGGGTTGAAACAAGTATTCCTCACAGTCCAAATGCTCACCAAGGCGAAGCAGCTAAAGGGAAGACAGCGGAGGCAGCATTACAAGATAATCAAATCAATCGCCAAAGGTTGGAAAAGGGAAGAGAAAAGACTCAGAATGAAGGCCTAAGAGGGTGAAGAGAATATGGAAAGACCAAGACCCACTAAGGCTAAACCTATAATAAAGGATGTGGCAGGAAAAAGGGGTGGTAATATCCTGGTGCCGAGACGTCAATCAAGGGAGGCGGATAGGAGCTGGTGGATATTTTGAAATACAATCATCACTTGAGGTTTTATATAAGGTCAGTTATATTCTGATTTTACAAGTAGGTGAGATAATTTTAATTATATTAATAAGTATTATGTCGAAGGAAAACCTGTTGTATCGTGAATATTTGAAGGAATATGTCTCAATTAAATGAGATAAGGACAAATGGGTACAAAGATGAATTGAAAATAAAAGGGGCAATAAAAAAAAAGATAAATTAGAAGGAAAATAAAAGCCAGAAGTAGGAAAGAAAATAAAGTGAAAAAGAAAAGGTAGAAGAGTAGGGATGGGAAAAGAGGGAAAAGAGGAATAGGAGTAAAGCGAAGAATGGAAGTAAAATGAGAGGTAGGAGTAGAGGAAAAAAGTAGAAATAATCCTAGTAGGAAAGAAAAAAGTGAAAGAGAGGAATAAAATAGGGGGAAAATGTGAGAGCATGTGAGGTAAAGGAGAAAAGTAAGAAGTATGCTCAGATTGTTGTAATATGCAGAGTTCATGGTTCCAGGACTGATACAAATCAGTGCCACAAGATTCAAAATACTTAAAAAGCCTAAGTAGAAAGAAAATATGGAAGAAATTTCAAGGGAGAGAAAAATAGTTGTTGAAATGAAAACGCAGAAGTAAAATATATGTATCTATTTATATTACAATTCAAAAATTGTCAATAAATATATATTTCCAGATTAATTTTTGAAAATTGTTGTTGGCATGGAAACGCTAAAGTAAAATATATGTATCTATTTATATTACAATTCAAAAATTCTAAATATATATATATAATATATATTTAGAATTTTTGAATTGTAATATAATATATATTTAGAATTTTTGAATTGTAATATAAATAGATACATATATTTTACTTTAGCGTTTCCATGCCAACAACAATAATCTGTAAATTGAAAATTGAATTTCATAAGAGCACAAAATAAGATTGTAAACAATAGATACAAATTAATTCACTATTATATATTATTAACATATATTATAAGTATAATAATTATTAAGTTCATTGAGAAAATTAATAAATATTCAAAGCTTATATATAATATATAAAAGGGGCGATTCACCTAATTACAATTAGGATAAAGAAGTCAAAGCAAAAAGACTATTATTAAAGGAAACCAAAATAGTAGTTGGATATTATCAGGACAGATATCAGAAAATCGAATCGGAAAATATCTAATTATAATTAGTATTGTTTTGGTCTAAATCAGAAATAGGTAATTAGTCTAATTAATTGATTAGAGTTTATATATGATACTAATAATAGAATATGACAGAATTGGTTTACAGTAGAATATCAATTCCGATTTAATTGTTATATTAGTAATTATTGCTAACACTTTTCAAGTTAAATATACAAAAATATATAGCGAAGATAAACTATTTTATCGTAATCTTATTGGGAATAAACTTGAAGCTCCTGCTTATATGAATAACCGTTTTACTAACTTCAAATATACTATATAGTAGGTGCAAAATATTGAAACTTGGCAAAATTAATAAAATAAGAATAGTAACAAGAAAGGACATCCTATTCAGAAAATATTTGGTATTTGAAAAATGATTTCATCTGTTAAATATTTTAGTTCGGTACTTGAGGTTTACTATTAGATGTTAATTAACTGCTTGATTCTTTTAGAGTAAGAAGAAATTTGTTAAATTCTTTGAAGTGTTGCCAAGAGTGAGAAAGTAATCTGCTTGATACATTTTATAAATAATATAATTATTATCATGATAATTCAGTCACGGTAAACTATCAGTTTATTATAATTACAGTTTTTTCATGCCTTGTATTTTTTAGTCAACTAAATATAACTTACTTTATTTGCAAATATGCATAACTATACATCTAAATTTCAACTTATTTTATTTTATTTTATTATATCTTATCCTGTTTAATTTAATAGTGTTTTGTTGAAATAAGTCAATCAATTATATTCTGAGTTTTATAAAATTAAATAAGAGAACTGACAAGTAAAAATTACCCATGCCAACAAATACAATAAATTTGTCTTAATATATATGCCAATCATCCAACCTCCAGAGCATATGCTAATAAGTGGAAAAATATTTTTCAAAAGACTGCAAGTATTGTGAAATTGTGAAAACAAAAGTTTTGTATTATTAGTTTTTGGTTTTTATTATATTGATCAATCAGTACAATTTAAATCCATTTGCCATAAATCTATAAGTTCTTTTTACGTCATAAATTAATTACTATTGAGAGTTTTGTAATAAAATAAGTACTTTAAAATATAATCAGGTTTAAAGTATTATTAAATTTATCAAGATTACAATAGTTGATGAAAAGTTGAGTATCTTTTCTGCATATATTTCATAAAACTACAATGTATTCTTTTACTTTATGACTGTTTCAGCTTACTCTGTCAACTACTTGCATATTATGTAACAGGTTTATTCCTATCATATAAAAGTAGAATAGTACTGACAGTACACCAGCTAGTGGCGGTGCTGATAGAGGCTTCCAGCAACCTGTAGCTAAAAATATAATATTTAAAAAACAAGTTTGCACTACTGAATCTTCATTCAGCCATGTGTATTCTCTAATAG
>Ga0307517_10005382_pt1 | contig 19334 bp, 19 predicted proteins | sample 23_EM_MG_FD_194515 | JGI IMG/M metagenome (GOLD analysis project Ga0307517, IMG submission 194515) | Populus trichocarpa ectomycorrhiza microbial communities from riparian zone in the Pacific Northwest, United States - 23_EM | ecosystem: Host-associated > Plants > Roots > Unclassified | place... | reverse complement strand
ACAATCCCTCAATTTCACGCAAGTTTATCGATCTCATCTTTAAGGCCTCGGGTAGACTGGCGAACTGGAACCCACCGTACGAGATCAAGGTTCGTATTTCCGTTGCCAACCTGCGCATAAAATTATAGAACATTAGTAGGTGGGAGATTATGGCAAACTCGACAAGCAGACCGGAGAGTTTAATAGAAAGGGTAATATCTATGACGACGCGCATATCTACGAAGATGGAAATATGGCCGAACTGGTGAAAGAGCATCCTTCAAAGGTAGCTCCTCGGGAGGATGTGTATATTGCGACATCGACAAAAGTCACACGCAGTGATCTTAGATTGGGTGCTGAAATGTGAGCTCGTCTACGAAAACGCGTCCCAAGGTTGAACTTAGTTTACGGTGTGTACATTCAGTGAAGTCCCAGGACTCGCCGAAGCATCGATTCAAGGCCAATGGGCCTTTGGTTCTACGCGTGGAGCGTTGTTGCTCATGGCTCATCCGCGCAGCTCTTATATTCTTGGCGACACGCTCCTTAAACATTTAACCAAGGTTGAAGCTCTCAAGGACATGTTCCTCATCACGGAGGTGTTCTTATGTCCGGCTTATAGCTTATATTTATCGAGTGGACGTGAGTGTTCTTATATGCTGGACCCAATCCTATACTTGATGACATTTAGAAAATGAGGTCGTCAATTTGGCATTAGTAGGATCGTTCCCCGTACCTCATGCTCCAGGTGTGACAGCCGGAGGTACAATTGAGGAGAAATGGTGGGTGCGATATACGGGTGGGCTGTTTCGGAGTGGCCGTGACCACCATGGCGAAGACACTTATGCACCATTGTACATGCTGAAAGAGATCCAAAGAAAGAGGAGGTGGATCAACAGACGTGGTGAAAATCCGTATCTCGAGTCTGAAGATGGTTACATGTAAACAATTCAATCAATGCTTAGAGTACTCTAGCTAAAGATTTTTTTACTTGATGTTTTTTCCTTGGTATAGCTGGGGCGACATTCAAGTACCATGGGACCCACTTGATGAGGATGGAAATGAAGAGGAATTCGAGGATACAGTGAGTCTAAGTCTCACACAAAATGCATACTCTAATTGCGACATGATGAATAGGTTTTCGATTGAGCACCGACTGGCGCCGTGCGTCCACGAAACCTGAATTCATTTTCTGTCGCCGATGGGGCTCTCATCCCAGGTCCTGCACTTTATTTTTTACCCGCTTCTTCCCTTTTCGACCTGATTAAATTTCTATTTCATTTCAATTGTCATCAGACTTTTCCTTCCCTTCGTGACCTCACCATCTTTGATGATCTTATAATTTTACAGCTTCTTCTTTGTCTGTCCACATCTTTCATATGAAACCAATACGTACAACTTGAAGACTCGTACAACATCATCTTGTATGTACATAACTAAATATTTTCTGAAATCTCAACAACTTTCTTCTCCTTGCTGTGTTCATTCGGGCCATTCACATTTCCTCACACCACTAAAATCTCTTTCCAAATGCTCAGATTCGCTCAACACAGCTGGGTTCGTTCAAGCCCGTTCTACTTGTTTACCTTTATGACTTTATTTCCATTGAAAACTAGAAAACTAAAAATGTGTGTGCATGCGGAGAGGTAAAACGTCATTGAGGAGATGCATCAGGAAAAATGGAAAGTGGTAATAGCACCTAATTACCATGGATTAGCTTACCCCAGGCCAACAGGTGGGAATCTGTGGTAATTGAAATAGTTGCATAGAATTAGCACGGTTAGCGTATAATTACTGGCTGATTACCGCAAGTTACTTCACCTCTCACGTAACTATGGGTAACTTCTGTCGATTACCTTGAAAAGATTACAAGGTTAGCATTCATATATATATATATGCATTACAAAATGTGTTATTATGTCTAATCTACCTAAGTACAGAGAGCCGCTCATACAGACAAGTTATTTTATCATCATAAGGTACCATCCACGGTGTCACCGTGTATCGCTCCCACACCATCTGGCGCCCATGGCACCTTCGTTCATGGCTGAAAGGGCCAGCCGGGCTCGTGCCAAATAGGTGGCCATGGTGGGTGAGTGACGGCTGCAGGGAAACTTGGCATGCACTCCACCCATCGGTGGAGTTCCGAATGTGGGAGGTTGTGCAGTTCACCATGCGTAACCCCTCTCGATGAGGGAGCCGCCACAGTCATTGATGCATCCAAGTGTTTAACAGTAAGGCCTGAGGCCTGAGGATCAATCAATCATCGAGTCGTGAATATTCGTGAATTTGCCAAGTCAGTTCAAACTCAGCAGGCACACGTGATCGTCTTTGTTGAATGTTGAATTTCAACCATCGACCTTCTTTCCTCCCAACCACAACCATCAAACGACCTCGTCGCTGGCATCGCCTCACATCCGCCTCCTCAATCGCCGCGAATACGGTTGACAGCGGTTCCTCCGCCTTCATCTCAAATAGCATCAACGACGTTGCTGATGCACCCCTACATCAATCGCCATGGATCCTGTCGACGACGTCCCAACCCCACATTCTTCTGAATGTTCACGGATGCGGCCGACTCCATCTCCACCTTAACCAGCAGTCGACGTAGCTGGCACCACCACACCGCCACCACAACCTTCGACGATGTTGGACGTGGGTGCTTTCCAGCCCCACCTCTTCGTCCCCTGCGTAGATGCGGTCCCTGGTCCACACGCTTCTCTGTAATGCAGGACCTATTTTGGTATGAGCCGCTCATATCACCTTTGTTGGCTATTACTAACCCCCCTGATTTGCAGCTGAGAGGTACCTGCCGCTGTCGATGTGGTTGCTATCTCACTGCCCTGTACGGTGACATGGCGCGCATTGCGGTATGAGTCGTCTATGTCATCCTCGTTAGCTACCACTAACCGCCCAGAATTGCATAGGAGTTCAGGTAGCACTGTACCGGCGTCTCCATCTCCTCGATCAGCCTTGATGTGTGGTGCTTTTCCGTACCCTCCTCGTTTGGTGCTCATGGCTGATGTCACACCACTACCTCCATCCAATCAGCAACCACGTCAACTCACCATTGGAGCCACAAAAGTAAGTCTTATCTAATGTGACTTGTCCATCACTAAGTTCGATTGGCAGGTTTCTGCAGGGCTCTACGAATTTCGTTCTGGATTCCGTAGCGAGCTCACCGTGCATGTCAAAACTGTACAAGCTTCTCGTGTTCGTACTATCTGATGTTTGTACCCAGCGTTAGGCTCACACCTTCTCAGGTCTACATCTCAGGACATCGGAGGCAGCTCAAATGACGGCAATGATACTATTTTGATCATTGACCTTTAGACAAAATTATTACTTGTACATGATACTCATGTGTCTACAGTTGGTGTCGATACCCTGAAATGTACCATAGTTACTTGAGACTTATAATATCATTCTATCGTTGAATTCCCCATGATCGAAACAATAATTTTCATTGGAATGATGGGCTCGATACTGGTGGAGGTGCCTGTATATTATAAATTAATTCAAAACTAAAATAAAAATCCCAAAAAGGAAAGAAGAAAAGGAGGAGGAAAGAGAGATTTCCTCCTCACTGTGGATGGGTCTGAAAGTCTGAATCTGAGTTCGGCATGTGCGCGACAGCGTAGCCAGTGACAGCCAGTTCGGATGGTGTGATGAAGGGGTGATGGCATCACCCCTTCGTGGCAGCAAGAATTCCTTACATTTTGCCCATTTTTGGTGTAAATCCTGTTTCGGAAAATCGATACTGGCTCGATACTCGCTTAAAGCTTCATATCTAAGAAGATTGTGACAACTGATTAGATTAGATAGGCTCCAAAATTATCACTGAATGGATCTTTCGGCGCGTTCAACCTTCCACGCGCGAGATCTCCCCAACCAATTGGTAAAAAAACTGATATAAGTAAAATCTAAGGATATCTAAGTCGGAACTTTGTGACCCAGTAATTATTTTGCGAAAATACAAATTTTTGAAAGTCCTATGTTTTGCCTACTAGTCAACTTTGATTGTCAGTTTCCTTGAGTAATATCAACTAAATCATTACATTAAGTAGGTATAACAATAACTGAGAGTACTTAAATGTATGCTCCACTGAAACCTTTTTGCAAAATGGTTGAGAAATGGCTAAGGACATGGTCTGCTGGCAGACTGACTGATCACAGGTATGGAGGTTTCTCAGCTGCTTGCCGACCATTTTCCACAAAATTTTTGATAAGTTGCGTATTTTGACACCTCTGACTACTATTATATGTATTTATTATCACAATACAAGGCATTTTACGTGAGGAAATGCCCAACTGAGCTGAACAGCAGCTTGAAAGTTAAATCTTTCAAAAATTCGTCTTTTCATTAGAAAAAATTGCTGGAATATAATTCTCTTCACTCAGCCAATTCCGAATATACCAAAATGATTTATTTCTGACGGTGGGTTGTGGAGATCCAGAGCGCAGAAGCTGGGATGTGTTGGGACGCGGCGTTTACATAATCCAATTTCAAACTCAGAATCACAATCAGTATCGGGCACCTCCACCAGTATCGAGCCGAATGATGGGAAGTGACAACCCAAAAGCAGATAATCCCAAAGTAATGCAGACATAAATACCACTGATTACTGCCGAATTACCTGAATCATGCCATGGAACCTCCCCAAAAATCCTAATCGAGGGTAATTTGGTAAGATGGGTAATTTGTAGTAATCAGAAGTAAATGTCGCTAATAAACTGCTTTTACCTAATATTCCCACTTTCCGTATTCCCTGATGTGTTCCCCAATATGTCTGTTCAGGTGATGAATGGGATAATCTGTCCGACTCTATTGTGGTCCAGAACCACCTTGTCTCTTTCTTGGCCTCAAAAATAAACAGGGGAGGATAGCAGTGTAGAGTTGGAAGGACATGAAGTTATCCAAGCCGGCATTGTACTGATAAAGAGTGGAAGGGTTAATACAAAATAGTAAAGACTAAGTGGGCATACAAAGTAATTTGAACTACTAGTATGTATATTGTGATGGACAGCATCCAAGGAGCAGCTTCAAGCGCTCCAAAAGTGGTCTGGATGGAAGAGCGGGAATGGAAGAAGCATTACTGATACAAGGCTCTAAGAAAGGAAAGAAAATCAGGCCCAGAAAAGAATTGCTGTGGCGAGAAGATGCTTACAATGTCAATCATTGAAAATGTACAAAGGGACATAATCATCAAGCACCAATATGAACGAACAAAATCCAGCGTTCCAACGGCACACCATTTTTCCTCATTGCCCGAATAGCCACGTTTAGTGCCTCAGCTGAATCTCTGAAATCTGCCTTGTTTCCTGGGTGGCGGAACATATGTTTGTAAAATTCCTTAGAAACCATTGGTCCATCTTCATCATGCATTGCCCACAATGTCCCTACCACACTCCGGAACCCACAGAACTGCAGAGCTGCTGCTAAATGAATGGTCTCATCTGGTGTGATGGAGCCTCCTTCTGCACTGTGACAGGCAGATAGAAATGCAAGTTCTGCATTCGGAAGTTTAGCCTGGATCAATTCAAGCAAGGTGAGGGAACTGCCGCCATGGAGTTCAAATGATGTACGGAATGGTTGGGTGATGTCCCCTAGATGGCCATGACAAGCAAAGTGAGCCCAAGAGTGTTGCTGAAGAGAATGGAGAACCTGATCACGATTGGCCTCAGTACTGACAAGGACATCCACAAAGTCACCAAGTTGTTGAAGATCATCAATTTCGACCTTGACATTTGGCAGTGCTTCACCAGGTTGACCAACAACAAGTAACTTGGGGACAACAAACTGGCCAGATGTGTTGGACCTTGCCCTGATTAATGCAGAGAGAGTTGTGGTATAAGAAGATGTGTAGATATCTGGAAGATTCTTTTGTACAGGCCGGTACGGACCTGCAGCATGGAGGGGTAGGCCAGACAACTCGGATGTTGGGCACCACCAAACCCGACTCTTCTCTGGTACTCCCATTTTAGCCAGGTTATCCACTATGGGAGAGACAATGTCATTCCATAGAGCATGCAAAATTGGAGGAATATCCTTTGAGTGGTCAGCCTTGCCTTGTGCCAAAGTGAGTTGTTCAGCAAGGTGAGTAAGATGATTAGGTTGTACATCAGGAAGGGGGACAAGAAGAGGTGGGCCATTGATATGAAGGATTATCACATCGGAACGATATTTACTGATGTTAATGAGAATGATGGGGCCTTCCACAGCAGCTGTCTGAAGGGTGGCGAACGGAACAGCTTGTAAAAAGTTGCTGAAACCTTCTATTGTCCTAACTCGTTCCACTACCTTCTCCCAATCTTCTGAAAGAATACGATTTCGCCGCATTTGAACATCCAAAGGGGGCAGTACCATAGGCCCTTCACTTTCCAAGAGACTAGATCCAGATGAAACTGAAAGGTGTTCATGTTCGATACTTAAGGTTTGGAGGAGATCAGCAAGCTCTGTGTCAACCTGGCGGAGCTGGTCAAGTGGATGTCTATACTGCTCCATCTTGGACCACAGTATGACTCTGCCCTGTTCAAGTAATTCAACTGCTGTCTCGAGGTCTCCTGCATCAATTGCAGCAGAAGCCGCATCAGAGGCCAGCGACTTTGGTATGTGGGCAGTGGCAAGGAAGGTTTGCTGGGACTCAATACTAGGGTATGAAATCAAGCAACGATTGAGAATTTGGAATGATACTGAGTAAGCAGATATGATAGACTTGTGATGATAGTGCCGTGCCTTTGCTGCCCAGTTGATAGCAGCAGGAAGCCGAATATATGGGCTTGAACTGGAGTCAGTTGCTGCCTGTTCATATAGAGCAAAAGATTCTTCCAAATCCTCAATCCGGCACAATTGCTCAAAGCGAGTAGAAAGAGCATTGGCGAGGTTGTTGAGTGAAATGGAACGATCTGGGTGGCCAGGAGGGCGGAGAGAGAGAGCTTCACAGTGGAATGAGATCGCAACTTCCAAAGCCTCCATCCTGCCCGAGTGCTTAAAGCAAGTATAAAAAGCACTGGCGAGGTTGTCGAGTGATCTGGAACGATCTGGGTGGCCAGGAGGGCGGAGAGAGAGTGCTTCGTAGTGGGATGAGGTCGCATCTTCCCAATCCTCCATCCTACCCAACTGCTCATAGCGAGTATAAAGAGCACTGGCGAGGTTGTTGAGTGATCTGGAACGATATGGGTGGCCAGGAGGGCGGAGAGAGAGAGCTTCGCGGTGGGATGAGATCGCGTCTTCTAAATCCTCCATCCTGCCCGACTTCTTAAAGCGAGTAGAAAGAGCATTAGCGAGGTTGTTGAGTGAACTGGAACGATCTGGGTGGCCAGGAGGACAGAGAGTGTGTGCTTCGCGGTAGGATGAGATCGCGTCTTCTAAATCCTCCATCCTGCCCGACTGCTCAAAGCGAGTATAAAGAGCATTGGCGAGGTTGTTGAGTGAACCGGAGCGATTCGGGTGGCCAGGAGGACAGAGAGTGTGTGCTTCGCGGTGGGATGAGATCGCGTCTTCCAAATCCTCCATCCTTCCCAACTGCTCAAAGCGAATAGAAAGCGCATTGGCGAGGTTGTTGAGTGAATTGGAACGATCTGGGTGGCCAGGAGGACGGAGAGAGAGTGCTTCGTGGTGGGATAAGATCGCATCTTCCAAATCCTCCATCCTCCCCAGCTGCTCAAAGTGAGTAGAAAGAGCATTAGCGAGGTTGTTGAGTGAACCAGAACGATTTGGGTGGCCAGGAGGACAGAGAGAGAGAGCTTTGTGGTGGGATGAGATAGCATCTGTCAAATCCTTCTTCTTGCCCAACAGCTTAAAGCGAGTAAAAAGAGCATTGGCGAGGTTGTCGAGTGAACTGGAACGATTTGGGTGGCCAGGAGGATGGAGAGAGAGTGCGTCGTGGTGGGATGAGATCGCGTCTTCCAAATCCCCCATCCTGCCTGACTGCTCAAAGCGAGTAGAAAGAGCATTGGCGAGGTTGTTGAGTGAAATGGAACGATCTGGGTGGCCAGGAGGGCGGAGCGAGAGTGCTTCATGGTGGGATGTGATCGCATCTTCCAAATCCTTCTTCTTGCCCAACTGCTTAAAGCGAGTAGAAAAAGCATTGGCGAGGTTGTCGAGTGAACTGGAACGATCTGGGTGGCCAGGAGGACGGAGAGAGAGTGCTTCGTGGTGGGATGAAATCGCATCTTCCAAATCCTCCATCCTTCCCGACTGCTCAAAGCGAGTAGAAAGAGCACTGGCGAGGTTGTTGAGTGATCTGGGACGTTCTGGGTGGCCAGGAGGACGGAGAGAGAGAGCTTTGTGGTGGGATGAGATCGCATCTGTCAAATCCTTCTTCTTGCCCAACTGCTTAAAGCGAGTAAAAAGAGCACTGGCGAGGTTGTTGAGTGAAATGGAACGATTTGGGTGGCCAGGGGGATGGAGAGACTGTGCTTTGTGGTGGGATGAGATCGCGTCTTCCAAATCCTCCATCCTGCCCGACTGCTCAAAGCGAGTAAAAAGACTATTGGCGAGGTTGTTGAGTAAACCGGAACGATTTGGGTGGCCAGTAGGACAGTGAGAGAGTGCTTTGCGGTGGGATGAGATCGCATATTCCAAATCCTCCATCCTTCCCGACTGCTCAAAGCGAGTAGAAAGAGCATTGGCAAGGTTGTTGAGTGAAATGGAACGATCTGGGTGGCCAGGAGGGCGGAGAGAGAGAGCTTCGCGGTGGGATGAGATCGCGTCTTCTAAATCCTCCATCCTGCCCGACTGCTCAAAGCGAGTAGAAAGAGCATCGGCGAGGTTGTTGAGTGAACCGGAACGATTTGGGTGGCCAGGAGGACAGAGAGAGAGAGCTTCGCCGTAGGATGAGATCGCATCTTCCAAATCCTCCATCCTACCCAACTGCTTAAAGCGAATAGAAAGACCATTGGCCAGGTTGTGGAGTGAAATGGAACGATTTGCGTGGCCAGGAGGACACAGAGAGAGTGCTTCGTGGTAGGATGAGATCGCGTCTTCTAAATCCTCCATCCTGCCTGACTGCTTGAAGCGAGTAGAAAGACTAGTGGCGAGGTTGTTGAGTGAATCAGAACGATTTGGGTGGCCAGGAGGACGGAGAGAGAGTGCTTCGTGGTGGGATGAGACCGCGTCTTCCAAATCCTCCATCCTGCCCGACTGCTCAAAGCGAGTAGAAAGAGCATTGGCGAGGTTGTCGAGTGAACTGGAACGATTTGGGTGGCCAGCAGGACAGAGAGAGAGTGCTTCGTGGTAGGATGAGATCGCGTGTTCTAAATCCTCCACCCTTCCCGACTGCTCAAAGCGAGTAGAAAGAGCATTGGCAAGGTTGTTGAGTGAACTGGAACGATTTGGGTGGCCAGGAGGACAGAGAGAGAGAGCTTCGCGGTGGGATGAGATCGCGTCTTCTAAATCCTCTATCCTGCCCAACTGCTTAAAGCGAGTAGAAAGACTAGTGGCGAGGTTGTTGAGTGAATCAGAACGATTTGGGTGGCCAGGAGGACGGAGAGAGAGTGCTTCGTGGTGCGATGTGATCGCATCTTCCAAATCCTCCATCCTGCCCGACTGCCGAAAGCGAGTCGCAAGACCATTGGCGAGGTCGTTCAGTGAAATGGCACGATTTGGGTGGCCAGGAGGACAGAGAGTGAGTGCTTCGTGATGGGATGAGATCGCATCTTCCACATCCTCCATCCTGCAATGATGAGTCGAATATCACTCGATCTAGTTCTTTTCATTGGTATGTGGCAACTTACGTTCTCGTGGGTTCCTGGAAGGTCTACACTGCAGTCTGCGTCAGCCTCTTTCATGCATTGTATGAAATTAAATTATATAATATGGCCCCTGCGTTGGTATCCTTCTTCCCCGGGCCGCTTGAGCCCTTTCAACGACGAGCTGTTGAATGTGTTGTTGGCCTTGTAGGTTACTACTTGCAGTCCACACTTTCCATACCCACCGGTACCAACCATTGGTATATCCGGTTCCATCTCCCATTTTTACTCTTTATCCCACTCATCTCACGATTGACCTGGAGGCTACGAGCTTTCCAATCGGCAGAAGCAGCAGGGCTGTGGCGAAATTTTGAACAGCCAACCACCGCAAAGTGGCAGTCATGGTGAAGGTATTCTTCGAGGCCATGAGGAAATACAACAAATGTAGGAGAAGTTGGTCTTCCCCGTAGACTGTTCGTTTTACCCAAGTCTCGAACAACCTCTTTTTGCGCATTTGTAATAACCTCCTCAGTTCCGACTTCCTTATTATCCGTGTTGAGTTCATGATATCCTGCTATCAGCGAGATAACGAAATACTACTTCCGAACCGTCCAAACAAGTGCGGCTAATGATTGTACTGCTGCTGTCGCAGGCGACGAATGGGTTGAGTGGAGATTGAGACAGGAAGCTATAGGAAGCTCATAGTGCTGCTGCGGGTGGATTAACGGAGGAACAGCCTTTTACGCACCCGGATGTATTGGGCGATTGGAACCCTAGCATGCCGGACGAGACTACACCATCTAATTCCTCGTTCCCTCTCAACCCTTCACGGTTTCGTCGAGATCTCAGACCGACCTCATCACCACCTCAATCATTACCAAAGGCTCATACACTCGCCAGTACGGTACTCCTTGCGCAATTACGCCTCTCTCAAATCGTAGAGACGACGCACACGACCTCTGCTCCACGACGACGTGATTGACGCGTCCGCCTTCTGTCGCGGTGTCCCTTCTGCCCCAGCCGCGTTTGGAAACATTTTTTTTGTCCTCGGAGGAAATTTTGTTCTTGGTCGAGCCTCAGTAGCTCTTTCGTGATTAGGCGACAGCGAAGTCACCGAACTCATCGCGAGTATTGTGTCGAACCTCGAACTTTGCACACATCCAAAACGACATCGAAACCTCCTACGCGGATGCGTTCTCTCGACTCATTGCCAACAATCGCCCCCGCGGGAAATGTGGTTATCCCTGAATAATCAACAGACGATTTGCAGCTTTTTCCCGTGCTACTAGCGCTTTTTCCACCACGAGATCCTCAAGTACAGTGGTCGTCACTACCGACTCAAATTCTCCATTGGCATCACCTTCTAAACCTAGACTATTTCTCTCTTCCAACGCAGTGTCTGCACCAGAAACGATCCCGGATCCGACACCCATTTCTGAACTCCAGATTAACAGCTAGCGATGCAGATCGACAACGAACTGAATGATCGTATCCAACTCAACCGAAGCTAGCTATGATGCTCTAGCTGTCCCCAAAGTTGAAGCGTCTTGGAACCCACCATCGGACGACGACATGGCCAACGACACCGATGAATGTCAGGCCTTGACTGACGACGACGAAGACATCATGCAAGTCGAGTACATGCCCAACAATATTCCATCGGGCAACGTCGTTTCACCAGCGCAGTCCGACTCCAGCGGCCGGATCGAAGCCGCTCCGGATAGAAGGTCGTCCTCTCCTCCGATGGAACTTCGACGTTCGTCTCGTCGGTCCACCCATTCCCATTCATCAATTCAGCATTGGCCCGGAACGTTCGATGATGATGAGCGCCCGCGATTTTATGGACCTACCAGCCGCAAAACAACACCAGAAGACTCTGCTGAGGCAGTTGTTCATAAAGGAAAGACCTCCAGCGGTTTTACCAGCAATAACATGAAAAGCCTACAGACGGAATCTGAACAACTTGGTACAGAAATGTTACTACACTCAAGATCTCCCACATGCGCTGCAGGACCACGTCAGCGATATGTCGTCCTACACTCGGATAATGAGCGGCATGTGGGATTTTTTGAGGTCAATGGTGCTGGAGAACACGGTCGAGGGCGAACCGGAAACTTCAAGTTTCCATCCGGAAGATGGAGCATAAAGGTTGGGGTGCGCTACATACAAACGCTTTCTTCTATGAAATGTGATCGCTGATTTGAATCCTTAAGGTGTCTTTCCTGGCAGTAAGACGATCCCTGCGGGCACCTTCATCGGCGTGAATTGCTCACTGACGCGGTTGCTCATGAACGTGGAGAGTGCGTTTCAGACAACATGTTTATGGCAACTAACAAATAAAGAACTTAGTCTCTACAACACCTGTGGACGAACTTAGCTCTTCGACCTGGATTTCCATGACTTGAAGCCCGATGAAAACGATGAGAATTACCATGATTCAAGTTGATCCAACAAATATACTGTTGAGGCTCGCCACGCTGGCGACGTCCGTATTTTCTCTTTTTTGTTTCCTATCAAGTAATCTCATAACCTCATCATATAGTTTACACGTATCTTGGCACAGCCCACTTTCCCACTCCCCTTCCTGACCAGTCTTTAGCTGAAATGACAGAACAACTCCTGGGACCCCAACTGCCGCATTTATCCTTGTTGCATCAACGAAGGAAGCATCGACAAACCCCTTACTTATTTTCTCGCGACGAGATGTCGAGCCCAACGAGGTTTGCTTGAATTACCAAGGAAGCTATCCAGGAGGTGGGGACGACGACGAAGACCCCAAGGATATGAGGGTAGCGAGGCGGACGACCAGAGAGGGGTGTATGCGCGGTGCAGCTGAATGCACCGGTATGTCTCCTCGGTTTTCAACGGTGGTAGGATAGTCTGATTGTTACTTTTTTTTTTTGCGATGTAGGCGTGATGTTCAGATGAGGGACAAAGGTGGATGGCGTATACAGTCTATCCTTGTTTCTTTTTTTTTTGTTTTCGATATCTGTACGCAATCTACACGTTTAAACTATCCCAACATGCACAGAATCTGGACCCAGGAGAGCGTGATAAACAGGAAAATAGGATTATGATTATAGGTTGGGGGAGCAATAATCGATGAGCTTTCACGACCCATTCAATAATGAGCAGAAAACGACAAATAAGTTTTAGTCCTCAATGATTATGACATCGCCAAGTTGCTGCACAGGCCGCCTGCTACTACTGGTAGCAACGCAGCAGCTGGTTGATGGCTTGCTCTGCTCGTCGGATTACGGGTTTGTTCTTTCTTTGCCGAGGCAACCTCTCTCTCTTCCTCAGAATTCAGCAAATCGACCACCTCATTGGCGTCGGCGACCGGGGCGACCGCTGGATGGGCTTCGCCTCGCTTCCTTTTCTTGCCTTTTCCATTCGAAGGTCCTGCTATCTCCTCATGCGAGCTGAGGGAAATAACATCGCTTTGAGCGGACCCGGAGGCAGCGGCGGCGGAGAGGATGCCACGGCTTCTGACCGAGTGGGTCTGGTCGTCGAGGAAGAACAGCGGTGTTTGAAGGGCCAGAATCTGCGTGTTTTCTTTCCCTTTGCCTTTGTAAATTTAGGAGAGGGGGCGCCTCAACTACGATAGGCGGAGGCGGGAGTGGTTTTGGCTGAGCACAATTCTCTGCCCATTGGCGAGCAGTCGCGTCGTGTTGTTTTCGGTTCCGTATGTACCGAGTTCCAATGCTGGGCACTGGGTGTCGGAAGTGCATCGCGAGAGTTGGAAACGCGTCAACAGGCTATCGTATTGCAACTTGTCAATTCGAAACATAGTAGTACGGTAATAAAGGACATACCTAGGGATCCTCTGCAGTTTACACAGAACGTTCTTGAATATTTTAACCAGATATAATGCCTTGCATGTGCTCACTTGGATTAGGGTCCGTCAAAAGAGATGGGAGGGAAAGCATCACTTTGAAGAGACAAAGCTGGCGACCAATTCTGCTTCAGAATATCGATGCAGATGCCCTGCTCGGAGATCTAATCCAGCCCCCGTAAACAACACAACCCTTCATGACAAAAAGCAACTTACGTTCATAAGATATGTTCTGGTGTGTCAAGAAATTAGGTTAATTATATTCAATATCGTGTGCCAACTCACCTTATCTTGAACAAGACTTTCGGGGCCGTGAATCTAAATGAAGTCATCAAAACACTGTTAGAGGGAAAAACGACGCAAGATACGGATAATCCACTGAGAGGGCGATCTCCACCTCGAATACGCCACCAGATGCCACCCTCATATACACATCCATGTGGCCCCGGTATACTCCCCGTCCAGATATTCATATTACTCTCTGTCAGTGCTAGCCTAATCTCTCTTTCTTGATATCGGCAATTTCGCAGTGGATCCTCTTCATTCTCATCTAGAACAACGTAAGTACCAGGAATATCCAAAAACCTCCTTTAACTCACCGCTGAAGATAGTCCAGGTGGCATTTCAGCTGGAAAGTGGATTAAATGCAATGAGTAGGTGGATAGGTCTGGAATCTGAGTGGTAGTTTGGTGGACGTTCATAAGGGAATTGGAAGTTTGGAAAAGGCAGTCACGTGTGTCCCTAAGCACAGAGGGAACCAGCAAATACTCTTGTTGGTGCTCAAGTCAACCTTAGCTCGACGGTCATATTTTTAATCCCATGTTTAGAAAAAATGATAAAGAAAACTGCGATATAATTTCAAGCCAGAACTTCTCAAGGCCCAATACATCTTCCACCGCATCCTCGAACGTCTCTTCCATAGCGACAAACTCCCCAAACCCAAACACCCCTTCCGCCTTCGTAGTATCCAAGTTCGACAACACACCCGAAGGGCAATAATCCCTCAGACTTGGCCTCCTTCAGGTGCGCAGCAGCCTTGGAGGACATGCCCGCGTGCAACGTCGTGCACGTCGACGATCCAGTTCGATGCGAAGGGGGCGTCGCCGAGGTGGATGAGCAGATGGATGAAGTCCTTCGCGTCCATGGTCGCTATAAATGTGGGCAGTGGGGACGTCTTTGCGTATGGCCGATGACATCATTAGCCTGGCCGAACTGGAAGGGGGTTTGAGAAATTCGAATGTCGCTATCTTCGCAATGAAATAGATGAAGTATTTATCTTCTCTGTTTTTCGGTTACTCTTCATCATCAGCGGTTCCCCAATCTGGGAAATTAAGAAAGTAAGATAGAGAAATAGTTGAACGTCAAACCGTGGAATGCAGGTACGTGTGTTACTGCAGTACACAAGAAATTCATCAGTCAGACAAAAACATCAACGCCAAAAGAATTGATGCGTACAACTGAGTAGGCAACCAAATGTAACGACGATCATCTTGACTCCTGCTTGGTGGGTCTGACGAACAATGTTCATCGTGCCTTCAATGGTACTGTGTCGAAATAAAAAACAACCATTATTTGAAGAAACGAATGAGAAAGGAAGAGAAATCTACCTTGAAAGTCTCTTGCGCCTGCAAGGGACATGCAATGGGAAGCACGGCACCGACGCCTTCCAAGGCTCTCCGTGAAGTCTCCAGTCACGATATTGTCATTCTGGACAAACTCAAGACCGGGCCCTACGGTCTCGATGAGGGAGTTATATTTACCTCCTCAAGCAGTTCTAGCGATGAGAAGGAAGTAAGATTACAACATGGGAAGGTAGGATTTGCTCTCACCCCCATACGATATCCAAGCTCAAGAAGTTGTTCAGTCGCGTGTACTGATGAAGCCAGTTACAACAGTTAGTATCACCTGCATAGTAGAACATTATGTTTTTAGAACGAAATCATGGCTTAAGAGATATAGGAATGCGCACCAAGATTAATTTTCCCGACATTCGATCTTCCATGAGAGGTGTTCAGAGGTCTCGATGGTGAACGCCAAAAAGACAGTCCAGATCTAGAGGTACGATGGGTGAATAGGTGCTAAGTATCAACCGTTCGTAACCTGTTGAGTATATTTACTCATCCCCGAGTTTCACATCAACCAAAATGGATAGGCTCCCAAAAGATAGCAGCTTGGATCGAATGGATGGTTCTAATACCTATCCTTGTTCAAACAGTTCAGTTTTCAATCCAAGTATGGTCTTGCTTGCGGGTTGGTATTTAGGGCCTTGTTGACAATCAATCTGGAGCGCAAGTCCAAGTTACTCGGACTTCGATGATGGTAATGAAATCCTTCCCAGAATAGAACGCAGTAGATTGAAGGTAAACTCGTGGTTGGCACCGAATTCGAGGCTGTGGTTGCAGCTGTGCCGCAAAAACCACTAGAATTATCAGGAGGGATTTTTGGCCAGAAAACAGATTAAAAGCCACCAGTGGGTGGAAAGTGGAAACTGGGTGGTAGTTTGGTGGTCGTTCAATTTCAAAGGGAATTTGAAATTTCGAATGCAAGAACGGGTGATGAAGGGAGTCACGTGCTGATTTCTACAACCCCACACGTGGTTTTATCGATGTCGCGTCTCAATGCTCATTCGTAGCCGGTTTCAAACTTCCTTTTCACCGTCCGGATGTCGAATATTTGTGTACGTTGCTCATTACCTGTTAGCTCGAACCACCTTCCTGATAATAATTAGGAAACGATAATAATTACACCGCCGACGCCCGCGGGTGTTGTCTGCGTTAACACTGGTTGACATTTACCCAAGTACACAGCCCTCGGCGTGTGAGAACATGCGCTTTTTTCTCTCGCCAACACAAGAAACATTAAATGCTCACAGGACCGCAACCAGCAGGTATGCATGTGGCACAATTCAGCGTATCATTGGCTTATTCGATTCCAGAGACCTGGATAATGGTCATGTAACAACCTATATCGATACCCAATACCCAGAGGCGATGAAGATCCTTGGGAAACTTTGCTAGAACCCCTGTTGGCGAAGGATACAGTCCAATGTGATGCTTGGAAGGACGAAGTCCAGAATTTGTTGAATTTCGTATGTGTTCCATGTTCAATTCCGACAGACCGAATTACCAATGACGTATTTCGCAAGGCTGGACTGTTTTCGGTATTCATAATATCCTTTGCGGTCAACGTGGAAGCATTAAAGAGTCTTCAATCTGACCCAAATACACCTCTACCTTTTGTCAACATTTTGGCCCCGTGTACAGCATTGGTGTATTCCATTGTTTGCACGTATCAGATAACATCAATTATATGGCCTGATTGTTCAATCATCTACCTTCACCTTGTACTCCACCTCCAATGGACAATCCTTCAACCCCACGCAAGTTTATCGATCTGATCTTTAAGGCCTCAGGTAGATGGGCGAGCTGGAATCCACAGTACGAGATCAAGGTTCGAATTTCTGTCACCAACTTGCATACACAATTGCAGAATATTAGCAGGTGGGAGACTACGGCAAGCTCGACAAGCAGACCGGAGAGTTCAATAGAAGAGGCAATATCTACGATGACACGGATATCTACGAAGATGAAAATATTGCCGAGCTGGTGAAAGAGCATCCTTCAAAAGTAGCTCCTCGGGAGGATGTGTATATTGCAGCATCGACAAAAGTCACACGCAGCGATCTTAAATTGGGTGCTGACATGTGAGTTCATCTATGAAAACCTGCCCCCAAGATTGAACTTAAGTACTTTATGGTGTGTACATTCAGTGAAGTCCCAGGACTTGCCGAAGCATCGATTCAAGGCCAATGGGCCTTTGGTTCTACGCGTGGAGCGTTATTGCTCATGGCTCATCCGCGCAGCTCTTATATTCTTGGCGACACGCTCCTTAAACGTCTAACCAAGGTTCAAGCTCTCAAGGACATGTTCCTCGTCACGGAGGTATTCTTGTGTCCAGCCTATAGCTTATATTTATCGAGTGGACGTGAGTGCCCTTGCATGCTGGATCCAATCCTAACATTCATTATGCTTGATGACATATAGAAAATGAGGTCATCAATTTGGCATTAGTAGGATCGTTCCCTGTACCTCACGCTCCAGGTGTGACAGCCGGAGGTACAATAGAGGGGAAATGGTGGGCGCGAAATACGGCTGGGCTGTTTCGGAGTGCTCGTGACCACCATGGCGAAGACACCTATACACCATTGTACATGCTGAAAGGGATCCAAAGAAAAAGGAGGTGGATCAACAGACGTGGTGAGAATCCATATCTCGAGTCTGAAGATGACTATATGTAAGCGATTCAATAAATGCTAAGAGTATTCTATCTGAAGATTTCATTACTTGATGTCTTTCTCTTGGTGTAGTTGGGGCGACATTCAAGCACCATGGGACCCACTTGATGAAGATGGAAATGAGGAAGAATTTGAGGATACAGTGAGTCTAAGCTTCATATGAGGTACATGCCTTCATTGCGACATGATGGATAGGTTTTCGATTGAGCACCGACCGTGTGCACGAGACCTGAATTCATTTTCTGTCGCCAATGATGCTCGTACCCCAGGTCCTGCACATTATTTTTGCCCGCTTCGTCCCTTTTTGACCTGATTAAATTCATTTTTGGTTCCATTCCATTTCAATTGTCGTCACACTTTTCCTTCCCTTTGTGAGTTCACCATCTTGGACAATCTTGTAATTTTACAGCTTTCTCCCTATTTTTTCATATGAAACCAACACGTAGGACTTCCGACTTGTACAATGGCATGTTGTACATTGCCAGCTGTTTTATAATCAAAGATTTACTCTAATCCCAGCAACTTTCTGGAAATTTCATTATGCCTGCTGTGTTCATTCGGGCCATTTACGTTTCTTTGTATAGTTAGATACAATCGAAAAGTATGCCAAAATGCCTGAATTTGCTGAACGCACCCTAAATTCGTTCTAAGCTCGTTCTGCTTGTTTGTCTCTATATGACTAAATTTATCCGTTGAACATTCGAAGTCTAGAAATATGCGCGCGCATAGAGAGATGAAATGTTACCGAGGCCCAAAGAGATATGCTCCCCGATGTGTTGTCCAAGAAAGAGAAGAGGCGGCTCGGCACCCATGCTCATGCGAGGACAGTGTAGGATTGAAAGGACATAAATTTATCAGAGGCGTGATGGTACTAATGACGAGTGAAAGCGTTTATACAAAACAGCAAAACCCAAACGAACATACAAAGTCATTTGAACTAGGCATATTGTGACAGACAGCATCGGGGAAACAGCTTCAAGCACTCCAAAATTCATTGGATAGAAGACGGGGATGGAAGAAGTACTATACTTCTATACTTCGCGGTGGGATAAGATTGCGTCTTCCAAGTCTTCTATTTTGCCCAACTGCTCCAAGCGAGTCAAAAGAGCAATGACGAGGTTCATGAGCAACCTGGAACGATTTGGGTGGCCAGGAGGACAGAGAGTGAGTGCTTCCCGGTAGGATGAGATCACATCTTCCAAAATTTCCATCCTACCCAAGTGCTTAAAGCAAATAGACAGAGCATTGGCGAGATTGTTGAGTGAATTCGAATGATCTGGGTGGCCAGGAGGACGGAGAGCGAGTACTTCGCGGTGGGATGAGATCGCATCTTCCAAATCTTCCATCCTGCCCAATTCCCCCAAAGCGAGTCAAGAGAGCATTGGCGAGATTGTTGAGTGAATTCGAATGATCTGGGCGGCCAGGAGGTCGGAGAGTGAGTACTTCGCGGTAGGATGAGACCATATCCTCCATTTCTTCCATCCTGCTCAACTGCTCAAAGTGAGTCAAAAGAGCACTGGCGAGGTTTATGAGCGA
>Ga0307517_10005381_pt1 | contig 19338 bp, 10 predicted proteins | sample 23_EM_MG_FD_194515 | JGI IMG/M metagenome (GOLD analysis project Ga0307517, IMG submission 194515) | Populus trichocarpa ectomycorrhiza microbial communities from riparian zone in the Pacific Northwest, United States - 23_EM | ecosystem: Host-associated > Plants > Roots > Unclassified | place... | reverse complement strand
AGGATAGTCCAACTTTACGACCCATGTCGGAGTTGTCATGCTAACTCGGATTGATTCGGAGCTTTTATATCATTTTATTTTAATTTCAAATTTAATCTCCATTCTCTCTCTGTTTTTTTTTTTTTTTGCTTTGGATCCTTTTTTGAAATTGATTTTGTTTTTTTTTTTAATTTTATTATTTAATATTAGATTGTTGAAATTTGAGTTTCATAATTTTTTTTTATGTGGTGATTCTGGTCTCATAATCCAGGTCGAATGTATTAAATGTTAACATGGATTGACATCATTATTTTTTTATCTTATTTTTACACCGATTTTTTTTTTAATTTCATCATTCAACATTAAATTTATTGAAATCGAGTTTCTTTATTTTTTTAATTTGTGTTATATGAGAATGATCTGACCTCACAACCTAGATTACGAGTTTGCTATGTTAATTTGGATTTACTCGAGATTTTATTTTTTGTTATTTTTCAATGTTTTTTACTTTAACCTTTAATATTAGATTATGTTGAAATTCTATTTTGAATTTGTTTTTTCTTTTGACAATCTTTTTTTTCCTGCATGTCATTGTTATTTTTTATTTAGATTCGGTATATTTATTGTTGTTATTTGTTTATGATGTAATTAAATTAAATTTTTTTAAAGGATCTATAAAAGTCTATAACTAAGTGCAGAATTTTTTGTATGCTTTTAAAAAAGACTAATTGCACTTAAACATCATCTTCTTTAATTGGAAAAAAATTGACCCGGCAAAGCACGCTATATGGAGCCAAAATCCAAACATAAACGACATACTCAGACACTGAAGTCGGCAAAAATCTGAAAAACGCCAAAAATAAAAACAGATTTTTGATGTTCTTGAGACTACAGAACGCCTTACTTCAAAATCACACCGACGCACCGAGACACACGCACACAAAATGGCACTCCTCTACACCTCACACTCCTCCCTCCTGTTCTCCCCCTCCTCTTCCAAAAAACCCAACAACCCACTCCCTCTTTCCAAAACCCCACCACTACCATCTCTCTCTTTCTTCCGTAAACCCCCTCAAACCCTCCGTTTCCTTACTCAAATTACTAAAAAACCCAAATTCCGGACCCTCCTCACACACATCTCCTCTTCCTCCTCTGACCCGACACCTGACTCAGATCCTGAACCAAACTCACCTCCGGTAGGTATCACTGACGAGTGGGGTGAGAAGGCAGAACCCGAACTTGAACCTGAATACCCGAAAGCTGCGGACTTGGATCCTCCGAGAAATGATGACGAGTGGGGTGGGGAATTTGTTGCCGTGGAAAATGGCAACGCAGCGGCACCGAGTTCCAGCAGTGCTGTGGTCGTGGAGAAGGATGAGAGGGTTGAGGAGTTGAAGAGGGGTTTGGTAGATACGGTCTATGGTACTGATTTTGGGTTTCGGGCCAGCCCGGAAATCCGGGCTGAGGCTTTGGAGTTGGTTAATCAGCTGGAGGTTGTAAATCCGACTCCGGCACCTGTGGATGCTACTGGGGTGCTTGATGGCAAATGGGTTTTGGTGTAAGTTTGTTGGTTTTTTGAACTTGATCACTCTTTTGAGTTTCTGATCGTATCACGTGAATTTATTTTCGTGTCTTTTTATAAATGGTTAAAATAAAATTGGAATTTCTAGATTGATTAGAGACGACTTTGAGATTTTGGGATCTATGTTTTTATGTATTTACTTTCGAGATTGAAGATTTAGTAGCTAAATTGTCAAGCTTTCATTTGAACAATGAAATTGAATATCAAGACTTATTGATTGTTGTTTAAATGCTCAAATTCAATTTTGGCATTTTGATTAGGGGCACCATGAATTCACCATTGGAAGTTTGATTGAAGTTGTAGAATAGGTTTTTCGATGGAAACAACTTAGTTGGGATTATCATATTACGGGAAACTGGTTTCTTAAACTGTTGTGATGCTTGAAAATGAAGTGAACAAATAGTCATTTGTATTTCATAATTAATGTTTCTGTTGACAAAATTACATGGACTCGGTTTGTTTGCTGCAAAATTAACCACAATAAGACCAGCTTGACCATTTGCAATGGAATCAATAGGAAGCATTGTCTCATGTTGGAAGTTCACCACATTAAATGTGTGTTCATTTTGGCCTAAAACTATCAACATAAGACTGCTTTCTTTGCCACCCTTTATGTTGGCACATACCAAATGAAATGTATGAGGATTACAATTCGGTGGAACTGTGGTTATGCTTCCAGAGAGTTTCTGAAAAATGCAGATTTTTGCTGGTGATTTAAGTTGCATGATGGAAAACATTGTAACAATCATCTTGGTGAATTGACAAAAATTAGATCATTTTTTTGTCATTTACATTGTCTTTAAATATGAATTATTTTTATTTAATTTGGATTTATTATTGACAGGTATACTGCATTTTCAGAGCTGTTGCCACTTCTGGCAGCAGGCGCTACACCTTTCTTGAAAGTGAAAAGCATATCTCAAACAATTGATGCTAGCAGTCTATCTATAGTGAACTCAACCACATTGTCAGGCCCTTTTGCTACTTTCTCCTTTAGCGCTTCTGCTACTTTTGAGTTTCGGACTCCTTCAAGAATACAGGTACCTCTTAAAACTGTTGAAACAATGTTGTCTTTTTTATGTAAAAAAAATTGGAAAGAAAACTAGAAAAATATAGTAATATAGCATCTTCTTAAGAAAGCAGAAAAAATGATTGCATTGGAAAGATACTGTTTTAGTTTAAGCTTTGTGGCCCCTCCTGTGAGGAGTTGGTTTCTCAAAATTTCCCCTTCAAACTTTCTGGCATAAGGATTTGACTAAACCTTACTAGTCTCCTCTAGCGCTTCTGCTACTTTTGAGTTTCGGACTCCTTCAAGAATACAGGTACCTCTTAAAACTGTTGAAACAATGTTGGCTTTTTTATGTAAAAAAAATTGGAAAGAAAACTAGAAAAATATAGTAATATAGCATCTTCTTAAGAAAGCAGAAAAAATGATTGCACTGGAAAGATTGTTTTAGTTTAAGCTTTGTGGCCCCTCCTGCGAGGAGTTGGTTTCTCAAAATTTCCCCTTCGAACTTCTGGCATTAGGATTTGACTAAACCTTACTAGTCTCCTCTACTTTCAATATGCTCAGGTGGAGTTTAAGGAAGGCGTGCTGCAACCTCCACAGATAAATTCCAGCGTAGAACTCCCAGAAAATGTTGATCTTTTTGGGCAAAAGATCAATCTGTCTCCCATCCAGCAATCTCTTGGTCCTCTGCAGGAGGCAGCAGCAAATATTGGAAGAACCATTTCTGGCCAGCCACCGCTTAAGGTACCCATTCCAGGCAACCGAGCAAGCACCTGGCTTCTCATTACCTACCTTGATGAGGATCTCCAAATCTCAAGAGGGGATGGTGGTCTTTTCGTTCTTGCTAAAGAAGGAAGCCCTCTTCTAGAACTGTAGCCAGGTGCATTCTGCAACTTGCAACGTGCTATCTATAATTTGGATGTACAGTGTCTTCTCTTCTATACTTGACCTTGTAGAAAAGGGAATGGTTTAAATGGTGAATAAGATGCCTAGATCCAGCAGAGGAAAAGAGAGAAACTTTGAAACCCTTCCATTCCGATATAATTATAAGATTACACATTTTTTAAATGGGTTTTTCTACATGTAAAATTATAATTCCAAAGGAAGATGTTAAAATGCAGGTGCTTGGTAACATCCTCAAGTTTTAAGAGATTAAGATTGATGAAGATGAAAGTGGGCAGGCAGAACTCAAATGCATTGGTTGCCTATCTGTTCAATGTGTGTATAGGACTACGGTTTTGATAAATGAAATCAAGATGTCAATTAACGCTGTAAAACACAAATTGCATCACACATTCATATAACTGAGTCAAGTTGGAGGAGAGTCCACCATAAGGCATTTGGAGGAGAGTCCAACATAAGGCTTCTTTATAAAAGTTCTGCTAGCAAAACTTTATATACTTTGCTAAAACTCGCTCTTAGTTTTCTTGGCGGCAAAAAACACAGATGAATGGAACTATTTCTAAACTATGCAACAAATATTTCAGCTGTAGTTTTGATACCCTTTGAAGTCTCCTCAACCATGTATCTAGACCTCACTCTGTATTCTTTGAGCAAATTGTACTGCACAAAGCTGTGAGGTAGGAGGCTAGCAAAGCCACAGAAGGGGGAAGCAACTAACGTGTAATATACATCCGTTGAAAACAAGAAGATTTTCACACCGAAAATACAGTATGGACTAACATACAGGAAAAATAGCAAATATTATTTGGTAGCATGGTTTATCTGTCATTTTATCTAATACTGATTTCAGTTTCTTTCTTTATCAGATCACGCACAGGGGATTTGGCATTTAACTCCGTCAGTAGAAAATTGAAAATTCTAATTTTTGTAGGTTGGTGAGATGGAATGTTCTTCATAGTTCATCCTACTGCATCATTGCGATGTTCACGAGTAGATTTAAGATCAAATAAGAGGTATTCCGGGCCATGGATTTATTGATATCGGGTATTTAGATATATAATAGAAGTTATTTTAAAAGTGTTTTTTTTTTTAGAAATATATTAAAATAATATTTTTTATTATTTTTTAAAATTTATTTTTAACATCAGCATATTAAAACATAAAAAAAAAACAAAAAAAAAATTAAAACAAAAAAAATTCAACTTTTAATAAAAAAAAAACAGATTTTATGGTATTGAATCTCAATACCATAAAAGATAGATGAAATAGCAAGACACACAGGCCAGGGCTAAGCACCCCTAGCCTGCTATTGGTGAACTAAGCATCGGGCCTGCTCTGTTGTTGATTTTTTTTTCCCTTTTTTTTTGTTTTTTTATTACACTCCAAATTGTTTTTACAAGATCCATTTACTCTTTAGTTTTGAAAAGACTCTTAAATGCTATTATATATTTTTATTTAAATTTTAGTAAATTTTTTTTCTAATTATTACATATTTGATCTCAAAATAATAATATTAATAAAAATTATTCATGAAAATTTAATTGAAATTAGTTTTTTTATTATTAAAATGTTTAAATATATTTTAAACACGATTTTATCATATTTATAATTTTTTTAGTTTTCAATCATAAAAAATATAGACATACTATTCTTGATATTTTTTAATAACTTATTTTAACTAAGTGTGTGTATCAGCGGAAACAATAATTCTAATTAAAAATATTGTACTGGATAAGATAAACAAGAAATGCGTTAATAAAAAAAATTATATTTATGAAAAAAATCAAAATGACTATATTTTTCGGCTTCCATGACAATGTCGTAGAATTTCCAGACCCAGAATGTTTTATATATATAATTAAAAAAATTTGGGTCTCCTTGTAGCGTAGCGCTGACATACAAACTAGTATTAACCAAATGATGACATCAAACAAATTTCTTATAGTTTTCAAGCCCGCAGAAGATTGTGGGTTGGATCAAAATTTTATTGAATGTGTCAAAAAGTATATAGGTCGTCTAGAACTATTTGATATTTTTATTGAACCCAATCCAACAACTTAATCTTGAAGTCTCATAATTTGACTCATTGCCTAGCTTGAATTTAAATTTAAATCGTGTGAGTTTTTTTGACATGACTAAGTCAACTTGGCTAGTTCATAGGCATCTCATCTCGATCAACCAATAAAAAAATATAAGGATAAAATTGAGAACAAAATTAACAGGAATAAAACATCTCAAGACGACTCCTTGCTTAGTTCGTATAAGAGTTGTTTTGACATGATCCAATTGACTTGGACGGTATAAAAATAACTTGACCGAATGGTAAAATAAATTAAGGAAAAAACTGACATGAAAAAACCTCTTGACCTTACTCATTACTTAACCCGGGTTAAAAATTAAATCGTGTGAGAGTTTTCTCGATATGACTCAATCAACTTAACATGTCTAAAGGCATTTCGATCGACCAGTAAAAAAAATATGATGATGAAATTGAAAAACAAATAATGAAATTTATATAAAACAAACCTCCTGACCCGTTTTCTTACATAACCCATGTTTAAAATTAAATCTAGTGGGGATTGTCTTTCTTGACCAATCTAAAGGTAATCGGTCAATCGGCAAAAAACATTTAAAGACAGAATTAAGAAAAAAAAAATTAACAGGGGAAAGAAACTCCTAACTTGACTTCTTGTTTAATCCAGATTTAAAATTAAATCATGTGAGAGTTATCTTAACATGATTTATATGACTTGACCTGTTCAAATACAACAACCTGATCAACAATAAAAAAAAAAGTATAAGGATGAGATTGAAAAAAACTGAAAATAACATAAAAAACCTCATGCCCTCGACTTTTTATTTATATCAAGTTTAAAATTATATGTAAAAATTATCTTGATATAATCATGTTAATTTGTTCAATTCAAAAATAAATAGAGAGATTGTTAAAAAGAATCTAGAATACAATGAGGGGAAAAAAAGATGAAATTAATTTTTTTTTTTTAAAAACGAGGGGAAATGAAAAGAAAATAGAAAAAAGAAGCGCTTCACTGTACTGTACATAATAGGATAAGACTAGTTTTTTAATGGATATTATAAAATTTTTCCATATAAAGAGTGAAGCTACAAAGTGATTTCTAAGTTTTTTTAGCGTAGAAGTAATTCGACCGTCATCCTGAGAAGTAAGGTTGGATTCCTACATCTGTCCTTTTAAAATCCACCGATTAATATTATGCTAACATGCTCAAAAGTCAAAAGTCAAAACCAAATAATTTAGGACTGCACCAACATCACCGTCGTGAGTGCATGCATATCCTCCCTCCTTGGATGCTTTATCCTTCACCATAACCAAACCAATTTCTTTTCTTGTTTTTTTTTTATAAAATATTTTACTGGGAAATTTTTTTTTATAATTTTTATGTTTCTTTTCAGAATATGTTTTTCTATTTTTGTTTATCATAAAATATTTTATAAAAAAAATAGTTAATAAAAAATATTTTACGATCAATTTTTAAATTTAATTTATTTGTTGAAAAATATTTTCAACTCATTAAATTTCATAAAATATTTTATGAATATTAATATAGTTACAATATCATTCAACTATTTCAAATACAATATTTTCATCGCCACCATTTTTTATTTCACCTCATCATCGTTTGCTTTATTATTGCTATCATTATCTTACCACCAGTACAATCTCACAACCACTTTATTATCGTCTTTTCCATCATAACCGCTATCATCTCATCACTATCACCATTTCACCATCACCTCATCATCCTCTCCTCCATCACTATCGTCATCGTCTCACAATCATCACCATCTCATGACCACCTTCTCCTTCTCTTTCTTCATCACCACCTCTTCTTTCATTATTATCACCATCATCTCACCACCACCTCCTTCACCATAACCACGACCACCTCATTAACACCACTGTCATCTCATCATCACCTCTTCTTTCACCATCATCTTGATCGTCTCATCAACATTCTCTCTGTCACCACCACTACAACACCACCCTCTTTTCTATTACCACTGAAAAGTATTTTACAGAAAATATTAAATATTGAAAAATAATTTACATGATTTCATGAGAAAACATTTTATAAAAAAGCATTTCACATATAAATTTTTTTTATTTGTAAAGTATGTTACTCAAAATAAAGAACCTTGGTTCAACTTCTTTTTTATTTTTATTTTTATATTTTTGTGCTTCTTCAAATGGGCAAATGCTTGATGGGTCAAAATGCCAAATGGCAAAACATGATTTGTTTTCGTTTCCACTTGTATGCAAACACCCCACTTGGTTGGATTGGAAGAAGCATTGTTTTTTTCTCTCTTTTGTTTTTAAAAAAAGAAGGGTTGGTTGACAAAGTCATTGAGAAGGTGACTCTATAGCAAACAAGACGTGCACCAATCACGGAACTGGCGCCTCTTTTGCCGCTCTGGATTTCTTCTTTCCAAAAGCAAATAAATAGTTCATGGAATATTTGAATTGTATTTGTAACCCACCATTTATTAAATCCATTCTTTGTCTTTGGTGTTGGTGTTGACTCTGCATCAACTGAAACAAAAATTACGAAAAAGTCTTTAACATTGTACTACGTGTTCATCTTTTTAAGCATCACCGAAGTTTCTTAATCCTGGCTTCTTCCTTCGGATGTCTGTTTTTGTTTCTCCTTTTCTCTTCAATATTGGATCCGATAATTGGGTTGGGGTTTGATCACTTGTAAATAGGAGAGATCCAAGCGAGAAAGAACGATTATCAAGGCAAATCTTGGATCTCTCAAATCTCTTTTTATTGGTCACGGAAAAAGAAGTCATCCATTCCCAGGATTTGTTGAGAAAGAGAGACATCTATAACTGATGATATATGCCACTGGGAGGATAGAAGTGAATCAATGTTGAAATGAAAGAAAGAAAGGTATGGTTCAAATACTTGTGTCAAGAGCAGAGATGAATGTTATTTTATTCAAACACAGAAATTGTCATCCTGCAATTCTTGTTCATACCTTAGTAGCGAAATATTTTTGCTTTTTGTTTGTTCAAATATTATCTAGTCTTATGTATCAGGACTGTTATTTGATCATATTTGCAAAGACTTAAAGATAGAAACGGTAAAGAAAGTGAGTTGAAAAAAGGGAGTTTTTTCTTCTTGTTGTTAACAATATGAGCAACAAGCAACCAGCTGTGAAGCTAGATGATGAGCAAATTTCTGAGCTACGGGAAATATTTCGTTCTTTTGATCGAAACAATGATGGAAGCTTAACGCAGCTTGAGTTAGGCTCACTCTTGCGGTCCTTAGGACTAAAACCTAGTCCTGACCAGCTTGAAACCTTAATTCATAAGGCAGATACAAACAGCAACGGTTTAATTGAGTTCTCAGAGTTTGTGGCTCTGGTGGCACCAGAACTGCTTCCGGAGAAGTCACCGTATAGCGAGGAGCAGCTAAAGCATCTGTTCAAGATGTTTGATAGAGACGGTAATGGGTTTATTACAGCAGCCGAGTTGGCACATTCGATGGCAAAACTTGGGCATGCTCTTACAGCAGAGGAATTGACAGGGATGATCAAGGAGGCAGACACTGACGGGGATGGAAGAATAAGTTTCCAGGAGTTTTCCCAGGCAATCACATCAGCTGCTTTTGATAATTCTTGGGTTTGAAGCCACTGGAGTTGCTTCTGGTATGTTCTGTTCTGTTTGGTTCATATCGCTCTTAAATGCTAGTAGCTCTTGGCAAAAAAGTCTTCTGGTTTGTATGGAACGGCTTGGAATGTTGTATTGTTGGTTACAGGTTGAATAATGTGATTCTGCTTGAAATGTCCCTTAACTTTTTTTTTTACTCAGTAAAATTTGAGCCAGGCACCCTGGAAATTAATCTAATTCAACAAACCAACAGAATGAATTGGGATTTGTTAATTTTAATTCTGGAAGAATGTATCATCTCAGTGGGTACAGAGTGCATCTTGACACCCTTTTTCTTTTCTTTTCTTCTCCACCGTAGCTCTTTATCGATGTGATTATTGACACTTTACCATGCAAAAAGGTAGCGCCATCTCTTAGAAGGTGTTGCTTTACAACTGCATTACATTCAGCAACTTGTGTTCTCATAAAATCTGAAACATATATGCAAGACCTAGCCGAATTATTTTTAACAATTTGATTGATGAAAATCCTACCTAACACAAGAAGATTTGTGGGTGTTTTGTGCTTTACATAGAAGCATTCAACTTGCATAGAAAAAAAAAATGTTGAAGATGAGTAAGATGTGGATTTATGTATTGTCTGATGCCCGGTTAAACAATGTTCCAAAACAGTTTTAAGCAGGTTTATCTTCTTTCCAGCACCCACAGCGCAATACGGATCATGAAGGGCCGGATGATTCTGCCACGAGTTCGTTCAGAAAAAGTATCAGTGTTTCAGGCGAGTCAGAATAATGTATGCATTTTAATCTTAGGTCTCTCTTCTTGTCCCTTTGAGACATGCTTGAGATTTTAGGTTTGAGATCTTCCCTTTCATATGAATGTTGTGATTGTTGGCTCTTCAGGCATTCACGGGTGCATAATGATCAACGGGGTCGCAGAAACCTTTTTTTTTCCCTGTCTTTTTTGAGAAATAGATATCCATTTGAACATAAGTAACTCGCAGGTGTCTCGAGTTACTTCTGTGTATATTGGATTGTGTTTGAAGAGTTCCAGAACTTGCCCGCAACACAAACACCAAGTTTTGAGTCTCAAAAAAAAAAAATTATACATAGAAAGTACATGATGCTATTTGACATGGTCAGATTCAGAGAGATTGCGCTACGTACTCGTTACCTTCGAAGTGACTTGTTCAAGTGCTGAAGAGATAATTGAGGTCAAAACTGTATGCGTCAGCATCTCAAACACTAAATGTGATGGCTGCAAGTAAACAATAACCTTGGCTGATAACCAAGCAAAGAACCCTGTAGATGGTAGGATTGAATTTTCTTTTGATATTAGAGCAGAAAAGTCAAAACCAACAAAAACATGTGATATGTTCTTAGAAGAAGAAAAATGTAATTAAAAAGAGTGTGGACAGAGCCTGTCTTCGATCATATTGGAAAAACGGAATCAGTCTCAACGTATGTAAGCTGCCTAAATATACAGGCGCACACGCACACAAACGCCCGAGGAAAAGACCGAGGTGGTGGAGGGAAGGAAGCTCAAAAAATGCCCACGGATAGCCCAGAAAGTATAATAAGTGAAGATCAATATGCTGATTAAAGATAACAAAAACCCAACTGCCCTGTCTGCTAACTCCATGCTAGTGTTTGCAGTTGTTTATGCCTGTAAAAACAGGAAATATTAATTCAAAATCCGAGAGAGAGAGAGAGAATCCCTCTTTGGACAAGCAGGGTGTACTTAAAAAACCAAGATAAAGGTGGCACAATACTACATACAAAACCATATACGATGGGATGCAGCAAAACTAGAAAAAAATAAGAAGGAAGTGCGAAAGAAAGGAACTTCTTCCTTGATCTTAGAGATACCACAAATCCAGAAGGATAAGAAAAGAGGCGCATGTAAAAACCAGGAAAACAAAAAACTTTAGGTGCATGTAAGAACCAGGAAAAAAAAAATTCTCTGTTTTGTTGTCCGGAATGATAACCACCAGTACATTTGTTGGCTCGCACAAAGATAAAGTTCGAATTAACTTTAAGCTCCATGATCGACACAGAAATTCATAATAAAAGTTGGGCTGTCAAATTCCAGAATGCTAAATCCAAACAATATCAATTTAACTGCAGGAAGACTTCCCACTCTTACCCACAAAATGTCGCCTGAGCAATCTCATTCATTACTTGTGTAAGCAATGATGAATAGTCCATGTGCAAAATACAAAAAACGATGACGAGACTGGAAACAGGAAACAGCTAGGAGGACCATGAACAGTGAACGCAAATTGCATAATTACCCAATCCACATCTCATGCATCGGGATTAGACTTGCCACACCAAGCATACACAATTATACTCAATTGCCAACTATCATTATCATCACAATGATCAACAGCTGGTAAGACAACGTCTTTTACAAGGGTTCAAGCAACAACTGAGACAACAATTTCGGATAAAAGACACCGTTGCCCTCATTTGCGATACATCATTACGAGCCTACAAATTCATTTTGGAGATCAGAATAACCATCATCTACCTCATTCAAGGAAATGAAAGCAATGAGTACACCTAAGAGAACGAATAGAAGCAGCAAACTCGAAATATTTTCTTGCGCTTGGTACAACGATCAAGGTCGAAGTCTGCTAAACACGAGGGAAGAGAACAACCGGCGATGTCATAAAACTATGGAGCTTAAGAGCCAGCAGAACATTCCTCGAGAGCCCAGAAACTCATGCCCTTACAGTCATTAAAACTAATCAACCCAGATGAAATTCAAGCAAGATTTCAATTAATCAAGTGGGAATTCACCAACTTAAAAATGAAGGCAATCAATCAATTGTTTATCACTGTTTCCACTCCACCATATTAGATCCCAATTTTCTATAACACGATCAGAGAGTAATGCAATACCATTTGAGCACACTTGTAAGATAGCAGTAAGATTTAGTATGGTCTCGGACCTGTTCTCTTTTTTTGTACGGGGAGAGGGTTCTGCAGTGCAGGAGCCGGTTGCTTTCTTTCCAAAGCCGGAGCAATACAGATAAAAGTGGATGGAAGGTTATTCGCTTCGTATTTGGGCTATAATGAAGATCGATTTCCCAAACCGTACATACTTACCCATAAGCAGTGGGCTTTAACCACTCCGGCCTTGTCATTTTTTCTCTATAAAGCGTTCGCATTAAAAATAAAAATAAAAACCCACGACGGTATTTAAGGATCCTTCAGGGAAAAATGATTAAGGTTTGGTTCACCAAAGGATTCCCTTTTGGTTTTCTTTGATCTTCTAACAAGCTATGCTAATGAATAAGCTAGTGGTGATTAGAGTGATGGACCAGATCACCGGTGGTTTGTGATCCAGTGGGGCATTAAAGCGATGGGACTTCGCTGAACCAGCATGAATAGGTCCATATAAACCTGACCTTGGTTTGGAGGCCTGCTGCTGCTGGGTCCTGGCTAGTAGAGCGACCTCCGGGAGAAAAGACTAGTTTGAAGTAGCACGATGTGGTGCTGGCTGCAGAGAGCTGCAGCAAGTTCAGGACAAGCCACTATTCGGTAAGTAAGGATAATGCCGGGCCTGAAGAGCAGCTGGCCTCGGTCCTGGCTTCACAGAGCAGGATTTGTTTGAGACATGCACAATGTGGTCCGGGCTTCGAAAAGGACGTGACGTGACGTGACGTTGTAAATTTGGATTTGAATTGTTTTGAAAATTAATACTAGGAGAAATGGTGGTTGATTATTCAGTTTCAGAGACGTTTTATCGGTGATAGGTTCAGAGACTTGTTAGTATTATTATGTGCGTCCTTTCACAGGTCATGGGTATCATAGATCATTGTTTGTGCAGCATTACAATTGGCCTAAATATATAAATCAATAAACATTCATCAGAATCAAAAACAAAAACATCCGGTTTTTTATATCATTATTTCTTGAATGAACAAAAATGTCAATGAGGCCAAGCTAATGCAAATTCTAAGAGAGAAAAAAGAGGCTCAGAAGCATCAGCCAGAAAAGGGGGCGATTTATAAACCGAACGAGGAAAAGAAACATGGGACCAAAGGTTTCATCTATCAGTTTCCGCATGACTGCGTTGTGTCCCCTCAAATCACACCTCAACAAAACTTCTTGTACAGTTACATCTCAGAATCAAGTCAGGCTCCACAACAAACACGAGATAGAAAATACCTGCGACTGTTAGTTTTGCAGAATATACTGCATTATGTCCTTCCGGAAAACCCCCTGATATCCACTTCCCCCGCCAATGTTGTAGTTTGGTCTTGACATTTCAGGGCACTGGATGCTCAAGTGCCTGTACTGTGTAAAAGTTCCAGCAGGTCTGGATGGCCGCATCATCATTGCAATGGATGGAAATGGTTTTGACCACATATTTCTTGCTGAGGTGAAAAGGTGCCTATCAGATTCCTGGTGCCTGGATGTCTGGCCAATGCTCGGAGCTTTCAGATGGGAAGTGTTGTTGGTTACCTGCTTTGTAACATTTGTATTTGAGCTAGCACCATTTGTGGGTTTCAAAGGTGGGGGACCACGAATCTGAGCAGAAGGTTTCATTCGGTCCAACCACCTCAGGATCCTGTTACCAAGATGCCGACCAACCTCTATGTCTCTCTGTTGTATATTCAGGTGAACTTTCAGAGCAACATCAAAAACAGCACGTGTTCGCCTACGAAGTTGGGAAAAAGAAACGAGCATATGAAGTTATTTCAAGGCCTGGAAATAGTTTCAACCAAGAGGCATAAAGAAATACAACATACTGGCAGCATAATGATATGCAACAAATAACAATGATAGTAGCACCAACGAGAAATAGATGCACAGTGCATAATAGCAAGCAAACCAAGCTGGTAAGGAAACGGAAAGCTGAGCGACATTACAGCCATGCTAAATGAACCTTCCAAGCCTTTTAGGCATCCAAATATGTCTCAATTACATTGACTTCATGCATTCATATCTTTAATAGTCATCCAAACAGTTGTCTGGCATCAAATAGTATATAGTGTGTTGATTTTTATCAGTTATCAAAATCTATGGTATGATATTAAAAGAAACCCCGGCAAACCTTTATATCAAAACTATTGCTTAAAATATCAAAATTTTGTAGTGGTTCTGGAGTAACTTTGTGTAGTCAGGTATGTCCGTATTCAAATTAGAAAGAAAACCACTTCGCACGATTTCACTCTTCACAACCTTGAAACAGATACCCATTGTGGAAATGATCATTTGCGAGGGAACATGAAACCAGTTTTGGCATGCACACTGTACAGTGCGCATACATGCAAGAAAACAACTCTAGCACAAGGGAAGTCATGAAAGAGATACTGCCAATGGACGTTGTCCAGCTAATATAAAAGAGACTACAAATCAGAGTTGCAGAAAGAATGATTAAAATGGAACTCAATGCATCAGATGCAAGCTCCTGATCAACGTTTTAAGCAAATCCATTTGGCATCCTAATCGACAACATGAAGTAGATATACCGCTAGTGCATGAGTGTCGACATTCAAAACCTCATCTCAAACTATCCCAATTTACTCAAGGAAATATAAATTAAATGGTGAAGGACTTGTAATGTGATGGGAAAATTGGATTAAGTCTACACGAAGCAAGCACTCTCTATCAAACAAAACATGAACAAGCAGAATCATTAAACAATAGGCACAACTAATTCAATAACGTGTGAATGTCCATTTATAAAATCCCACAGATGAAGATAAGAATAGATAAACGTTCAGCTAAAAAAATCCCAAATTTATCAAAGAAAAAGCAACCCACTTACTAATTTTCTATCGAAATGAATCGATCAAATAACTGATTAAACCCTATAGCAAACAGTGCCATCAAAACAAAATCAGATACATCAAAAGAGCTAATCCATCAAAGATCGTATCAACAAAATAGTAACAACACATACCTTTGAACAAACTGACGGATCCTAGGGTACTTAGGGCTGATAAGCCTACGTTGAATCCTTACAGCCAGTCTATAAGTCCGTTTCAGACCCAAAAAATACGCAGTTCCCAATGTGATCTCCCATAGCACCATCTTGTGTTTAATTCTGTCTCTCCAGAAACTTCTAATCTCTCTTTTGTTTACGTATACTGCCTATGAAATGTTTGTTTTGTGGTCTCTGAGAATCAAACCATGGGCGGTCTTATATTTCTTTTACATATTAGTGGAAAAACGATGGGTTTCGTTTTGGGCAAGTTAAGAAAAAGAAGAAGGGATGGGATTCGCTGTGGAGACGCCAGAATTTTCGATTGCAGTGACGTTAGTGTTTTTTCTTTTTTTTATCTATTTTAGTAGCGGTACCGATGGAGCAGTAGTTTATCTCAACCGTTGGTAGGTTATTAAAATCTGGACCATAGACGATTGGGCCTGAGATATAGCCAGCTCCTAATAAAAGATGTAGATAATTGGTCCAAGCCCACAGTTTCACTCAGATTCGGTATCATTCCACCCTCGGGATTCTTCGCCGCAGCTAAGTTGGGTCTGGAAAATTTAACAGAAAAAACTAAGAGCATGTTTGGGAACGCGGCTGCGGCTGCGTTCCCAAAAAATTTGAAAATATATATTTTTATTTTTTTGCTAAAATTTAATATGGTTTGTACGTTTTGGATCGTTTTGATGTGCTGATGTCAAAAATAATTTTTAAAAAATAAAAAAATATCATTGACATGTATTTTGACTCGAAAAGTTATTTGAAAAGCACCCGCAACCACACTGCCAAACACGCTCTAAGAGAAAAGGAGAAGTTACGTTGCTCTAGGAATAATTTACTATTTATTATAATAGTGATTTGACTAAATTATCCATGGATCAAAAACTTTGTAATTAGAAATTTGAGGTAAGATTTTTTTAACATGATATAATTATTTTTTACAGCTTATATGAAGTTAGATTAATTATTTTGTTTTTTATTGCATAATAAAATTATTAATTTAATCCTTAAATAAAAAAATATAATGTTCATTACTCAAGGGTGTTTTGGTCTTTTTAAATTTCTTAAAACAGTATAATTTTTTTATGCTCTTAATGAAAAAATCAACATAACTCTCTCACAAACACTTTTTTATATCATTTTACAATAGTTTTATTGTAAATTTAAAGGTTATTCAAGAATATTATTATAAATGACATATATTAAATATAATTTAAAAAAACATATTCCTCACGCGTCAGTGTGTGGACGATTCTCGTGTCATTCATGCTACGCATGCGAAGCCGTTCAACCACTAACTGCTACTTTAAGGAAGATATTTGAAAGGTTTTGGCACCCCTTACACGATGGACCAGACATGCCTGTAATTTGGGCTAACGACCATTTCTCTTTTTTTCTTCCTCCTCTCTCTCTTCCTCAAATTCAGTGTCAACCCTTCAAAAAATCAAACCAACCTCTTCAATTTTTTTTTCCTTCGCATTTGGTCCCTGTCTTTTTTATTACAATTTTTTTAATTTTCAATAATCTATTAAAATAAAAATATTTTTCAATTTCACTCCAACAATTTTTTAGTATTTAAAATTTCATTCTTATTTTTTTATTACTATTTTTTTGCTTTGAATCATTTTTTAGATTTTGTTTTCTTACAATTTCATTCTCTTTGGATTTTTTTTTTCTATCAAATTTTATCCTTGTTTTTCTTTATTGCTATCTTTTTTTTACTTTGGCAAGTTTTTTAGATTGATTTTTTTTCATGATTTCATTCTTCAAAGTTAAATTGATTATGAGTTAAGCCTATTGATTAAACCCGAGTCTAGGATTTCACGGGTGCAAGTTCTAGAGAATAAATCGGGTTTGGGTTTGCTTATTTTTTCCCCTTTTTTAAGCTCATGTTTTCGTATTTTTTTTTTATCTTTTTTTAGAGTTTTGTGTTCTTTTATAATTTGCCTTCAATAGGGTTAGTCTCGGGTTCATAATCAGAGTCGCTAATTTCAAAACTTAACGCAGGTTGATTTTTTTTTGTGTTGTTTTTTTAAATTGATTTATTTCAATTTCATCATTCAACATTTGATTTATTATAATCGATCTTTATACCTTTTTTTCCCTTTTCTTTTCATTGGGTTATCCCAATGTTGTGCTCATGGTCGTAGGGTTAAAAGGTTAACCCGAGTTGACTCGTATTTTTTCTGTTGCTTTTTTAAAAAAAAAAACATTTGTCCTTTAACACTGCATTGTTTGATAATTAAGTTTCATGATGGTATCAGGATTCAGTCAAAGATTTTGCATCTTGACTCCGGTGAGCTTGGATAAAGTTTCTTCTATCTTTTTTTCTATCTATATTTTTTCTTGATTTTTGTCATATAACAATTTATTTGCTAGAGAGTGAGCTTCAACTTTTTCCTTTTCATTTCGTTTTATATAGAGTTATCATGTTCTCGTTTGATTTACCAGGAATTGGTCTTCAAACATTTTTTCATGCTTTTTTTTTATAAGATTATCCCAATATTATGTATGTGATCATGAGATTTGCGAATCAACCTGATTTAATTGGGATTCTTTTTTGTTATGATTCTTTTTTTTAGTTTCTCCCTTCATTATTGGATTTTTTAATATTCCATATGGGTCTAGGTCGGGTTCTTTTAATCTTTTTTATTATTATTTTTTGGTCAGTTTTTTTTATTGTTGTTGTGTTTTTTTATTTATATTATTTAAATTACCAATTAGATCAATAACTCGAGTTTTAATTTTATTTTCTTAATATATTTTTTACAAAAAAGAAAATTGATTTTTTTTTTTGCAAAAGATTACAAATTGAGGGACTTGAATTCATATTGAAGTGAAAATCTACCTTTTTTTTTCTTACACTGCTTTGTAAGCGCTTTTATTCATTTTTCTCCTTGGTCTTTTGGACAAAATTGGGTTTGGTCCTTTTTGTTTTTTTATTATGTTATTCTTTTTGCAATTGAATCCTTTCATATTAAAATTCTTTGAAATCAAAGTTAATATTATACTTTGAATAGGTTAGTTTGGACTTGTCACATTGTCAAAACAGCTTCATAATTTTTTTTTTAATTTAATATCGAAGTGATTTGCGATTGGGATTGATATTGATATTTTGTTTTAATATGGTTAGTGTGGACTTCTTACGGTGTTAAAAAAGCATCATGTCAATGGGTTGATGTTCGATTTAAAAAAAAATGTCGTTGTTAGCACAAAAAATGAAATTAGAGAGGCTTAGGCAAAAGGCTTTATTTTCATTTCCCACACACTGTTTTGTAAACGTGTTTCTTGAATTCTTTGCCTCTGGATTTTATTTAAAAAATATCTGTTTCGGTCCTTTTAATATGGAAGTTTTGTGTGTCGATTCAAAAGTTCATTTTGGGCAAAAAAATGAAAATTAGAGGGACTTTGAAGCATTTTTTGTTATAAATATCAGTGGGCTTTTGTTTCACATTCTTACATATTTATTTTGTTTAATCACTTTTCTATGTTTATTTTAATTATTGTTTGATTACATAAAAATTTGATTAAAAAAAATTATTAAACACAACCGGGTTTATGATCCACTTTAAAATCAAATGTTTTTATCTATAATTTTCTCTCAACTTTTTATGTTAGAACTTTTTCAACACTAACAACTCTTTTATTTATATTTTTGTGTATATATATTGATTATTTAGCCATGTTTAGATAAACTTTTGTTCTATCCCATAGAAGCGCAAGCTTAGATGAAGGGTCTGTTTAGAATTGTGATATCGATAATGGTTCAAAATGTTTTTCATTTAAAAATATATTAAAATGAAATTTTTTTATTTTTTTAAAATTATTTTTCACATCATCACATCAAAGCAACTTGAAAATATAATTTTTTTATTTTAAATAAAAAAATAGTTTTTTTTAAAATACAGCTTGCACCATGTTTTCAAGCTCACAAGAAGGAAGCCTTATTGGTATGTTTATGTGTATACCTGATGAGTTTGCATGAGTGCATTGTTTCCTTTCAAATTTTGTATATTACGGCCATGTTTGTTTCCCGGAATTCATTTTCCGGGAAATCACTTTCCAAACTTTCCTGTGTTTGTTTGCCATTAGAAAAGTTGGTCAACGGAAAACACTTTCCGGTCAACGGAAACACTTTTCGGTCAACGGAAAACACTTTCCAGTCAAAGAAAAATTTGGTTTGATTTCTAGGAAAGTGTTTTCCTTTTTGGCTGTGTTTGTTTTCCGGAAAGTGGTTTCCGGGAAACCACTTTCCAAACTTTCCTGTG
>Ga0307517_10005380_pt1 | contig 19339 bp, 12 predicted proteins | sample 23_EM_MG_FD_194515 | JGI IMG/M metagenome (GOLD analysis project Ga0307517, IMG submission 194515) | Populus trichocarpa ectomycorrhiza microbial communities from riparian zone in the Pacific Northwest, United States - 23_EM | ecosystem: Host-associated > Plants > Roots > Unclassified | place... | reverse complement strand
CAAGCAAGGCTCACCTCCGATCAAACTATACACGTTTCCCCCTTCGCTTCACATTTGTCTCATTGGCTTCTTTGTACTTCTTCACTTGTCCACCGCGGTCGTCTCGTATCCACAGCTCATTACAATACCTTTTCACCTTAACAATAACCACAAATCGCCTCTTATTGTCTGAATTGGTGAGCCACCATCTTGCGTCCCCGTAAAGCCCTCTCGCTTTCGGAATATCCAACTTCGACACCACTGAGGGCCATTGATGCCGCCCGATCCGCTTGCCAGGCGACAGGCTCTGATCTCCTTCCTTGCTAATATCAGTGTTCCCAAGCGTCCAGTCCGTCCGTCTTCGGGTCCGGACGGGACGGACGGCAGTACCTGAAAGAGCGCCTGGGACGGAGGGCTATCTTGGCGTCCGTCCGGACGACAGCCCGGGACGGACTGGCGGGGACTGCAGGTGCCTCAGGCGGGGCAATTATTCTGGTAACTCCGGATGACGGGAGGGCCCGGTAGGTGATTGACTGGCCCTATAGGTAATTAGCGAGGACTGCAGAAGACTGGTGAGGATTGTAGGTACGATTCGGGAGTTACCGATCCGTCAAGGGCAGTAGGGCCCTACTGCCGTCCTCTTAGACGGTAGTCTTTCCCAAAGGACGGAAGCTCTTATCCTACAGCTTGAGACAGACGCCCGGTACTACAGTCCTGGCGGTGCCTACAGGGCGGACGGGACGCTTGGGAACACTGCTTGCTATGGGACCCGGAAACGTTGAATCTCGTAGCACCATACCCCTCCGCAGAGTTAAGGTCGTGTCCCGGAAAAGACGCAACCCTGTGGGTAATATGGAGAACCAGGTGAAACCGACCCACTCGTGTTCCGTTTCGGACATTATGCCAAGGTTACCGTGCCCAAGGGATTTAGTGTTGTAAAAGATACTATGACCGTTAGCTGAACTGATTGTAATCGGTTATCGAACTTGAACACGCACTGCGCTTTTTTTCTCCCGATCGTGGACTGTGATCAGCAGTTGGGGATTGGATTTCACCTATTAGATATTGTCAATTGAATGTCGGGTAGCAGACAGCAGATGGGTCAGTGGGGGGGGGGGACTCCTTTTTTTTATAACTTACTTGAACTATTATTTTTTTCTAGTCGGAGGAGTAGTTGTTGGGGATGGCAGGTAGAATGATTGCCGTGAGTATTCTATGCTTCTTCGGGGAATCGCTTATCTGCTGACACCAAGTTTGTTATAAGCCGTGAGGAGGATTATGATTTATTGATATAACTAACCGGAACGGAAAGAGTTTAAAAGGGTTGAAAGCGGTAAGAATGAAGGGGAGGTAGAGAAGAAAAATAAAGAAAACAATCACAGAGGTGCGAAAGGTTTTTTATAGCTTGCGCGTCACTTCGCCTATGTCTACATATACCGCTGCGGCCTTACGCGCGGGGGGAAGTAGTCCTGGGACAACGGGCTCAACCGGAATTCTCTACGACATTCAACCATCACCACACCACAAGAACTCAAGTCAATACTATATTCAAAATTAATTAAAAGTCCTATCACAAGATTCTAGGCTCCTAAAGAGGGGGGAGACAAATATAACAGGACGTGGTATTAATAGTCATTAACCTTATAGTTGTCGTAATTGTAATCTACAGGCATTGGAGTCATCATTGTGGTTGAAGCTCTCGGGGGAGCGCGGCCGTCCTCGTTGTCTCGGACTTATTCTCGCCGCGAGTAGAGTGCGGGCATCATCAGGCTATTGACAAAACTAGGGCATTATTGTGTGGGCTATAAGGCGGAAGTGCTTGCATCGGTTGCATTTCATTGGCGGAATACCTGGGGAGGATTGATAATGATGGGGGGAATGGGCAAGCAAGCCCTGTGGTGTCAGCTGTAGTGAACCGCAACTCATTAATATCGTAAAGATGCTGCAGCTTATAACGTCCTCACGGCCCACATTCATAGTTATAGATGCTCTCGACGAGTGTACGGTTGTGCAGTGATTTAGGTTGTTTGATTCATAGAAAGAAATCCTCGTAGTATCCCCCAGGCGTCCGAATATTCATGACCGGAAGGCCCTACATTCTCACAGAGATTGAAACGCGCCTCACAGGAGGAGCGGCTAGCGTATAAATAGGTCCTACTACAAGCCATATCGCTCGATTTCTTCGTGTTAAGCGAAGCGAGGACGAAACACAGGATGCTAGAGATTCGAGTCTGGAGGCGGATATTCTGGAGAAGATCTTAATATGCTATGAGGGAGCGAATGTGCTTTGATTGACTGTGGGGGCGGGATAAAAGAGTGAAGACGTGAACGAGGAGAGACTGATGATCGAATAAAATAATAAGGAAAATATCCTGCTTTCATCCCATGAACGATATACGATAAGAAAGTAACTAGGAAAACCTTTCCTTCATATGATACAGGCTACTGGTAATCGGTAACAAGAGTGTTCAAGATACTGTTGATGAGACGAGGAGAAACGAGAACTAATGCACGGTAAAGGCGAAACCAGATATGAATCAACGGTTCTAGTCACAGGTTTCAACAGAAGATTCCGGAAAATATATCAGATATGTGGGTAGTGAAGTGAATAATATATCTCGCCGAAGTTCGTAACTGTGGATTACCCTGGCTGCTCGGCCACATTCCTTTTCTTGGGCGTTGGGGTATCACTGGGCCGCTTAAGATAGCCAATGCTCACAAACCTGCGCCTGGTGAAAATGAGAGTACAGAATGGGAACGGGTGCCGGAGCATATCGATCCCAAGGATGCTCCTGAGCTCCTGGGGCAATGGCTGGGGGATCCGGAGGAGTGCGACAAAGCTCTATTTCTGAATTACGTTGTATTTGATCCTGTTTAAGCACTCCATCTACTATTTTGTATCAATCAATAGAAATAATAATAATAATAATAATAATAATAATGGAAAAGTCACTTAAACAGACTGAACAGAACGAGGAACTTTAACAGAAAAAGAAAACAAACTCTCCACACTACTCGACCACCTCCCATCCACTTTGCCAAAGGAACACATGCACAGGGGAGATTGGTTGGGAATTCTGTGGTGGGATAGGTGGGAAGTGCGGCTGGGGTTAGAAGACGGCGGTACTGGTGGGAGGGCAATCCTCGCCCTTAGCTGCCGCATAAACAAACATTAAGGTAAGAGAAAAACCTTTATTCGCTGAAGGTGCGATGCTTTTGTTCTGGGGTGGCATTATGCCAGCCCCCGGGGAGACACCGCAAAGCAGCTCGAACCTCCCCTCCAAAATCCCCCTGACATTGTCCCCACAATGGGGAAGGATGGCAATAACGTTGTCTCGATATTATGGGCGGCCCTGTTGCGCGCCTTGATTATCTTCGGCCACTAGTTCTCAGGTCAATTCAGCTGATTATTTCTTCCACACAGAATTTGCCTAAATGAAAACTTACCTCCTCCGCCAACTCATCCACTTGCTCTGGCCTTTTGCAAGCAAACTCCGAGAACCTCTCCTGAAGGTGCTGTATCGTGCTGACCCAATCCGCGTCTCTCGGTTGGTCACGGGCCCCCTTTCATAAAGGGTCTTGAAAACCGCACCCGCCATGGGGTCGAAGACTTTTCTACCGGGCCCTTGGCTCTCTTCCGCTTTCTTTCTCTCCGCCTTATTCTTCCCTTTCGCCTCCTGACACTTCTTCTTCGCTTCTTCATACCTCTTCCTCCACTGCCGGCTTCTTTACTCCCCACTGTTAGGATCTTTTCAAGCGCCTTGACTCGATCCCGGTGGTCTTCCTCTTTATACTATTTCTCTTTAGGCGTGGGGGAATGGTTGGAGACATATCAATAGAGGTACACGGGGCGGTCAAAGTGTACGTTATCATTCTCACCATTTTTTGCTGTTGGTTGTCAAGCGCCGATATCAACACCCAGCAGTCCTCCGATCAGCTAACTCTCCGCACGGTAGCATCGTCATCCATTCTATCCAATCTATCAAGAGCAAGGTGGTCATTGATGCCTTTCGACTAATTGTCCCACATCCCTGATTCTCTGGTAAAAACCCCTCAAGACAATATCCAATCTCGGCCATCTTAATAAACCCTCTCTCTAGGCATTGATCCACGGGCTGAGCAGACGCTGCTGCTCTATCCTTGTATCGATTATGAGATCGGCCCACCCGAATAAATAATCCTCACCCGATTTCGTCCTTGTTGGCCCCCGCTCTCAGCGAGAATTGAGAAGGCTCACATACCGCATTCTCCCACCGCGCATTCTCCCACTGCCCCTAAGGTCATACAGTTTTAACTTTCTCCGAGAATTCTCTCCACGAATATTAATGGCCCTCACTCGCTCTTCATCCCCGGCAAACAAACCCGATCAGAACTGCAGACCACTCATCTCAACCACGACCGCTACCACTACATCCTCTCTCCTCCAACCGGCCCCTCCAATGGATACAGTGCAATGTCAATTATCGCCCCTTTCACTACTCCCCCGCACCCTAGCCCTCACCCAACGAAGCCCCCTTAAGCAAGCTCCTAGTCGGCACTGTACAAGAAATCGGCAAGGATAAACCCGAGGATCAACGCCTAGTTTTACGCTGAATTGGTAGCTTGGTCCGCGACAAGCCCCTGGGTATTGGTGACGTGGACATCGGCGGGGGAGTAAGCCATATTAGCCGGTCACAAGACCAAGAGCAATCCCGAGCAGTCTAAGCATCTAGATACTGCTCGTCCGACTATTTGGGGGCTTGATATCGACCTTGTCAATCAGAGGAATGCAACCTATTTTGGAAATAGTCGGATTTAGCAATGGTTTGTTCCACTTTATCTTCAACAGTGACATGGGGGATATTGCCGGCTGCCATAGGAATTTGGAACCCAAGAAAAGGATGCCCTCCGCACTTATTGAACCATCAACGCCCTCTTTTACAAGCTAAATACTAAACTAGCGGAGGACTTCCTAAACATCAGCCCACAAGACATTACCGCCCACACAATCCTCACCCCGCTACCCCAGAGGGAGGCCTCCGTCGACAACCCCCCCCCCGAATCCTCCACCTACTCAGGTTTGCTTCTGTTGGAAGTTACAGTCAGGGTCGCGCCTTGATCTTCGCTATTCCTGCGATCACGAGTGACACATCCTGACAGCTTTCGTCACCCCCTGTCTCTACTCCTACTTTTACACCCTTTCCTTTCCTTCCTCCCTCTTCTTCTTTCCCTCCTCACCTCTCAACATCCCCCTTGTTGTTCTTTAAGCAATACAAGCTACTCGCTTGGCTTGCGACCGCCCCCCGCTTAGCTACTGTTGATTCCAGTATTCCCAGCCACCCAGGCCGTCCGGCTTCGGGGGAGGACTAGACGGACTACAGCTCATAGCCCCTCTCCCTTGGGGTGCTAGGACGGACTGCGCCCGGGAGGTGAGGACCGGATAGACTGTGGTCCGAGCGCTTGGACCTCCGGTACTAACCAAGCTGAAATCACAAACACCACACGAATCATTCCGGCATCATAAGACATCACTCATGTCATCCCCGACCGTCTCCCACAGTCCCCTACAGTATACCAGGGCACAAGGGAAGAAGAGTTTGGGCCATCAACAGACGAAGAAAAATTTGTGAAAAGCGGACAAAAAGAGGAGGATCACCTAGGGATAGATAGTCGGACAACCGGAAAAGGTTGGGCTTTCTTTTTCGCTTTGGTTTTTTTCATTTCTCTAGGTCCGAATTGCGTGAAGGGTTTGTGAATTAGCTAGAGCAAGTTGAATTGGTTGTGAATTGTGTGACTTTCCTACCAGGTGGGTTGATAACTGTGATAGTTGGTGATTTGTAGCTTCCTCCGCTTCAGAGAGTAGATGCACTGTTGCCCGGTTTCTTGTTTTTTAGCACCAGTAGGGAATAAAAATAAATAAATTCCCCCTTGGCCTTTCCTCTTCTACATTTGCATGAGATATAAAGGTGGGTTGGTACAACCCGTTCCCAATCGGGCAAAGCACCCAAGGCGCAGTTCGGACGAAAAGAGTGGTGTCTCGGAGGTGGGTGGAAAAAGGTATTCCCTGTTGCTGGGACAGTGCGGGGTCATAGCTCAAGGATACTGGGTCTGTGGATATCCATTAAAGCACCACGGCCACGCTTCTCGACTTCGACATCCTGGTCCTTTCCCACAGATTGCGTTCTTTATTGACTACTCACGCTCCCCCATCATCCACCCGCCTCCCCGGACAAATATTCTGGCGCCCTCATTGCCACACACGGACACATGGGTGGTAACGATATCCCCGGGCAAGGGCAGCGACAATCTCACCAACGCCTCCGGTGATATACTCTCTTCTGGCATTGTCGTTATCTTATTTTCTTGGGTTTTCTTCATGCCGTAACGTTTTGGACTGGGAAGTGGATCAGACGGAGAAGTGGATCAGTAAAAATGCACCAAAAAATAATAATCGAAATATGGAAATCACAATTGACGCACAACACTGAAAAGATGAGGTTTAGAAGAGTAGGTGATGATATCTCTGATAGTACACCATTTTAGATTTGCTTAGTATTGAGCTAAATTCGGAGGATTTATTTTTTAGAATCTCTTGTAGTGGGGATTTGTGCAAAATTCACATACAAACTGATTCGCTTCTGCGTCTGATCCACTTCCCGGTCCAGTACGTTATCTAGTTTTTTTCTTCTCCTAACAAACTTTCTCGGCTTTGGAAGATTGGGAGAGAATTACCGTGATGGATTACACCATGATATCTTCTATTGTACTAGTTCTTTTATAATCACAGTACTTGTACGGCCCACCGGAAGTCTACCTTATCCAAGGGCACTCCATAGAACGAGGGATAAGCAGGAGAGGCTGGGTAAAATATCTCGATATACTCGGGGGTCCATTAACTTTTCCGCTTCAGTTCCCACGTGCCACCATAGCTCAACAATAGATCAGTAGAAAATCTTTACTACGGTCGGGCTGACAACACTCTCCGCACACATCAAAACAGAATAATCATTGTCAGTGGGCTACCTACTCAGCATGGGTAGGCGACACCACCCTGTGGTGGCTTTGCCGGCCTATCCTGTACCGTACCCTGTTTGAAAAAAATGCGCAGTTCAACCCACAATGTGACAAGAGTTGCGTTAAGAACAATGGAAGAAACTGCAATACTACCATCCCAGGACTCTGTATCGGGAGATCCTTGGGCTTGCATGGATTCATGCTATTGTGAGCGGCGATTGCCCACATAGGTTTTGTTAAGCACTTTCCTACGGTTCGATCATTTCTCTCTGTTTGCTTGTTCACTTCGCTAGGCTGTGAACTCTACCTGGGGATTATTTACCTCCGGAAGAAAGTCACCGTTTCAGTTACTCTCGGTAAAAGATTATTGCAGAGGCAAGACCAGCGCGTTCATTCCAGCTCCCGAGAACTGGGCCCATACTATCCGAGCTTTGACAGGGGAGCCTGTCTTCTCTATAGAAACGGCAAGTTCTAAGAGAGGCTTGGCTTCAGCATGCGGGTACTCTGTGCAAGGGGTTCGTAAAGGAATGGTGGTAGTAATCTATGCATTGCGTGCTCTATTTCGGATGTGAACGTTTTTTGTGTCGACGGTTGCACTGCGGAAAACTCATGCACTTTTGTTCTCCGGTGTAATGTTGGATGGCCCCCGCTTTTCCTTAGCAAGGCCCCGCTTTTCTCCAGCTCCCAAGAGCATCATCAACTATCCATAATCAATAACTCCTCCTCTATCGCAGTGCGAGCAGCAAAGAGCGAAAGATGTCTCAAAATCCCATCCATGATAATACCAACTGCTTCAATAATACGAACACTTTCAATGTGCAGAATAACTACGTTGTCGCGGATGATCGGTTTCCACTCTTGACTTGGCTATCCCCCCTTGAGCCCAAGTTACGGCATCGGGACATCCAAGAACGCCGGGTCGATAATGTTGGAGAATGGCTCCTCCAGACTGAGGAATTCAGGAACTGGCATGAATGGAGTGGTGAAGATGAGGGTCATAAGGCGGTCTTGTTTTGCTATGGTGCTCCGGGGGTCGGGAAGACATTTATCAGGTAACGGGAATTATCCTCGGAGGGGAGAAGAAAGGGAGTCTATGCTAACAGGCCACAATGTCAGTTCGCTGGTAGTGGACAGGTTATGCGATCAGTTCGAGGGGCAAAACACAGCCATTACATGTTTCTACCTAGACTTCGCAGCGAGAAAGGAGCAGTCAGTTGCCAGTATTTTAGGTTCCTTGCTGAAACAGGTCGTTGGCGGAATGGAAAAGATTCCCGAGGCAGTAACACGGACATTTGAAAAGCAGAAAATGGCCATTGGTGGACGGGGACCGCAGCTCTCGGATATAGTGAAGATGCTACAGTCCATCACGTCTTCGCTGCGTACATTTGTGTGCATAGACGCCTTAGACGAATGTGCGGCGGCAAATCGACCCAAGCTCCTTAATTCGCTCCAACAAATCCTCAAATCATCCCCGCGCACGCGAATATTCATGATTGGAAGGCCCCATGTTCGGGCTGAGACCGAAAAGCGTCTTGCAGGACAAGTGATAAGTGTGTCGGTAGGACCCAGCAAAAATGATATTATGGAATACCTTCGCCTTAGACTGGACGAGGACGAAACTCCGGATGCCATGAATGAGAGTCTAGAGTCAGACATTCTCGAGAAGATTCCGGAAAGCATGTCGGAAATGTATGTAGGGGTGATGCTACTAGGAATCCCTCCACACGCAATCCGCTAATAGATATGCATCTAGGTTTCTACTAGTTTCTTTAAGCATCTATGGAATTTTAAACGAATCCACAATCTCACGAAGACGAGAAAAACTGATCAAAATGACCAATGGATTGGAATTGGGAGATGTTTACGGTGCAACGATCGAGCGAATAAAAGCGCAAGATGGAGACAAATCGAGACTCGGGATGACAGCGTTGATGTGGATCAGCCATGCGGAACGGCCGTTGCAAGCGGATGAGCTCTGCCACGCCTTAGCAGTTCAGCTAGGCTCCACGGATTTCGATGTTGGTAACATCCCTTCGATGTCGACATTGGTGAACTCCTGTCAAGGCCTTATTACTGTAGATAAGGAGGCATCAACTGTGCGATTGATCCACTTTACCCTGCAAGAGTATCTTTCCGCTCGTCCTGATCTATTCAGTAAACCCCACTCGGCAATGGCTGAAATCTGCTTGACCTATCTAAATTCCAGACAGGTCAAAGCCCTTTCGACTACTCCTTCTCCTAATACCCAGAACGCACCCCTTCTGGAGTACTGTTCAGTATACTGGGGAGTGTATGCGAAAAGGGAGCTCTCAGACTACGGGAGATCACTTGCTCTGGAGCTATTAAAGGAGGATTATAGCCAGATATCGACCAAATTACTCCTTAAGCATGCAAACAGGTATTACGACCGCTGCGGTCCCTGTCCTCCGTTTAGTGGACTACACTGCGCATCGTTCTTCGGAATTGTTGAAGTGGTAACTGCTTTAATAGAGGAGGGAGGTTCTGATATCAATGGGGAAAGTTTTCAGGGCCTCACACCACTTTCATGGGCCGCATGTAATGGGCATGAAGAAGTGGTGAAAATTCTACTTGGGCGGGGAGAGGTCAGCCTGGACAAGGAAGATGAATTCCGCCAAACACCGCTCTTCGATGCAGCTGCCAATGGACATGAGGGAGTGGTGAAAATTCTACTCGGACGGGAAGAGATCAATCCCGATAAGCCAAATAGATGGGGAAAAACACCTCTCTCGTTTGCCGCTGGGAATGGACATGAGGGAGTGGTAAAAATACTACTCGGACGGGAAGGAGTCAACGCCGACAAACCAGATAATTGGGGCCAAACACCGCTCTTGTTTGCCACTCGGAATGGACATGAGGGAGTGGTAAAAATACTACTCGGACGGGAAGAGGTTAACCCCGACAAGCCAAATACTTTCGGCGAAACACCGCTCGCCTTTGCCACCCAAATTCGGCATGAGAGGATAATAGCACTCCTACAGTCCCACAAAGCGGCAACCCCCTTTACCACTTGATCCTTAGCAGGCACCTCCTCATGGAAATACCCCCTGCCCTTTCGCTTCCCGGGCATCTCACCCGCTGTGATACACTAAGGCATCACCCTGTCGACGGGGCAATCCCATGAGCTGGGAATGCGGATACACGCCATACTTTCCTACCTTTTTCGGTCATTTCCTTTCGTGGCTGGGTGGGGATTTACATGTTTCCGTTTCCATGTTTCGTAGGGGTTGGTTCGAGTGAAATTTCTGTCGAGTTCATACATTGCTTGCAGATTTCATCCTGTCATTCAATTTTTCTCTCTTTGTAAATTATTACCCTTTTTTCTTGTATGGTTTTTCTTCCTTCGCCCTCTTCCTTTCCCCCCGCCAGGACGATAGATAGACTGCATAATATGGTGTTTTGGTTTTTTAAGTAGATAGATGTGGTGTATGATAGTTCGAGGATCCTTAGGGAGATTTTTAAAAATTGGATAATGACCGTACTGTGCCTGCGGTAATTACCAAGGATAGGTCGGGCGCAAACCAATTGTTATTAACAGCCAAGTTATGTAAGAATACAAAGTGAAATTATAAGGTGGACGCATGACCACCGAAGTACCTGCAAAGTACTATATCAATCTTCCATCTCCTCTGCCCTCTCATCCACCAGCCAAACCTCGACCTCCCAGGATTCTACTATAAAATACGAGCTCAAATATTCAATTATGTAACACAACTCAACTACACGCCCCAACACCAGTAATTAGAAAAACTCATCTTAAAGCCCATAATCTAAGTAATTCCAAGAATGTGGAAACACAATCACCCCTCTTGTGCATTTCTCTTTCAGCACGTAGGGATAGTCCCTCATCCATTTCCTTTCTTGTCCAAGAGCAGCTCCCTCCTGGTTTTTTAGAACAATGACGCCCAATAGGTTCCCACAACAATCTTTAGCAATGCCCCTGTAGGAATCTTGGGCTGGGGCCTTTTACTCTAAGACTTAGCCCATTGAAAAAAGATCCCGAAATATGGAGTCAAGCTCAAGGCTAATTTTGGTGGATAGGAATTAGTGCGGTCGGTATGGGTGAAGTGGGTGTCGGGGAACTGGGGCCGATTCGGGGGGAATCGCTTTCGATGGCCGGCTAAGTTTGAGGGCGGAAGACTTCCGGCGGTGAGGGACCGGAGGTGGATGTCTGCTTAGCGAGTGGCGTTCGGTGATTATAGTGCTGGTTTCCATCTATCTTAACTAACTGGTAGGTTATTCCCGGAGACCTCTTGCGATCCCTAAGCCAAAAAAGGCTTCAAGTATGATATTATATGAATCCGAGGGTATCCATGAATAAACTACAAAGAAATCGCCAATCGGTAAAGATAAAGATAAAAAATAAAATTGGAGGGGTGCAGGGGCTTTTGTTACCAAGATCGTGCCAACATTCCATGGATGCGAGCAAGTGCTCTCCAATATTTTGACACCGAATAGGGCTTTTCTGTGCTGCTTCAGGTTGACTAGCATGTTAGCCCGCTGTTTTCACAAGATTAGGGGGGGTTCCCATGGCAGGCTAAGTAGCCAAAGATCTAGAAACCATTTTCCTTCGAGTCTAATTGATCCTGCGAGACTTGGGAGGGATATAGGTGTAGGGTGTGCCTCTGGGTGCGGCATCGGGTGGGGATCGTAAGGGTTCTTCGTAAAGACTATTGTAGTCTCGTAACTGACAAGATCATCGTTTGTGTGATGTACAAGTAAGGCGCCCGTGATATACCTAGCGCACAGGACTTTTGATTCAAACGGCGACTTTCACTCATAGGTGTATAAATGAAGCACAACCAACGCATCCCGATCCTTCCATAGATCACCACACCCCGCCCGGTGTCGCCCTGCATGAACACATTCCTCCGAACACCCCCGTAATACAGGCGGCAAAGGGGAGACAAGTCGGTGGAGTCTTCACCGAAAACCACTAAATCATTGGAATACTCCATCGCACCCCGGAACGATCTACACTCCCGAAACTTCCAGAATAAACCACAACCTCTAACAGGGAGTGGCGATCGGGATACCCCCTTAGTCGCGTCCAGTTTATTCTCGGCTCGGCGAATGCGGGGCTTCATGACTTGGTTTCCTATTTCCAATTGAAAGACGACGGTGCTGGGGGTGGTTCTGGCACCAATTAGAGTGCTGAGTGGATTTCTGTAAACCAAACCAACCGTCACAAGAGACTTCGCCAGCAAGGACTCATCGCTACGAACTGTGAGGCGGGTGGCCTACTCGGTAGTGGGAGTCAGCTTGGTGAATTTGTGGTTTTATGAAGTTGTTGAAAACCCGACAGGTCACAGGTCTGCTAGTTTCTCATGTATCGAACAAGAGTCAGTCTTCAAACTCTAGCAAGTTAGGATGACATTAAATCGACACCTTGTCCTTGTCGCGGAGATGGTGGTTGCATCACTCGGTTATGCAATCAAGCCGGCGGGGTAGGGAGTCCGGCCCCCGAGCAGGCTCACCCGAGGGTGCTATACTCGGATAAGCATAGTTTGTGTAGTTTGAGGGGTAAAGCGTAATCGACTGGTGTTGGAAGAAGTGCAAAATTCAACAAGGAAAATCGATCGATAAAATACGGCTGCCGCCGAGGGTCATGCTCGCAACATGTTTTATCCGAGCACTGGGCCGCACCTTGCCATTATGGTTACACGAACATTAGGAAAGAGCCGCATGCCAGACAGAACCACTCACTCCATTTTGCCAAGAATATTCCTCTGCCAGGCGATATTTTGCTGGAGTTCTCACTAAATATGCGGCTCACCGAGGTATTCTTGGCAAGACTGGTGAGCACAGCCAGCATGCTCTCGGAAATGCTGGGAATGTCTCTGCGTTTCTGAGACGCGCTGGGCCTGTAATGGAGGCGCAGAGAGCCAGTACGCAGGTGTGATGTTGGGCTGCAAAAAGGGCTCTTATCACGTGCAGTAGAGCCTAAGATCTGCCAGAGCCTCACAATTTTTACAGTGTCAGAAGGGGTAATTGAGGCGACGGGAGGCACAGTAACCAATGCTGTACGGTATCCGAACCCCCACTTAAGCCCCCATAGCAACCAGCACTGCTTATGCTAAATGATGGTTCGAAAAATATCACTCCCGAACACAAGTATTTTTTCTCGCTAGGAGCAGGGCTACCTAGCTAGCCTTCGGGATAGTGGAATATGAGTGAACAAAATTCATAACAGGTGCTTGCAAAGCCTTAGTTTTAGCTGAACGAAAAAAGTAAAAGTCAAAAGCCAAATATAAAATTGCTTTCTCAATTGCGTTCAATACAAGAGACAAAGTAGGGGCTTTGGCAGAAATTGTGTCCTGTGTTAAATGATGGTCAAAATCTAATTCTCAAGGTTCAGGTGTCAGAGCAGATGGTGCCATTCGGGGGAAGAGCCATGGACAAGCCAAGTAATCCCTGTCTAGTGCGGATAAATCCCTCTTGCAACCCTCTCCGTCCTAAGGAATTGAGTCACGTGATGTGCTATGAATGAGCTTGCGGCAGCAAGCGAAGTCGTTACTAGGACGCGAGCACGCCAGCACAGATACCGGTAGACCAGGCATATCGAGCTTTATCATGTATCCTTCAACAAGTAAGGGTTAGAGTGTTACAAACACAATGAATCGCTTTAAAGCCCTCCCGTGTTGTCTGTTTGTCACGAAGGGAGTATCATTCTTCCTCCCCATCCTTGTTCCCTAAACTCTCGGGCCTTTCTGGTGTCATTCAAAGTATTATATCGATCATCCATCTCCTCTACCCTCTCATACACAAGCCAACCCTCGACCTCCCGGGACCACTATGAAACGCAACTCAATTACATGCCCCAACACTAGTAATTAGAAAAACTCACTTTACATTTCATAATCTAAACAATTTCCAGGGATGTGGAAACATAATCTCACCTTTCACACATTTCTCCTTCAGTTGGCGGGGATAGCCCTCCATCCATTTCCGTTCTTGTCCAAAACGGCTCCCTCCTGGTTTTGTACTCGAGTATAACAATAACGCCCAATAAGTTTCCAAAAGAGCCTTAGCAATGCACTTGCAGGGATCTTTGGATGGGGCTTTTTACTCAAAGACGTGCGCATTGAAAAAAGGATCTCGAAGAATGGAGTCTGTCATGGGACTAACTTGGGCGGATAGGAATTGGTGTTGCCGGTGTGGGTGAAGTTGGGGTAGCGGGGAACGAGGGCCGATGCGGAGATGGAGTTTTTTGATTACCGGGTGAGTTTGAAGGTGGAAGACTTCGACCAGTGAAGGGCAGGAGGCGGATGCCCGATAGCGCGTGACTCTCGGTGTTTATCGTGTAACATTTCCTTCTATCTCAACTAACTGGTAGGTTATTTCTGTAGACCTCGTGGGATCCCTGAACCAAAATATTTTAAGTATGATATTATACGAATTCGGGGGTATCCATAGATACACTATAAGCGCACGACTCACCGGTAAAAATAAAAGAGTAGAATAAAATGGGGGGTGGGGGTCCGGACGACCCTATGGCCAAGACCGTGATGCTATGGGGCATTCCATCGTTACGAGCTTAAGATACGTGCCCTGGGGTGCGGTAATAGATGGGGATCGTGGGGATTGTTTGTAAAGAGAATCTTGTCTCAGTCTCATAACTGAGCGGATCATCGCTCACGTACTGTGAGGCGCCCGTGATTTACATGGGGCGCTAGACTTTTGGTGGGAGAGATGGTGACAGGGTTCCCAATAGTCCGACCGGTCAAGTCTTGGAGGCAGGACCAGACTGGCTGGTCCTTTTTGATGTCGATGACTGGACCCGACTAACTTGGGAGGTCCGGTCCGGTTTCGACTGGTCCCAGAGTAGTCTTCATAAAAGATCGCATGAGAGTCAGAATGGCACCCAGGCCAACACTCGCTAAGAATAGATGTATGGCTATAGTAGGATTTTAAAGCCGCTTGCCACGGTATAAATCAACAGGCCCTCAATACAGGTTGATAGAACAACCTGGAGAGGATAGCTTGTGTTTGAAATGCAATTACCCGATGGATAAGTCGCATAGAATACCCAGGGTTCGCAATGGTCGGCCGAGGACTGGCTCGGACTAGCTAGACCAGGTCAAAGTCTAGTCTAGTCTAATGGCGGATATTAGACTGACCAGACAGTCATGGTTGTTGGAACTGACTGGACCGGCTCAGTCAGACTGGACGGACTGAGCAAAAACTGAGTGACAGGAGATGCTTCGGCTGGTGGCTTATCCATCAATGGGAACAGACAAATTGCGAAAAACTTCTGTGAAACGAAGCCAAGCCTTTGATCGCTAACACAGCTCCAAAGAAAAGGAACAATCATCACAATTCACATAGCTGATAGAATACGCGTCTAGAGCGTGTTTATACTTCTTCCCAGCTCTTTCGTCCTGTTGCTGTTTGCGCGTTGTATGGCCCTCGGTACCTCTCCCATCAGCAGCCCAGATCCGAAGCCATTGCCCCAAGGCAGGAGAGTGCAAGCCGCAGGTGATATTGTGAGGGGACCTGATATCCTGCGCATGCTGGGTACAATCTAAGATTTTATTGGAAATGCTGCCCGCCAGGCTTTCCCGGTATCTCCTTTGTTCTTTAGCTAGCTTCCGGGGAAGTGGTGGTATGCGCAGAAGAGTCGGGCATATGGATATGGCTCCGGGGGTGTGTTTGTGGAAAGCATTTCCTATGTAGGAATGCAGCGATCGGAACGGAGGCGGAAAGGTAGTAAAAGGGTTTTACACCTGGAGGACACCCGGAGAGATAGTGATGATGGTTTTTGCATTTTGTTAGCATGAGTTTTCGGGAAAAAGGGGGAAAGATGGGACATGGAGCAAACTGTCTGAAGAAAGTGTGTGGTACCTTCTGATGAGGATAGGAGGAGTTTGTGATGATATATACTTCTATCTTTGCCCTAGTTAGTTGAGTTAGTAGACAGGTGTTGTTGAGCTTCAATGATTTTTATTTATAACTACATAGCTAATGGAGCGACTACCTATCCGGGGTTGCACAACCATACGGCAGTACGTTCCAAGGAGTACGCCAGTCCCAACCCCGCCTAGCCCGCAGTACATCTGAAAAGGTACCACCCGCGCGATTCGTAGACCGAAGTCCGAGTATCCGGCCAGCACACGGGAATCACAAAAAATAAACCACCCAACTAGGGTACGAACAAAGTAAATCCACCTCCCATAGCCATCCACCAAACACAACCTTAAGCAGGGTCATAGCCACAACCAAGCTCACAATCCGGCAAACCGGTCACGCATCCCTCCAACAAAACATAAATCCAACCAAACAAATTAAAACACAACACATGGACCACCATCCATCTCGCAAACCCAACAATTTATCCGCGTCTCCACGAGGTACACAAACCGGCTAGCACCGGTCTTCCACCATCGCCAACCCACCCCTCAAACATGGCCACAATCTGCACAAAACTCCTGGCACCAGTTCTCAACCCCAGGTGATTTGCAATAACACCGGGGAGATCCCAACCGCACACACATGTGTCGGGTTGGTCCAGCCACCATTGTAAGGCAGTCGTATTCCGATCTATCGCAGGCACATGATCCCAGCCATCAATGATGTTGCTCCAAAACGGATCAAAATAATGTGCAGCACATTCCTGACGTCGTCCAAGATGAGTGATAAGCCTTTTGGCACTGCTACCGCACTTGCCGCAGGGACCATTATCAGGCCACCATTTAAGGGCAACCTTCCACCCACTGCCGCCGACAAGTTTCACCGGAATCTTGCACCGATCCGCCTTGTCACAGCTTTTCAACAGGCATCTCGTACATCTGTCGTCAGACCCCAGATGAAACAGGCTTAGAGTGCCATCGATCAGTTGGGTAACCGTTCGCTGGAAGGGATTCCCACACACAGTGACAGTGCTATCGTTATCGCGGTGTTCGAACGGAATACCTAATCGCAAGTTGAAATGGGACTGCCACCAGTCGCGCCATTCCGGAACCCGTTTATCATTAAACAAAGCCGGGAAACGAGGGCGTTTGGCAAGGTATCTATCACAAGACACCAGGTGGAATCGATCATCAACACCTGGACATCCGTCATGACCGATAACATCCGTACCACTGCGAAGCCTTAACAGGATGTAATGATCAAGCCTGCTAAGGCCGCGTAGGTGTCTGGGCTTCTTCAGAGAACGATCGTAGTAGCCGTGACCCTCCGTCGTGTGCCAATGGGACCATTCAGTCGCCCGCAGTTTCCAGGCAATCATAGCAGGGCCAAGGCCCAGCACGATGCCGGCCCAGTTCCGAACATGCAAGACACCACCAACCCCCTCTTTGGCCTTGGCATCCGACATCTCGTTGCCAGCAATACCACAGTGACCAGGGATCCAACAAACACAGACCGCACTAAAGCGATTGAACAGGGGCGTCAAGACATCCCACCTACCAGCTGACTCACCCTCAGGCTCCATCTGTGCAATACACATAATGGCCGGAATGGAATCAGAAAAGATTATGATAATACCGTGGTAGTCTGATCGTACGTCCCTAAGCGCGGCGACAATGGCGAAAATCTCGCATTCCACGATGCTCCATGAAGAGGGGGTAGCAAAGGCCCTCGCCCCTTCAGTTATCCCACACTCCTCAGTCGTCCAAGCCACCGCCGTACCCTTATCGCTCTTCGAGCCATCAGTGTAGATCATAAAGAGATCAGGAATCAGAACTGCGTCCTCATAGGCCTCATAAAACAACCTTTTTGCCAGTTCCTTACCCATCGATACATTGAAGCTCGTGACAGTCGCCGCAACCTTGTCAGACAACATCGGGTAAGCCAACATACCCTCTACCTCCCAGTCACCCCGAATTGCGCCAAACCACGGGTGGTCATCACAATACCAGTCGTTGATCATGCGACTGTAGCATCGTCTCTGAAGGTATCGGCCCTGCAAGTGTACCGGAGGTGTCCCTAATTCCGCAAGGAGAATATTATTGGCAAGCTTGATAGGACACCTGAACAGGGATCGAAGGCAATCGTTGACGTGGACCTGAATTCGTTTCACATACGACAAAAAGTCGGTTACAAATTCAACCCCGAAGTAGACGGTCGGTAGGTAGGCAGCCTGAAACAAACGGTAAGTGCACCATGCATCCAGCCCTCCATCACTCCCAAACCTCCTCCCCAACGCAGATATCCTCCTCCTAACACCTAAACCCCTATCCAACCAATAAGATACATGAGAAGACATATTAAGAAATACATTAAACCTATAACCAAGAACCCTAAGATCCTCCACAGGCGTCAGTAATTCCCCATTAATATCCAAATCCTCCCACGTAGTTCCTCCAAAACCAATCCACTTAGTCTTGATCGCGCTAAAACCCATATTCCTACACTTTGCAATTCTGTCACAATCCTTGAACAATTCCGTCATCGTGTACCTCGTGAGATCCCTGCTATCAGAAGCAACAAGGATGACCCCATCGTCCACAAAACTGCTAACCACAGTGTGAACCGAAGGGGAGTACCGAAGGCGAGGCTCAAAAATGTCCGCGACATATGCGCCAAATAAAAAGGGGGATAATGGGGATCCCTGTGGGATGCCACAGTTGACAAAATACGGCTTCAAAATCCGACCGTTGAACCTGAACCTAACTACCCGGCGGCCAGCCCATCTCCTAACCCACTGTAACAGGTTGGCAGGGCACTCCCGGGCGGCTAGAAAATCACTCAGCAGGTCGTTGAGCGAGAAGTTGTTGTTGTGAAGAGAAGTGTTTTTCCCCCGCTTCTGTATGCGATCGTATTAGGTGTGATTCCTTGGCGCCTTTCGTTTCGTTTTGCCGTTTCGTTTTGCCGTATATCGCCGTCCAAGTTTAAAAGGTTATGAGCCCGGATTGACGCTATCTCACGATATATGATCGACCGTTGTCCTTGCTCCTATACGATCGAACATTGCCGTTGCGGTTCCACGATCAAAACAAAGTTCACGATACTTTGTTGTCGCCGTGCACCCGTCACACAGAACCCCGCTCATTGATCACGGTCGTCCACACTAGGAACATTTTCCTACGGTCGAATTTCTGCATCAGCAAAAACGGACCCTGCGTCTGATCCGTCGGCGTTGCGTCCTGTGCGTCCTGACTTGCGTTGCAACGCCCCGCCACATCCCACGCTTCCAGATGCTACTGTAACAATCCTATTGTTAGGTAGTGGTGCAACAGGCAACGATAGTGATTTCCTATAGTGAGCACGTCTTTTCCTTTTTAATAAGGCGTAGGGGAATACTATCTCTTCAGATAGTACGGAACTGGCTTGCTCGTCTTGAGTCGTTTTACTAGAGGTACTATCTCTTCAGATAGTAAGGTGGGTGGATTGTCGTGCTTGATAGAAC
>Ga0307517_10005379_pt1 | contig 19341 bp, 7 predicted proteins | sample 23_EM_MG_FD_194515 | JGI IMG/M metagenome (GOLD analysis project Ga0307517, IMG submission 194515) | Populus trichocarpa ectomycorrhiza microbial communities from riparian zone in the Pacific Northwest, United States - 23_EM | ecosystem: Host-associated > Plants > Roots > Unclassified | place... | reverse complement strand
AGAAAAAAAACCAAGAAAACCAATTTAAAAACAAGAAAAACCATTCGGCCGGTTCAGTTTTAAAAAGCTGAAATTGAGTGAACCGGTTCAACTGAATTTGAACCAACTGTATAAAATCACTATTGGCAGCCGCAACCCATCTGCCCCATCACTTTCCCCATTAGCCCATCTTCCTTCTACCCTTCGTGTTTCTCCTGTAGAAAATCTCTTACCACAATATGCTTCACCTGTCTCAATTATCTCCCTATTCAGTATTCTCTTACCACATTCTTCAGCCTGAGCCTTTCCTTTCTCAGCGAGTGCGATCTTTGGATCAACAATCCTTGTATAGACACTCTCAACTACATTTACTTGGCTTTGTCCATGCCAAACCAGTATTATCCATCAAGGCCTAGGAGCTAGGAATATTATTTTTTTGAATCGCAGGGTATCCTGGGCTAGCTTTTGCGCACTAGACAGAGTCCTTTTATCCTGAAACCAGCCTTTACACAGCTCTTATCCTATGGCCCCAAGAGATTTGTTGGCAGGGGATTCCAACTCCTAAGACTAAGAGGTAGGATGTTTGGTAATTGTTCTTGTGGATTACTTCTAAGAAAACTGGTCTGCCCTGCCCATTTGTAGAAAGTTCAATGCTTTCCTTTGGTTTTTACGACATTGAATGAAGTTGGATTTTCCTAAAATTATCAAGATGCCCCTGTCAAAATCCAAGAATTAAAAAAAAAAAAAACCACTCTAAGAAGACCAGAATACCCTCACAATTAGCCTTTGATTTTTTGAATTCCAAGAGTAATTCTACTATTTAACTATTTTAATAAAAGGGAAAGACCATACTCTTATTGTTTTTTTTATCTAAAAAGACAAAAGAGCCCCTCACTTAAGGATTAGACAAATAAACCCCTCTATACATGTATATATTTTCTTTCTTCCAGGGATATGATCATACTCTTATTGTTTTTTTTTTTATCTAAAAAGACAGAAGAGCCCCTCACTTAAGGATTTTTTTTTTTTGCTCTTAAAGGAAAAATAGTATTTATAATATAGCAAAAAAAAAAAAGTCACGTACCATTTTGCCTCCAATCAAATATGCAATACTGAATGTATCCCATAAAAAAATATTTTTACTTCTAATTGCATGCTTAGTCAGTTTTTTTAAGTAAGGGTAAAATTATTTTTTACTGTTTTAATTTATAATAATTTGTGTTTTAATAAACAGTGAAAAAATGATGACTGTTAGTTTTTTTTTTATTTTTGGTAATGTCATGCACACATTTTCTTGTGCCATCAATGTTCTTTACTATGGCTATATGCTTGCGGTTCAAATAGAAAAACAACCCCCCTCCCCTCCCCTCAATCGGGTGAATTGAATCATTAAAATAACTAAGGAATTCTTTTTAATGATTAAAAAAGCTTGCTTTCTCTCTTTTTATGAGTTTAAATCATCAAGTTAATATTTAAGATGTGTTTGAAATTTTCATACTTGTTTTTTAAAATATTTTTTATTTGAAAATATATCAAAATAATATTTTTTTATATTAGTAAAAAAAATATATTAAAAAAACACATAAAAAATAATTTAAAACAAAAAAAACTCTATTTTTTTAAAAGCAAGATACTACCATAAAAGCAAATACTACCTAAAAATATTTATTAAATTATTCTGAATACATAGTCTATTTTTAAAAGTTTTTAGATAGAAAACTTAGTCTTAATTAAAATATAAAAACTACAAAATAGTCCAATGATATTTTTTATTACCAAATAAAAAACAAAAATCATTGAAATGAAGTTAGGTGCTTTCCTCTTAATCATATGCGGGTTTAAAGGACCAGTGCCCCTAGGGTCTAACTAATCATGCCTTGTGGATCACATATGATCATTATAATGTTTTATTAATTTCAAGGAATTGGTTTGGTGATTAAGAATTTTTTTTTCATAATTTTTTGGATTTAAACTTTGAAGTTAATATTTACTATTTAATAAATTTATTAAATTCTTTTACAGATGGTATAGAGTGAATTGAATTAAATTAATTATTATATTTGGAACGGAAAATATTTGAATTTTAAATAGAATTTAAATTATACAAAAAATTATAAAATCAAATTAGAGCCGATACTCTCATATTTGCTACATAATTCCAAATGAAAAAACAATGTTTCAAAAGTGTTCTTCTTCTTTTTTCTTCTCAAAAAAACCCTACAGAAGGTCCATTTAGACATAAATAAGCCGATTAGCAGATGATACGAGTTCTTCAAATCTTTTCTTACTTAAAATGCAATATGAATCTGTAGACGAGTATTGAATATAGAGGTGTGCAAGTTCTCTGCATTGTTGATTCCAGTTAATTTGTACATAACCACCATGATTGGATGCAAATCTTGTTTTCCTTTTATTTTTCCTTGATTAAACTTATTATTATTGATGAACAATCTTTCCCCCATGTCAGATCTAGAAAAACTTATCAAGGATGTTGTGCCTCTCATTAGCTATGCTGTGAGGAGAATTAAATTTTTAACATAAAAAATTATTTAGATATTGTTAATATATTTTTAACAAACAATAAAAAAAACTATATGAAAATTAACTTAATATAACCTGGTTGATTTAATAAATTTAAAGACAACCAAAATGAGCGTTAAAAATATTGTTTGATTTAAAAAAAAAAAACAAGATAACATGTTTTTTAAAATATTAAAATGACAACATAATAGATTGACTCGGATCAACTTAGTTTAACCTGTTAAATCTGCTACCCAGGTCATAAGACCCTAATAACACTATAGAAAGAAAACAAAAAAAAATATTAAACCAAATTCTCAATCAACCCAATATTGAATAATGAAGTTGAAAACAACATTCAACTAAAAATACGAGTCAAGTCAACCGGAGTTAACCCCATAGAAAGAAAATTAAAAAAAAATTATGAAACTTAATTTTCAATCAATCTAATGTCGAAGGGTAAAATTAAAAAACAGATTAATTAAAAAAAGGAAACAAAAAACCATATGAGTCAACCCAAGTCACCAACCAAACTCGTGAACTGGTTCATGAGATTGAGATAACCTTATAAAATGCAAGTTGAGAAAAATTATGAAGTCTAATTTCTAATCAACATAATATTGAAAAATAAAATTAAAAATACAACCAACTAAAAACAAGATAAAAAAACCCTGAGGACCAAAATAAATATTAGAGGATTAATTTTTTTAAAAAAAGTTTGAATTTAAAAATAAAGTGCTAAAAATTTTTGAAGACCAAAATAAAAAAGTGCTTGGCTTTTCACTGTTCATCGTTACGATGAAAAGACAAGCTCTTTTAATATATGTAACTAGATTATTGGTTCGCGCCACATTGCGGGTTGAGTAAAAAAAATAATGTAAAAAAATATCCGGGCATTGCTAGTATTTGTTTTCTAGTTAAAAAAAAAATTAAAACCGCGTGAGAATTGATCCGATGTGACTTGATCATCTTGACAGGTCCATAGATAATTTGGATGACCGATAAAAATATAGTTTAACTCAAAATAAATATTTAAGATGAGATTTCTTTTAATAAACATTGAGAAAACAATATATTGAATCAATTTGAGTCGATTTAAGTTAATATGTCAATCCACATACCAAGTCATAAGGTCATGATAACCCCATAGAAAAAAAATCAAAACAAATTACGAAACTTAATTTTCAATAAATCTAATATTGAAGGATGAAACTGAAAAAAAATATAAAAAAAACCCAAAAACACTACTCGAGTCAACCCAAGTTAATGTGTAGAACCCGAGATCAAATCATGATACAAGGATAACCCAATAGAAAGAAAATTACAATAAATTATGAATCTTAATTCTCAATCAACATTGTGTTGAAAGATTAATTTGAAAAAACAAATCAATTAAAAAAGAACATAAAAAATGACTCGAGTCAACCAGAGTTAACCCGCCAAACCTATGACCCTAGTAATGAGATGTGGATAACCTCAAAGAAAACAAATCAAAACAAATCACGAAGCCTAGTTTCAAATAAATCTAATATTGAAGGATAAAATTGAAAAAAAAATCAATTAAAAAAAGGAGAAAAAAACTTGAGTGAACCTCATGTGTGAGATAACTTCATAAAAAATAAATTATAAAAATTATAAAATATGATCTTTGATAAATTTAATATTGAATGATAAAATTAAAAAAATATATATAAAAAAAATATTCCAATTATTAGTGTAACGTCAGGAGGGGTACAATAAAACCCCTCCTCCTTTAGTTTTTCTGTTAATATATGTATTTAGTTTTCCCTTTCGGATTTTACCTTTGCAATTTCTTCTGTGTGCTTCTGTACAATATACATAAATCAATGTAAAGATGTTCATGAAATAGTTTACCGCAAATTTCAGAAAGATGGGAAGCGGGGTGTAAGGGTGTGGTGGCCTTCTTCTCCCCAGGTATGAGCACAGGAAACAGTACCTGGTGTGAGTCAATATTACTATTTTTTCTACATGCTGAGAACACAAACAAAATTCCATATTATGGGCGTGGAACTAAAAAAAAAGAATTATCATGTTTCACTTGTGGAATGACTGTTCCATTAGTAGAGAAGAGAGTTTCCTCTGCCAATTTCTTCTTATAACTTGTGCCCGTCTGTCTCTGAAGAGAAGTCCAGCTACAGCTACAGCTACAACGCTCTGGGCTTTAGTATTAACCTTTCCGCCTCTATTTTTGAAGTGTAAGTTTGGAATAAGCCCACTCAATTTCAAGGCTGGCAAATGCTATTGTACACCCAGGGTGCTTTACGCTTTGTCTTGTTTCCTGGTCAGAAAGAGCTAGGAGATTGTACATGCTTGCACCTGTACTGATGAACCTCTCTAGGAAATAAGTGGTGATGAACTTCTCTGGGAAATAAATTGTTGGGCGACAAATTCAATTTGCCCACCTCTTTATTGCCTTGCATATACAGGTTTTACATAGTCACCTTATAAAATTCATTGACTGAAAAATATCAATAATTATATTTATAAAAAATATTAACAAAATCCACTTATTATATGTGATATTCATTCAATAACCCATATTTGTTTTTACAAGTTAGTTCTAAAATTAATTTCTAGATTTGATTAGCCAAAAACCGTGGTAATTGACAAAAGGTTGTCGATTATTTTGAGGAAATAGCATGAAAAGTAGATGGTTGACTTTAATTTATATTGTATTTTAATTGGAGTTAATATTGATGCACTAGTTTGAAGTGACAATGATCCCTCCCAAGGTATCTGATTTTCTCTCTCGCAGTATCATAGCAATTTGATATTGTCATTTATCTTGGCATGTATGGGCTAGGACGTAATTTTCTTTCGATCTTTAATCTTTGGTCTCACAGACTAAAACCCCCTTGCTCAGTAATGGGTTTTACCTTAATAAAAACAAAGATTGAGAAAAATGGTGAAAATTTAAGGGGATAATAAATAACAAAATCGATCCTAGCCAGCCCTGGACAATAAATATATGTTACTAGCTATCTATTCCATGCTCTGCTGCGGTTTGTAATTTTTTTAAAAAAAAAATTATTTGGCATGTAGGTTATTTTAATGTTTTTTTTACATAAAAAAAATTCAAAGTATAAATCAAAATGTTTACGAAAACATCTAATTAAATACACTGATAACCATATATGTAAATAAACAAAAAAAAATCGTTAACAACAACCAAAAGAGAAATTAAAAAAATTAAGAGATAAATATAAATTAAGATATTCAATCACATAAAATGAGATATTTACTTGATTATCTTTACTAAACTTGTTTATTTAAATTAATAAAAGATAAATTCACACATAAAAAAACTCGTGATCTAAAAGATAAAAACAAATGAAATTGATTGAATAGATTCATATAAAAAATATTATGTAAGGTCGAATGTATCGAAAATATTACTTAATGTGTATCTTAATGTGTATCATTCTTAAGTCTCCTCGCAAAAAAACTATAATCTCAATTGAATCTACTATTTAATTTTAATTAGATGGTACTCATTTACACTAAATTTGGGACCGTACGTGATTAATCAAACAAAGGGGTTTGATTGGTGAACTTCGAGAAGAAAGGGACTTGATTGGGATTTGTTAGTTAAGGGGCTTAATCGAAAGTGTTGTAATATTTAAGAGCACTTTCATTCCATTTTCAATTCATAAATATACCATAATTATTGATTTGATTTGTTCTCTCTTTTCACGACATGAAAAAATATGTTGGTCCTAATTCTTTACACTTGAATCGCTTAATTATTATTTCAGAAAATTGACATGTCTCCTTATATTTTAAGTTTTGAAAGTATAAAAATTCATTTTAAAATTATAATAATAAAAAAAATAATTTTAATTAGAAAACTATTTTATAAGACTTTCAATTATTTTTTTTAACAATCCGAGTTTGAATTTTAGAATTAATAATTAGAAAAATTTATTCTATCAATACACTAGATTAAAATGAAAAGAATATCCTTAAAATCGTTCAAATAAAAAATTGAGTTTCATTTAATGTGCAAACTAATTCAAAAACATCTCTTATTATTGAGAAAAATCTCATGTGGAAAATGCATTTCTTAACTATCCAATGACATTGCTCGCAAAGGTAGTGTTAATTACGAACTTGTTGGTGATTAACAATACAAACAACTATATTAAATTAAGCATGCGTCCAAAGATCAATCAACCTTCTTCTTTTTTGAGATATAAACCCAGCAAATGAAGTGTGTACGCTAAACATGAGCAGAGAAAAATGGAGAAAGAAACCAAACAAATTAAAACATATATACATGTTAACGTACAGATCCACTCGAGACAAAAGGCCAAAAGAAATTCTTTGTTTTCTGGGTTTTTATTTTTTATTTTTAAGCTGCATTGACTTTAGTCTTGTCGGTGACTAATTATCTTAAAGAGAGGAAGGCTGATGGATCGATGAATATAGAATAGGGTCAAGATACCGTGCAAGTTTGGATTTGTAACCTAAAAATCTTTCTTTTAGGGTTTTAAATTACTATAATTTAAGCAGCATTCACCAAAATTGAATGGCTGCTGTCAATGATACTTGATTTATTAATATTCCCAACGTACGCAAAACGGATGATAATTGAACAGGACTGCATGAAAATGAAATATATTTATTATTGATTTGGTAGAAGATGATCAGAATATTCGTAATAATTAATTAGTAGCTGATTTCACGGAAAAAGTAGAGATTAAATGCTACTTGTCTCCCCCGTTGCATTACCTTGTTCTACCAAGATAAAGACTGTAATATTCAGTACTTGGACTGGTGGGAGTTAGATTAAATCAAAATGAAATGCAACTCCCTGACCATTTATAATCAATTACCCCTCCCTCTATCTCAATGAAATGGTTATTGAGCACATTTTATTTTATTTTATTTTATTTAAAATAATATTCGGTTCAGACTAATTTTTATGTATCATTCCACGATTTGGAACGCGGAAACCTTAGAAATCTCAGATCTTAATAACTTCAGCCTACGAAGAAACATTCAAAATTTATCTAATTTAATTACCTAAGTTTTGTCAATATCGAATAAATAAATTCCAGTTGAATTAAAGTAGGGTTAAATTTGACCAATCATCTGAAATTCTAGAATGATGATCAAGTCACTGTGGTTGGTTAACTATGATATTTTCTTAAATTAATAACTATATAGTACTCCAAATTAGCTATGGATCTAATCTAATGTTAATGTCCCCTCGCTAAGAAAACCTGGTTTTACTGATTATAAAAGTAGTCTGATATTCACAAATTCGGTTTCTGGTTGAATTGACTATATCTTACCATAGAGATATTTGTATTTACTCTTAATTAACAAATAATTTAGAGCAGCCTACCAAACCACTCGTATTATATATGAATTACTACAATATTCTATGCCCAAATAATCTAAATTAAACCATATTACAAAATAAAAAACCGCACCAACTTGATATGGCCTTAAATTCCATGATCTTGACAAACGAGGACTCGCGCTAACCATTAGAAAAACAATATATATAATAATGACAGATAATCGAAATGTAGAAAATTCAAAGGGTGTTTTGCTGGTGACAGTATTGTCACTATTGACATATTGGCTAATCTGGTCCCTCTTTCGATGATGATCATGAGCCTTCCATGTATATACACCACTATTAAAAAAAAAAATTAACAAATACAAACAAAAATATAATATAATTTTTTCATCAGTAAATTATAGTGATTTTTCAATAGAATATACCCTAAATGTATCTATTAATAGATACCAATAAAAACATTTTATTCATATAAACCAAAGGAATTATAATGTGAATAGAAGAAATGGAAAAAAAAAGCTAAAAAAATCCGATGACGCGTTATTTTTACAGATAAAGTTACTGACGGATTTAAATTTGTTAGTAAATCCATATGTAATATTTAATTTATGACCTGACAAGCGACGCTTCTCTCTCCCTCCCTTATTTGTTTTTCTTCCTCTATATTTTCTGCAACAAACAACACACATCTCCAATTTTATGACAAATCAACCTCCCACTACAAACCCGATCACCCCAATACTTTGTTTGTCAATATTCATGTTCTGATTCAAATTTTATTGAGGATCCCCACTTCAAATAAGCAAAACTACCTATTTTTTTATTTGAATTTATTTTAAAATGTTAATTTTTATTGCATATTTTTGTTGTATCTGTATTGTTTTTGTGTTTATTTGTTTTAAAGCTTTTTCCTATTTTTCAGACCGTCGTATGTCTCAGAAGTTGTGTGAGTGAAATATATTCAGCACGTGATTTCAGAATATTTAGTGTGAAGATCACACTCCGGTGCGGAGAATCAGAACCAGCATGTTCATGGTTCAAGTACCACTAACATCGAAGGCTCTGTTTTGTTTGTTTTACATGCAAAGCGGATAGTAAGATTTTTTTTTAATTACATCTGTTTTTTTATTTGTTATTCTCTATAAATATATTTAAATAATAACAATTTTCTCTAGCATGCTACAGTTCTTTGAGGCGAGTTAAGCCCGATGGAGCTTTTTGTGAAAACACACGAGCAGAGTGATGACCGCTAAAAAAGAGTGTATCGACTCGTGGATAGCCGAGCTCAGCACTTTATGGTATGTTGGTCTTCAACCATTTTTTTTTAAGTTATTATTTTTCTGAATTTGCTGAGTTTTTTTTTTTTTTCCAGGATACATGTAACATCCAATTTAAGGAGAGGTATGAGAACAATCATTCGACCCGTCTGGATATCGATCTGGATTTGTGGTTGGAGGCATAATCATTCGGTGGACCTGATAGAAAGTATACGATCTCTCTAACATTAAGGGCAAATACTTGCGGACAACCTGCAATATTTCAAATACTGGATGCTCACAATCAGTTCCCAGCATTCAAACTCTGAAGTTCAGGCAATTTTAGACCAACAAGCTCAAGCTCAGATGACCCATCTTATTGTTGATTATGAACGACTCAGTGTTGAGACGACCGAACTTTGACAATTGGTAATAGAAATGAGATCACAGATGGATGGTACATGTACTCCCCTTTATTTTCCCTATGGTACCGGCAAAGACCCTTCCCCTCCTCCTCCTACAGTGCCTCTATTTCAGATTAATTGTATTTGAACTTATACATATTTAAATTTATAATAAATATCTTATTTTTATATTTATTTATTTTAATTCAATTATTTTCTACTTTTTTTAAAAAATTAAATTATTACTGACAGAGTTACCCATTGACTAAGTCAGTTAGTTTATTCTAAAAAGTTGAAAAAGAATTACTACAAATTTTACGGCTACTCTTTACTCACCGATAGAATTACAAATGATTTGTTTGATAGTTATATGTCAAATTCACCGAAGAGAAGACTGACAAACAAAAAAAATCACTAATGAAATTATATATGATTTTTCTATCATTGATATGTTATATTCATTGATGAAAATACCAGTGGAATAAAGCGGTTAATTTTTTTTTTACGTGCTTTTGCCATTAGTAAATCCGTTGGTAAAATTATTATTGATGGACTCATCGACAAACCACAAGTCACCAATAAGAGTTTTCCCGACAGAGTATTGCCATCTATGAGCTCGTCGGTTAAATTCGTGCCGACGAATTGAGATTATAAATACCAACAGAAAATTCTATCGGTAAATCTAAAAATAGGTTTATGTTATTTTATGTGTTGTATAATTATATTTTGAGCAATTCCTATTTTACTAATGATAATTTCACTTCACTTGAATATAATGGATACTATAGGAACTAACTAGATGTTTTTTTTATGAGTAGTTATTTTATTAGATGAATAATAAATAAATATGAATATTGTTAAATCCAACTCGAGACTGACTCGACATATACATATTATTTTTTATTAAATAATCAAGTAATGAATATCTAAAATGAAAACCCAATAGATTGGATGGATGAATATTTAAAAGTTTTTACTTGATAAATAATTAATGGAGTATAAACATAATAAAAATCTTATCCACGAGTATTCATTTTCATCCATATCTACTTTTAATGGCATTTATGCTTATTCTTATCATTATAAATGTGCATGGAATTCTAGCTATATATTGAACCAATCGAACAAGTACATGCGCTGAAAATGCTCTATATTGTCCACACGATGTAATGGTTAAGCCGTTGAGGTATCAATTATGGGCAGAGATGTTAGATTATATTAATGCTCAATTCAATTGTGTCAACATGAGAGGGAATATGTATGTGATCAACAAGGTGCGTGGCTTTTTTCTCTGACTTCGTGAATGACAAACGCGTGCCTTGTGGATGCCAAGTATTCAAAGAAACTACCCTTTGACATCGGCAACACACTGAATTATATGGGCAACTGCCATTTCACTGCTCTCTCGAGAACATCATAGATTATGTTCATAATCCACATTAGTGAATTCAAATCAATAGCAAGGGTTTTCGTTCATGCCTGAATGCCGTAGGTTTTGGTTTTGTTCTTGGATTGACATATTGTCAAGTACCTCTCTTTGCTCAAATTATATGAATATATCGTGATAAAAAATAGTAATGTGATTTTAATCAATTGGTGTTTAGATTAGTGGTAATCTTCCAATAAAAAAGGAAATTATCGTCATCGAAAATAAAATTACGAGTATATTACTTGAAGAAATTTCATGTATGTACACCTATTCCATTGAAAATAAAATTATCAACGAAAAAACAAATGAAAACTTGTCATCGAAAAATATATCGTTAATGATTTTTATTTCATCGGTAGTATAATCACCGATGAACTTATTGATAGAATTATCGTGCCAAACAAAAAACTTTATTGGCATCAATTCTCTTGGTAAATCCATTAGTGATTATGACATATTACCTACAGAATAAACCATTGGTAAATTCATTGATGATTATATGTATATTACCAATAGAATTAATTCATCAGAGAATCACATATAATAGTGGCAAGTCCCATAAATTGTTTTTCAACTCTCTGATGGACATAGTCTATAGATAATTTCATTGGTTTTTCAAAATCCATTGGTATTATATGTAGTTATTTTCTTAAAAAAAGAACAATAAAATTAAACAAATTAAAATAAAAGAAAAAAGAAAAAAAATTGTATTATTAATTTTAAAAAATATTATTAAATACATAGAAGTTAGAGGAGGAGATAGAGGCAGATCTTCGCCGAAACCAAGAGAGCGACGAGGGGGAGCACAAGTACCAGTGAGAGTTGCCAATAGTTGCTTGACGACATTCATTTTATTCCTCAGTTGGGTCATCTCAGCTTGAACTTGTTCTCGTAAAAGTGTCTAGACGGTTGATGATTACTAGCTCGATCTAGATTACGAGGTCCCAACGGTCGAGACACTACGACCCACTCACATATCCTTTTCCATAATATTGGAGATACCATAAATCAGATTTATATCAAGTCCACCAGTAGATCCGGTCTCTAACCAAAAATTTAGATCAAGTTCTAGATGGGTTGAATGATCATCCATGTATCTCTCACACAGTCAAGTGTTTTATGTTTCCTAAAAAAAAGTCAACAAATATAAAAAAATAACAACTTTTTAAAAAATATTGAAATCCAACTTACCACAAACTTCTAAGCTCGATTATCCACGAGTTGTTGCACCCTTTTTTGTCTGTCCTCCTTCCATATGTGGGTTTCAACAAAAAAGTTCCATTGATCTTGGATCACGCCCAAGCACCGTAGCCCACAAAATAAACCTAATATTAGTTAAACATTTTCATATTATAGATTAATTTGTTTTGCACATGAAATGAATGGAATAGATCTTCCGATGTGCATGGTCATGTAATCATGAATCTTCTTTGTCCGGTTATTTGAACCGGATTGTGACCACCTCAAGAAACACTCGGATATCACTTGCTGGATATAAGCATCCTAGATACGTTCTATATTTCATTGAAAACCGAGGATGAACACTATTAAACTGCTTCTAAGCTTCACCATCAAAAGGGTGCACTATAACTCCATCCTCCGTATCATATGAATGATGTCGTGTCATATGCTCAACAGTCTTTGAAGACATGAATAGCATTTGCAGCCTATGAGCGATTGGAAAGTATCTTAGTTTTTTATGTGCGACAAGAGTCTTTCCCCTACTAGTTTTGGGTTTAAACCGAGCATGCCCACGGGTTCTGCACTCGGTAAAATCTATATTTTCACGGTATTATAACATGTAGAAGTTTGGACACATAATTTTCTAGTATCCTAAGCAAAAGGGTTTCATCATGAATTTAGCATCATAGAAGTTCTCTTTCAACCTATTCCTTTCAAGTAAAAAAGTTCTCGCCCATTCAATAATTCTGTCATAACCAGCCTCACTCAGCCCATGATGTAACTTGATGGTGAACATTTATGCAACAATCGATAATTTATTGTGATTTGTGCACCCATCTTATAATGGTTTATTGGAATCTTTCAAAAGTTTAAAAAACCTAGTTGCAGCTGCCTTTGGTTCTTCATCAACACTTGAATATTCACATGCATAATCCTGATCCATTCATATTGTATCCATTGTCATATTCCTATAAGGATAACTACTATCATTTATAACTTCATACACATTACTAAAACTAGAAGTTAAGCCACTTATCCTTTCTATTATGGTCTTGTAAGGAACATAAAGTTCTCTGTGTGTAAGTTAACATAAGTATTTTTCAATGAACCTTTTGGTAGAAGATGTATCGTAATAATATTTGGATTGAGAAACTTTTTATTTTTATACTTCTTATATAGACATTTAATATCGCCTTCACTAATATTTATTGGATTAAATATTGTGTAATTAATAAAACTCATAACCCTATTACACTAAAATGTAAATATTCATCAAAGAAGAAGAACATATTATTTAATGTTCATGTAAGAGAAGAAAAGAAGAAGAAGAATATATTATCTACAGTGCCTTCATAACTTGAGCAGAGCATTGTAGAAAACACCATATGAACAAACAATAGTAGGAAACACTGAATTTATTGATTATAAAATGGACCACAAAATTTGATTGTACGATTGCCTCTTTGCCGGAGGAACCCCACCTATACATAGGTGGGACGCTAGCCGCTAGGTAATTTATTGGCTGGGTTCCCACTGGTATCTCTGGGCACACTAGGCAAAGTCAAGTTAATTATTTCACGAAAAGTCGCTGCATATTCTGTGAAGATCATTCAACACTAGCTTCCTATTAGAATTCACTTTTTGCTTTGACAAAAACACCGGCTAGCTTTCACATGTCCTTACCTTGATCTTTCCTCAGCTATATTTATATGTTTCACTATCAATTATATATTGTGACGAACACCTGTACAGATGAGCAAGACAATTCTAACTTCTAGATCTTTATTTTGTAGGTCCTCGTGATGGGTTTTCTGATTGATAATTGGGCAGTTAATTTCATCGATTGACAATTAATGTTATACAGGTTAGAAAACTGGGTTTCGAGTTTCAAAATCTCTGAAGGGACAAAATATCAGGTGCAGGGACCCTAGAGTATAATCACACATGAACTATCAATAGTGGCTACAAGTACAATAGGAGGCCACCTTAGCAGGCAGGTTTCAAAGTTTGGTGTAACTTAATGTGTTGATCAAGTACTACAGAAGAATATATATATATTCTTCCCAAAAAAATGTGATTAAATTTATCGAGTCATGAGTAGGTATAGACCTTGGCTGGTCAAGTTGCATCGAAAGATTGTATGATCAAATTTCTTCAAGGACTAGTTTTACTGAACATTCAAATGCAGAAGGTCAGAAATCATTTTTCAAAGAATTTCACGCGTTTTCGAATAAGTGAATTCAAGAAATTTCGTGCTCTAAACTTTGTGGTCCAGGGGTGCTTTGAGAAGGACTCGAAACCAAACATACAAGTGAGACTGGCGGGGGGGTAAACCTAGATACGTATTGTACACTACGGTCTCTTTTCTGTTGGGCTTATGGAGCATGCTTCTTCAATGGTAGAAGAAACAGCATGCCGTATCAAGTATGACCAAATGCAATGAGGAGTAGTATAACTTAACTGACCAGATTTTATATTTATTTTTTAGATATTACCAGTTTGAGTTTCACAAACTTCAGGGTCATTGAAAGCTTACATGGTCGTTAATTTCAAAACCCGTAAGATTAGTCGAAATATGCACAAGCTGGTTCAAACATCCATATTAATAAATAAAAAAAGAGCAAATACACCTTGACGAGTCTATATATAGGGTGCCACTCCTACCCTTTTTTTGTAACCCGAAAAAAAAAAACAAAAAGAGTAAATCCCACTGATAAATCACGTTATCCAACATGGTTTCACAAAAAAAAAAAAATCAAGGTATATCGATGAGATTCACATTGTTCAATTTAACTCACTCTTGAAACGAGAGGAGTTATCCTTGTGCGCTGTATAGGCCTAAATTAGGGTCGCCTTGTTGTATAAGCTCGTGAATATAGGCCTAAACAAGGATTCTCGTTAATTTAATTTTTTTCTCTCTCATTTATCACATCGCTCCAACATACTTGTAAGTAAATGTCAAAGACTCAAAGTGATATCATCTTCTTCTACTTGTAAGTAGCACAAGGTTCGAATTTTCTCACGTAAGATTTTGATATTCAATAGCCCTATAATCGAGTAACGACAACAAATGTTTGCCAAGGATCAATTAATTCATTTCTGAAAACGCATTATATATGAGAAGAAAAAACAATTAATTAATTGGTTCCCCTCCCAAATCTTTCCAAGAAATCCTTCCATCTTTTTTTTTTTTTTAATTTTTTCCCTCTTGATTGGAATATTCTCAAAGGGGCCTTCCACAAGCTTGCTAACAGAATAAAAGGGACAAACCCTCCATGAATTATTTATTACATTTGCTTTATCCTCGCATTGATTGCTTCACTATTTTGTTTTTCATGGAAGCAACGAAGAAGAAAAAACTCAAACGATAGTATGGTCGTGACTAACAGCTGATCACCAATTTAGTTTCTTGACAATTCCAATTTCCAAATATACACATCTATGATTGAATTGTCGTTGGTGTCAAGAAGACTAGGCCAATGCCTGATTGCAGTATTATTTGCCAAAAAGACTAGAGTGAAAAGGGATCGATCGGGAGTTAATTGAACACTGTCAATTTCCTTTTCTTCCTTCTCCTTTAATCACCATATGCAATTTCAAGTTCCCTTAACTTTTTAATTTTAAATTAGTAATTGATTTCCCCCCTTTTATCTTAATTTGATCATATATATTCGTTATAAAGAAAAGACAATTAATTTACAGCAAATAGACGGTGTATTAGTATAAAAGACCTGCTAACAAATTTATATTCGAAGATGTGAGAATAAGAATTTAATGCTATGTCATTTAGGTTGACATAATTAAAAACAATGGACTGATTTTTATTTGCAACATTTTTAATCCAACAGTCAATCTCTAATTAATAAATTAAGTACAAATTAAAGACGTACAATTAATTCACCAAAAAAAGAAACACGGAAGAACTCTCTAGCGACTTCGTTTATGTGAATCAAGCCAATGATATGCACACCTGGTTTGTACAATAATAATTGTCTCTTGAGAAAATGCATAGGAAAACAATACGAGTAGCTTTTGCACAAAGTGGCCTGGTTCCCCAGATTTGATAGGAATACTATAGCCATCGAAGGTAAAACATGGTACTCCATGCAGCCGCCGTCAAGAAGGGCGAAAGAATTTGTTAGCACTGACGTTATAATTCCATGGCAGCAATGTTAGGTTTTCCTCGTTTACTATTATGATGGATCGATTGACATTATAATTCCTTGGCATCAATGTTGTCCTCATACTATATAATATGATGGATTGACATATACGATAATATTGAACCATACAAGGCATAGTCTTATTCTGATAGTCCTCATTTCCTGAAAACTATCCTAATTAACACATATACACACACAGTTTTGTCAAATCTTTCTTTTTTTATTGTACTTTATAGACACAAATTAATTACCAATTAAAACATATTTATTAAAAAATGGCAAAATTCAAAGATAAGAAACTAGAATGAAAAATACAGCAAAAAAAGATGATTTTGCTAAAATTAGGGCCAAAGTATACTTTAGTCCTCCAACTTTTCAGATTATAAGTTTTCAGTCCCTAACAATTTATGAAATTTAATTTTGATCTCAAATTTCATTTTCCTTATTTTTTTGTCCCTGATTTGAGAGAAGAGAGAGAGTGTTGTTAGATTCCGACAGTAGAACGAAAAGTCTTGATTGAGACCAATTTTGGCCATGAAAGTGGGCGATTTTGGTTTCAATGGGGCTCCTTTTGATGAATAAAGCTTGGACAAGGTGTTGTTTTCCCCTTAAACTTGCCTAAAATGGTGGATCTAAACTGGAAAAAAAAAATTAGTTTTAGGTTGATTGTAGGTTTTGGAGACAATTTTCAGGTTGTTAAAGGCTATTGATATGTTTTACAAGGTGTTGATGGTGTTTATATGATTTTTTTCGGGTCGAGATGTGGTTAAAAATGAGTTTTTCTTGGTCTAAAACGGACTAGCCTGATTTTCTGGCAATCGAAGGTCACAGGAATCTAGGTAGTAGAGGCGACACATCGCCTCTATTTTTTTTTTCAAATCATTGAGGGGTGGACGACCTGTCATCCGTTCCTTAAGAAAAATTAAAAATATACATATCTTAAGGTCAGGTGTGTGTCCAGGCCCGCGCGCCTGAGCCTTTTTGTGGAGGCCCACAAGCTATGGGCCTTCCTAGCCTGGGGCCTTTTTCTTTGTTTTTTTTCTTATCCATTATAATTGCATTTGTTTTTTTAATTGTTCTTCTCCTTTTTTTTTCCTAATTTCATCGCTTATATTGGGTTGATAATTAATTGGTCAACGTAATTTGTTTCAATTTAATTTTTTTCCAATCATTTTGATATTTTGTTGGTTCTTAATTTTATAGATATTTATTTTAGATAATAAATTATTAAAAAAAAATTGTTGAACCCCATTAAGTTCATTACTCAAGTCATGTGTTTGGCTGGTGTACTGTGGCTGGGTCAAGATCGGGCTTGATAATTTTTTATTGCATAAATAGTTCTCAATTTATTTAATTAGATGTATACATGAATTTTTTATAAATTCAGTTTGGGATTTTTTTATATACAAAAACACATCATAAAAGTCTATAAATATTTTTTTTTTAAGAAGAAAAAATATTCAACCCTTAGTAAAGCACAGGTCAGATAGTTACTATATATATATATATCATAATGTGCTGGGTATTTGTCCTCTAAATGAAAGAAACAAATAGCCATAGGTTGAAAATGCAGCAAACAAACATTAAAGTGGGACATGTGAATAGGCCCCCTGTTCTCTCTTATGTTAAGCCTCAACTTTAAAGACCTCGAGACGGGGGCATTTGGCTTAGACTTGTAGTTTTCCTATCTAACACACACACACCATCACTTCCTATATATCAAAGTGATTGGGCATGTCAACTTCTTCTACCGCACGTCCGTTGGCTAAAACTTCGAAGCAAAATGACAATAAACTAATTACTTATAAAAGTTTTACCATCGAAATGATATCAAAATTCTTAATCATTACAAGGAAAAGACAATCCCATATATTTTTTTCTTTTTGCAAGCCCTAGGTAGACTACTTCTACCAACAACTTCTTGGTGTTGAACACGTATTTTTTTTCTCTTTTTTTTTTCTAATTTGATTGATCACACGATATTATCGAATCAATATTCGGATTATCGATCCGATCAAAGACAGAATGACTAGTCTATTAATGAATAACTGCATTAGCTTGGTCCTGGAATTATACAAACACTAGCTGGGCACATTCTAATACAGTTTTCCATGTAATCCTTGTCTTCCGACACTACATTATTGATATTTAATTTTTCAATTTGAAGATTTAAATTTATATAGAAAAAGATAGTGCATATATTTACCTTTGCTTTGCTTTATTAATTTGTGTGTGTTTGGTAACGTGGTGTAAAGTGTTTTTCAAAAATATTTTTCAATTAAAAATACATCAGAATAATTTATTATATATATTTTTTTATTTTTAGCATTAGCACATTAAAATCATTGAAAAACACCTAAATACTTCAATTTAATGTTTTTTTCATGCAAAAAACACTTTGAAAAACATATCAAATAACAAAAGCAAACACTCCGGCCCCAACCAAAAACCTAATAGTGATTGTCGCACATGTGCGGCGTCACGACGAAAATTTCTACTTCAAATCTAAAATGTATATATCTATCTAGCAAATATGGGGAGACAAGAAATTCTTATCTTTTATCAGTGAAAAATGGAATGGGAGTCGCCACCTAGTATTTTGGTCACTAGGAACCCTAACTGGTCTTAGAGATCGGGTACAGGGACTGATTGCGTAAAGGAAAGGTATTAGCACCCCAAATACGTCTTACCTAAGGTAAGCTGCATTGTTTGATTGTCTGATAAAAAGTTAAGTTGTTATTGTATTTCTAGTTGTTGGTCTATCTATGGTTTAAGAAAAGTCCTCCTCAGTAAGGAGATCCTTATCTTATCGGGTAAAACCTAACCGTTCTAACATCTACATGAAAAATATATTTTTAATATCAAGAATACGTTTTACGTATAAATTCGTAATCCAGATACTAAAAGAAGACAAAAAGATTTTTTGAGAATTTTTGAAATATTGGCCTAGTTCTCATGGCTCTAACAAACTTGTTGTTACAGCCAAAGTGCATACTAATACATATATTTTTTGAAATTTTCTTTGTTGTATGAAAATATGATGTGATGATATATATATATATTGGAGAGACTAGGC
>Ga0307517_10005378_pt1 | contig 19343 bp, 20 predicted proteins | sample 23_EM_MG_FD_194515 | JGI IMG/M metagenome (GOLD analysis project Ga0307517, IMG submission 194515) | Populus trichocarpa ectomycorrhiza microbial communities from riparian zone in the Pacific Northwest, United States - 23_EM | ecosystem: Host-associated > Plants > Roots > Unclassified | place... | reverse complement strand
TACCAACGAGTTACTCATCAGGATCACAGACATGAAAGTTGTAGAACTAGTGAAGGTTTTTGGCATGGGGGACCCTGATTTAAAATCTAAAGTTCCGAACCTTAACTGGTTCCTCAGGGAAATCGGTGTCACTTATCAGTACGTTTATCGCAGACCCTTCCGGCCCTTTCCCCCATAATGACTTGATCCACACCGTCATCTTCCCTCGGGCCCATTCCTTTTATTTCGTTAGGTCGAACTTCCTCGGGTGACAAGGTCATCACTTGTTTCTCTACCGAGTCTTGTATTACCCCACTCTCTTCCGATCTCAACGTGGTTGAGCAGCTATCTGTAAGGCGAGAAAGAGACATCCGTTTCAGAACTGAGATCTACCCCTCAACACTTGGCCACCCACCATGTATTGTGCACCGAGGAAACTAAAAGATCAGGCTTTGAGGTACATGGTGGGGTCGCAGTCCTTGCCAACACCAGTAATTCGGAAGATTGACCGGTTTTCGGGTGAAACGGCCGGAGTGCTGCGATCCAAGATGCGCGGTTTGGAGACAATATCCGCGACCCGACACAGCGGGCGGGGTCCTGACAACCCCTTTCAAGTAGTTGAGTATTTGTCTGTACGCGGCATCGCCTTACGGATGGCCATTGCAGCTGGTCGACTAGTATCCGTAAGACCGGGGATATCTCTAAACGTCGTAGAAGCGTGCCGGCTAGTAGCTGAGATTCGCACTGCCCACGACCTGATAGAGCGGTCGGGGTCTCTGCAGCTTCAAAGTCCCCGCGCATTCGTCTTGACTCGTGCGCACACGGTGTAATCTTACGGACAGTCACCCATTCGCCACGTTCCTCGTTTCAGACGATCATCGTGTGACGTTAAACTGAGACAAGCCAGGGACAGAGAGGGTAGGAACACAAGTTGATTTCAAGCAGGAGGACCAAATGAAGTTGAAGAGTTAAATGGGGGCAGAGGCCCGGTCGAAAGACTACACTACTGAAGGGTTTAAAGAAGTCGATATGAGGGAGATCCGCGAGAGGTAGTTGGGGAAAGGAGCCGGGGTGTGGGAGAAGCGGGGAAGGTTGTAAATAAGGAAACAGAGGGCGGGAGACAGATGGGCACTAAAATGAAGACGCAATAATGGGAAAGAAACAAGATATGTGCAGGATCATTCAATTGTGTGCAGAAAGACAGGTGCTCGGGGAAAGAATTGTGCGGTCGATTGGTGTCATGATATCCAGGGAGAGTGAGGAAACCAGCACAAAACACTCTACACTCCGTACTTCTGTTGGAGTTGCTGGAGGATCACGGGCGGGAACGCCGCGGTTTCCTTCGTCCATCCAGCCGCGTCTTGCTGCTTGAAACCGTGAAGGATTCTGGCGAACATGTCGTTCAGTTCTGGTGATGGTTGAGTCCACCTCACGATGGCGTTGCAGAACCAGAGCAAACTCTGTATCGATATGTTAACCATCGGGTTTGTTCAATATGCACTCCCAGCGTACCTTGGCGATACCTGCAGGATTTGTTTGTACGAGTGTACAGAATCCTCGGAAGGCGGAGTCCTTCTCCTCGTTATCCCTGATCTCGTAAAGCGCTTGACACCAGTTCAAGGCGAACTCTGGCAAGAGAGGGGCAACGAGACTCGGGTGCATCAGTCCAATCCTGCCTATCGAAACGGCAGCATTCTCGTGCAAAGATCTGGGGGCCTTTGGGTGCAACAAAATTGGGATCAGGCGTGAAACCAACGGATTTACCCATTGCTGGAACTCCGGGTCATCTGTAGACATGCAGCGAATAAATACGAGGTCCAGTGGAGGAGAGATGCGTAAACTTACCACGACCGTAACGCAACGCAACTTCACCAACTGACCACGCCGCGTTATTGCACGCACTGATGAACTCAACCTTAGGCTCTGGGTCAAGCTGCAGGATGAGCTCTTGCATCACCGCGGTCATGTGTGGTCGCAGCAGAGGGAAGCAGTTCATTGCGAGATCTCCAACTAAGGCGTACGCGGACTGCCTGACTGGGGCATGGGGGTACCTCAGGCACCAGGTTAAACATTCGAGGATATTTGGTTGGGTGCGGGCTATATAAGGCTCCAAATTCATACCCAACCCCTGGGTTAGACCAGAGAGGAGATCAAGGGCTACAACAAGGAATGCCCTGTCAGGCTCCTCGAGATCCTGGTTCTGTACAAACGCCTGGTATTGCATCAACGATTTGTGAATGATGGCATGACAGCGGTCGAAGACCGGGCCGACGTGTGAAAGGAACGATGGACCCATCGCAATAGTCACAGAAGCGAGACACTATGTTTGGGGTCTGGACATGAGCGGTGGTCCGGGGGTCGTGAGCTGGGGCACGCACCTCAAGCAAAGGAATCAGATCTTCATCGTCGTCCTTCAATCTACTCCACCTCTTTGTTAACGGTGGCATGAGGATGTCCACGAATGCCGTGTTCTGGAGAGCCGGTCCAACCGCATCAGCCAGTGTGCCGACAGCATCGTACAGGATCAACATGTTCTTATGTTGATACTTGTCGAAGGCGAAAACTAAGTTTCGGAGGACAGGTTCGAGGAACGGGACGAGTTCGTGGCCCGCATCCTCCTCGAAGGTGGCAAAAGCACTACAACCAGCCTCTTGCACACGTTTGTTGTTGTCGAGGACCATCCGGAGCAACTACAAATGATGTCTTCAGCATGGGAAAAAGAGAGAGGGACGAGAAACATACCCCCTCCAGGGTCGGCACAAAGAACCGCTGTTTGTGCTCCTCCGAACCTGGCTGAGTGCACCAGCCAGCATAACGACCAAGCGTCCAGCAGGCAATTGATCGGACAAGGGGCTGGGAAATGGTCTGTTAAGTTTTGGGGATTGACAGCCCAACTGGGCGAATGATATGAATACCTTCTGGTCGTTGAGAGTGCTGAGCAAATAAGGAATGAGTTGTGGGAGGTGAGGTTCAACAGCGTCTATGCAACCTTTCGGTGCCACGGGTGGTGAGAATCGAGGGACGAATAAGATACGGATGCATACCTTCAGCCATAGCTCCCAAAGCCAGAATCCCGCTTTCTCTGGATAGCCAGTCTTCACTCCAGAGCTTGGTTTTCAAAGGTTCTAACAGAACGGACAAGAGGTCTTGTCCAAACCTGACGGCCAAAACGTCCAAAGCAGCCGCAGCGCACTTCCTTAAGTTCCACTCTGTCGACATCTCATCGGCGAAATCGTCATCATCATCATCATAGTCTTCATCGTCCTCGTCCCCCAACTCTTCGCCGTATGCGCCAACGCGCTTCTCCTGGGGCTGACCATCTTCCCCTTCGTGGTCCAATCCGTGGGCTTTCCCACCATAATGACGAGGTTTAATATCTGTCTCCTTATCAGGAACAGTTGCATCGTCAGCTTCGCCGTCCAGCCAAAGTAAATCGTCCTCGCTGTAAACCATACAGTCCAGAAGAACCGGCGCCACCTTTGGTAAAAGAGGATGCAACTGGGGAGCTAGGTCGGGATCCTCAGCAAAGGTTAACCAAAACTCGCACGCTTCCAGAGCAACGTTTTCGTTTCTATCCTTGGTGGAATATAGCATATACTCTGCCACGTTGGCCATCTCAGGCATCAACTTATCAGGTCGGGATGCCAGGAGCAAAACGAGTGACTGGCAGACATGCCTCCGCACTGAGGGATCCTCGTCGGAAGCACGCTTGAACAGACATGCTATGAAGGTGTCGATGTGGGCGAAGAGAGATTGGGAGCCAATCGGTACGAAAGAGGAGAGACATGAGATTGCGTGGGCTCTCATCTTTGGTGATGGGTGGTCGGAGAGGGTAAGGAACTTTGGAATGAGGATTTCGAGGGGCCACGCTCCATTTATCTCAACATCCAACTTTCGCGGGTAGTCTTCGCAAGCCTTGTCCAACACATTGAAGGATGCCTGAGAAAGGAAGGAGATGATAAGAACGTCAGCACCAGGAATCCAATCTTTAATAGACGTGCTTGAAATTAGAATCTTTCACAAATGCGAAGGTTCGGTTCATCGCGGTGGTAGACGAAGGCGATCCAGCGGGTGGGCAGTGAAGCTGAATGAAGGGGGATGTAGAGCCTCACCTCTTGCTGTTCCAGAACAGGCGACTCTAGCATATTGAACAGATACTGCAGACACTCTGGCCAGTTCTTTGGTTCGAGAATACCGAGGAAAGCGACGATTGCTTGGCTGGCCGCATTCCTGATCATGGGCGAATTGTCGCTGAAAGCGTGAAGAGCGGCAGCTTTGACGTAGTTTGCGACCTGGGGAGGAGCGCGGGTGATGAGCCTGGCATTATTCTTGAGCAGATAGCCAGCAATCGTCCTGATACGATCCTCCTCTTGTGGGAGGGAGCCAAGGATATAAACAAGATAAGCGATGTACTCCGGCGCACGCGTAAAGTTGTTAAGTTTCTATCGTTCGGATTTTGGAAGATCAGCTGAGTCCTGGACGAAGGAGGAGAAGACAGAGAGGATAAAATGGGAGACTTACGACGGTGATCTCTCGCTGGACAACAGCGTTGTTGTCAGTGGAGTCGCGTATCGTTTGGAGAATTTCGTGCAATCCAGCTTCGGCGGGAGCCCAGGAGGCCATGGTTGTATGGAAAGAGCGAAGGGGGATGAAAAGAAGAGGTACGCGTTCGAGTTGACTACGAGATTTTCAATCTATTGCACTCAGACGACGATTTGGCCTTGTTTGCGCAGTGGCACGAGCAAGGAAAGGCAACAGAGAAAATACGACAAAACCCAAAGAAATTTTGGGACGATCTATTAGAATCTAAGCTATCTGCATGGACCAAGGACAGGGAAATCGGGATGAGACTGGGCCTCTTGTCTGTTTCTTGCGAGCTAATCAGTGTACAAACAACCGAGATCAGCGAGAAAATGGCGCGGTAAAATCCCTCCGGCGTTCTGGTCCGCAATCCCCGTGGATGGTCTCCCGGGGCGAGAAAAAAACGTGGGTGAGGTCTGTTGGCGACCATCGTGTTCCAAGACCCCAGACCAGGCGGGTGGAACGTCCCGCAGGCGGCGCGCGCTGGCGACTCTATTCCCCTTGGGGCAGTCAAGGCGCCGTCCGAGATTGATTTCGTATCTTGAGCGTATCTGACCCACATATGTAATAAGTACATACGTATCGCAGCGGGATCGCCGCTAGAATGGCCTGTTGACGTAGCCGTCAAACGTCAGTCCGCGGTACGACCAGCTGCAAGACCCCGGGCTGACAGACCCTGGGGCAGGGAGGACGCACTGACCGAGGTCTGTCCGAACACATCGCAGAAGCTATCTGGTCCATCGTGCAAACAGGCGGAATCGATGGGGACGCCGTCTGATCGGGAAACGGAGAGCACGGCCGGCTTGGCGCTCGAGGCATGCCACTCTTTCCCAGTCCGCCCCATCCATCCCTCTCGTCCCCCGCCCTCCCCCGCCCCTGCTACACACGAGGTTACGCCTCAACTCGACAGCCTGCGCAAACTCTATAACAGCCACACGAGCACGTCCCCAGGCGGCACCAGGAGCCAGATACCCAGCTTTGTCTCATGGCGATGATCAAAGCACATCCCCTCCTTTGTGCCACTTCTACCACAGTCCATGGTCTGATGTGGCTGTTGGAAGCTCTGTCCCTGCACGTAGCCGTGGACTCTGGGTTTGACGAGTAACGTCGTCGGTTATTCCTGGCTTATAAGTCCTCGACTGCCCATCCAAACGGAATCCAGACGTGGTTCCTAATGCCTACTTCCTCTCACTCTACCATCGCTTCCCTCACATCGTCCCTTTTCCGCTTTTGGCGAAATCCTACATCCATCACTCGTAAAGATGAGCGTTTAGCCCAGAAATCTTTGCTCGCCGTGAGTTAAATGCACACCATGGGTGGCCCCGTCTATTGACCACCCGAATAGGCGAACGAACGGAGTCATTCAGAAGATGGGCCACCGCCTCGTGGCCGCCAGTTCCGCGACAAGCGCCATAAAGCGGGGCGTGGCCACAAACGGAACAGACACTCGACGGTTTCTAACAACCCTCCACCACCCCCTCCAGAGGCAGAGCAACTCTCTCTCAATAACTTTGCACGGGCTCTACGGATACAGATGGAACATCTCTCTCACGTACGTCCCACCTTATTTGAGTTTGGCGCGCCTCATACTAATTGGGTGGACCAGTTGCCTCCTACCCCGCCATGCCAGATGGAGACAATCCTTGAGGCTTCCGAAGAGGGTTCCACCGCTGAAGCCCGAGAACGCCTCTGCGAATCCGTTTACCACACACCCACATCCTCAGAATTCGACGTCAGTGATATACCCCACTTCCTCAACTTCACATCAGACGTCGGTCAGCCTACCAACGACTATCTAACAAGAGACGTATTCTTGCTTCACGAAGAGATATTATCACTTCGAGAAGAGCTCGAGGAAACCAAACGAGAAAACCAAGATCTCAACGCCGAACTGGCCGAGTGTTACGACTGCGGGAGGTCCCTTCGCGGGCTGGAAGTTAGATACCAACGACTGCTGGAAGACGTGACAGAATCTAACAAGACGAGAAGGACGCTGACGCAAAACATGGCGTCCATCACGGTACGTCACTTACCCTATGGACTGTGGACCGTGCCTAATCCCCGTAAGCTCAGGATGATTTACGTGGCGCGAAGCATTCCCAGATGATGCTGGAACGAGAGGCCGATCAACTCAGGGTATGTACCACCGCATGTGCCACGATGCAACGTGACTGACCAGTCAATCAGTGGATAATCCACTACTACCAAACCTCCGTTCAAGAGGCAGGAATACCTCTCGCCTACCAAGATGAGATTGACAAACACGTCTCGTCCCTTGATTACCCTCTCCAACCCCCTCCTACCGCCTCTTACCAAGCTGGAGATGCAGGGGAACTCCCCACGATTGCCGAGGGTAGCGAGGACTCTAGCAGTGGCCCAACCCCCTTCCTCCAGAAGGGCAACTACATCGTCACCCCTCCCAGAACTCCCACCTTGCGGCGGGTGAAATCACCCAAAGCAACAATCTTCCTTCCTTCGACTCACAAACTGTTCAGATCGGAGTCTCCCGTAAGAAGGGATTACATCCCGCGGGATGGATCCCCCCTCAAGTTCGAATCGAGGTTGTGGTCTAGCGATGAGGAAGAGGAGATGGACAAGCGGCGGTTACACTCCAAGGTTCCTTCGGATGGAAGGACTTCGAGGCTCGATTATGCTGAGGACGAGGACCCTTCACAGTTTGCATGAGATATGGTTATTGAACACCCCCTCCTTCACATTCCTGTATTTATACCTTCACACAGTACCCTGTCATGCTCCCAGGGACACCCACGCATTACCTAACTTAGTTGTATTTTATATTTCCCATTGGCTTGTTGTTCACCTCAGGACTCATAAACGAAAATGAGAACTTGTTCGATTTCGACTGGAAGTACAGGTATTCATCGTTTCCACCTGAACAATCCCCACCCTCCCTTCAAGGTACCGTCTCCGCCCTCGGGACCCGGGACTGCTAACGATGTAGATCCCGGCCGTGTTCCACCTCCAGTATCTGTAGTGCTGTTCGCTTGAGTTTGAGCCTGGTCAGACAGTGACCCCTTCGAACTACTTCTCCTAAACAGCCCTTTCAATCCAACGGTAGCGTAGAATGACTTCCTATCCCTCGGGGTTCTGATCGCTTCGGCAGCTTCAACTTCGTGGAGAGTGGACATGCTGAGGAATGATGACGGAAGACCGGGGCGGAAGATGGATACACGCCTCTTCGGGGGTTCGTGAGAAGAGGGAGGGGGTTCAGCCAATCGGGCGCGCAAAGACGAATCGAACGACACGCTATTCCTCAACGTCGGAGAATCCAAGGCGCGTCGAGGCTGGTAATATAACGTTGTTAGTATACATTCGGTACCTCGATGGAAACACGACTCACAGGGTTAGCCGTACGGGTCCTCCTCCGACGTATCCCGGGTTCTAAGCTTTCCACTGAGCCAGTATACATATCGACAATCGAGAAACTCGACTCGCTGTACACGAGGTCGTCATCATCAGGGTCGGTAACCACGATCATGGGCACAACTGGAGTTTCCGTATTAAGAGGGGGATTGGTTACATTGATTTTGCCAGTCCCACGATGACCCGACCCAAGGATCGAAGGTGCAGAGGGCCCGGATTTAGTTGGCGACGAGATACCCTCTGAAATGGCGGCTAAAAGCCGGTCGTGCTTGCTCTTCGCATACGGGTGGTCGGGGGAACTGGTGTTAGAAGCGGTCGGGGTGACATCGCCGCCCCGGGAAGAAGGGCTTGCTTGGGAATAAACGGAAGGTGAATCAGAACGCTCAGAGGAAGGGCCCTTCGTTGGCGTCGTTAGGGCTGGGCTTGTAGGGGTTATTTTGGCTGGGGGAGAGACAGGAGTAACAGGTTTGTGAGGTATAACGGACAATACCGGTCGATACAGCCCGACCCTAAAATCCGGCGGGTAGACATGATAGATATCCGAGCCGAGAGGTGGAGATGACACGGAACGCTTGTGAATGGTTGCAAGCCGGGGAAATGATCTGCACATGGTATTGCTAGGTCGTAAAGAAGGTGGAATGTTGTTTCGTTGGGTGTTCGATGGTTCTTGATCTTGGGTCAGATAATAATCTCTGATTTCTCTGGAGAGTGGTCGATTGGCCGAGTCGATCATCGCCTGGATTTGGGCGTGGACATCTGCAAGCTCTAATTTGGTATCCAGCTTTGGGTCCGTCTTCGGCATCGACGCCGCCACCGTAGCTTCCCAGACAGGAGTGGATGGCGTAGAGGGTGGGGAAGAAAACCCGTCGCTGTCATCCGTGTATACCAGGTCCGGCTTCACCTTCTCCCGGGGAGGTGGGAGCAACATTGCCCGAGACGTCCTTAAGGCTTTATCTATTTTCATTGTCCGTTGTTTGACGCTGCCAAAGGAAGCCGCGTTCGTGGTGAGATCCAGGTTCAACGCTGGGAAAGACTCCATCATGGTCCGAGGATCAAAATCGTCAGAGGGGACGTTAAGTAGATTAGAACCTCGGGCTTGTTGGTCGGAGAGCGGCGATTCCTGCAAGGTGACCTCAAGGTTTCCCTTGAGAATACCAGATGCCATCGTTCCGGACCGACGAGACGCACGGTTGAGTTGGGTTGAACGGCGAGACGTTTTGCGAGACATCCCAGGCGCAGAGGAAAAACGAGGCGGATCGAGCACAAGAGGTTTGGAAATGGCAGCTTTGTGAGGTTTCTTATGCGTTGTACGAGGTGGGTGGTGAGATCCATGAACGGGAGTGATTGCGTGGTAGTTGGAGGGCCAAGCAAAGCTAGAGTGGTGTCGCCGAAGGGGGATGTCACTATTTCTTCTGACTCTTCCAACGGCCATCTGTTGGGATGGAGGCGATCCGTTCAGAACAGGGGAGACCGAGTTGGGGTGCAGGGGCCGAGTGCCATTGAGAGTCCGCAGAGGCGCGTTGCCAAGAGCAGTGGTAGATACAACACCTCCAACGAATGTGTGAGGTCCAGAGATTGAGGCTTTGAGCTCGCTCCTGGATATACCTGACCCGCGAAACCTGACGCTGCTGAACTTCTTAGAAGATGTCAGCGGGTGGTTCTCGTCATCATAATCTGGCATGCTGTGGAAATGACCGTGGATAGGAAAGAGAGTGGGTGTAAATAGATATGCTAGCTTGTTGGATCGTGGTGTTCGTTAGAGAGGTTTAGCCATCCACTCAACTTCCAACCGCGAATCTCAAGAGACGGACTCCGATCTCTGTCACGCCGGTCACAGTCCGTGTGACCCCACCCTTCACCTTCCCCGATATACCGCCATGAAGCTCGTCAGGCTCGTATCCTATCACGATCTTTGGAGGACGAAAAAAAAAAGGCTGACTATTTCACCAGATTTTTGATGAAATTGAACAATGAGTCTGTCACGATTGAGCTGAAGAACGGGTCGGTCGTCCAAGGGACGATCACAGGTAATCTCCATCCTTGATTTTGTGCTCACAGATCGTTCATTCCACGGTGGCTCTCCCAGGTGTAGACATGCAGATGAACACCCACTTGAAAACCGTCAAAATGTCTACGCGTAATCGCGAACCAACGCAACTGGACTCGCTTTCAATTCGGGGGAACAACATCCGGTATTTCGTCCTCCCGGACGCGTTGCCCCTCGATACACTCCTGGTAGACGACGCACCAAAACCCAAAGGAAAGAAAAAAGACGAAGCTAGGGGCAGGGGACGGGGAGGACGGGGGGGAGGAGGAGATCGCGGTCGCCCTGGCAGAGGAGGCCGTGGCCGAGGAAGGGGTCGAGGGATTTAGAGATAAAATGCCGCATGAGTGTTTTTTCTGTCTCCTGCATAGCACTTGTTTTCTTCTACTTGCTGTTAATCAGATGTACAAATGCTGATATTATTCAAGAACTACACGTACACTCTGTCCACACCACCAGAAAACGCCTCGTGGAATGAAACTTTGGTCGCATCAGGCTGAAGCTGAGGGCACAGGGTCGCAGATTCTTCCTGGACCTGATGATCACATGGACCTCGCATGTTCCCACAGCTACATCCGAACCGACGACGGCCAGCATCAAATCCCGTGGGGTCTCCCGTGCGCCAAGACCGCTTCTGTGGAAGGGAATGCAATGGTTGACTGCCTCTGGCATAAGCACTTGGTATTTCCGACCCTTCAATCGTAAGCAACCCTGCCCGACGCCGGTGAGAGGATCGTTGATCCATTTCGATCCATCGCAAATCTCTCTTAATGTCCAATTGCGATCTGAGGAACGGCGTCCGTCTCCTCGAGATCTCAAGGCCAGGTGGTGGGTCAAAAAAAAGGCTGACTGATGCTGCACTCGTTGCCGACGCTGTACGTGATCTCGGACAGCCGTGATCCTGATGGCATTGATCCTGTAGCAAGCGAACGCGGAGCGGTTGTGGCTCGGAGGCACGAGCAGCTCCCCTCCGACCTGGTGGAGGTTCATCACCAACTCGACAGGGAGAAGTGAACGTCCTCCCCCCAATCCCCTTGCTCGCAGATGGGCTCCGTTGTCCAGAATGGCTGGGATCAGTTGCGTTGACTCTTTTTTTCTTCTTTCCCTCGTTCCGCGCTTCAGTTTGGCGTTCTGACGTTTGACGTTTGAATTGGAATTGGAATAGGCTCACTAACCAGTACATTGCTTCGATTGCGTTCTGTAAGGGTCACATTTCGCACATATGCCGTTCGCCCATCGTCTTGACTGCATCAACCCATCCAGCGTTGCTCTACTACGACTACGTGCTGACCCTTGACCGCGAGTGCCGCCTGTTTTGGTCACGGCGCGGTTTCAAGCAGTGGGGATCGGTCCTGTTTTTTCTCAACCGATATTGTGGAGTTATTGGCCACGCCCCTGTGATAATTCAGACGTTTGTCCAGCCCAACTCTGCCATATACCCCTTTTGCCGCCATCTCCAAATCTACCACCAAATCCTAGCAATTATAATGCAGACGATCGTTGGGTGTACGTCGAGCCGCAAGCATCAGGATATCACGCATTCCAGGAAACTGAACGTACCGTCGAACAGTTACTTTCATCACGAGGACTTATGCCTTGTATGACCGAAGCCGGGTGGTACTCGTTGGGTTGGTCTCTCTGGCTCTTGCTGCCGTTGCGGTCGGTGGTGTGAGTCACTGCCGTTGAAAATCCACTATCCCTCCGCTGAGATGGAGCGAACTGGTCTAGTGTATGGTGTACTTGGGTAAAAAACTCAGTACGGGTCTGGAACTTCCCAAGGAGTCTGTTGGCTGCCCAACGAGTCTCTCGTGGTCCCAGTAAGCCGGTTCGAGTGTTCCTGGTGCCCACCATTTCTTATTTTAAATCCTTAGGGCATGGCGTGGGTATTGTTGTACTGTTAGCCGTTCGTTCTTTGTGCTCATGGCTCTACTCAAGATCTTGCGGTGGCCTGGTTCGGTGTCATGATTTTCGATCTCATCGTGGTCGTAATGACACTCGTGAGGACGATACAGATCAACCGGAGGAGCGGGAAAGAGCACACGCTCACCCGCGTACTGATCCGAGATGGTAAGAGCGTCCCGTAAAACCCATGGAAATGATACTAAACTTGCCGTACAGGTGTCGTGTATTTCGGGTGCACCTTGTTCCGCACGCTCGAGTGTTCCAGTATGTTGAAGAATTATACACAGTGTCATAAGCCTCGCTACGTTATCGAACGTTGTCACATTCTTGGTACGTACCTCGTTGCCCGTCTGTGGGAGCATGGGGCTGATTGTTATGTTGAAGCACGGATCCGTGAGTTATTACCCCGACGATTGCGTTTGGATTTTGACATCGTCGTCAAGGAAATAACGCGCGGTCTTGTAACCACAATAACGAACGTGTGAGCACACCATTTACATCAAGAAAACCACATGGACCGCTGATATTATCGCCAGCCTGGCGTGTGTGTTGGTCTCTCGGCTGATGTTCAATCTTCGGGACCCAAGGGAACACCCCGCTGCCGATGTCACAACTACGATGACCACAACGGCCACGTCTGCCCCAACGTCGACGATGATATTACTACACACGCTGGCGAACGTCGAGCATGCCGACGAGCCTGTAATCCACGAGCCTCAGAGCCATCATGGAGGTTCGTTTTCTAAGCCATTTTTGCAGGAACCACGAGCCTCTCTGACCCCGCCTTGGAGTAGATATAGAGATGACGCCAATCGTCGATCACGGCAAGAGTGCATACCATGTTGGGGCATAGAATCCACACCGCTCTTTCGCTGGGTTGTGGATTGAGATGGATACGCCGATGTATTTTACGATCCCGCCGTTTGCATGTAGCGATGTCTCTGTTGCTCTGTATACTACCTGCACGTACGTTCCCACAGTGGATCGGACGGTGAATCTCCATACCGTGGCCGGAGGTTCGGAGACGAACGCCAAGGATCAGTTCCGATGTGTCACCGAGTTGTGGACCTGTCAATCGAAGGGGATCCCAAGTCGAGGAGGTGATACTCTTCCCACGAGAGGAAATAACGTCAACCCTGGTATATTTTTGTTTTTGTCATCACGTGCCGGTGAACAGAACTGTTGAGTCGTCACATGTGACAAACGTGACCACACGCGTTTCTCATTTCCAACGATCGACCGCGGCGCAATGAGCGTAATAGCCGCGGCCCCTCCTGTGCTCTTGCCAGAGCTGCTCGGTGTCTCGCCCCACTTTGTGCTCGACACCATAGTCAACATCTCGAACAACTCTGTGGAGCACTGCGTCGATGCCATGGAGGGGTTCCTCACCGGCTGGGCGGAGAAACGCGCAGACCGGCTGAAGGGGGCGGGAGGAGACGACTGGGACAGCAGGCAAGAAATCGAACAGGGGATCGTCGCGTTCCAGACCCTGCTGGAGTCGCACATGGACATCGCAATCGACTTTTTTGAGGTCTGGTGCATGCGGAACATCTTCACGATCCCGGCAGAACTGCCGGTCGTGGTTCCGCATCAGGCGGGGTTGGTGTTGGACCAGCCGGCCAGCAGAGAACAGGAGCTTCTCGCTGAGATCGACGATCTGCGCAGGCGCATCCAGGTGGTGCGCATTCCGTTCGTCTCCTTCCCTGTTGGCGTGTTCATACACTCGGTATTTTTAGCAACGGAAACTCAGGAACACGTACAAGAAGGCGCTGCGGGTGTCTGCAGTGCGGAGGGCGGCGGGCGAGCGGACGCTGGGGCGGCTGAGGGGGCTCCTCGAGGGGACGAACCTGCGGGCACCAGAGCAGATTGTGCAGCTGTTCGAGGACATCTCGGGGACCGATCGGGTGGAGGCTGGCGCGACCCGGACCGTCGGGTCGGCGGCGGCTGGGAAGCGTGAATGGGAGACAGACAGGCTTGGCTACGGACGCTGGGCCGCCGTTGAATCAATCAACAAGGGACTCGGAGGCCAAATTCAGAGTTTGGCAATTGGCCCTGCTATAGAAGCCTCCGCCGAAATTGGCTCTGCCAGAGACCTCGATTTAATAAAGTAGAGATCAACTTGTGTCTCGGTGTGTCACTTCCCTCTTCCAGTAATTCAACCACCCCTCTCTCTTCCTTATATTCCACCCGCCGTCCTCTCTTTCCTTCGTCTCGTCTCCCCTCTTGCCTCCCCACCGCCGTCTCCCTCATCTCTACTGTACACGTCCAATCCCATCCCGTATGTCCACCACCCAGTCTCAGTCCCCTCCCCCAACCACTGCGTCTCCCCCACTTCCAACCTCCGTTCAAGATCAGCTTCCGCCCAACACTCCGCTTTCCAACGTTCCGAATCCGCTATCACGTACGTGTCAGACCGCCCTCGCGATCTCATCTCTGTCCCTCATACCGCCCCCGTCTAGCCCAATCGTCACCGTTTAATCGCTCTCTACAATCTCCCCCATCACGCACAGTCACAAATGATTCTCCGGACGATTTTCAGACAAACGCGGCTTCACTCCCCGACCCCGCTCCTTCAGCTCAATCAGATTCTACCACTCCTCCCAACGTCTACATCAATGGATTGCCCCCGAATTTCCCAGAAGAACAGCTGTACAACATGACCAAGGAGTTTGGCCCCGTCCTCAGCGTCAGGACCTTTACTAGACATGTCTCTGAACGGCCTACGTGAGTGTCTCCGCTCGTGACGTCAGCTTTCGGCCCTGAATGTAGCCGTCCCAGTGGTTATGGCTTCGTTTTGTTCCAATCGTTGGATTCTGCCCAGCGGTGCATCGAAACTCTCCGCAAGTACAGAAATTTGCATCCCTCTCTATCTAAGGTTGTTGTTCCCTCTGTCGACCCATCCACGCTGCTGACACATCACCGCAGCAAGTTCACAAGATTCCCGGAACATCTTATGCCAAAGTACAAACGCCCGAGGTCCATACACCCTCAAAGAAAGGTCAGGTCCCTCTACCCGCATCTGTTGAGCATTTGCGCTCATTTTCAATCAGACTCATTCAAGACAAAAATGGAACAGTTGCAAGACGAGTCGTCGACCAACTTGTATATCGAGGGGTACGTGTGGATTTTCTCACTCCTTTGCCACATGTTGACGATCCCTCGCAGTCTCCCCCTCACCATCGACGAGCCCGTTAGTAGTCCAAGCCCGGCTGGTGTCGTTCGAACTAACGCGGTGCTCGGTCAGACATTGGCAGCTCTGATGGCACCGCACAAGATCATGAGTAGCCGACTCTTCCAGACTCGCCTCAGTCATCCTCCGCGAACAATTGCTTTTGTAAGGTATGAACAACCTACCGTATGAGACCCTCGACCTTATGCACCCAATAGACTTGAGTCGCGGGCTGCCGCAGAGGAGACCATTGAACGCCTTCATGGAAGAATGGTTCGCGGATGGAACGATCCTGGCTGTCGCATCTCGGTCAGGTTTGCAGACACCGCCGAACAGCGAGAACTTCGTGTAGGTGCAATTTTTTCTCCCCTCCACACTGTTCTGAGTCACGTACCTTCCAGCGACAGGAACGTTTGGTTCAAGGAGACCAGTCCCCCGCCCGGCTGACCATGGCACAAGCAGCGCTACTCAATATGCAAGGCTCTCAGGCCTTGTCTCAACGAAACCAGCGAATTCCCGACGCAAATTTTGGCGGTCTCAGCCCCACCCAAACAAATTCTGCCACAAATCCGTATCTTCCGAACCTCACACGCGAGTCTTTTGGTCGTCGCTCCGACAACATGAGCGGCGTCTCTCGCAACAGGCGTGCTGGAAACAACGTTTTCACAGCGGCTAGAGCGCGCAACGGGTACACTCCAGCTGAAGAATTATACCTCGCAGCAATTCACGCGCAACAGGTTCAGGCTAGTGGGGTCCCTTGCCACCTTGGCGGTAACGAGTTGTCGTCTCCCCAGATCAACCTCCCAGGGATAGCGGGGGCCAGCCAGATAATCGATCATGTCTCCAACTTCACAACCCCCGCGCCCGAGTCGTTACTAGCTGGACGCGATTACAGTTATGGTGGTCAAGAATCTGGGATATACGACGCGATGAGCCTCGCTTCTGACCTCGGTAGACTTTCTGTCTCTCGATTTCAGCCTCTAGGACGATCCTCCCCGACTACAATCACTCCCAATATTCCCAGCGCAAACGGCCGTTTACGCCCATCTCAGGCATTCAACAACTCCTCTAACTCCTACGAAAATGTGTTCGACGACAAGAAATTTACTGGTGGGCATGCTGGCGCGTTTAAGCCCCCTGGAACCACGAAGGGAACCGACAATGTCCCCGACCATCGCTCGACCTACGCCGATAAACAAGATAATACGGACTCGCCGCTTGCTTCCCCTGCTTTGACTTACTCGTCCCATGGCAGGACACCCTCTACACTCAGTCCTGCGACACCGTTCTTTGGCACGTTCTCCGGCGGTGAAGGATTTGAAGGCCTTCCTGCGGTAGGGTCAAACTTCAAGAGCAAGGAGCGCGACGTTACAAATGTAGCGAGCTCTACATTGGAAGAGTGTTGATCGCACTTCTTGACGTCTTCTCTGCTCTCCTACTGTTATCCCCCTTATTGGTTCGCTAGCTCGTACCTTAGTCTCACCGTAGTTTGTTTTCCTTCGCAACGACTCCCTTATCCCTGTACTAAACCAGACGTGTGTTATTCAAAGAAATGATGTGTTTTAGACCGAGTCCTTGTCCGACCCCCGCGCTAATCCTGGCGTTTTTTATCTTATCGAAGTGCCACCGCCCTGCTCGATGGTTCAGATTCTGATGGCACGTGAGATACGCGTCGCGTCGCTCTCCACCGTGCCACGCGGTCGATCGCCAAATCCCCTCCAGAAATATGATGTCAAATAGCGCAGCGGTCCATGAGACGGTGCAGAGGCTCAACTCTGAACTTGAGAATGCCGATCTCCTTCTCCTCAAGTCTAAACCGAAATTCCTCTCGAAAAAGACTCACGATGATCAGGAGTGGCCAACCTCAAAGGATGGTCCAGATGCCCTCCTGCCCACTGCCTTAACAGCCAACGTGGAGTTTCAAAAGGCGAGTGGGAACCTATGCTACTGACGATATTCACGTCTTAAAACGTATTGCACTTCTACTCAGAAATTCCTACGGAACCTCAAGTTCAGATATCTTGAACAAGCTGCGAAGAAGAGATATGTTGTCGAGATCATGAGCGAGGAGGGCCCAGCCATCTCGGCCGCAGACAACGAGGAACTAAAAGCGAAGAACGAGGAGAAGAAGGGGGCCCTGAGAGTCGTGAAGGACAAGCTCAACGAAAAGCAAAAGGATATCCGCGACCTGGCTCCGTTGGTCGAAGAAGGTTTGCCCCCCCCTCCCCTCCGCTGTTTTCACCGGTACAAGGCTCTGATACACAGCATTACGATTTCAGATTACGAGAAGGCCAAGACGATCATAACAGAGATCTCATCTCTCTCACAACAGATTCTGGATGGGCGGTTGGCACTCACGAGGTCCAAACAACGGCACCCAGAACCAAGGTTGACTGTCTCCTCTGCCCTCGCTCAACTCGATTCGCAAATCATGAAGATGCAAGAATACTCCGACGAACTACAAGGAATGAACGCGAAGGTGTCTGCCGTAAAGGATGACATCAAGGCGAAGTCGAAGCGGCTTGAGGCTCTACGGAGCCAACGAGGAGAAGTTGAGAAGATCCGGAGTAGCAAGGTGGACGAAGTCGAAGACCCCAGATATGCCGGGCTTTACGATTGGTATTCCGAACATCTGTCTCCGTCCGTGGAGGTGAAAACTCACCCTCGTCCCCAGGTACACCGCTGCGATTGCCCTCCATCAGTCGATCCTAGGCTTGGAAACCTTCCACCTGGAATCCGAGAACGAGCTGCAGTTGGTTTATAGGATAACCTCGACCCCGGAACCACGCGAACTGAAGGTAAAACTGCTGTTCGTGCCAAATACGCGGCAGCTCGCGGACGCAGAGGTTGCAGGGGTCGACGAGGACTTGAGCCATCTTGTGGATCTGCACGTTCGGTCAAACGACGCCCCAGGGCTACTGGTAGCGATACTGGCACGAGCTCGGGATAGCATCAGCTGTATACACTAGATCCGTTTTGGCAAAGCGTTTCACTTGTAATGCTTGAACTGGTTTCAGGTGCGATGCCTCACAAACAACCCGAACGGCTGCAGTACGGTATGAAGACTGCCGGCGGCCAACCCCATACAACTTCTAGGTTAGAGGGGTTCCGCAATTCGCGGAAACCGCCTTACCTCAAAAAAAAAAGCAATCGACAGGTTTCTGGATCCCCCAAAAAACCTGACAAGAGTGGGATTCGAACCCACGCCATCATACGATGATGAGAAACCCGAAATATCAGGCAAACGATGGGTTTTTACACCCTCCCGCTTGAGTCACACGCCTTGGACCGCTCGGCCATCTTGCCTACGGGAAATTTGGCCAAAGATTGTATACGGCGTGCGAGAGGGAGAGTAATCTATGTCTTTGTTGATGCGGTGCGTTCGCACGAAAGAAAACACTATAAGAGCAGTCTACCAGCCCATCTGGGAATCGGAATGCACTCCCGCACGTTCTCAATACCAGTCATCCACCCGATCAGCCTCTCGAACCCAAGTCCAAATCCTCCATGTGGCGCCCCGCCATGCACCCGCAGGTCTCTGTACCAAGCGTAATCCCGTTTATCTAACCCGTGACGTTCTATCCCCTCGTCCAAAAGGTCAACCCGTTCCTCCCTCAATGACCCGCCAACGAGCTCCCCGAGGTGAGGCATGAGAAGGTCAAAGCAGGCGACCGTTTTGCCGTCACCGTTGGCTCGCATGTAGAAAGGTTTCAGATCGGACGGATAATCCGTGACAAAGACGGGACCCTTAACGACCTGGTCCGCTAACCAACGTTCATGCTCACTCTGGAGCGGCTTCCCCCACATTGGCTCGAACTGGAATTTCGACCCGGCCTTCTCCAGTTCCTTCACAGCCTCCGCATACGACATCCGAGCCCAGGGCGTCGTCCCTTTGGCCTCCAGGACTTCTTGTCCTCTTCCCACATCCCCGCTACCCCACAGGGCGTCTAGGTCCTTCACCAACCCGGGGTGGTTCAGGATGTGTTTGACCGAATCCTCGACGATGTCACAGACGTCTCCAACTCGATCGATGAATCCCCATTCGGCCTCCAGCATCCAAAACTCACTCAAATGGCGGTTTGTTTGACTGCGTTCGGCACGGAAACACGGGGAAAGGGTATAAACCCGGGGAATGGCATGCACAAAAGCCTCGAGGTGTAGTTGCGACGATACCGTAAGGTATGCGGTCCGGTCAAAGAATTCCGTGGGAGGGAGAGAAGAACCTGTCCTGTGTGCAACAGGTGATAGTTTGAAGGTTTCTCCGGCACCCTCGCAGTCGTTGCC
>Ga0307517_10005377_pt1 | contig 19344 bp, 12 predicted proteins | sample 23_EM_MG_FD_194515 | JGI IMG/M metagenome (GOLD analysis project Ga0307517, IMG submission 194515) | Populus trichocarpa ectomycorrhiza microbial communities from riparian zone in the Pacific Northwest, United States - 23_EM | ecosystem: Host-associated > Plants > Roots > Unclassified | place... | reverse complement strand
TAATTGATTTCGACAGAAACCCGCATTCTGGTCCCACCGCCCCGCCTACTTATACAATATATAAATGCATTGTTACCGAGTGGACCCGTACCGGGCTCTGCCGCTGGTCGGCCCTGCACCTTATTATAGTAATAGCATATTTTTTCTGGAAATCTGATTGGACCGCGGATCTAGAGACGAGGCAAGCGTGAGAGTTTCTGTCGATAGGTTTCAATCCTCATTCATCAATGCCTCCAACATGGTTCGAGCCTCCCTCTGAAAAGAACGAGGCCTAGAGGCAGAAGATAGTCACGAAACTCGGGCGGGAAAGGGGTCAACGAAAGCTGCGGTCGAGGTTGGCAATAGCCAAGGCGGAAATCGCAGATCCTTCCGCGAAGAAAGTGCGTCCCTCCCTATCTTGTTCCGCAGGTAGCTGGCTAAACTATTTGACTTCAGAAACGGTTGGCGCATAATGTACCAAAGACCCTCGGCAACTAAAGGGAGTTCAACCCTTCCGTCTTGACCACCGATCCATGGCCCAGGAGACGCGGGATAATGGGGGCTCTACCTCCTCTCATCCCGCCAAGGGTTCCAGTGACCCCAACACAGCACCCGTAAATGATGTATCCATCGCCCCAGAGACGTCTGCCAACATAGACTCCGACCAATTCGCGTCGTATTTCTCGGACCGGGATCCAACCGCCCCACCGAAAGTCCTGATCACGACCTCGCCTACCACAAAAGCGGCGTACAACTTTTGCGAAGAGCTGGTGGACATCTTTCCTGGGGCAAATTCATCAGCAGGAATAAGGGACGAGGGTTTGAGATGGCTAGGATTGCGGGGTGGGCCGTGGATTGAGGATGCCAGAAGACGATGGTCGTGAATGATTAATGGGGGCACGAAGAAGCCGAGTGAGTTGTTTGTCCCGTGCAGAGACCTAAGCTTACCCTAAAGGCCCAGACGCAATCACGCTAATTCATCTCCCGGGTGGATCGGTTCAAGTTGACATCACTTGAACTTTCGAAACGCATATCCGTGTAGCCGTTCAAACCCTCGATTCATTATAGACAACCGCTAACGCCAGTGAATCGCAGGGTCATGTCCGGTTGACGGCTCACTTCCCTGAACCGGTGTTGAACAACTTTGTGACGAGGTTGTGGCACACGGTTGGGAGGATATTCCGAACGATGCTCCCTCCCATGCCCCAGTACCAGGGTCGGCAGGTGGTCACATTGCATAATCGGCGTGGTTTTTTACTCTTCAGGCATCACAGGTTGGTATCATCCTCATCCTCATAATCTGGCGGCGATGGGCTTATTCGGGGGTGCTCAGGTACGCCTTCCGATCAACAGAGAAGGTGGCACTGTAAGAGACTGGGCCTCACTTTACCTTGAAGTCGAGGTCGCTGGGAACAGGATTACCCACCGTGAAGGAATTTGTGAGACGCTCGACGCAGTTGGAATTCTACGAGTTTGATGACATGGCGGTAGATGGGGAACAACCTGAACGCGAAGGCTCAGTCCCACCATCTGTAGAAGGGGCCGGCGAAGGCTGGGAAGAAGATGAGGAGGAGGATGGGCAGTTGGAATCCACGTCGAGAAGAAAAACAGACTACGAACTGTTGATGGATACCAGTGGCGGTGAAACGTGAGTGATCTTGGTTCGCATCTCGTGTCGCAACATATTGAGCAGACGCTACAGTCTCAACTCGAGACCACCAGACGTACATTCTTTCTGTAGCCCTCATGTCTTGTCGTCTATCCCCTACATTCTTCTTCGCCTCCCCACGAACGATCTGCGCTCTATGATTCCCGCGTCCTCTTAGTCAGATCGGGGCATCTACATATAAGGGTTTTCGCCGATCTGTGGCTACCCTGGTTTCCAGCAAACACGGTCCTTGATTATCACGGATAGGTACAGAGTGAATATGACCGAAAGACCATCATAACCATGAGGAGAAGCAACGACCCTGCTGTCGTAGCCAAGGTCCTTGTCTCTCTTCGGCGCTGGCCGGTCCGGGATCGAGTACTGGGATGCGCGGGGTCCGCATTCTTCCCCTCGCGCAACGGGCTTGAAACACTGCGACGACGAATCAGAAGAGTCGTAGTAAATGCTGGAGAGAAGTGTCACCTGGACGTCTTCGCTGCCCTTAGGAAGTTGGTGATTAACGCTCGACTCCTCGCGCGGTTTATCCCGACACGCGAGCGATTTGAACGTCCTCTGTGTACATATATATATGTGTACCTAGAATAGTACAATTTTATCGACGTACACGTTAGTACAAGCAAAGATCGTATGGATGCTACCCGAAACTTGAATGAGACAGAAAGGATGCAGAGGACACAAAGCGGGTGTACATAGTGAGCGAAAGGAAAGCGTTGCCCGCAAATCACTCGTCCAACTCCAGAATCACAGCCTCCGGTAATTCATGATGCAACAACCCAAGAAACCGTCCACTCCACCTCCTGCTCGTCTCACTTGACCTCCAATCGTGAGGCAACCATAAAAGTCGCTTCCCGCTGGGGCTGACCACCCACCAATCGTCCGTAACCCGGTAGCCACGAGACGATCGACAGGGCACTCCTCCTGATGGGTACGTGGTTAGTCCGAGGGGTTCCAGCTTTGTGACACCGGATTCGCTATCCTTGACTATTGACCACCCTTCCACATTATAACCCACACACCAGACCTCGTGTCCGTCCGGAGTGAACCACGGTATCCACCCCCCTGTTGCAGTGCTCGCGAGACACTCCCTGGTAGACATATCGTAAATGCTCAGGTCGTCGGATCCATAGCTTTTGGCGACAACGCGATCGAAACTGGGGGAAATTGATGCGTTTGGTAACATCATTCGGGTGTAGTGCGGCCCCGAATAATCGAACGTCGTTGCCCGAACACTCTCGTCAATGTTCACCTGAGCATTGAAGGTACAGTCCCCTGTAGGCATGGTCCAGGTGATTACCTTTCCCTCACCCCCAACAACAACAACGGTATCCCAAGTCACCCTTAGACCAATAATCCCCATACCTGCGTCGATGATCAGGCGTGGATCACCAGACTTGAGGTCAAGAACCGTGACCGTATTTCCATTCACCCGCCCAACCGCTGCTAACGTTTCGTCCGGGGAAAACTCCAGAATGAAATGGCCAACAGGTTGAACCGGAACGATAGAGGTGGAAGGGGTCGGATCCGTTGTTCGCCATAGCTGAACGGTCGAGGACCAGACTGTGACGATCGATTCTCCACCTGGAGAGAGAAATGGTCTTGGGGATGCGAGAAGGGTAAACATGAGCCTTTTATGGAGTATGTAGCCAGTATGAGACTCCTTCCAGATGTAAATTTCTGCACCGACTGTTCCGCATGCGAAGAAACAACCATCAGAGGAGAATGACATCCACATGGCCCCGATGTTGTCTGTATTGAGGAGAAGCTTGGAATCCCGGGCATCCCATATCAGAACACCCGCCCCAGAGCTGCTGGCGAGCCGGGAGAGAGTGGGAAGGAACAAAGCTCCCCGTAAATGACCAAGATCGCCCGGGATAGGTAAACGTTCGATCTCTGTCGGCGCGTCGGTTGAGGTAAACCCGACCTCCCATATTCCAATGGACCCTGGCCCCATGGTAGCGAACCGGATACATCCGCCATGAGTCCAAACGGAGACCACCATGAATCCTTCTGGGGAGTGATAGCAGCATATATGCGTTCTGGAGAGGAGGTCGTAGGTTGAGATGGAGGTGAATTTGGGGGAATCCCCATATACAACAGCAAGCATCTTTCCGTCCATGGAATATGTGGATGAGTGGCACCGTTTATGAAGCTCACCCGGCCCTGAGGAGATGGCACTGACTGGACCGCCTGTCTGAAGGTCCCAACTGGTGAGTTCCAATTTGGCATTGCACCGTGTTAACAAGCGGCTGTCTGGGGAGAAACAAAGCAACGAAGTCCCGTCCCGGGGATGTTTGAACGTGTAAAGTCGTTCGAGAGTCACCGCATCTAGAACTTCTGTGCAGTGAAACGGAGCAACCGCGATGAACCTACCGCACGGTGACCATTCAACCGACTCGACGATAGCGTCATGGTACACGGTCGCAACAGCTGATTTCCATGAGCTCGGCAACCCTCGCACAACCCTCACAAAGGGACGGGCATGCGACTCATATAATTTGTGTACGATTGACGTTCGGGGGGATAGGGGGAGTGCGGAATGATAGATATGTGGAGCGGATGCGTTTATCACCCCGAAGAATGCGATTACGAACCGGAGGTAGTCATTGATGAGGTCGAGCATCGGAGATCCCTGGATTCAGCCGGAGTGAATTTCGGAAACACCAAGCAGAGAAACCTAACGCACATCCAGCGACCTCGCGGTCACTTCCAACGCGTCAACCCCTTCCCTTACAGTGCCTAGGACGCTAAGCACCTCCAACCAGAACAAAAACCTTTCTTCCAGGAACAGACGCAGAACAGATTTGACTGTGGGTATCTGCGACAGCACCGTGCCAATGAGGTGCTTGTGCCATGACCTGCAGGCATACCGCATACCCTGGTCGATGTACCTCTCAGTCCTCTCCTGCAAGTCCTCAACTTCTGAGTTAGTCACCGCATCCGGGAGCCTGCACATATTCCTCTCCAGCCCACGGTTCATCAGCTCGAGGCATCCGACCAGGAGCTCCGAATGATGATCTGGTGGGGACACATGGAATCTTTGATTGATGCATCGCGTCGGGTCGGTGATGAAGTCAGGAAATGATTTGTGGAAGGGTCGGACTGGGAGATTGTCATCTTCTTGGAGGGTGAGAAGGGAGTGAGCTGATGACAAGAGGGGGGATACATCATCGATATCTAAACCTAGGAGCGCAGCGATGGTGGATGGAGAAAGGGGATTCGCAGCCAGGACCACAGCACCGAGCACAGAACGGATCTTGGGATCGTCCTCGGGATCGTCGTCACCGAAGGCCTCCTGAAGAATTGATGAGTACAGTGAATCCAGCGTTGTGTTCGCGTCAACCTTGGTCTTCCCTTCGCGTACGCTGCTCTCTGGCGACCGTAGTATGCGATCAAGCTGTGCCTTGGGATTGTTGTTCTTGTGATCGATGAACCTGACTGTTGCCACGGCATGGACAAACAGCCCTGCCGCCCGTTCGCAAAGCAGGTCCAGTTGTGCTTCGGTCGGCCAGCTATCCAGTCCACGTCGACGAGTTGCAATCTCCGAGAACCTGTGTGTGAAGAACAGTCGTATGTCGTTGTTGACTTGGCTCGATTCAACTCCGTGGAGGACAAACACGTCCGTCGCCTTGACCAGCAGAGGAAGACGGAAGCCTGTTCGAATGCGCGGCTCCGGACGACCGGTGACGAAGAATTTGACGTTGGGGACCTTGGATACGAACTGGCCAAGGACGGACAGGATTGCTGAGGCGGGTTCGTCATCTTTGCACTCATCCAGAGCGTCGATCAGGATTACAGTTGAAATTGCGGATTCTACAAGCGGCTGCACAATCAGCTTGTCCACCTGGTTATACAGGGACTCGTAAGCAACCCCCGGATCTGACTGGACCAGTGGGACAAAGATCAATCGAAACTCGGCGTATCTCCGTGCGAGTTGAACGGCCAGGGTGGGGAATATGAAATGGAGGTTGCTCCGGTCCTCGAAGTCTCGCGAGCAGAAGAATGAGGCTCCGAGTAGTCCGTCTGCGAACAGCCTCTCGGCGATGGTCTGTGCGATGGTGCTCTTCCCCGTTCCGGCCAGCCCATTCAACCAGTAGATGGGAGGCTTCTCGAAATCCCTCGCCCAGAGCTCGATCTCGTCCAGAACAGCTTCGCGAGTTCCCTTGAGACAACCTTTGCGGACGCCATGGCGATACTCGGCCTCCTGAGCACAGCGGAAATTGTTGAGGATGGTCGCTTCAGCTATGAAAGTCGACGTCAGGCGCTGGTTGTCGCAACTGGAAGACGTTCTGACCTACATCCTGTGAATGGTTACCGTAGTTACTTTGATGCGAAGTGTAATACTCACAATCATCTTGCATCGTTGCTTATACAACGCCATCTGTTGCACCGTCTGCAGTCCTTGTCAGAGTTGAGAACGGCGTTAAGAGCATTAACAAACATGGTAGTCTGAGATGGTCTCTCGTAGATCTTCAAGGAGTCTGAACACATCTTGATCATCTTGAGCGTGATCAGCGGGTCGCTGTAGCAATGGTCTCCTGTACAACAACCATAATTGTCCCTCGATGACCTCGAGCTTACTGGAAAGGAACTCAGAACGGAGTTTCGTGTGGGAAACACGGCGTACCGGAGTAGTTCGCGCCGGCGCCTCTGCTCGGACACGTCATCAGGAAGCGTTGCGAAATGGGATTCCAGCGCGGCGATACGTGAGAGAAGGTCTTCGATCTTGTTTCCGATGGCGGCAGTTTCCTGCGGATGCGTTAGTCAAAGAACAGTTTGAATGGGGGTCGTAAGCGAACTTTGGAATCAGCATAAACTGCGGAAATGTCCCCTAGGACGGCTCTGAGAGGACCAAATCCACCTGTGACCGCTCCTGCGACATCGGCATGGATTGCAGCACCCTCGAGGACGGTGCCCCTCCGAGATTTCTTCGCAACTTGTATACGTTAAAGGAAAGCCAAGGCAACGGTAGCGTCAACATATACCTCTCGATGCCTGTGCTGGTTCGCTTTCTCTCCCTCCGGTGTCCTTATCTGACGGGAAGGGGAATGAGGGATTCACATGGGTGTCGGCCCAAACCAAGAGGGTTAGGAGCACTTACTGATACGATCGTTTCCGTGTCCGGTACCAGGATCGACAACGCCAGATGTTGATGCCTCCGGCACAGGAAGGTCTTGACTCTCGCTACTTCCATCCTGGAATACGTTCCGTGATCCCCTGCTGTCCCTCTCACCTGAGCATCGTGACCAAATCAACTTGATCAACTTCTAGATCATGATAGGAACAACTCGACCCACCTTTTGAGTCGATGTCCATCTCTGCCAGGGATCCAGGTCCAACGACGGTGTCGGTGAAGATCCCTAATTGTTGGGGAGGTTCGGGTGATTTCTTGCGCTTTTTGGTGAACCAGCGATCCATCTGCGTTATTGGGGGAGGGAGAGACCAAAGTGGTGGACCCACAACACCAAACCCCATCCTTTTGCCCGTCAGCGTGCGCCAGTCGATGGATGAATGGGATCGGAGAATGCCCCGCAAGGCTCAAGCCGAGGGACTAAAGCTTGCTGATAGGGTCTGAATCCATAGACCTCAGATCTACCGACAACTTGCCGAGCCCGGAATGTTGTTTAAGGCGCCCTAGTTGACGAAGTGCGCCTCGGAGGCTTTCCAAACTCCGCGGGCGACTCGGAGAACCTCACTCGTCATCAACGACACAGACTCATGGTGTCTGTCGATATCCTTTATGCAGAACTGTCGCGACGAGGACGTTACATCTATTTGCTAAGCGTAAATGCCTCCAAATTGATATTTCCCGGGGATACAATAAAACTGGATGAAGCTATAGTGAATCGGATTCTACATAACACGCAGGCAAGATGAGACGGCGAAAACGAGGTCTCATGTAGACATTTCGGTTGTTGATCTGTCAAGTCCCAAGCCTCGAGTGCGGTTGGAAGTGCAGGGGCGGGGGAACGTCAGGCCATGAGCGTAACCGGTCGCGAGATGTGGCCTCTCGTGGATCTTCGAGAAGCCTGAGCACGTCTTCATCATCCCGAACACCGTCGGCGAGCCACTGTAGCCCACCCCTCGTGTACAGCGACCGCAGCTATGTCTCGATGCCCTCAAGCTGTATGGGGCAAATTTAGCACCGAACCTTAAGGGGGATGATCGCATACCATGTTAGTTCACTTTGGCGCCTGGGCGTGTTACAACAAGTGCGTCCAGTGTAGTTATACGCGGGTGGCCTTCGATTTTGTTTCTGGCAGCGGCAGTTTTGTGTAGACAGATTATCAAGAACTTGAACAGGAGGTCGTAAGCGAACCTTGCGATTAGCACGGGGGGCGGAGAATACCTCTAGGACGGTTTTGAGAGGACAGAGGCTTGTGACATCGGCGGGATATCCCCACGGTGTCCTTCGATCGGGTCTCTCTTCGCGGCCGGCGTATGTCAAGAACTTCTGCCGGTGTCTCTTCCAGCGCGTTGCAAAACGATAGACCTATTTTCGAAAAAACAGGATAGCTTTTTTTTGTTTATACCGGGAAGTGCAAACAAAGAATTTCGAGTCCGCAGACCAGGACAGAGATCAACGTTGTCCGATAGGCGCCCCTCAAACCCGTTGTCCCATCATTCCCACCCCCACCTCCACTTGCCTACGCTGCCCTGAGTCATGCGGCTGTGTTTCCCGGGGGAACATAAAAGATAGGCGGAGGGTGTGCCTGAGCTATCACGGACAGTCTTAACGTGTGCCCAGGGGATGGATAGTTGGTCATATTGGCTCGTTAGCACGGGACGTGGTCAGACATGGATGTGAGGTTGACGAGTCAACGGACAACAGGACAATGGGTGTGAGGGGCGTCTATCGGACAATGTTGATCTCCGTCCTGGTCAACGGACTCGAAATTCTTTGTTTGCACTTCCCGGTATAAACAAAAAAAAGCTATCCTATTTTTTCGAAAATAGGTCTATCGTTTTGCAACGCGCTGTTACACGCAAAAGTGACGGCTAGGGTTACATGTATCTGCTAGCCCCATGGTGCCATCTCCGGCAAAACCCGTTAAAACCATGTCGAGTCGTAGATTGGCTAGGGTGGGAAGGCACCCCGGTGGCCGGGGAGTGGGAGGAAACTTCAAGTTTGCCGGCAGGTCAAAGAAAGGTGCAAACGAATCGATCACTTCCGCTGCCACTCAAGACAAACCCATCAGCAGAACGTCCCGACTGCTGATACCCACCCCAAATGCCTCCGTCGCCTCCTTGACCTCTCCATTCACTAGGAGTTCCCTAACGACAATCAGGAACGCGTTGTCGACAGCATACACCACGAAACGTACCACCAACCCCGCTGAAACCCACGCGCAATCGTAATCCCACTCTGCAACCTCAACGGCAATCCTGGCCCGCTGCTTGAGGTGAGAGGGAAATTGTGGACACGAAGTTAGGTGCGTGTTTTCTGTTCTTTCCATTCCCTTCGCCCATGATGATTAAGCTTCCCAGGTGGAAAGGTCGACCCGACCGATGAACCGATTTTGCACGCAGCATTGAGGGAAGCGAAGGAAGAGGTGGGGATAGACGAGAACAAGATTGAAATTCTGGGAAGGATTGGTCCGCCGACGCGGTCGTTGAGTGGTCCTAGAGTTTGGCCCTATGTGGTGAGTTCCGGGGCTTGCGTTCGTGTTTCTGCACTAACGGTCCTACTCATCGGCCTCTGACATAGATGACATTGCTGTTGATTTCACCACCGTTGTCGTCCCCAAGTAAAGGCCGCCACCGCCTTCCATCTCCCTCTCAAACGACTTGCTGACCCACGTTATATCCGCGAGCACCAGCTCCACGGATCTGCTCCATATTGGGCGTGCGATATCACAGACCTCATAATGCCTGGAGTTGAATGGTTGAATGGAGGCGTGAACTCCAACGACGAGGTGGATGGACGATTAGAGATCTGGTTGTTAACAGGATGGTACTTGAACTTGCTCGTGAGTATATTTCTTGGTGGTAGCCGCCATTGGATGCGGGCCACCTTGGGTAGAATCAATCGTTGTAATAATATCACATTTTTCCTGGAAATCTGATTGGACCGCAGATTCAGAGACGAGGCAAGCGTGCGAGTTTGTGTCGAGAGGTTTTAGTCCTCGTTCAATGCCTCCAACGCGCGATTCGAGCCTCCCTACAAAAAGAACGAGATCAAGTGGTAGAAGGTGGTCAGGAAATTCGGACGGGAAAGGGGCCAACAAAAGCTGCAGTCGAGGTTGGCAATAGCCAAGGCTGAACTCGCAGATCCTGCCGCGAAGAAAGTGTGTCTCCCTCTATCCCGTTCCCCAGGTAATTGGTTGAATGATTTGACTTCAGAAACGGTTGGCGCAGAATGTCCCCAGGACCCTCGGCAACCAAAGGGAGTTCGACCCATCCGTCTTCACCCCAGATCCACAGCGGAGGCGGGATAATGCGGGCTCCACCTCCTCTCAGCCCGCCGAGTGTTTCCAGTGACCCGAGTACAACACCCGTAAACGATGTGTCCATAACCCGGAAACACCTGCCGAAATGGGCCCTGACCAGTTTGCGTCGTACTTCGGGATCCAACCACCGCACCGAAAGTCCTGATCACGACTTCGCTCAAAGCCCCAAAAGTGACGTACGGCTTTTGCGAAGAGTTGGTGGTCGATTTTCCTGGGGCCGAATTCATCAGGAGGAATAAGGGACGAAGGTTTGAGATGGGTAGGATTGCAGAGTGGGTCGCGGATCGAGGATATCAAAGATGTTGGTCGTGAACGAGGACGTGAAACAGCCGAGTAAGCTGTTTGTACCGTGTAGAGTCCTAAGCTTACCTTCGGGACTCAGATGCAATCACGTCAATTCACCTCCCAAATGGATCGACGGCGCACTTCAAGTTGACATTGATTGAACTCTCGAAACACATGTCAATGCGGCCGTTCGGGCTGTCGATCCACTACATACAATCGCCAACACCAGTGAACTGCAGGGTCATGCCCTGTCGACGGCCCATCCCCCCGAACCGGTGTTAAATATGTACATTAGAATGGTACGATTTATCGACATACACACTAGTACAAGTAGAGATCGCATGGGTGCTTTCTAAAACTCGAATAAGACAAAGAAAGTGGAGGGCACAATGCGGGTGTATATAGTGAGCAAGGGGAAAGCTTTGCCCGCAAGTCACTCGTCCAACTCCAGAATCACAGCCTCTGGTAATTCACCATGCAACAGCCCAAGAAATCGTTCACTCCACTTCCTGTTCATTTCACTTGACCTCCAATCATGAGGCAACCATAAAAGTCGCTTCCCGCTGGGGCTGACCACCCACCAATCGTCTGTAACTCGGTAGCCACGAGACGATCGCCAGGGGTTTCCTCCTGATGGTTGGATGGTTGGACCTACGAGCTCCAGCTTTGTGATGCCGGATTCGCTATCCTTGACGATTGTCCACCCTTCCACGCTATTACCCATACACCAGACCTCGCGTCCGTCCGGAGTGAACCACGGCATCAACCCCTGTGTCGCAGTGCCCGCGAGGCGCTCCCCGGTAGACACGTCGTAGATGTAGATTCCCGGGAGGTCGGTACTACCGTTTACGACGGCAACGCGATCGAAACCGGGGGATATTGACATGTAGGGTACAAAATTATGGTAACCTTCCCATGCCGGATAAACAAACATTGTCGCCTGAACGCTCTCGTCGACGTTCACCCGAGCATTGAAGGTACAGTCCCGTGCAGGTAGGATCCAAGTGACGACCTTTCCCTTACCAACAACAACAACGGTGTCCAAGGTCACCCTCAGACCGATAATCTCCATGCCCGCGTCGACGATCAACCGTGGATCACCAGACCTGAGGTCGAAAACCGTGGCCGTACTTCCATGCACCCGCGCAACCGCTGCTAACGTTTCGTCTGGGGAAAATTCTAGAACGAAATAGCCAACGGATCGAATCGGAACGATGGAGGGGGGGGAGGTCGGATCCGCTGTGCGCCATAACTGAACGATCGAATCGTGGGTCGTGACGATTGATTCTCCATCCGGGGAGATAAATGGTCTGGGGGGTGTAAAGATTGTGGGCATAAGCTTTTTATAGAGTATGTAGCCGGCGTGAGACTCCTTCCAGATGTAGACTTCTCGACTAAATGTTCCGCATGCAAAGAAACGCCCATCGGAGGAGAAGGAGATTTCCTTGGATTCAACGTCGCGCGCATTGAGGAGAAGCTTGGAATCCCGGGCATCCCATACCATAGTACCTGCCTCAGACCTGCTGGCGAGACGGGAGAGAGCGGGAAGGAACAAAGCTCCCCGCAAATGACCAAGGTCGCCTGGGACAGGTAAAGATTCGACCTCTGTCGGCGCGTCTGTTGAAGTAAACCCGACCTCCCATATGGTAATGGACCCTGGCCCCACAGCAGCGAACCGGATACATCCACCATGAGTCCAAATCGAGACAACCATGGATCCTTCTGGGGAGTGATAGCGACATGTGTGCATTCTGGAGAAGAGGTCGTAGGTTGAGATGGCGGAGGTGGATTTGTGGAAATCCCCATATGCAACGGCAAGCATCTTTCCGTCCATGGAATATGTGGTTGAGATGCGCCGTCCATAAGACTCATCCAGCCCTGAGGAGATGGTACTGACTGGACCACCCGTCTGCAGGTCCCAACTGGTGAGTTCCAGTTTGGCATTGAACCGCGTTAACAAGCGGCTGTCTGGGGAGAAACTAAACCATCGAGTCCTATCCCGGGGATGCTTGAACGTGTGAAGTGGTTCGAGAGTCACCGCATCCAGAACTTCTACGGAGTAAAGTGGAGCAACCGCGACAAACCTGCCACACGGTGACCATGCAGCCGTCTCGACCATAGCGTCATGGTACACGGTCGCAATAGCTGACTTCCATGAGATCGGTAACCCTCGTGCAACCCTCACAAAGGGATGGGCATGCGGTTCGTATAGTTTGTGTACGATTGACGTTGGGGGTGATAGGGGAAGTGCGGAATGATAGATATGTGGAGCGGATGCGTCGATCACCTCGAAGAATGCGATAACGAAACGAAGGCAGTCGTTGACGAGGTCAAGAGTTGGTGACACCTGGATCCAATCCGAGTGAGTTTCGGAAACACTTCAAGCAGAGAAACCTAACGCACATCCAACGACTTCACAGCCGCTTCCAATGCGTCAACCGCTTCCCTTGTGGCACCTAGGACGCTAAGCACCTCTAACCAGAACAAGAACCTTTCCTCCAGGAACAAGCGCAGAACAGATTTGACTGTGGGTGTCTGTGACAGTACCGTGCCAACAAGGTGCTTATGCCATGACTTGCAGGCATATCGCAAGCCTTGATCGATGCATTGCTCGGTCCTCTCCTGCAAGTCTTCAATCTCCGAGTTGGTCACCGCATCCGGGAGCTTGCACATATTCCTCTCCAGCCTTCGGTTCATCAGCTCGAGGCAGCCGGTCAGGAGCTCCGAATGGTGATCTGGTGGGGACACGTGGAACCTCTGATCAACACATCGCGTTGGGTCGGTGATGAAGTCCGGAAATGATTTGTGGAAGGGTCGGACTGGGCGATTGTCATCGTCTTGGAGGGTGAGAAGGGAATGAGCTGATGACAAGAGGGGGGATACGTCATCAATATCTAAACCCAGGAGTGCAGCGATGGTGGATGGGGAAAGGGGATTCGCAGCCAGGATCACAGCACCGAGCACAGAGCGAATCTTGGGATCATCCTCAGGATCACCGTCACCGAAGGCCTCCTGAAGAATCGACGTGTACAGTGAATCCAGTGTCGTGGTAGCGTTAAACCTGGTCTTCCCCTCGCGTACACTGCTCTCTGGTGACTGTAGGATGCGATCAAGCTGTGTCTTGGGATTGTTGTTCTTGTGATCGATGAACCTAACCGTTGCCACGGCATGAACAAACAGCCCGGCCGCTCGCTCACAAAGCAGGTCCATCTGTTCTTCGGTCGGCCAGCTATCCAGTCTACGTCGGCGAGTCGCAATCTCCGAGAACCTGTGTGTGAAGAACAGTCGTATGTCGTTGTTGACTTGGCTCGGTTCAACCCCGTGGAGGACAAACACGTCCGTCGCTTTGGCCAACAGAGGAAGACGGAAGCCTGTTCGAATGCGTGGCTCCGGACGACCGGTGACGAAGAATTTGACGTTGGGGACCTTGGATACGAACTGGCCAAGGACAGACAGGATCGCCGAGGCGGATTCGTCATCTTTGCACTCGTCCAATGCATCGATCACGATCACGGTTGAAATTTCAGACTCCATAAGCAGCTGCACGATCAACTTGTCCATCTGGTTAAACAAGGACTCATGAATGATTCCCTTATCCCGCTGGACCAGGGGGACAAAGATTGATCGAAACTCGGTGTATCTCCATGCGAGTTGAATGGCGAGAGTGGGGAATATGAAATGGAGGTTGCTCCGGTCCTCGAAGTCTCGCGAGCAGAAGAATGAGGCCCCGAGCCGTCCGTCCGCGAACAGCCTCTCCGCGATGGTCTGGGCGATGGTGCTCTTCCCCGTCCCGGCCAACCCATTCAGCCAGTAGACGGGGGGCTTGTCGAAGTCTCGGGTCCAGTGTTCAATTTCGTCCAGGACGGTTCTGCGGGTTCCCTTGAGGCAACCTTCACGGCCACCGTGTCGATACTCAGCTGCCTGCGCACAACGAAAATTGTTGAGGATGGTCGCTTCAGCTGTCGAAGGTTCGTATCAGGAGTGTTTCATCGAAAGCGGAGGATGTTCTAACCTGGGTCCTGTGAAAGATTATTGCAATTACTTTGATGCGAGGTGGAACACTCACAATCGTCTTGCGTCGTTGCTTATCACTCGCCATTTGTTGCACCGTCTATCGTCCTTGTCAGAGTCGAGAATGGTGTTAGGAGCATCAACAAACCTGGTAGTCGGAGACGACCTCTCGCAGATCTTCAAAGAATCTGGACATATCTTCATCGTCTTGAGCGTGGCCAGCAGGTCGCTGCATTAATGGCCTTTCATGCAGCAACCGCAATTGTCCCTCGATGACCTCGAGCTTGCTGGGAGAATCTCAGGGCGGAATCTCAAGAGCGAAACATTGCATACCGTATCAGCTCGCGCCGACGCCTTTGCTCCGACACGTCATCAGGAAGCGTTGCGAAACGGTCTTCTAGCGTGACTATACGTAAGAGGAGGTCTCTGATCTTGTTTCCAATGGAGGCAGTTTCCTGCGGATGGGTTGGTCAAAGAAGGGTTTTGAACAGGGAGTCGCAAGCGAACTTGGGAGTCAACATAAACAGCGTATATGACCTCTAGAACGGCTTTGAGAGGACCGAATCCATCTATAGCCCCATTTGCGGCGTTGACGGGAATGGCGGCACCCCCAAGAACAGTGTCCCTCCGAGCTTTCATTGCAATTTGTAGACGTTAAAAGAAAGCCAACGCAGCAAGGGAGTCGACACGTACCTTTTGATGGTTCTGCTGGCTCGCTATCTCTCCATCCAGTGTCCTCATCTGATGGGGAGGTATGGTGATTTACATATTGTTGGTCAAAATCACAAGGGTCAGGAGCACTCACTGATAGGGTCGTTTCCGTGTCCATTACCAGCACCGACAACGCCAGATGTCGAAGCTTCTGGCGTGGGAGGCTCTTGGCCCCCACTGCTCTTGTGCTGAGATACAATCCGTAAGTTGCTGCCGCCCTCTTCATCTAGTGAAGATTAAAGTCGAGTCAATCTACTTCTAGATACTGATAGAATTACCTTTGGGGTCGGTGTCGAGCTCGACTCGGAAGCCAAGTGGCCCAGCGACGATGTTTGTCGGAATTCCTGGAAAGATATGCCCTTGTCGAGGTTCGGATGATTTATTGCGGCGTTTGTTGAGGAAGCGATCCATCTGTGTTCTGGGGGCAATGGGGAGACCAGGGTTGCGGACCCACAGCGCCACATCCCATTTTGCTCAGGGTCGGTGCCTGGTCGGTGCGGTGACGGAGCGCGTGTCGTTCAAACTGCCGGTTCAAGTCCCAGCAGTCGTTGCTCTTTCTTCTTTCGCCCCAATCTTCGGAGACGGCCGACTGCATCAGCAAAACTCACAATCGCTTTTTTCACTTATTCGCACTTATCTCTAACTTATTTTTTCTGCGCCACTTTTCAAGCGTGGTCTACACCAACTGTACCAGTACCAGGGCACAAGTCCCCACCATTTTTGGTGGGTTTGAATAGACAAAAACTGTATTGTAGATCTCCTACAGCACGGTTGAGGGGAGAATGGGGTCGGTGCACCGTGTAGTGGTACATCTGGGGAGGGCAACCAGTTTCTTCGTGTTTGAGTAGTCAACAGGTCTTACGTGGCGTGCCAACTGCAGCATTTAGGGGCTGCTAGTGTCCCCGCACGAGACCACATCGGTCATTGAGAGTACTTGGACTCGGGCAAAGGAGAGGAGGGGGAGAAGATCGAAGTGGTCTTGCACTCACTTTGTTGTGATCCCAAAAAAAAATTGCCACAACGCGATCCCCTCTCTCCTTGTTTCTTCAATGTTACAGGGGGTGAGATACCAACAGTGCGAAAACAGTGGAGGTGGGCGAGGAGGACGTCATACACCTGAGAGGAAGATAAAGGAGTGAACGTGTTACCGGGAGACTCGCAACGCTTTCCGGTGATAAACGGACGATTGGCAAGTGCCACCGAGCACAATGGCATTGCCGTTCATGGCCCCGAACCCCCATAAAACCAATTAGAGGGCTGGACCTGGACAGTGGGCCGAAAACCCCAGCTCGATCCCCAAGTAATCATCTGTCTGAACCTAGCTTATTACTTGTCCTCCAATGGCGTGCCACTTATTCACAACTTTTCTCTTTTCGCACTTATCCACCTTTTTCGGCTACTTATTTCGCGGCTTTTTTTACATCAAATAGACCTAGCTTAAAAAGTAGATACTTATCCAAACTTATCCTACTTTTTTCCACTTTTTTCCACTTTTTCTCACTTAATAAGTAAAATCAACATTCACTGATGTGAAATAAGCAGCCGGGATTTGATACGAACAGATTCTTGTACGCAAAGTCCCGTCTCCTCGGCGGGCAGTCAGTCGGACCAATGAGGGCTACCGCTACTGTCAGCTAGCGCCTATTGCGATCCATGTTAGGTTGTCGGTCGGATAGGGTGCATCCCCCCTCCTAAGGCTGAACCCCCACACTACACCCATTTGTTCGGGGTCAAGCACATGCTGCGCATCGACAGTTGATGCCGTGCAGACTCCCCCTCATACATCCTAAAATGGGTAGTACACTAGAATCACAACGGACGGTTAGGGCAGCGGTTAAGCCCTCTGATGAGCCCCTTCGCAAGGGCGAAACTGTTAGACCCCTGATGTGCGAACAAATCGAAAGGCGAGCCAAATCGAGCACGGAGCAGAACCCACTTGTTCACCCAACAACCTTCATCCGTTGACAATATGAAGGGTGTTCGACAATTTCTGGCCTATCGATTATTATTCACCGTGGTACCACTTGAGTCGCAAATCTTCAGATTTCGTTCAAGGCGTCCCATTTGACCCAACGAACACGTCTGAGGCTTCTTTAGGCTACCGGAGTGTCGTAGGACAAGAGCGACAAGTCGCATCGTGGGTGGTTGTCTTGTTCGTCGCTGGTTAACATGTTACATGTATCTACTAGCCCCGGGGTGCCGTTTCCAATAAAACTCGATAAACTACATCGAGTCATAGAATGGTCAGGATGGACAGACACCCGGTAGCCGAGTCAAGGAGGAGTGGGATGGAACTTTAAGCTTTAAGCTTTACCGGCCGGTAGGAAAGGCCAAAACGCTCGAGTCGATCACTTTCGTCGCCACTCATGGCAAACCCGTCCGAAGTAGAGGATGACACTCCCTCTCAGAAATGCCTCGATCCTCGATACCCACCCCAAATGTCTCCATCGCCTCCTTGACCTCTCCATTCACTAGAAGATCCCTAAGGACAATCAGGAACGCGTTGTCGACAGCATACACTACAAAATACTCCCCCAACCCCGCTGAAACCCACGTGACAGTCGTAATTCCACTGTACAACCTTAATGGCAATCCCGGCTTGCTGCTTGAAGTGAGAGGGAAGGTGTGGACACATTCCGGAGAAGTAAGGTGCGTGATTTTGGTTTTTTATTGTTCTTCCCCCAGGATGGTCCAGTTTTCCGGGCGAAAAGGTCGACCCGACCAATGTAAGACCCGGACCCACGATCACGAGCACACGGGTCCAGACCCAACGACATACGATTAAAACCATGTTTCTTTTATCATTCTTTTCTACCTATGATTTCACAGACCCGTAGTACTTGTATATAAGACCAACCGATGTACCTGTACTACAACATCGAACAGAGAGTTCGATCCCCTTTCTCTTTCGAGTGATCTTACTGTGGTTGACGAAACCCGTGTCGCGACGAACTTGACCGGCCGAAACCGATCAAGCCTCTAGCGCACGTCCGCCGACTCACATTTTTTGAAAGGCTCGCTACTCTACTCGACGACAATCCTCGTGCGACGACAAGGACAACGACACCTGCTTAACATCTAGAACCTCTATCTCGTTTCTCTTTTCTTCACCATCTCGTATCTATAACTCGGCCTGATCAACCGAGTTCTTCTATTTCTCTTTCTGTCGACAAATCTCGGAGTCTATTAAAACATCAAATCTACAAAAACAACGATGACGTCAAAAACAAGCATGCCAGGCGGAATGGGCGAGAGCCCCCTCAAAGGTGAGTCCAAACCCGCTGTTCCCCCCAAAAAGGGTGCGAAACACTCTTTCGAGTGGGAACCCCTAATCACCGAATCCATGACGGATTCGGCATTGGGGGACAAATATATAAAGGAAAAAACATCGGGCAAACCCCGACCCAACAGGAAAGGTCCTGGTCGACCCGAGGAGGGTGGCGACCGACCGGAAGAAAGTCCAGGGGGACTTTCTGCAAACGGAGAAGGGGGAGGGATAGAGAAGCCACCCCCTGGCCTAGATCAGCCGGCAGAGGCCGGCGGTGATCGGCCCAGAGACCTGGATCGACCAGCAAACACTGGTGGCGATCGGTCGAAACAGGAAAAGCAGCCGGAGAAGGCTGCTGAAAAGGTCGAAGAGGAACCAGGCGGATCGGGGTCAACCCCGGTCATAGTTACCTCAGATGTGTCGAATAATGAAATAGAGAGTCTCACTGGGGGCAGAGGGGGTCTTACCTGGCAGGCAAATTGAGAGTTTGTTGAGAGTTTGTGATCAATTTGCTCCCACTTTGCCCAGTGGGTAAGTTGTGAGTTCATTCAAAACTTACCCACCACTTTGATCTCAATTTGATCAGTGGGTAAGTTGTGAGTTTGTTCAAAAGAAACCTGCCAAATTACCCACCAGGTATTTTCTGAATGAACCCCCTGAGTTCTTTGACAATTTTGTTCAAAACCCAGCCACAATTTGCCTGAGCCACTCATTGAGAGTTTTTTCAAAAAATACCCACCAATCTGACCACAATATACCTGGTGGGTTCTTTTCAAAGAACTCACAACAAACTCTCAATGTGGCTCAATTTTACCACAAACTCTCAAAGAACTCATTGAGTACATGGTTGAGTACATTGTGATCAAATATCTGGGCATTTTTTGAAAGAACTCTCAATGAGTGGCTCAGGCAAATTGTGGGTAAGTTTTGAACAAAATTGTCAAAGAACCCAGGGGGTTCATTCAGAAAATACC
>Ga0307517_10005375_pt1 | contig 19347 bp, 24 predicted proteins | sample 23_EM_MG_FD_194515 | JGI IMG/M metagenome (GOLD analysis project Ga0307517, IMG submission 194515) | Populus trichocarpa ectomycorrhiza microbial communities from riparian zone in the Pacific Northwest, United States - 23_EM | ecosystem: Host-associated > Plants > Roots > Unclassified | place... | reverse complement strand
GTGGGTGAAGGTTTTGGCCCAAGTTGCTTGCTCCAAACCAAGATACCATTAGGTCACGCTCTCTGGTCACATTTCTGTAAATCATTACTAAATGTCGACGTCCAGTCCCCTCGAAGGTGCTGAATTTCATGCAGCTGTGAGTTCATATTATACTTCCGAATCATTGATTCTTTCCCTTGTTCCTCAACAGGTTTATGACCTCGTTCGCCGCATCCCTTATTGTCGAGTGACAAGCTATGGCAAGTCTCGTAATTGCTGCAACCACACGCGGAAAATTATCATAATACCAGGGCATATAGCAAAGTTAGCGGGCAAACCAAATTATTCTCGTCACGTTGGTCAAGGTGAGCAGCTCGACTGTTGCCTAGTACATTTGATTCAATTTTGTGTAATAGCACTCAAATTCCTCCCTTCGAACACTAACCCTCCCATACCGTGGCACCGTGTCATCGCTGCATCGGGCACGATCTCATCTCGCGGTCCAGGCACGGACGGAGCAAGGAGGCAGAGAGATGCACTGGTTGCCGAGGGGGTAGATGTTGTGCAGGGTCGCTCGGGAGAATTCAGGGTTGACTTGGGGAGATTTGGGTGGTTCCCTCCGGTCCATGAGGCTGGTTGGCGGGAGAGTGGAGATGAAGATGAAGACGAGATGGGTACCAACGAACTAGATGGGGACGCACCGAGCAGGGTCAGATAACTTTGTTTGCGCGAATGTTTCGTAAGTACAAGATGTATCTAGCCAACTCCTATCTTGAAATTTGCTTTTGAAGGTACATTCACTCTGATCGATGACTATATTGCTACGACGTGTGTCTCCCTTCTGATCTGAAATTCAGAGGCTGTCACTCGCCGACTTCTAACGTCTATACTGTCTTCTCTTGCTTTGCGACTCGAACTTAAGTTTTTGGCCTAGATGAGAAGTTCTGGCATCGGGTTCTGACAGTGTCCTTCGTTGCACTCGACCCCAGGCTGCTCAATTGGACAGCAAGTCTCTAGAGCTTTCCCCTGAAAATTTTTCCATCCTGACCGCACAGTTTTTCTGTTCTGTCCTACTTCTGCTGTCATGGAATATTATCTCCTGACTGATATAGTGCTGAACTTCTTCGAGTCCATTTAAGTTACAGAACGCTTCCTTGACGAGACGTGGTCGTAAGGAAGTATATAAAGTGCTCCAGTCCCAGCTTGCTGAAAGGCTCCGACTCTAGATTCACACTGAAATGTCGTTTGTAAAGCTCTTTTGCTCCGCCTTTCTTGCTCTCTCCATCTCCCAAGCAACTGGTCAGCGTTCTGAATCATCGCACAGCAATCCTGGTCAGACTGCCGTTCCTGGTCACTTTCACCCCCAAGTTCTCTACGAGGTGGGTATGATCGTTCCCAATTCTAATATCATCTGATCGGTTCGTTGCCAGACCTATGGTGAGGGCATAGAGCTCCCCTCTGCTTTTTCCAGGGGCACCGTTAAGGAGGCGGCAGTCTCCTTCGTTGTGCATAAGCTCGGCCTGAGCAATAACCAAGTCACTCACAGGGCTGGCTTTTCGTCCGATATCACAGACCACACCTACCTCAATCAAGTCCATGTAAGTGGAAACAAATATCGCGAGCCCATCGATGTTAGTAGTGACATGTTGACTGTATAAAGAACGGGATACCATTTGTTAATGCTGTTGCAAATGTTGCCATAAAGGATGGCAAAGTTGTTGCATTTGGTTCTTCTTTTGTCAAGACAGGTATGGAAAACATGTTTAGGCACTGGTGGTTAATCGCTTCACTTTGCAGATTATATTGCGCCGCCGAATCCTACTGTGAGCAGGAAGGACGCAATAGCTGCGGCGGAGTCCACGTTGAAATGCGCCTACGACTCGCGTCCGATCACTCTGCACTATCTGGCCAACGCTGCCGGATCTGTTTCTTTGGTGTATGTAATCTCGGTCAGGAACAAGGAATCAGGCGAGTGGTACGAAGCGCACGTCGACGCGCACTCTTCCGAGCTTCTTTCTACCGTCAATTACGTCGCGCGTGCTACGGTAAGGCGACCTTGATCCAATGTCCTGAAACTCATGGGCATCCAAGTATTCTGCAGTGCCCATCGCCAACAACTCTATTTTAGATGGTCAATCCTTGCTGATCGATCCTCAAGATATGTTGGCTTCGCCAAACGGATGGCACAAAGATGCACAGCAGTTTTACGATATCACACGGTACGACCTTTAAATACGCCGTACTTTGATGTTGCCAACTCAACTGAACCTCCAGAGGGAACAACGGCTACGCTAGCCATGGCAATCATTCTGCCAGTGAATCCTCGAGTGGAACGTATGACTACGGGTACGACACACAACTAGGTCCTGACACAGGCAATAACCAGGATGCTGCAATCGTAAACGCTTTCTACATCATGAACAAAGTGCACGATTTCACTTATCGGTACGGGTTTACCGAGAGTGCCTTCAACTTCCAAATGAGCAACTTCAATCGCGGTGGGCAAGAAAATGACGGTGTCATCATTTCTGTCAATAATAGAACCAAATTCAATAATGCCGGGTTTGGGACACCTGCAGAGTGAGTTCCAATTCCGATTTTTTTGCTTGGGTGAATAAAATGCCTGGCAGTGGACGCTCCGGTACTTTAAACCTTTATTTGTTCACCTACACTGTGAGAGACGAATTCGTCATCAACGAAAGTTGTCTAACGTTCCCAAGAAACCTCTCCGATCGTCGGCGATGGATAATTCAGTTGTAGTACACGAATTAGGTCATGGAGTGTCAAACCGCTTGGTAGGTGGCGGCACTGCTAGATGCCTGACATCCATTGTGAACAGGGGACTGGGTGAGGGATGGTCGGATATGTTGGCAGAGTATGTGGCATCTTTTGCTCAGAGACACTGATTTACCGGCCTAGTTGGACAGAACAAACCTCGGCAATCACGAAGGACTTTACGATTGGAACGTATGTGGTCTCAGATCGCGACGGCCTGCGCCGTTATCCTTACTCAACAAATGCGTGAGTTCAAAATTGTACGATTGTTGGTTGTCCATCTAAAATATTAACTGTGGTCTAGGACGGTTAACCCTCTCAAATATTCCGACGTGGCCAAAAGCAATGACTCGCAGCACAGTATGTGAATATATTTCTCACGTATACGTAAACTGTGAATACTGGAGCAGATGTCGGAGAAGTCTGGGCCAATATGCTCCATAACGTTTACGCCGCGCTGGTTGCGAAACATGGTTATGCCCAAGATGCAATGACGAACCCCTGTGGAGGGGCAGGCAATGTCATCTTCATGCACCTATTCATTGATTCCCTTTCTCTCCTTCCTTGTTACCCTGACTGTGAGTATCCGCACTTCTTCTTCGAACGGGTCTGTAATGGCTTTCATAGTTATCGCGGCGCGTGATGGCATCATCCAGGCGGACGAGAACCGATACAATTGTCGGCATGGTTGTCTTATTTGGAAGGCGTTCGCGAAGCATGGGCTTGGTATTGATGCCAATGGGACCACTGATGGCTTTAAAGTTCCTTCCAACTGCCATGAGGTTTGAAAGTTTCGATATGACGATACATTTATTTTGTTAGCAGGACCCTGGCGAATGGGTTCTCGTGTTTGCTTCTTAGATTCAAATTCACATACCCTTACTCTTTGCAACAACTAGAGTAATCTCAACAAGCCATCCAGAGGTGAAGCTCAAATTCCTAAAGTGGAACCGCCATTGCATCTTCTAAATGAGTTTTGATCATTCTTGTCGCCTCAGAAACAAGACCTTCTGACACAATCTTATTCAGACCAGTAGGTGTAGATCTATCAACACAACGGTGACTGACCATATACGTCTGGTGATCATATCCTATCTGCATAACGCGATATCCCATGGGCGATAGTCAAGGTGTTGAAGGAGCGATGGATAAAATGTTGCCCACCCACAATGCCAAAAGGGCGGTTGGCATAAGTAGAAACACAATGAACCTCCTGGTTGCTACATCCCCGAAAACGATTGGCATCGTTTTCCTACCCACGGCCCGCGCAGGTCCTAAGAAGCCCAGGCAGACGACGCCAGTACGTTGTGATCATTTATTGGGATTCCAGGCGCGATTGCCTCCCACGAAGGCGACACAGCTTTTGCCCAATCAATGATTCCCAGCTGGCGTCAAGCACAGGATCACTGGCATCGGGCCTGTCCGAGTCCGGTTTGTTATCATTAATCGAATGGCACCGACTGCGAGATGGATCCGGCAGTAATGGTGGCGGACCAGATCCCTCCAGGAAATTTTTCAAATTCGCGGGAAAAAGAACCGAGGGGGGCGGCAAGGGCTGTGCTTCGTTTAATTAGGTCGGCTGTGTGTGAGGTTCTTAGAGTTTGAAGTTTGATGGTCGTCCGAACTGAGCGTACCGGTACTCAATTTGAGTGGTAAGTTTAAGGAATTATGATAGTAAGTACAAGATACGCAATTCCACCGCTGCTTAAAGATTTGCTTAATTGAGTCATTAATTGTATTTCATCATCCAGATTCCTGGTTCAGAATTTTTGCACGAACATTTTGCAATCCGATTCGACAGTACTTCGAAAAATGTTTTTGGCGGCCTCAAAAGGCTCAATAAACTGTTACTATACACCAGGAAATAATCAATGGTTAAACAACTCCCTGATAAGATGAAGAGTCCAAGTTGAAATACAGCGAAGCTCGACTTGAATGAAGAAACCATATTTACTGGGAATCGATGTCACGTTGGACACATAAATGCTTGGTCGATTGGGATTGGATGCCATCTTCTTCGTCATTTCCGGTCTGTCCGCAAATTTCTGGCATGGGATTTTCCTTGTTGTCTAGTTAACCAATGCTCATGAATGAATTCCCTAGAAACTAACCTTTGTAGGGGATGGCGGTTGGACCGTTATGATAACTATGCCACCCACTGGTACATTCTTGTCTCTGAGGTCGATTTTGAGTAATGGACGTGGACTTTCTATAGCGGTGGACTTTGTGTCCATTTCAATAGATGTGATGAAGAAGAATCAATACAATGGGTGACTGTCCGCGGAGTGGGATGCTTTCCCAGCGCCATTGGTGGAATGCAGATTTTATATGAATACAGAACACCAATGCCACGCCAAGATTGGGACCATTTTGTTTTGATCCATATTTACAGACCATTGTCGGAGTGAAATTTGGCTGGGTAACCTAAAAAAGGAATCATTGCCTAATCTGGTTTAGAATCCATCGTCGGAGGATATGCTGACAAACAGAGTCACTAATATGAATTCGCGTCAAGGTATGGTAGCAGTGCGACCACCAGTGATGTTCCGTTTAACAAGAAACGTGTACCCTGTGATGACAACGTTGGCGCACCCAATCTATGTTTGCTTTGAAGTCGCCCTAATCATGTAACTTAGGCTGAAGGTGAAAAAAAAACATTGCATGAGCACAGGCCTATCGGTTCAGTGGCGCGTCTTCATGATCTGCATCGATGTTTAAATCTCCGTCGGCAGGGCATCGTTGTTCATGTTGCCTTCTTGCATTCGGATTGCTCTGTTGAGACGAGTGGGTTTCTTTGATAGGTTCACAATGAAGATATGCTATTTAGAATTTTCCTTGCCAACTTCCTGCAATAGCTGGACAGCATTGTTCACCAATTCAGGATGAAACAAATTGTTGCCCTATCGGTACATTCTTTGCGAAATGACCAATGCCGAGTTAGATCTTTGTTTTTCAGGTCGGGTGTTCCTGAGATGAAAGTGTAAACCCAGGATTCAGTACTATTCAGTGGTCAAGCTTTCAAGACTTGGTGGTGGCACATCTCACCGCATGCCAGTGGTCGTTATGCAGTTGCACAGAATGAGCACACCACTTAGTAAATCGATAGAAGTGACTCGGAGGTTGGATAAAATTTCCATGAGGAGATCTGTCCGCGGTCAGGGAAAGTGCTTTCGAGTCAACTCCGAGTCGGAGTTAACTCGTTCATTGTGACTCTGCGTGACAAGGCGTAGCGCCGTAGCGGAGTCGCAAATGGTTGGCTGCATCGTTGGTTGTCTTTTGACCACCACCATCTTCGTCCTCCGACTCTCATTCCGCGTCCTTCGCCGTAGTGGGCTTGACATCTTGAATTTAGGCACTATTTGCGCCGTGACAACAAGTTCTCCGCCCCTTTTTTCGATTCCTCGATCGTCACCGTGTCAAGGTTTCGTATCACAGCAGGTCGCCTAAAAGCACTTTCTTAACCCTATATACGTGCAAATCACGTTAATTCTCCCACTTGAATTCTTTTCCTGGTAAAATACCGCATAATTTCTCGCTTGGATTAGCTTTTTCGCTCCTTGCTGTTTTTCACCATGCTTGGCCATCAGTTCGCCTTTTCTGCGGCTCCTGTTCGCAAAGTGAAGGAAGTCCAATTTGGTATTCTCTCTCCTGAGGAGATCGTATGTTTTTCCATGTCAAATATTTGCCAGGACTCACAGAGCTACCCTTTGACTCACAGAAAGCCTACTCCGTCGCCAAAATCGAATATCCGGAAGTTATGGACGAGGCAACACACAGGCCCAAGATTGGAGGACTGATGGACCCTCGCATGGGCACTATTGATAGGAACTTCAAATGTCAGACTTGCGGTGAAGGGATGTCGGAGTGTCCAGGTCATTTTGGTCACATTGAGCTGGCCCGGCCTGTTTTTCACCCTGGTACGCATGTTTCCACCCCACTATGAAGGTTCAAGCTGACTTTGTTACTCTAGGCTTCCTTGTAAAAGTGAAGAAAATTCTGGAGAGTATTTGTGTTAATTGTGGCAAGCTGAAAGCCGACATCGTGAGTGGCGTCGTTTAATTTCCTCTACTCGTTTCGCACCCCACCATCCCAATTTCTGTGGGCTCTCTCCACTTCACGGAGAACCCCAAACCCGCTCCACGTTAGTCCCTTGACCATCAGGGCGCTCTTCCAACTGTGACGGGGGGTCGTCATGACGCGCGTTTTCGGTCGCTTGATCGCCGCGTCGACCCCACTGCACCCGTCCGGTAACTGGTTGGGCACGAGGTTGCGTGGTGAAATGGGGGGCTGAACGAGGAGTGCAGGAATAATAAACGCAAACTGTGACTTTCAAGGTCATAGTATGTGGGGTGGATATGGCCAACCGCTCTTAGCTGTAACGCAGCCGATGACGCGAGTTAAGGGCCCTGCACTTGATACTCGATTAAATTCCTTCATGTTGCTCTGTCGTTTTTCATAAGTTTTTGTTAAAGAGCCATCATGCTGACGGTTCTGCTTTCACTTTGCCGGTGCTGTAATTTTCATATTATAAGTCGGATCCAAACTTTGCGGACAAGATTCGTCACATTCGTGATCCCAAAACTCGGATGGGTGTCGTGTGGAGCCATTGCAAAACGAAGAGTGTCTGTGAAACTGATGACCCCAAGGAAGAAGGTGCGGATGCAGAGAGCGATGAGACAAAACGTGGCCACGGTGGATGCGGGCACATCCAGCCGCAAATCCGAAAAGAGGGCCTGAAGCTTTTTCTGCAGTATAAGAAGACTAAGGACGATGATGATGTTTGTCCAGTATTTATTCGTCCCCACTTACTTTGTTGATGCTTTCACAGGAAATCAAGTCGTCCCAGCCTGACAGGAGGCTCATTACACCTGCCGAAGTGTATACCGTATTCAAAAAGATGTCAGATCATGATCTCCATCTTCTTGGCCTCTCCGAAGAGTATGCGCGTCCAGAATGGATGATCCTGACAGTCATGCCAGTCCCTCCTCCTCCTGTGCGCCCCAGCATTGCTGTTGATGGTGGCGCGATGCGAAGTGAGGATGATTTGACCTATAAGCTGGGCGACATCATCAAGGCCTCTGCGAATGTCAGACGTTGCGAGCAAGAAGGAGCCCCTGCACATGTCATCGCTGAATTTGAGCAACTTCTTCAGGTAAGCAGTTATATTCTTGCCGTAGCCGAAAGCCAATCTGTTCTAGTTCCATGTCGCTACCTACATGGACAATGATATCGCTGGAATTCCGCAAGCCCTGCAGAAGTCCGGCCGGCCTGTTAAAGCCATCCGAGCTCGTCTCAAGGGAAAGGAAGGGCGTCTTCGCGGGAACTTGATGGGCAAACGTGTCGACTTCTCGGCGCGTACTGTCATCACCGGTGACCCAAATCTAGAGTTAGATGAAGTCGGTGTTCCTAAGAGTATTGCGATGAATCTCACATACCCTGAACGAGGTCGGCTATTTACCATCTCGCTGCGATAACATGCTCATATAAAGTTGTCAGTTACCCCTTTCAATATCGCATATTTGCAAGAACTTGTGCGGAATGGACCTACGGCGTACCCTGGAGCAAGATATGTGGTTCGAGACACTGGAGAACGAATTGATCTTCGATACAACAAACGAGCAGATGCTTTCCTTCAGTACGGTTGGATAGTCGAGCGCCATTTGAGGGATGGAGAGTAAGCACTGGTGGTCGTTGTTTTATTGTTTGTTACTGACGCGTGTTTAGTTTCGTCTTGTTTAATCGGCAGCCTTCCCTTCACAAGATGAGTATGATGTGTCACCGTGTTAGGCTCATGCCATACTCTAGTATGTTTTCTCCGAAATTAATCACGTTATATATTCTAATATTTTTCCCTTTTAGCCTTTCGCTTAAATCTTTCGGTGTACGTATACGAGATTCAGATTCTTGAATCTTCTGATACATTTATTAGAACGCCTCCTTACAATGCTGATTTTGATGGTGATGAAATGAACATGCAGTACGTACTTTTTTCTTGTATGACATGTAGCCTCATTCACAATCTGCGCAGTATCCCCCAAAGTGAAGAGACTAGGGCGGAACTAAGTCAGATTGCATGGGTTCCACGACAGGTTGGTTACTCTCCGTTATTCCGTTATACTTCAATCTTTGCTTATCTTACAAAAGATCATTTCCCCTCAAGCCAACAAACCAGTCATGGGTATTGTGCAGGATACCCTTTGTGGGATCCGCAAGTTCACTCTACGGGACTCTTTTCTGGATTGGAACCAAGTTCAAAATATTCTACTTTGGGTACCCGAATGGGATGGCTCGATTCCGACACCCGCTATCTTGAAGCCAAAGCCTTTGTGGACGGGCAAGCAAATTCTCAGCTTAACCATCCCTCGTGGAATCAATATCTATCGATCTCCTGATCCAAAATCGTCAAATCCCGTATCTGATGATGGCGTTCTGATCGAGAACGGTGAGCTGATTTTCGGGATCGTTGAGAAGAAGACTGTCGGAGCGTCGCAAGGAGGTCTGGTGCATGTTGTATTTCGCGAGAAAGGTCCCGAAGCAACTCGGCAGCTTTTCACTGGCATCCAGATGGTCGTAAACTTCTGGCTTTTCCACAATGGCTTCAGTATTGGTATTGGTGATACTATCGCTGATCAGACGACCATGTCTTACATTTCCAAAACCATCACCGAGAGAAAGCAGAATGTCGCAGGTATAATTGACGAGGCCACACACGACCGATTGAAGGCCAAACCCGGTATGACCATTCGCGAGTCTTTCGAGAGCGATGTAGAACGACAGCTCAACTTGGCTCGTGATCAGTCTGGTCAGTATGCACAGAAGAACTTGAAGGAGGATAACAATGTCAAGCAAATGGTGGTTGCCGGTTCAAAGGGATCCTTCATTAATATCTCCCAGATGTCAGTCTGTGTTGGTCAGCAGTCGGTGGAGGGACGACGAATTCCCTTTGGGTTCAAACACCGCACTCTCCCTCATTTCACAAAAGATGACTTTAGTCCAGAGTCGAGAGGATTTGTCGAGAATTCGTACCTCCGCGGGCTGACCCCTCAAGAGTTTTTCTTCCATGCAATGGCTGGTCGTGAAGGTCTTATCGATACAGCCGTCAAAACGGCCGAAACTGGGTATATTCAAAGACGACTGGTCAAGGCCCTGGAGGATGTTATGGTGTGCTACGACGGAACAGTTCGGAACTCGTTGGGCGATCTGGTGCAGTGGATTTATGGTGAGGATGGCATGGACGGTGCTTATATTGAGAAGCAAACTATCGAGACTTTTGGTCTGAATGATCGCGAATTCGAGCACAATTACCGAGTGGATGTGACAGACCCTGCAGGAGGTTTCCTTCCTGGTGTCCTTCAAGTCGGCGTTGACGACAGTTCCCTCGAACTGCAAGTGAAACTAGATGAGGAGTATGCTCGTCTTGTGGAGGACAGGAGATTACTCCGTGAATTCGTCTTCCGCCGGGTATCCACCAACCAGCCTCATTACCTTCCTGTCAACCTCCATCGTATTCTTCAGAACGCCATCCAAATTTTCCATGTCGACCGACGGAAGCCTTCCGATCTGGAACCCGCTTATATTGTTGATGCTGTGCATGAGCTCGAGAAGCGCCTTGTTGTCGTGCGTGGAGACGATGCTTTAAGTCAGGAAGCTCAGGAAAATGCGACCCTCAATTTCCGAATGCATTTGCGTGCAACGCTTGCTACACGACGCGTTTTGGAGAAATTTCACCTGACGAAGGAGGCATTTGACTGGGTTATTGGTGAGGTGGAAACCAAGTTCAATCAATCGGTTGTCCACCCCGGCGAGATGTGTGGTACTCTTGCTGCACAGTCCATCGGAGAACCCGCAACACAAATGACGCTCAACACATTCCACTATGCTGGAGTTTCCAGTAAAAATGTTACTCTCGGTGTTCCTCGCCTGAAAGAAATCATCAATGTGGCAAAAAATATCAAGACCCCGTCGCTGACAGTATATTTGGAACCCGAAGTTGCAGCTGATTCTGCACTTGCTAAGAATGTTCAGCAAGAACTTGCCTACACATCACTCCGCACCGTTACTGCCGCAGTTGAGATATGGTATGACCCTAACCCGACATCAACGATAATCGAAGAGGATGCCGTATTCGTCGAATCTTTCTTCGCCATCCCGGACGAGGATGTTGAATCTAAACTTCATCTCCAATCACCATGGCTCCTTCGTCTTGAACTGGATCGCGCAAAGATGATTGATCGCAAATTATCAATGCAATATGTTGCTGGTCGAATCGCAGAAAGCTTTAAAACTGACTTATTTGTCATTTGGAGTGAAGACAATTCCGAAAAGCTTGTCATTCGTTGTCGCGTGTTGGGCAGTCCTGACAAAGATGATGATGGTATGGGCACCGTTGAAGAAGACATATTCCTACGGCAATTGGAGACCACCATGCTCAATTCCGTCAGTCTTCGAGGTGTCGCGGGCATTAAACGTGTATTCCTAACACAGCAGACGGAAGACGGAAGCATCCGAGCGGAGAAGGGTAAAGAGTGGGTGTTGGAGACGGACGGTGTCAACCTCAAGACGGTTATGTGCATCGACGGTGTCGACTTCAAGAGAACGTACTCAAACAGCTGTGTGGAGATCTTCAATGTTCTGGGAATTGAAGCCGCTCGTGCGGCTATCATGAAGGAATTGCGTGGGGTCATTGAATTCGATGGTTCCTACGTCAACTACCGCCATCTCGCCCTCTTATGTGATTTGATGACTCAACGAGGAACACTTATGGCAATCACGCGACACGGTATCAATCGAGCCGACACTGGTGCGCTGATGAGGTGCTCATTTGAGGAGACGGTTGAAATTTTGATGGAGGCTGCTGCTTCTGGAGAAAAGGACGATTGTCACGGAGTCGCCGAAAATGTCATGTTCGGTCAAATGGCTCCTATGGGTACTGGTGCCTTTGAAGTGGCACTCGACATCGATATGTTGAAGGATGCTATTGTTGATCATCGGCTTCCAGTGCAGTCGATGCTGGCTGCTCAAATTGATGGTGGCATGACACCAGGTCAAGTTGCGATGACTCCTTACGATACCAATTCTCCTTGGCAAGATGGATTCCTCAAGGGTGATCCGGCATCTGCAGCTTTCTCCCCATTGGCTTCTAATGGCGGAGAGGACGCCTCAAGTTTCCAATACCTCGGTTATGGACAAAGTCCTCTTGGTGCAGGTGGCATGTCCCCTGGCTACAGCCCAAGTTCACCAAATGCGTATACCCCCACATCACCCAGCTTCGTTCCTCAATCACCTTACGGCGGTGCTACTTCTCCATTCGGTACCTCTCCTTACGCGACCTCGCCATTCCTTGATCGCTCGAGAAATGCAACATCCCCGACTTACTCACCAACCTCGCCAGCTCTCAATCTCACGTCACCAGGCTACTCACCAACTAGTCCGCAGTACTCTCCTACGTCGCCAAGTTTTTCGCCAACTTCACCTCGATATACACCACAATCTCCGTCTTTCAGCCCAGCCTCTCCTCGATACTCTCCAACCAGTCCCTCGTTTAGTCCTGCTTCCCCTCGTTGTAAGTGGATCATGTTGTTTAAAATGTGATACTCACTTACCCCCGCATTTCCATAGACTCTCCCAGTAAGTCTGATCCATTTCTGATACTGCAGACACTTCTGAACTTGATCCGTTCCTTTCTTAATTCTTAGCATGTATGTTCTTGAATTTATGTTGCATGAAATTGTTTGACCCCAATTGTAGCTCCTGCTCACATGTCACCGTCATCACCTAAATATTCTCCGACATCACCAATGGCATCCCCTTCATCGCCCAAGTATTGTGAGTTGAAAATTCTTCTTGATCTTTCTTTCCTTCATCTTGGTTTTGCAGCTCCAACCTCACCCGCATACTCACCTGCTTGTAAGTGACCTCCATAGATATTATCCTGGATGCTAACCCATCCTAATTTCTTTCAAATAGCGCCTGCATATTGTAAGTATTATTTACTTACTGATTGATGATGTCTTTAATTATTTCTTTTGAAGCGCCTGCTTCGCCAGCATACAGCCCCACATCGCCGTCGTGGTCGCCATCAAGCCCTGCCCAGAACCAAAATGGTCACTCTTACCATTCCAGCCCTTCCTGGTAGTGAATAATGCCTGGACAATATTACTTGCTGTCCCATAATTATCTACCTGTTTACATAACTTCTTGTAGTATCAGCATTTTATGCAACGGTGCTCATTGGTTACCAGCTAAAAGTGGGTCACCAAACCTGAGTGTTTGTTTCCTTGCTTGAAGTATGTACAAGAGAATTTGATATCATTCAAACAGGACTACATACTCAATATATTTACTTGACTTGGAAAAATCGCGTTTTAAGTGTCTTATTAGAGGTCAATTAATAATGCTTCTTTCCTCTCCTCGTGTTCAAAGCCTGAGGTTATGGTCGGAGCATGGATTGAGAATGTAGGCTCTGGCACAGAAGTGGGTACACTGGGGAATTGTGGCAAGACTGCTGTGCCAGCGGTTTGTGGATTAACAACATTGTGGGCCTGGTGCAATGACCGCTGGGGGGTACCGATCACGGTGTTACTTCTCCCAAGATGATATGCCGAGGAGGACGTGGGTACAGGTGGAGATGAAGGGTTGTGATAAGCAACAGTGTTATGTCGGACTAGAGTTGATCCAACTGCTGGTACATTGGTTTGCTGAGGTAAAGATGGAATCTGTGGTCGTAATTGTTGTTGATATTGAATGACTGGAGGTGATTGGGGGAGAGAAGCAGGTTTTGGGGTGGGAGTGCTCTGTAATGGGCTGGACGGCAGATATGATGAGGGTGGTTGAGCATAGGAGAGTGACTGGACTGGCGGAGGGATGGAGACAGGGACATTTGTTGAGATCATATATTGAGGTTGCTCAACCTGATATGCTTGTTGTTGTTGGTATGGATGAACATATTGAGGTTGGTTCATAGGAAGTGACGGAGTCTGGATTGCAGGAGACGTCATGCGTTCTGTAGCCGCGGGTTCAAAAGGTCGGTATTGCAACTGATGTGTTGGCGACTTCTGAGGACTCCACTGAGTGTACCCGTTTGGCGCAGTGTTAGTCGCTGTATAAGCTTGGTGAGATTGTGGACCCAGCGATGTTGTCCGCCAACGCGGGTGAGAAACCTGTTGCGTGAGTATCTGGTCATATAATTTGACTGCTTGCGATAATTTTTCGTGCATTTCAGAGAGCATCTCTTCAAGAAATCGCGTTCAGCAACGGTAATTCAACTCACTGAGATAAGCACCTACGTTCTTTCCTTCCGGCATCATCCAAACTCAGGGCCAACTTAGGTCTTAATCCATTGGCTTTCTCGTACAGATCGGTCACCGCGGGGTATCTCGACAAATCCCGACCGCCTTGGGCTTGGACCTGTTCCACCGTTTGGTTGAATGTCAAAATCGCATCAGTTTCCAGCGGCTCAAGTTCATATGTCGGAATCCTTGGAAGAGGAGGTTGTAGTGGAGCAGAAACAGATGTCTGCGTGTCGAAGTTGAATGATGATTTCTCGGCACGCGGAGTTTCTACTACGACAGGAGCACTTGGTTTTGGGGCACTTGCCTCTCGGAGACTGGCCTCAATGGCGGCCTTGAGATCGGGATCTTCATCCTCGTCTGCAAATGTGACTTTGCGGTTTGTAGGACGGGTGTCACGATCAACAACGGGTGGTTCCGAGTAACCCCACTGTGAGGGGGACGGTTGAGAAGGCGTATATCCAGGACGACGATCGGGCTTCATCTCCTGCAGGGATAATTCGATAGCTCGTTGGAGTTCAGCGTCTGCCATTGCGCGAGCGCTTTGGGGCAGATTGGTGGCCTGCTTAGGTGGTTTGTCACTTCGAAACAAGTATAAATTGATTTTTCTACTATGAAGAGGAAAAAGTGCTTACTTCCTCTCGGCTTTCTTGGTCAACTTGTTATGACATCCATCACAAACTCGGACTTCTTGGGTGATACCGAAGTGAGGCAGTGCCATAGTCTTTGACGAACACGCTTGATCGAAAACCTGACCACAATTCCGGCAATGGTGCTTTCGGTTTGTAAAAGTAAAGGCCGTGCGGCATCGGAGGCAGACATCCGAGTCGATCCATTCGGGAGCGATTTGGGTGTCTACCATGGCAGAACTGGTGGCCGCGAGGTCCTTGGGTGGAAATTTGTACCCTGCGGTCAAGATTTTACTATGACGAATATAGACACAATCAATTATTCACAACACACCTTCCTTCAGTAATGTTTTGTAGACCTGTCCGACGTAGCTTAAATGATGCTTGCCTTCGAGAGCAATACTCCAGTTTTGAATGAATCGGAGAACGGTTGATTTCACGTCATGATTTAATGCCGGGACTTTGAGGATTGAGACAAGGTTATCCATGAACTCTCGCGAGGTGACCTCCACAAGGAATAGATCACCGCCATTCTTGATACAAATATCAGTGAGCTGAAATGTCAAGCATTATGAGTTTAAAACTATAAACCATCAGAAAAGCGGCCTGCTTACGCTCAATGCCAGCAACTGAACGTTTGGGTTCTTATGGTTCAGCCGGCGTTTTAGAGCTCGCATAGCATCTTTCGCAGACACAGACTTTGACCGAATCTGGTCGCATATCTCAAGGTTGAGGGCAATGTCCTCCGAGCCAGCTGGCACCAACTCTGACGTCGCCTTGTCTGCAATTCCTCGCAGATCAGAGTCCTGTTTAGATAAAGTAGTGAGAGTTGCTCACCGATAGCATCGTCGACCTGGGAAGTACCCCATATCCACGCTCCCAAGCCCGACATTAACGAATAATTATGAGTGCTAGTGGTAGCGATTTAACCAAGGAACCCATCCTTGAGTCATGCATCTACCAAACGCTGACTAAGCAGCCAACCCTCTTCAACTTGAAGTTTCTGCGTTTTACTCTTCCCTCCTTATGGAGACGACAAGAAGAAAGAGTTGGATGCCTTGGTGTAATCTGGAGCCTAACAGTGTCTAAAATAAATTCGGAGTTTTTGGCTGTCATTTGGCCGTCATGACTTTGAACGTATTGGACAACCTTCTCATTGAAGAACGTTAAACGTTAAAGCTTCACAAAAGGAAATGATATTCGGACTCAAGTCAACTTGATAATAGCGCGGTACGAAATAAAAGAACTCGGGTGATACTATAGTCATTCCTCCAAGCTGCCGACTTTGTCCAAAAGGCGAACACTGCCAGTAGTAGGGTACATTCACATTGTCGCCACGGAGCACGCAACATGTATCACCTCCTGAGTCCTGAATCGTTGCCAGAGGCGTCTCGACTCTCGACCACACAACTGCTGAGCACCCTCAGCTTGGTGAAATAGAAAAAGATAATGTACTGGGAGCAGTAGTCTGTATTCACGCACTCCGAGTTCTTCAACTAAACAGCCTGAGGATGATGCCGTCGACAATCCTGCCAACCGGACAAGACATTACATAAAACAAGCATTACAATTACAGTAAAAGGTAGTCTCAATAAAAACATTGGCCCAGTTCGCTGCGACTTCAGCAGGTGAATAGTTCATAATAAAGATAAGGTGACCACTATACAATAATAGCAGGTCAAGAGCTCTTCTCCTACAAGCAGTGAGTCAAATACATCACCGCCCTACACCCATCTTCAACAACGCGCCAACCACATCCACATCATCCCACCGAGGGTCAACCCCTGGAACTCCCTCAGCAGCAGCATACTTCTTTCGCTGAATGTGAATCAGTGTGTTTCTGAAGTGCTTCGTGATCATCTCTGGTGTCTGGACGCCCTCAATTAGACCCGGAGGTGCTCGTTGAGATGGATGGACCTCGGGGGACGATATGTTATCAATGTTGGAGGTGATTAATTCTACCAAGTTGTTCACAAACTTTGGTGCAACCTATGGTTTGAAAAGTCAACATTTGGGAGTTTGGGATTTGAAAGGCAAGCTTACTGTAGGTGCACCACGGTCAAGATAATAAAGGTATTGATCCAAGGCATCACAATAGAGCTGTATTGTTACAATTTCCTCGATAGCGGAGTTTGCTATACGAATTGATTTTTGTAGGCATTCCAGCACGCGTTTACTGTCTTGATAAGGATACTGAAAAGAACATGACCATCAGTTGATTATAGAATTAATGCATGGCGAAACTCACGGCTTTGACACCAACTTCTTCACCATCTTTTTCGGAAGACACCGACAACTGCTGCAACTTTTCCACAGCCTTCATCTGCTGACCTTCCACATCCATCTCTCCTTCCTCTTTCCCATTCGGCAACAAGATAGCAGCTTCCTGCCACCAAAGATGACTTGCCAACCCAACAGCTGTAGCCTGATGACTCTTCTTCAACAACTTGGATCCATGCAGGGCAGCCTTTGTGATCAGGGTATCAAAATTATCCACGCTAAACACCTTTGCACCAGCCAATGTCCCAATGATCAGTGTGATAGCCTGTAGTTGTGCTCGTGATTCAGATATGGAGTCTTCATAGACGCTAAACGCTTGGACATAAAAATCGTAGGCAAGGTCCTCAAACCCGCATTCGTCCGCGACTTGGGCCGAGAGGAGAAAGAGCCGTAGTGCAATGGTGGGTGCTTCAACAGATGTAGCGAGAATGGAGGTGAGTTGGCGGGCGAATTTGAGGATCGTAGAGACTTTGGTTTGCCAGTCGGATTCCTGGACCAGAAAGTTATAAAATTGGCCTTGCGGATGACAGAATCGCTTACAAGATGGTCGCAATTTTTATACCGCCTACAAAGCTTGATTGATGAGGTGATGAGAGCTGGGAACGTGAATCGCATGCGTTCTCCGCCACGGTCGAAATGTTTTCTTGCAATTTGTAGGAGCTTTCAAAATATAATATCAGCAACGTAGACAATTATAGTGAAGAAACGGACCTCAAACTGGACATCCAACGACTCCGCCCTGAAAAGATGCACCATTCTTGCAACCCATCCTTGTTCCTCCGCCATCTCCTCTCTTTCCATGAAATGTGGACCTTGCTTTCTTATACTCGAATTAATGGTATTCACCCCCCCAGTTGACTGCCCATTCAAGCCTGTTGCCCCTACCGATGCTGCTCGCGTAGCAGATGAACTATCTGTCTGGTCCCTAATCAACACATGACACAACTCCAATACCCCATCCACGTCCTCCGGAGACTCGATGATCGTCTCATTCTTGAGTACCGAGGAGACGATGGAATGTGCGATCGAGCGTCTGGTCGAAAAGAGTTGTTTGGACAAAAGGGGAACATAATTGGGGATGGCAAGAAGCGTCAGGACAGATTGGTATGAATTTATTGGAGCGATCAGAAGTGCGGCTAGGTTGGAAGTTGTTTGTGGTGTGTTAAGATCAGAGCTTTCGGAAACTTCTCAGAATATACTTCAAATGACAAGTGGGGTAAGTTCTCACCTTTCCGCAGAATCCTTGATCTTCTCGGCTGCAAAACCAAGGATTTGGTCGACGTATTCTAGTCGATCGGGATAACAGCTCAATGACAAGTTGGTAAGCGAGACAAGTAAAGCTGTGATATCTTGCATTGATAAGTCAGGTCGAGCCTTCCAATAAACGCAATGAGAAAATGGGGACAACAATGTGGGATACACCTCACCTTAATTAGCTCGACAACCTGCTTCCAAAAAACCTCAAACAACTGAACGTTGTCAGGTACGCCTCTAAACTTTTTGATAGGCGGCCCCTCCTTCTCCTTCCCTTTTCCTTCTGCGAATTTCTCATCGATATATGAATCCTCAGCACTTGGTGTTTCAGGAGGCAACGCTTGACTCTTCTCCGAATTTGTAGGGGACATTATTGCCGAAGCAGGTGCTATGGGACTCTCTGGCGGACTCCTCACGCCCCATGCGTTCGCCTCTGCGTGGATGATAGCAGTGGGCGATGTGGGAGGTGAAGATGATGTGTGTATGCCGTTTTCTTCTACTCCTGCTTTGGCTTTAGTCTTTTGTGCTTTGACTCTCTCTGCCAGTCGTCGAGCGGCGGCTTCTTCTTGGCGTTTGGTCTCTTCCGGGTCTTCGCTCTCTGCTTCGCGGGCGGCGTAGGCAGCGAGGCGGTCGATGAGCGCTATGACGATCTGTTTAATGTTTACTTTGGGATGCAGGCGGGCAGTTGCAGACAGGAAAGGTCCAAGGGTGTGAAGGTGGAATTCATCCGTGAAAACCTGCCATTGCGTTGTAAGAACTCGAAAATAGGGCAGAATGAGCAAATAAATACTTGTATAACAACCTCCATTAGATACTCTTGTGCGATGACGTCTTTGCAATTAACAACTTGCTCCAAAATACTAGGCAAGATAGTTTTCTGGTATACCTCCAAGTCGACCCCGTCCAACTGGCTGAGCCTGACAAGGTTGGTCCCTACAAGAATGCGAAGTTCACGACGCTCCATCTCGCGCTTTTCTCGATCCCTGGAATGGCCTTGATGTTGAAATCGAACCCATAGTTTATTCATCTCGATGAAATTGGTTAAAACAAAGTTGATGGAATCTTGTAAGTTTCCAGCGGGACTGATGATAAGATCCAGGATCAACTCCATTGAAAGTAGAATCAAAGTGCGTACCCTACAT
>Ga0307517_10005374_pt1 | contig 19348 bp, 18 predicted proteins | sample 23_EM_MG_FD_194515 | JGI IMG/M metagenome (GOLD analysis project Ga0307517, IMG submission 194515) | Populus trichocarpa ectomycorrhiza microbial communities from riparian zone in the Pacific Northwest, United States - 23_EM | ecosystem: Host-associated > Plants > Roots > Unclassified | place... | reverse complement strand
TGTTTTACAGGCTTGCCGACTTCGAATCCCTATTGAAAGGCTTGGTAGACCGCTCACCATTGGGTCACTCGAATCAGCTACTGACATTATTACTTTCACAGATCATGTCTATTGATGAAGAGGTTGAGCGTTGTCGACAAAAACTTTGCCACAGTCCTTGCGGAACTCTAGAGCGTTTGCTTATGGTCATCGAGCTTTCATGCGCACTTTTCAATCGCTATCAGCAGGTGGGAGGGATAGAGTATCTAGAGGAGTCGATCACCTACAACCTTCAAGGGATCAACGATATCAACCTTTCTCCCATCTAGAATGCTCATCGCCCTACTTTTCTCCATAACCTCGGTACTGTCGTGTTCACTCGCTTTGAGCAGTCTGGAAGGCTGGAGGATTTGGAAGAGGCGAATTTATGCCTCCGCGAGGCACTTGCCCTCCGCCCTCATGGTCATCCCCATCGCTCAAATTCTCTCAATAGCCTCGGGACTGCCGTTTTCACTCGCTTTTGGCAGTCAGGAAGGATGGAGGATTTAGAGGAGACGACCAGGTGTCATCGCGAAGCACTTACTCTTCGCCCTCAAGGTCATTCCGATCGGCCGTCTTCTCTCAATAACCTCGGTACTGACGTGTCCACTCGCTTTGAGCAGTTGGGAAGGATGGAGGATTTGGAGGAGGCAATCACATATAACCGCGAGGCTCTTGCTCTCCGCCCTCTCAGTCATCCCCATCGCTCGATTTCTTATAATGACCTCGCGAATTCGATGTTCACTCGATTTTTGCATTTGGGAAGGATGGAAGATTTGGAAGAGACAATCACATGTCACCGCGAGGCACTTGCTCTCCACCGTCACGGCCATCCCCATCGCTCAGGTTCTCTCAATAACCTCGCAAATTCTGTATTCACTCGCTTCCTGCAGTTGGGAAACATGGACGATTTGGAGGAGGCGATTGCACGTCACCGCGAAGCACTTGCTCTCCGCCCTCCTGGACATCCAGATCGTCCATCTTCTTTTATTAATCTCGGTGCTGCCGTGTCCACTTGCTTTCGGCACTCGGGAAGGATGGAAGATTTGGAGGAGGCGATTACATGTCACCGCGAGGCACTCGCTCTCCAACCTCATGGTCATCTTTATCGCCCTTCTTCTCTCAGTAACCTCGGTACTGCTGTGTCCACCCGCTTTCAGCAGTCAGGAAGGATGGAAGATTTGGAGGAGGCGATCACATGTCTCCGCGAAACGCTTGCTCTCCACCCTCATGGCCATCCCACTAGGTCATGTTCTCTCAGTAACCTCGGTACTTCCGTGTCTACTCGGTTTCAGCTGTCAGGAAGGATGGAGGATTTAGAGGAGGCGATTACATGTTCCCTCATGAACCGTCGTTTAGTTATTAATTTGTCTTTATAGAATTGGAATATTGTCTGTGGACTTGTATACCATGTTCTGGAGAAATGAAAGGGGAGACCATTGCTCGACGTTATTTTTTGTCCGTTTCATATATTGATTAGCTCAGTGGTACGTGCCAAGGATGACATTAATGACACTGGAATTTCACGGAATGGATTGTATTCCGAAGTAGGAAAGACAGAAACGAATTGGGGTCGAATTCTTACCTCAGAATCTCGCGATTATAATCGTAATAACCAACGAGAAACGATAATCTCGCAAAATGATCGTGAATCGTGATAAACATGGTCTGCTCAAACACGTTTTATATGGTCATGGTACACTCGTCGAACGTGTACGATAGGTCGCAGCCAATAAATTTTTGACTACTCCGATCTTGATTTGCTGTGATAGCGACCGCCGCCTTATTCTTCGATTTTGTTGAGACTCTGAGTGCTGAGTGATAGGCGCCCAGCGAAATCCCGAAATTTCCCTCGTACACGTGACTGTTCAGGATCCGAGAAAATTCGTTTCTTCAAGCTCTTACTAACGAGATGCTTCACCTTCGACGCTCAGCTCAAAGGGTACGTTAGGCTCAAGGTTTGTTGAATTCTGACTGACGAAATCGATGAAGGTTTCACAGAACCTAACTAGAGCAAGCAAGGTGCGAGGTACGGGATGTCGCGGACTCGCTACTGCTGCTGAGCCTTATGACGTTGTCGTGATCGGGGGAGGTGCGTTTCTCTCTGGCAATCGTTTAGGCTCGCTGATTATCATACTGAGCAGGACCCGGAGGATATGTGGCTGCCATTAAAGCGGCTCAGCTTGGGCTACGTGTATGTAGTGACAATGTCGTTTCATTATTAACATCTTCACTTTTCGTCTAGACTGCCTGTGTTGAGAAGAGGGGCTCTCTTGGGGGAACCTGTCTGAATGTCGGCTGTATTCCGTCGAAAGCCATGCTGAACAATTCTCATCTGTATCATCAAGCCAAGCATGATTTTGAACGTCGAGGCATAGATGGTGAGTTCCGTACCTTTGTTTTCGAGCTTAAGCCTTTCATTTATCTGAGTTTCTTAAAGTTTCCGGTGTTTCCCTCAATTTACCAAAAATGCTCGAGGCCAAGCAAAACTCCGTCGTCGGACTGACAAAGGGCGTAGAGTTTCTCTTCAAACAAAACAAAGTCGACTACATCAAGGGTACTGCGTCATTCCTCTCCAATTCCCGCCTTTCTATCAACCCTATAACTGAGTCCGAGTCTCCAACCGAGATCGAGGCCAAAAACATCCTGATTGCCACGGGTTCAGAAGTTACACCCTTTCCTGGGGGAGGCATAGAGATTGACGAGAAGCAAATCGTCAGCTCGACTGGGGCTTTAGAATTACAGCAAGTTCCGGGAAAGATGGTAGTCATTGGTGGTGGTGTAATTGGCCTCGAATTGGGCAGTGTTTGGAGTCGTCTCGGTTCGGAGGTAACTGTGGTCGAGTTCCTGGGCGCCATTGGTGGTGCTGGTATCGACGAAGAGATCTCAAAGCAGTTCCAACGGACATTGGCAAAACAGGGAATTAAGTTCAAGTTGAATACTAAAGTCGTCTCCGCAGAAAAGAAGGACGGTAAGGTGTTCCTTGCAGCTGAACCTGCGAAAGGTGGTAAATCAGAAACCGTGAGTAACCAACGACAACTTTTCCCAAGTGATTTAATTTTATTAACGGGTGTTTAGTTGGAAGCCGACGTCGTCCTCGTCGCTGTTGGCAGACGACCATACACCGACGGCCTCAACCTCGAAGCTGCAGGTGTTGAGCTCGACAATAGAGGTCGCATCGTCATCGACGATCAATTCACCACTTCTCAAAAGAACATCAAATGCATCGGTGACGTTACCTTTGGTCCCATGCTCGCCCACAAGGCAGAGGAAGAAGGTATCGCTGCCGTCGAGTACATCAAGTCCGGACACGGGCACGTCAACTATAATGCCATCCCTTCCGTTGTATACACCCACCCTGAAGTCGCCTGGGTCGGCAAGACTGAACAGGACCTGAAAGCGGAAGGAGTGAAGTACAAAGTCGGCAAGTTCATGTTCAGTGCCAACTCGAGGGCAAAGACAAATTTGGATACGGAGGGATTCGTCAAGTTCTTGACCGAAGCTGAGACTGATAGGATCTTGGGCGTTCATATCATGGGGCCAAATGCCGGCGAAATGATTGCGGAAGGCGTGCTAGCGATGGAATACGGTGCAAGTGCCGAGGACGTTGCAAGGACGACACACGCCCATGTAAGAGCTTCCGAATTATACTCCTTGGAGTGAAATTGACTATAAATTTCCTTTAGCCCACACTCAGCGAAGCATTCAAGGAAGCCGCTATGGCTGCCTATGGAAAGCCTATTCATATGTAAATATAATATTTGTCGGACTAGATACAAATCTTTTGCCTCTAATATGACAATTCTACTCCCAAGATTATAAATTCCTATTAGTTTGTCTGTTGGTCAATTATACTGATCCCTGGTACCTTTCACCAATGTTACATACTTAATACACCTGTTAACAATATCCCTTGAAAAGAAACAAAATCAAGCGTCTTCCTTTCGTTTGAAATTTCCAAGTAATTCTATCCAATCCTTCTCAGAATATGCCTCCCAATAGTCCAACCACCATCGTTTTTCCAGCAATAGAACCGCACTTGGCCCGCCAAGTGACTCCATTTGTATTTCCAATGCGTTAACGAGCGAAAGTGCCTTTTCCATGTCAGGGCAGAACCTCCGCAGCCAGACCAAGTCAATCGACGGAGGGAAGACAGTGATCATGCCCTCTGCACAAAGCTTGACACGATCACACCGCTCTATCTGGCGACCTCGAATGATCCAATGTTCGAATTCTTCAAACATCCCACAAGCCAGTTTCAGGTGATCAGCATTGACGTTCACGCGCGCCACCCGATCTTCTGAGCATTCCAGGAGCGATGGTGTGAGGAGGTGATGGAGCAGTGCCCAGGCGACGACGAGGTCTAGAGTACGTAGTTCGCTTCGACCGCTCCGTTTCATGAGGCCTTTCATGCAGAGAAGAATCTGCACATCGATTTCGTGATTCGTTATTGAGAAGGAATCTGAAGGAGGGCTCGATGCGAGTTCTTTGAGGATTTCCGAGAGCCAGTCGTAGAACGGTTGAGGAACTTCTTGTGAATTCAGAATACGCAAAAGTGACTCTAGGTATGATAGTTTGAGCACGCGGTGCTTGTCCTTGTGCAGGTGGAGGTAATAGGCGGAGAGTATATCCCGTTTCTGGTTCTCTGTCGGTGAAAATCGATCATCCAAAAGTACTCGAAGAGTGGTGTTATCGATGAGGCCGTCAAGGTAGAAACCGGATACGGTACTGGCTGCTGCTGAAAGATCGAGATCCGTGATGCAATTTTCAATGGGACTGACTGCGTCGACACTTTGCATGAACGTGTTATTGATCCACTGTAGTCCATGGATGATATCGGCTGAATCTGCCGTACTTTTAGCTGTACCTCTGACCACATCCTCGGCATCTCGAAGCTGTCGCCATCGCATGTCGAATGTCATCCAATTGAGATCCGCGGTTGACTTGAGAAGCCGATGAAATCGATGTGATTCGTTGGCCCAACGAAAGTTTAATGAGTCGATTAACCAAAGCACCATATGGCCAAATTTGTAGGCCAGCCATGATTGAGGAGACTTGTACGGGCATTGATGGACGCGGAGATGTCTATCTTTGATGAAAGCGTGTTGGAGAGCTGGAAGAGCTGATGTGATGGCGAGAAACGTCATGACTATGCCCACGACCACGGTGACGCAGGCTGCGACGATCCAATGTCTTGCCCAAAGCAGATCAAGAATTCCAATGAAGAACAAAAGAAGGGAGGTCTGGAGGATAACGGGTAGTGCCGAGAGGATCTCTGGGACGTGCCAGGCGAGGAGGCCTTCGTAACGCATCTGGCGGAGGGCGATTGCCTCTTTGTGAGGGAGCGCCACATCGCGGCGGTATTCGCGGAGCCATTGTAAACACATTATCCCAAGTAGCACAGTCGATAGAGAGAGTGTGAGGCTCAAGAAGAATGCTGCGTTTATTCGTACTTCGGCGGACGTGACAGTGAATGGGGCAAGGAAAACTTCAGGAGGGGTCACGGTGCTGGAGGATGAATTGCTGACTTGGGTTGCGATGAAGGCGAGAAGGCGGACGGTCATATCGTCGTTTGCTTCTCTCAACCATTTGTAGGCTTCAATAGTAAATGCGGTCACAGTTGCACTGAACAAACCAGCCTGGTACCGTCAGTTGAAAGGAAAAAGGCCGAGCAGCACAACGCACAAATATGAGGAGTTTATCGACTTCTTCCTTCCATGCATCGCACATATCATCATCGTACCGTTCTGTCAACTTGTGACATTTGGTCCAAGCATCAGGATCCCTGGGCACACGGTACCGATAGGGATCTCCACAATGCCAAGCTACTTCACCGAACTGCAGTTTGGATGAATGAGCACCCAATTGGAAAAAAAAAATTTGAAAATTCCTCACTTCTTGTAATTCTGGTTGAGATCCAGGAAGTGGCGAAGCGCCTCTCAAATTGGGTACTCGAAGTTGTCGAGGGGCCTAGAAAACGAAAGTTAAAAGACTTGTGATGGGAGTTCATTAGGTGCCCATTACAAGGTTATACGTAGTATCTGGTCGTGAAGCCTGGTTGAAACTGAAGCGTGGCAACCTCGATTCAGTTGGTGAAGGATTTCCAGAGTCGTCCATGATCGCCGTCATAGCGTATTCCTCCTGAATATCAACCCTCGTCTCCTGGCTATCTAGTCGTGTCGGACCCTTGGGCTCCGGTTCAATAGACCGTCGCATAATGAATGAGAGTGAAAAATGAGAGAGTTCAGACACCGTAGACCATCTAAGGTGCGTGCATATGGACGCGTGGGACTTAGCTCTGTGGCCTTTGTTACGATGTTGATATGGCGGCCTTCGATATCTCCATTTGTTGGTTGGTTCCCGAGTTCAAATGCATAAATATTTTCAAGTGGCCCCTGTTCTGTGTACGCTGCAAAATATTTATGCGATGCAAAATCAATGGCGTAACGAAAATGTCAATAGGCATACATCAAGAACAATTGTAGCTTCTGAGATATCGGTGGTGGAAACCTGAACGCAAGCAATCTATCTCCAAAAGTGCGTACAATACGCGCGATGCCTTCTTTCAAGCCTGGGAGAATCAACAAAAAAATTACAGTCACTGTTGAAGAGATAGTTGGTCGATCAACTCACCATCCTCCAGGTATGACAAAAGTTCTCTAGATTTTTGAATTTCGCCCATAAGAACCTCTAATGAACGTCGTTCTTTTTCAGACATGGTTGACGAAGGGGGTTTGGAGTTTGCAACCACCTCTGCTTTATAGCTTTCTACAGCCGATAGGAAGAGGATCATCGTTTCCAATATTTTTGGTATATCCTTCTGAACGACCCCGTATTGATCTTCGGTCAAAGAAGCACATGTGAGGTACGAGAGAACTATGTTTTCGGCTATGAGTCAAAATAAATTCTAAAAAGTCGAGCGTGATCCACGAACCATCAATGATGACAACATCCAGCTCTCGGAACGCCACTGATGCTTCCACCTTCCGACACAACCTCTCTCGATTCCACCATTCTACAACGTACCACATTCGATCCCTTACGGGCTCAGGAATATGGAGTGTCGCAAATGATGCCACAGTTGATGTCACACCCTCCGTCAACCTACTACCAAGCCCTGTTACATGCTCTACATTCTTCTTGGCTTCTTCTGCAGCAGGAGAGGCTAGAACCCTGTTCTCCATGCTCCTAAAGAGCTCTGGAATATGGGTAGCGTCCGCACCTGCCTCGAAGGCCTGTGCTATTGGTCCATCAGACGCCAAAGCATCCAACGCAGCCTGGCCAGGCGATTCTTTTACACTCTTGTAGATTGACTGCCGAAGTAACTTGGTTGGCGTCCCGATATCAGGAGTTGTAGTTGTCTTCAACTTGTCGGGCAGAGGTGCAGTGGAGGGTAGCGGTAAAGACCCGCGGTCCAAGAGGAGTTGGTAATGTCTTCCGAGAATGAGCAAACTCTCCCGACATAGGCAACTCCAAATGTTCGGTACAACCTTCTGGTCGCCAAATAGGGCCGTTCGGCTGCTACTAGCCTTTGGGGAATCCTCCATTGCAAGATCGCGGAGCTCGGAATAGGCGAAAAACTTGAAGACATTATCAGAAGATGTCGCACCGGAAACAATAGTTGTATTCGAATCCGACATAGCTCCTGAAAGTACTATTCTCTGTTGATGAAGAATTATGAATATAGTAATTTGAAGTTAGGTGAATGAACGTACTTCTGTTATGACTCGGTCAAATAGATTGTCCGTTATTTCCCAAACCAAGAAGGTGCTAAACGATAGGAAATACGCCCGAATCGCCAGCCTGATATGATAGAAGAAGAGAACGATCGTCCAAGATCCCTTGAGGAAATGGGCTGTGAACGGCCGAAGGAAAATGGAGAAGAATGGGATGCCATAAAGGACGGGTAGGACCACACGGCCGATGCAAAAGAAAATCAATCCGCCAATTACTACCAGGGCAGATTGAAACATTGAAACAAATAGGGCCATAAAAATTGTGAGGGCGGTGTAATTCTTGATGGAACTCGTCTGAAAGGCACCTCAATAATCATAGTGTGTAGAGGAATACCCAGGCATACCGCTGTTCCCCATCGGTAAACAAATCGATCCGTCAATGCTCCACGGCACACGAAAAACAAGGCGGTAAATAACTGAGTTAGAACCAGAAAGAGTAGGCGGCCATTCAAATAATGAGGGTGCTTGCTGGGTTGCTGGGTTATTAATAAATTTTTGGGCACAAGGAAAGTGAAATTCGTACCGAGATTTGACGAAGAGGCTGAGTTTGGGGTCGGTCAACGAGTACGAATATTCGTTCAGAACATGGAGGAAGAGGACATATATTGAGGAGATGACGTGTACCAATGTCGCGATCCTTGTGCTTCTTTGTGCAAACGCCGTTGTCAAACTACTCCAAGGAGACGACATGGAAGAGCGTTGAGCTGTCAACAACATAAGATCAAACATTCAAAGAAAGCCGACAGCACGATACATACACGTCAAAAACAACTTGCGAAGCAAAGTTACTGGCGTGGCCATAACTGTCCACGCCACTATAGTCATGCAAACAGTCCTAGGACCAATTAGAAGCCAGAGCACGCCCCATAAACCAACGTTAGCAGTACCGCCAGCCTGCCAGAGTGTCCAGATGTCGGTAATAGCATACGTGCAAGCAGCAGAGACAAGGAGTGAAATCTGGAGTCTATGTCGGAACACGGCTTTTACAAGTGGTTCATAACACTCCGTTGGTGAAGGTAAAGAAGGTGTTGACTTGGTAGATATATTTGATAAAATTGCCCTTATTGGTGTGCGGGGAGGCGTCGGGATCTGATTCTGTCCTGCATCTAACGTGGCGGGCGTCGTCGACGACATTGGAGAAAACACCTCAACAGTGACTCCGGATCGGGCCGGGATATAAGAGAGTGCACGTGATCCGGCAGACCTAAATCTCTCCTGTTGTATCGGTTACCGGTGTATTCCCCAATGCTGATCAACTATTCGAGCAAAGAGTTTGCCACCTTGGATTCTTTATTACGTCGGAAAAGGGGATCGAAGGATCTACATGCGTATTGGAGGTAAATGTCCCACATTGAAGAGATGGACTGAACTTAATAGCTCGCAATTTCGCATGCCGAAACTGGATTCCAACCGGAAAACAATCGTGATGATGTCTGGATCTTGCCCTTTCCATCCGAGTCAACGTCAGAATGTCCCCCAAGTATGCTTTCTGCTGTCAACCCAGCCAAAGACGATGCGCTGGAATCTTCTCCTGTGTAACTCTGGTTAGTTCTGCACTGGACTAGGCGTTCTATTTTTGCTGAAAGGATGGAAGGATGCGGTTTGCTATGGTGTACTACCCTCTCAGCTTCGGGGTTCGTGCTACTCTTTTCGCCATACTATGCTTATTGCAGCTTTTGCTTTTTGCCGTGCTCGCGAAAGGGAGAGACTTTGACTGCACCTTGTAACAAGACTTTATGTAATAATTGATTTACACTTAGTGGAAGTCGGGCAAGCTATATCTAACTACTATCCGTTCTCCCTCCAACCAACTTGAAATTCGACCGATTAATATTACCAACCGAGTTGCTGTCCGACGCCGAGATCGAGGTGTAGAGTTACAATTCATCCCAGGTCCTATGATCAAAAGAGACCTGACTCGCTTTTGCCTTCCTACTGTCGACCTTGCGCTTCTTGACCGTTCTTCGGTAACTTGAAAAATCGCCTTCGTCTTCTTCAACAAGCACATCGAGAAAGCGAGGAGGCGGACTAAGCAGCTTGCCATTTCTGCGAGACGGATACATCGCCAGAGGGCTACTGGGGGGAGTGATCGCCACGTCGAGTTCGCACTGTTCGAAGGAATCCGAAATCGCATTTATTTCGTCGGTTGGCCCTGGAACGATTCCTACGAGCTCTTCGATACGATGCCGAATGTATGCGTCTGACGATACCTCCAAGTTCCTGAATCGCGCATTGAACGGCAGGCAGGAATTGAATAGATAGGCAGTCTGAAGGAGTCGCGGACGTGTCATCGCGAGCAAATCTCGGTGGCAACAAAACGGGTAGTATGGTAGGGTCGATACGACGATTGCGTCATGCACTTGGTCGTATTGCTGGATGGCGAGCTGGGCACGTTTGGGTTGTGTCAGCGCGTTCGAGCAATGTATGTGGATCGACGTATGTGGATCGAAAGATCGTCTGAGTGGCGGCCACGTAGGGATTGTATGGACATCTCCTTGAGCGACGGAACGGCTGGAACTCGTTCGAAGTGATCGCTTTCGACGTAGACTTGGGAGCCTGCAAAGCAGTTTGCGGATTGGTGTCACTGGGACGACCCGGCCCTGGCTTTCGTAGGTTTGCATGTTTTGTTTTGAACTACAGTAGCCCGCTGTAGGACGAAAGAGTCGTAAACGGTCGGAGGACGACTTGTCCAATGGTGGCTGACACTCCCATCCCAAGCTGATCGATCACAAAACCGTTCGTTTCAAGAAAGCAAGGGGAAACCAGTCGCCAGAGTTGTCAGGAAAGAAATACAGATTGGGATTACAGCACGATGCCGTGTACTCACATGTGACGATGGGCCATAATGATAAGCAACCGAAAGAGGCGAATACCAAGGACGGGATTGGCATTGGGCGTCATGGTGCTACTCTCGTCACAAAGGTGTGAAGTGATGATCGACTTGGGCTACATGCTGCAGAGACCCTCGTGGGTTTCGCATGTCCTCAACGTGTCTTTACTGTGCAGTATGTTGCTATAAGATGCATCATCATGTTGGACAAAAGGTTATCGATATCTCTCAAGAGGATACCCATGTAAGCATGCTACCTGGTCAAAACTATTGGTGTTAATAACAATGAGAAAGCTTAAAGCATGACGATCGTCAATGATCTTCAAGTTGCTGGCGCCTCCCTTGCTGCTGCCAGGACTATCGGAGAGACTGTTGCTGCCGCTGAAAAAATTGCTGTTGCCGCTGAAGCGATTCTTGCTGCCGCCAAGGCCATCATCGCTGCTGGCATTGCAATCTCTGATGCCGTCGAGGTCATCACCGTTGCCGCCAAAGAGATCATGGCTGCCTCCAAGGCCATCTCCCTGGCAGCCAAAGCGGTCTATGTTGCGGAAGTTGGCTGGCTCATCGGTGCTTCGCTTGGCATCTCCGCTTTCTATGTTTACAAGAACAAAGGTGTGTTTAATTTATTCCTCCTTCCTGTGATCTCTAATATTAAGCCTGATTGCTAGCACACCTACTATCCCTTGTCAGGAATCTCACCAGCTCACCTTTGATACCTTTAATCGTTCATCCCATGTCATAATATCTGTCGTTGGTTGTATTTATTGTACCCAATGCCAGCCACTCGTTGGGACAACTCGTTACCACACTTAGGCTTTTTCCCTGCAGTGACAAATTCATTCCAATTACAAGTTTCTTTCGTTCGACTTCAAGGAGGAGGCACGTAAAGTACAGAAGTTGTACCAGCTTCAAGTTGAGCATACAAACTTTCTGGCGATCTGCAGAGGGAAACAGAAAGTGGCTGAGTCGGAGCAGATGACATTGAATCCGAGAACTTACCTCAATCCGTACATCCGCCTGCCCCTGCCGGTTTGCAATCCATCTTATCATTTACAGCACAGTCCAATTCTGCATTCACCTTCACTTTCCCGGGCATCCCTACCTCCAGTACCAGACGGAAGATGTTCGGTCAAATGCTAAGAGAGTACATTGCGATGAGCGGGGGATTTGGTGGAGAAGGTGCCAAATGCTGAGTAATGGTACATCGCGACGAGCAGGGATTTGGGTAGGAAACACACCAAAATGCTGAGGTTAACGAGGTAAGAGGGATTTGCAACATGGAAAACGTACCAAATGCTGAGGGTGATGATGTCAGTACATCGCGACGAGCGGGGGTTTTTGGTGATTACCTTTGTCCTGAATCTCCGCCTTGACGTTGTTGATGGTGTCGGAGGACTCAGCCTCCAACGTGATCTTGAGTGCGCGCTGGAGACAAAGAGTCTGAGGCACGTGCCTGGGCCTCATGCACATGGGTTGCTAGGGGTCTCGATATCTGAAACGGGCGCTTCTAAAGTGACAGCCCCTCCAGAGATCTGCTCTGGACTGATTCCCGAATGTACAGTTGGCTTATACTCATGAGTCGGTCAGTTGCACAGGTTAGTAGTAAAATTCACGGTATCAATGTTGCTAGGGGTCTCGATATCTGAAACGGGCGCTTCTAAACCCTCCAGAGATCTGCTCTGGAGTGTACTGATTCCCGAATGTACAGTTTGGATGAAGTTGGCTGATACTCACACATTGACTTGGGTGAGTCGGTCGTTTACCTTCAGTGTCCGAGTCATCTGAGTTGCGCAGGCTGGTACTAGTGTAACAAATAAATGGCCGCCGTCCGTCCGTTTAGCTATCCGAATACTGGATCACTCTTTTAGGTTTGCCCTCAACCCTTTTTTGTGAGCTGGTTCCAAAAAGAAGAGTTTCAGCCTCAGATTTGGAGATTCGGGCCATCATTCGAGGCGCTGCCACCGTATATAAGAGAGGATGAAAACCTCAAACAATATCAAAACGACTGTGTTCATCATCAGCAATTCATAACTTTGCAACGCTTGAAGCTTGAACTTTCAAGGTAGTGGCCTTTAGTGCGCTGTGGTACTCTGACTCCCGCTGACATATATATGGTGTATAGAATTCGCCATGGGAATGACTCACCATAACCTGCCTTCTAATTTTAACAAGAGGACAAATAACGGTAAGCATTAAGTTATAATTTCCCTTGATCTCGGTGCCAAAATTCCACAGTGACCATCGTGTTCGAAGGCAACGGATTAGAAGATCAAAAATTGAAATCACTCATAGGCCTAAGAACTTGGAAAACGCAACTGATACCTGGATTGGTATGTTTCGTGAATCATGTCAATGGTGTCTAATTTTGACCGGACCCAGGAAAGGATAAAGATGCAAATAGGGAGATTTACTTTTGTCTTGCTAATGTCAGTGATAAGTGATTTATTAGTATTGTGGAGTGTCGCTGACCACCTGATCAAGCTTACGTCTTTGACAGTCAACTAGTCACGGTCGACTAGTCAGGACCAAATAGCGAGTTTCAAATTGCTTACTTTCAGCGAAAGGGAGCTGGTTATCCATCTGTTAGTAGATAAAACTTTGTAAATTGTACTCTGTATGAAGTGAGAAAGTTGCCACAGCATCGGTAAATTGTGATTTGTAGTAGCTCCGACATTTTGACAGCACATTATAACGGCGCTCTGATAACAGAAATATAAGCCAACCACCACGGCGGTGCATTTCTACAATGTAATGCAATCATCATAGTGTGATATATGTGGAATTTCTGAGCGTGACGAGAAGGAAGAGGACACAGGCGAAGACTCGGAGAACAGGGATTTTGAGGGAGAAAGTGGAGAGCATCACGGGTGTGCGAATGGAAGGGGTTGACGAAGACTGTGGGGTGCAAGGGATGAGACCTTCGGAGTGCCATGAACCTGTGCTGGCAATCGTGCAAGAGGAACCTTCAAGCAACGATAGTGTGAGTCCACTTTAAATTGTAATCAGAGTTTCTTACTATGTCAGATGAACAGAACAATGCGATGACCGGAAATGTCGGTGAAACGGTCAACTGCATCCCAGCAACCGAAATTATTCCCGAAGATTCCGGGCGGTCCAATCGAAAAAGGGTTTCGCGACATCTAGCAGCCGCTCTGAATGGGTGTCTATGTGGCATGATGCTCAACGGTTCATCGAGCGTGAGCAAAGGCAATCAAGGAAGGCTTTGCAGAACATTTCGTGGAGAGTTAACCAAGAAATCCTTTGGAACCCTGGATAAAGTGATCCCTTTCAATGTCGATGGAAGCATACCCAAAATCGATGACATCTGGGTGTACCATTCTATCTTGATACGCAGAGTGCGATTCTGTGCGAATGTAGTTTGCGACATGTCTGTTTCTGGGAGAAGGTCGAGGTAATAGAACATGCCTGGTTTGTCGTAATCACGGTTCGGAGTGAGATTGGCCACAACAGTATGGGCGTAGAGTTTCCTGTCGACTACACGTCGGGAGTCGGAGAACGGGGTCGCGTGTTGTTGAACATGGAGGATCGTGGTCGAGAAAGCTAAAGACGTGGTCGAGAATTTCAGGAGGAGAGATCTGGTCCACACAATTCAGAGAATCTCTGGAAATGGCATAAGTTAGAATCCAACAAATCATCATTGTGTAATAGCAAGCTATCAATCGTATCACTAGAAAGGTAACTTGCGGGGTTTCGACAAACGTGACGGCTTGAGAGGATTGGGTTTCCTCTTTTTGTAATACTGGGTAGAGAATGAGTAAAGTTATGAATTAAAAAAGACGATTGCACTCACGGACTTGTACCTTGCAACCCTCTCTTTCATATCACGCATAAGAATACTCTGTCGGCGTAGTCGCTTCGCCTTCACCTTCTCCCAAGCATGGCCCTTGAACATCTTATTCTTCCCAGCGTACAATTTGACACCGAGCTCCTCTCCCTTCGTGGTCTTCTTTTTCGCATCCCCCACCCAGTAAGGATTTATCCACAATCGCTCCTGGGTTTCCTCCGCCTTAGATACTTCATAGTCCTCTTGGGCCTTGTGTAGCTTCTGTCCAGCCTTGATCACTTCTGAACGAGCCACAGAAATTTGCGTTTGAAGGCTGCTGTGTTCTGTCTGACGTTTCTTCCGCTCTTGGAGCTCTAACCCTGTCTCACTCTTTTCAAAAGCAGCGAGCTCATCCAGGTCGTGTTGAATTTGGCTTTTTTCTAGGACTTCTTCCAAAGCCGAAAGTGTGTCCTGGCGCTGTAGAAGTTGGGTTTCCAAAGTACGCGTCTGCGGTTCAGATGCCGAACCTTGCGTCTCTGCCTTGCTATTGTCCTTTTTTGTTTTAGCTCTTGCAGTTGCTAAATCAGTCTCTGCCGCGTTGGACTTTCCAGGATTATTAAGGGATGCCTGGGCCGCAGCGATGATTGCAGAATCTGTTGGGGACAATGCCAATTGCAACCTCCTCATGCGAAGCTGCAGTGCAAATAGCTTGGGCCCAGGCGGAATGATTGTCAGGTTGTCAGTCTCTTTTGCTTTCTTCACCAGGTCTGCCTGGCGACGGAGGGAATATTTAGGACAACGCCATTTGCCTGTTTTTGGGTTTTTTCGCGCAATGAATGGGTTTGGAAGAACGATACTAGGCTCTGCAGCAGTATTTGAACCATCTTGGTTGGAGGAAACAGCGGCCTCAGCCAGTGTCGGCAATGGGCCGTATAGTCGGAGGTGCTTCGTTAGGCCATTGAGTTGTTGTGTGCGGAAGTTTTTTATGACTTGGAGGGCCGACCGTGGGGCAATATTAGGCATGTTTAATGAAGCGGAGGAATCGCCGGCTCTCGCTGTCGGAGGAGTCGATAGAACAGTTGTTCTCGTCGTCGTGATTGTTGTGCTCAAACTTCTGTTTGGCCGGACCGAGCGATCCGGCCGCAAGGTTATGAATTTCAACCAAATGCACTCACATACGAGTTCTGCGGTGATTCCAAAGTCACCTCAATCCAGGGCTTATGGTGGGTCACCTGGCTGTGATGCCCTGTAATGTTTATGCTTTTTTGTGAATCTGGCAATTTAGCGCTACGTTCTCTGGCCATACAGGGTTCTCAATCTTGGGGAATTCAACACTTGTTATCTCGACTCTCAGTGCTGCTAAGGTTGCAATTTCGCGGTAAGCTCGAGCCTGTGCAAGTAAGCCATAGATCCACAACCGTGCAGTTCAACTCTTACCCGTCTCTTTGACCACAGCTTACGGTCATCTTGAAGCCTGAGGACGCTATCGATGCACAGCCGGTTGCGTGGCAGGTAATTCACGATCATTATCTTGGAGCCCTCACTGTCGCTTAATAACTGAACACCAGGTCCTTGAGATCGACAGCAGGAGTAGGATTGATATACTCTTTGGATGGCTCAAACATTCATGACTTGAAACAGACCCAATTTTCGAGGTTACGCTGCCTAATGAGTGATCCCTTTTCCTTTTATTATTGCTTACGTTCGGATTTCTGACTTTGATTCACACTGCAGACGAGGATTTGGCGACGCTCAGATAGAAGAACGTCAAGACTCGGACTCGGACACAAGCACTGTGACTAACATCGTCACCAGCCCAGAATCCTACCTCGCACGGGTGAGTTAACACTTTCATCCAGCAACCGTTAACATCAACATATCCATTAAGTCACATTGGCTGCTCTGGGTGAGACGCAGCGAGGGTGACAAGCTATCTTTTTATTGGCCCATGAGCTATCACCCCACCGGTCGCCATGATTACATCTCAATCAGGAACGCAACCGGTGTTTCTCGGAAATTTACGATAGGTTCCATATTTCTCAACATCTGATCTCCCATTCGAAGTGATTGATAGATCACCTATAGGAACTTATAATTCATATGACGAACTCTGTTTTCAACCATTTGTCCTAACTGAGGAAGTCCGGTATGCCATCTCCTTCCTCTGGTGGCATAACTAACACGTTCAATCCACGTCAGAGGTGGTGGCGATTTGGAGGCGTCCCACGCACTTTTACTGCAAATATATCTGACATCGGGCGTCAAAGGTGGGTCATCCCAAGTCCAAATTTTTGATCATATGGGATCTCAAATCGGGGACATACAGTTGGGCAGCTAATGACAGAATCATTGCTCAAAAACCCGTTGCTCACGCCTACCGAGGGAATAGAGGTCAAGTCGGTACGTCTAGGTTGATTTATGCCAGGACGTGAATGAGTGGTGTTGACAGACGGTCATGACTTTAGGAGAAAATAACATTAAAAGTTCTTTACGGCGGTCTGATTGGAGTCTCTATCTGTATCTTGTAACCCGTGCCCGGGTTGTGCTGAGTCGATTCGAATTTCATGCTGCAATGTTACTAATTAGGGTGCTTGTACTCTGCGCGTTCTCGATTCTAGTCCGTGGCTCTCGTTGAAAAGGTCGTCCACGTTGAAGTCCTCGAAAACATGTCAACTTCGGCCTGTCATTCTCTCAAGAACACTTATCCCTCGAAATCGGTAATAGACGTCTTACTCAACTAAGTCCACTCCTCATAAATACGTGTGCTTCAAACCTCCGAACACAATTTTAACGTTCTTTTGACATCAAATGTTTCCGACCTCACATTGGAAGTTACACTCTCTTTTTGGTGTAGCGTACGCTGAATCTGCTTCCTGGCCATCGCTTCCACACTAACCACCCTGAGCATCTCACGCGGCTTTTCCGAAGTCTATTTCGTCAGCGACACAATATTTCCAAAACTCAGGAGCATTTCGGTCATTCACGGTCCTGGGGAATCTCCTGAATTCCCCAGCTCAAATCTGGTGCCTTTCGCATTCTACCTGACTTCGGCGCTTCACCTCTTCCATACTCGACTTCCTTGCCTACAGGGACCTTCAATTTTCAAGTTCAGGAAACAAACTCTACTCGAAATTCGCCAAAGGGTCTTCAATGGAAACGCTGCATCGGAGCTCAGACATGCATATCCTGCGTATTGGACATCTTCCGATGTCGAAGAAGAGGTGGAGGAGAAGCTCGAGAACTTTGTTTCAGTCGTCCATGCAAGCGGAATGATCAGTCAGTGGCAACCCACCTTCGACCTCCAACGCCAGTGCCAGGTAAGAACCTTACTTCTAATATTTCTATGTTTCTTATTTTCCGATTCCTGTGGTCTCCTTCCGTGCTACAGAATGGGGTTGCACAATTCTTCATATTATTACGTTGCAGCAGTACAACTTGCACCCTGAGATACAGTACTGTCCACCCCCCCAACCATCCTGGGCCATTGCCACTTGACCTTTTGGGCAATTAATCGTAGTGCAGAATGGGGCTATTGAAAGTGAAGCTTTAGTCGGAAGCAGAGGTCAGGAATATTGTGCATTACCTGTTCCACGCCACTTGCCTACCATTCGAGGATAATGAGACCTGAATCACCCAGAAAGGGGTGCACTCACAATTGCTCATTTCGAGGCCAGTTGGACAGCAAAGCTTTCTTCGTCCTTTTTTACATACGAATCTTTCTTCTGGAAGGATATCGACTTCAGTACAACGCGGTAACAGATTACATATCACCAATACCTGGATTGCAAGATCCGGCCTTTCCTGTAGTGACTTCAACAAAGTTAGCAGGACAAGCCTCAGTATCGCAGTCGTTTATATTGAGATCTGAAAAAAATGGAGGGCATTGATTGAGTCCGTAACCTGGAGTGACCACAAAGTTTCTACGCACTAGCCCAAACACAACCTTCCCATGCATTATTAGTAGCACAGATTCCAGTGGTAAGAAGAAGAAGAGATACTAATGCAAGCACTTTGGAAGCCATGAACTTGGATTTGGACTGGAAAATTCTGGCACCTAACGAGGCCTTTATATTGATTTTCAGGGAGCTTATAATAGAGTACCAAGGGCAAACTTGATCGTATCACGGTATCGGTGCTATTGTTTCCTTACGACGAGTACCAAATTTGGTAAATGGATCACCAGGTTGCCGTGGACGTTTCATATAGACGAATTTCTAAGTATGGATATTGACGATTGAAATTGAAGACGGGTCCAGGCAGCAGACTGCGCGAAATGTCGACATCCTTATAATAGTACAGAACGCACACGGCGCTACGACTTCTAATCTTCAATGGTCCCTTCTCTGTAAATTCCGTTTCAAAAGCCATCAAGCACGCATATGGTGGGACCAGAAGAGATGGAATACTTACATTACGTCTCCTGTAATTTTAGGATACACTGTCAATCTTAGTTTCGACCTCCCAATACTCTTTTTTTGTAATCTTTGATCAACTCCGCCCATGCTGTGACAAAAGCAATGGACTCCACCCTTTATTGCACACTCGGGTCCACTGATTTTGGAACGGACAAGGCATAAAGATTGCTTGGACCGCTGATAGCTAGGAAAATACGAGAAGGTAAGTTCGAAATGACACACGAATTAATCACTTGCAACTTGGAAGGAAGATGTGACATACCCAAGAACCAAGAGCTTCCTCAGACACTCTGGTCTTCACTAATACTCCTCCAATCGACTTCTCGACCCGAATTGACCGACATTAGAGAGAGTCAGGATAGTTACATCATACCTCCCGTTGCTCCGATCATCGGTCTCCTGCAGCACGCCATCCGTTATTTCTAAAAAAAATTGTGGAGAGAGAAATGGGATCAGTACTTGCGACTAATGAAATACAGTTTTATATATCACATCTGGGATCCCAACGTTTAAAATCGAGGCAAACATGACCGAAGACGATGAACTTTGGAGCCAGTTCGAGAAA
>Ga0307517_10005373_pt1 | contig 19349 bp, 31 predicted proteins | sample 23_EM_MG_FD_194515 | JGI IMG/M metagenome (GOLD analysis project Ga0307517, IMG submission 194515) | Populus trichocarpa ectomycorrhiza microbial communities from riparian zone in the Pacific Northwest, United States - 23_EM | ecosystem: Host-associated > Plants > Roots > Unclassified | place... | reverse complement strand
GGGTGAAGCGTCAAATTAAACATGGTTGTACGTAGAGCATGGATTATCGTTTGGAATTCAGCATTCCAGGTAGAATAAGATGTGTATTTGAGGGGCGAAATACAAAGGCAGTGCATAGTGAGTTCCAAGATGTGCCAGGGAGGTCCAAATATCGACACAATAATAAATTCCTTCTTTCATTATCCACAGCAATTCTTGTCAATAACCTCTCACTTATCAGCAAAAGGATCAGCGAAAGGATCGTCCACAACCTGATTTTTCCCCTTCGAGGGGAAGCGGCTGTCGTCCTCGTTGTCGGAGACAGTAACATAATTCCGTTTCGATGATGATCCAACATTGGCCTTGTGAGTTTCTTCATCCGACGATTCGTAGTCGCTGAAGTCTGACAAGGATCCTCGCTGGTCGGCAGTTGTTTGTTCATATTCATCGTCTGAAAGCGCGGCAGAAGGTCGTAAAGGTGGTGGAAGGTTATTCGAAGAATGACCTAAAGGTCCGAAGCTTAATTCTTCCAAGTCTGGATGAACAAAGGTGGGAGGGTCTGCCTTTCGGTCCTTCTGTTTCGCATGGTGGTTTCCAACTGATAAGTCATCCATTGGAGAAGATATTGTTGTGGCAGCTAAACCAGCCGTAATGGAAGCAGCAGTCTCCCCCCCATGTTCCGAGCTAGAGGCGACGCGTTTTTCGTACATCTCTAGGGCAGATACAATTCTGTCATTGGTTTCGATCAAAGTTCCTATCACTTCATCGTTCTCCACTAACTTTGTGATTGTTAGCTGACGATGCCTAGAATATATACGAAATTTTTTACCTGGATATAACGCACAATAGGCTTCTTTGCCAGTCTCGCCTTTTCCAAGCACTCTTGAACACGCGCGTTGGTCTCCAGGCTATCGGTTGCGAGGTTTACAAGCTGCGACGATTGGTTCCCTTGAGTATATAGCTGCAAATTTGCTGGAAACTCACTGTGATCGCATTCACCAAATTGCTCGATGCCTGTGAAGCCTCAACGATACTGGATAAAACTTTGGGCTTGTCCTGGGAATGATAGTCAGGTTTCTTCTCTAATTGGGTAATAGCAACTGGGTTTACCTTCTCAAAATCGAATGGCGCTCTCTTCTTATTGTGTTTATCCTCTTCCTTCTTTCCTCTTTCCAATTTAGCCTTTTTCTTGGCCTCCTGCTTCTCCATTCGCTTCTTTTCCTCCTCACTCAAATTCAGTCCCACCAAGTTCGCCATTTCTTGCTGCTCAATGCGCCTGCCTTCGCCACGACAATGCTTGTACAATCCAGCGACATTGGACATGGAAGGATCGTCTTTATACTGCTCCCTCCATGATCCAAGCACAATTAATAGCTTCTTTTTCACTCGCTTGTCAGCACCAGAGTCGTTGGATAGGTTTTTCAATGCATCGGTCATATGTCCATCCGCAAATGTATCTTACAGAAAGCGAAGATGTCAGTTTGGCACTGTAGTTGCATATTAATTTAATATGCCGCACTCTGGAATTTCTGTCCGCAGTTCTCGACAAGAGCCTTGAGGAGCTACCCTCATACAGGGGTAAGGTCCAACATCCAATGAAATCATAAAACGGTGACACCCACCACTAAAGCTCTATACTGTTGATGGGAATTTCCATGCTTAAGTTTCTTACGAAGTGCTCGCGATGCTTCTGTTGGTCTACCGAACCATGTGGTGAGTTCGCAAAGTCTGAGAACCAATAATGTGCCACGAACCCTGATGCCTGTAGATTGATCGAGTCCACCAGCTCTGGAATCCTTGAGGAGTTTATTAGAGGGCCTAGTGAAGCGTTGAAGGAGGCGATTAGGACAATTCACCCGTCATACGCCTCCTCCTCGATGTTACTTGATGTGAGGATCTCGACCCACTCGGTGATTGAAGACTGGGTCAAAATTATCAACCCTGGACACGATCGGAAGTTGAGAATATACGAACACGAGGCTTTTCTCTGCCAAAGGCTTGTCTTGCGAAATTCAAAGCCGACATTGTGTGATAAGAGGTAAAGGGACTAATAGATTCCAACGGGGTTGGAGATAATGGATGGATTATGTAATACGACGTAATGGCGGAACTAGCTACATTGACATAATGAGCAAAATAAATAACACAGCTGGAAGAATCAAGATCCGCCTTCAGCGCTCGTTGTGCTGGGACCATCGTTTCCTGCTCCATTCAGATTTTGGTGACCAGTTCCAGTTTGTCCGACTGCTGGCTGACCTCTCGAACCGTTTTGCATGAGCGATCCTATCGTTTGCTGGGGATGCTGGGGAGAAAGTCCCATTGGACTTTCGAGATACAGACGGATGAGCACAGTTTCGAGTGCTGCAACGCTCGCAGGAGGATATTCAAACGCCCTTGCGTGGTCTCGGACAGTTTGAAAGAGTGTTGCCATATTATCCCACCGTTCCTGGGGGTGGGTATGTTGCGGCGGTTGAACGGGGGGATATGCATGCATGGCGGGTTGGAACCCGTAAGGTTGGGGGTTGGGATACGTTTGGCCTGGGAGAGGCGCTAGCATCGATACAGCTGAACTAAACGAGGAGACACTCTGTTGATTGGAAGGCTGAGCTCCAAGGGCAGCTGGTGGATCACTGGAGGAGGCCATCTGCTGGTCTTGATCCGTGGTGGTGACGCTCCTGTTGCGACCACGTTCTTTCTCTTGTTGAACAGCGGCTTTACGCCCACGGCGCGTATAAGGCAAGTTTGCGAGTCCGATTTCATGTGAATGCTGAGAGATATCTAATGCATCGACCTGAGGTCTGTGAAACAAAAGCAAAGATGTGAAGGGGACGTACAACAGGCGCGAACCTCGTCAGTGTCGAAGTACGTTTTGTAACTAATAGACGCCTGGCAGCCTTGCCCATCAAGCTAAAAATGACGGTGTAAGTAAGATGGATTTGAATGTCGCCAGAACAACGATATCCAGACCTTGCGGCTGGGCACCTTACGGACACGATCCGGATGTTTCTTCACATATTTCTTTCGTCCACTGCGGGAGTGTCGCGCACAGACAAGCTTGGTATGATCCTTGAAGCGTGGGGGGTCTGCCTTGCTGCCATGGGTATCGCCCTTAGGGAGAGGTGAGGAAAGAACAACCATCAAGCTCAAGGCATACCTTGACGAATTCGACGCAATTTTGTTCCTCCTCAGTGTTACGCCAAGTCTGGAACTCGTTTAGGTCCCTAAAGACGAGTGTGTAGCCGTCATCGGTGTCGCCGGAGCCATAAGGCTGCTTGGTGGTAGATACGGAAGACCCAGGAGCTGGAGGCGATGAGGGCAGAATTCAGATGGGGAGCAATGGAAGAACGGACCTTGTGGTTGTGAGGTAGGGATTGGCTGATGCAAGGGATTCTCACCCAGGCGAAAATGTTGAAAGCTCATCTCGGATCCTGCACAATTCGAAATTCTCGACAATTCGCGCTGGTCGTTCCAAATACATAGAGTTTTCGACACAATTTGGTTATAATTCGTCACATAGTCACGTCACTCTCCGAATCTTCTCCCAATGACCTCGTCGCTCAGAAATTCGGTGCACAGGCGGAACCACAAGGAGCGCTCCCAACTTGCACATAGAGCAAAGCTAGGGTTTCTAGAAAAGCACTCGGACTATGTCAAGCGTGCCCGAGATTACCATTCGAAGCAGGACCGCCTCACTCGTCTCAAGCAGAAGGTTGCTGAGCGAAATAAGGATGAATTCTATTTCTCCATGACCAAGGAGCGGACGAGGGTGGGTTTTTGACCATCGTAGTGTAAGGACAGAAGTCTGAACATCCTATAGGAAGGTGTCCATATTAAAGATAGAGGAAATGCTGCAATTCCTACTGATATGGTCAAGGTTCTGAAAACCCAGGACGAAAACTACGTGCGGACAAGGAGAGCATCAGGTCTCAAGGTATGTTTAAAGTTTTTTTTCTAATGTTCAGGGTACTTTACTGTTTTATAGAAAATCGATAAGATTAAGAACCAATTGACTGAAATGGCAGATTTGGTCCAGGCCGAAAAGGAGGAAGACAACGACGCTCAACTAGACGAGCATGAAGTACAAATCCTTAAAAAAGCAAAGATCCTCAATGACAAGGCAGGCTCTTTTGGGAAGAAGCGAAAGCATCTGTTCTTTGCTGAAAATGTCGATGAAGGTATCCCCTACCCGTATTCCTTCCCCTGTGCCTTATTGACTTGGGAATCAAGTCACCCGACTTACCAAAAAGGGCAAAGACAAGGAGGGATATGTTGTTGCGGTTCCAACGTCCTCAAATTCCATGGCAGAGATCGACCTTGGCTGGAAAACGGTCGAACCCAAGACCAAGTCAAAACGGAAAGCGACAAAGGATCAAGCCGACAACAGTGTTGGCACCGACATATCAGAAGAGTCTAAGCAAGGTCATCTGGACAAAAGAAAGCGCCTTCTTAAAGAGCTTTCTGCGAGACTTGACAGAGATCGACAACTCCGACACAGTCAAAGAGAGTTTGAGATGCAGCGGCAACTTATGGGAAAAGGCGGCCGTAAAAAAGTTCTTGAGGTTGAAAGGGTAGAGGGGGACGACGAGGAAAACGAGGACGAGATAGATGCCCGGCGTGGAAGGAGACGAAAACCATCATCACGTCAGGTAGACGAAGAAACTTACCGGCCTCGGGTATACAAGTGGCGCTTAGAACGTAAACGATAGTTCGTAGTGGAATTAATATATATAGATTATCCTTGGGGGAACTAAAGTTCATGCAGGGAGATTGTCCGCGGAAGTGCAAATGCGTAGAAAACATCCTTAAATGACGATGAATGATCCAATCATGAACGAGGAAAAGGTTACAAGTAAACCAAAAAGTTGGTTGGCGATCATAGAGTGAGGAATAGTAGATAGTCCACCAGAGAGAGGTTTAGAGGTAGTAGAAATCGTTGAGCCTCCTGCGGTGCCAGTTCCCGTGGATGTAACAGGGGTTGCTACTGGCGTAGCCGGAGAATAGGGAACACCATTTATGTCGGCGGCAACTTGGAAAACAGAACCACCTCCATACTCGTAGAACTGGGAATTATGTCAGATATCGAAACCAGGGAAAGGTTTTCAAACCCACATCGACGAGCATAAAGTTCGGCGGTCGACCATAGGACGCAACGCAAGTTTCCACCTGAGTACCAAGAGAACCAGACCCGCTGGCTGCGTTCGTCTGATTGAGTTTGTCAATGTAGGGCACAGGTTGGCCCAGAACAAGCTGGTCAAGGAAATGGTTAATGAGGTACATCTGGGTTGATGTATCACCCTTTGTCCTATTGACGTTACAATCAAAACTGGGGTCAATAACATTGTACGCCGTTTCCCAGATATTGGTGAATTCTTCAGCGTATTATGTGAGTTCGCAGAAATGGAATTGTGGATAAACCATACCATCGATCAGATATGGAACAGTTGTGAGGTCTGCTTGATTGTCAAGGAATGTCAAAAGACGTTTATTAGAATCAATTAATGTTCCAAGCGTTGGCCAGCCAGAAGCTGGGATGGGAGAGCTGGATGGGGCATAGGAAATGGTGTCAAGGCCAGCTGCTTTGAAAACAGGATCATAACTGGTCGCAGGCAGGTTGTCGATGTTGACAATAAGTAATGAAAGAACTGAGTATTGGAGGATGGAAATTAGAAATTGTCATATATGAAGTTGAGGTCACGCAAAACTACCTTCGGTTGGGTTGGTGTCCATCCATTGCTTCACTACTCATCAGAAAGAATATGAAATCTGTTTTTGATGGGGAGAAAGAACTTCCGAACCTGTCTTCAGATAATCCTCCAAAGTCCCACCATCGTAGAGAGACTGTATATAACGTAAGAATGCATATATCTTCATGCAATTATATAGACCCTCACACAAGATGTATGACAGAGCTTGATGGTCCCGCTCGCATTATGCGCCTGCATCTGGAGCATTCGAATTCCATCGTTCAGTTGCTGGGTGACTTGAGCGGTCTCAGTTTAAGGTCCTTTCGATAAAGCAGCTAGGACAACGTACTTGATTGATCCTGATTCACCACGACTAGAGTAAAAGAATTCAGGATTGAGGAATGCGCAGCACTTATACATTATGATTCAGAACGTACGACTATTGACGCCAATCGCATAGGAGTCGTGTGCACCAACAAAGGTGATATTTCCAAAACTACGGTTGCAAAGTTCAGCATGCCCGTTGCATGTGGTTGCGCGTGGTATCAAGATTGTCGGCGCTAGCGCCGATCCGAAAGGAGACGGGTGTGCGTTGGCATATAATACCGCTGACACGAAGGTAAGTGTTGCAGAGTACCGGAGAAGCATCCTAGATGAGAGAAAAGAAAACAAGGAAACGAGAGTCGGATTATTATAGGTTGTAGTTAGAACAATATTCCGAAAGAAACAGAAAGCCAAAATGTGAATTGCACGTGGGACTTTCACGTGACCTTCCTCCGGCGAGCAGTTAATCCCGTCCCGGTCAAGCATGCCGGCCGGTACAATGAATTATGCAAAAATCCCCATTATTATAAATAAAACCTTAATTAAAGCTTGTTTCTAAGGGGGTTTTTAAGGGGTTATTAAGACACCAGCTAAAAATAGCCGAATTCCGTTAACCATCGAAATTGCTAGTCTAATTTCCCTCTTTCTTCATCCAGCTTGCGTCCATGTCTTCGTCTACCAGCAACTAGCCTCGCCTCCTCTATATACGTTTGACGTCGGTGCCACTGGCCATTTTGTGCCATCTACTTCAACTCATACATTAAGGCTTAATTACATAAGGGTTAACCTTAGAATGTAATTAACGACAACACTGATGCGAACAGCAGTAGCAACCTGCAGGATCATCGCACCCTGGAGACATCGATAGAAAAAGAGCGCTGATGGCCTCGTCTCAGGTCCCCTCCGTCTCGCTCGGTCATCTCTGACTTTCCTGAGAACCTGAAACCTCGAGACGGAACAACGAAATTTTATACAAACCACTTTGAGCGGTATGCGGGTCGAAGGGTTGAGGCACAAAGAGTAAACTAGAGTAAAATGGAGATGAATTCCAGGTCAGTTCTTTCATAAAGGGTGATTTCGTGCGAGAATCAGACAATGGAAGGTATATTGTGGATCGCGGGTCACAATTGGACGGCGACACGGATTGGACGGCGACACGATTGGACGGCGACACGGTCCACAAGCTACCAGAAGAGACTCCCATGGCGACACAATTCTGACTGGTCGTAAATGCGTAAACAAGCAAGGATTCAAGAATAAACAGTGGATGCGCGTGGTGGACAAAGAGCGGGTGGATTTGTACAGGGATAAAATTAGATACGTAACGACGCTGACATTGGGTATGTTAGCAGACGGACAATGCGGAAGCACGGGATTTGGCAGATCAGCGATGGAAGCGTATGGTTGGTTGTTGATAGGCCAAATGAGGTATTTATATAAAGGCACGCAGCTCAAACTCCTCTTTCCACCCTTTCGACCGCTCCCCCCTTTCATTTCCTTGCCAGAGGCACTTGCCTAGTGTTCCCCGACACCGGTGTCGTTTCCCTTCTTTTTCAACGTCTGAAGAACTTTGATAGTACCAAGCCCTCAACGCCCACCATTCTTTTTTTTCCCATCTGGCCAACATGTTTTCAAGATCCATTTTCATTGCCTTCCTTACTCTCGCTCTTTCCGTTCAGGCCCTTCCCCAACGCCAAGAACAATGTCCAGTATGCTTCTTCACTCTTTCTCACACCAGCCCACTATTTATACGCGATCATTCTAGGCCGCTCCTACCGTAACTCAACTTCGCACCGTTACCGTAACTGCCCGCGGGGCTGCACCCACTCTAATTCAGAACGGTGGAAATAAGGACGGTGAAAGTACGTTCTTCCCTGAGAACTCTAAGAACTCGTCTTAATATTTTTCTTATCTGCAGATAGCAACACAAAACCATCTTCATCGTCTCGGGCTGCAGCAACTGCAGCTAAACAAGGTGGCAACAACAATAACGGTGGAGGTGTGAAGACGGCGACTTCTGCTAAACCTGCGGCGACCACTCCCACCCGTGGTGGAAACAAGAACACTGCAATTGCAGCTACAACGACTGCCCCTGGTAATAACAACAACGGAAAGGGTGCCAAAACCTCTTCTGCTGCGGCTACAGCTACTCAGCGTGGAAATGGAGGGGGAGGTAACAACAACAACGGGTCCAAGACCTCCTCCGCTGCTGCTGCTGCTTCCACAACTGCTGCTGCAAACAATGCAAACAATGGCGGGAAGAACAATGGCAATGCTCAGAAGTCTACCAGTGTGTATCAATTTATCAATATATCCGACGAACAGAGAGCATCTGACATGTATTTCGCCCCCCAGCGCTTGACCCTCGTGTAATTGCACCAGGTTTTGCGAACAACGGTCAAGACGTTCCTACTGCTGGTCAAGTTGCCTCTTTGACCTCGACAAACAACTTCATCAACTTCTGTCTCACGGTTCCCAATCTGCCGATCACCAATGGCAAACAGATAGCGACGGGTTCTTGCAACCCGGCACCGATCGGCGTTATTCCATCCACCGACAACATGCCATCTTCAAAGTTCACTTTCCCTCCGAACTTTGGGACGATCAAGTCCGGACAAACTTTCACTATCCAGATGGCAATCAAGAACATGCAGACAGGTTTCTTCGTCAATGCGCAGGCCAACTACTTCGCAGCTCCTCAGCAGCTCAACGGGCAGGGTCAGATCCAAGGCCACTCGCACGTCGTCATTGAGCAACTGAGTGCCCTCGACCAGACAACACCCACCGACCCCAAGAAGTTTGCCTTCTTCAAGGGCCTGAATGCTGCTGCTCAAGGTGGTAAATTAACTGCGGATGTCCCCGATGGTCTCCAACCCGGGTTCTACAAGCTATCGTCTATCAACACGGCGGCTAACCATCAACCAGTCATCGTACCCGTTGCTCAGCACGGATCCCTCGATGATGCTATCTACGTAAGTATTTATATCAAAATGATGTATATGATTATTGACCTTATTTCTTTTTTTAGTTTACTGTCACTGCTGATGGCAAGCCTTTGGCTGGTGCGGGTGGTGGCAAAAAGAACTCTCCACCTGCTGCACAAGCTCCCCCCGCTGCGTCCGCCGCCACTTCTGCGACCGCTTCTGATAAGGCGTCTGCTAAGGCTTCTGCCACCGCCGTTGTGAAGGGTGCTCCTCCCGTTAAAGGTGCCGCCTCCACCCCCGCCCCTACTGCAACTGGAAAAGCTGCATTACCGAATGCTCCTGCTGCTTCGGCCACAGGTGCCCCGGCCAAGACGGGCAACAACGCGGACAACAACTCGGGCAAGAAAAATGCAAGCAACGTATCCTCTGCCCCCCAAGCATCTTCGACAGCTGCTGCGAAAGGAGGACGACGACGACGGGCCCTGAGTAGAATGGCCTGAAAATTTTTTGAACCTATCATTATTTTGGGCAGAAACTGCGACATCCTGGCAGCTTTCTGGTCATTGCATGGCTGAGCTGATTGATTTCAAAGTTTTCTAACATGTTGTAATTTTTCTTACTCCCTTTCTATGGATTTTCTTCTCGCTCGCATTGCCTCTGAATCCCTGTCGGCGACTGGGGTTCTTAGGCCTCCAATTTTACGCCTTGACGATACCAGTCCGACGATTATTCCCCTGGGCCACGGTTACTTTCCTGCGTTTGTTCTTTCTTCTTTCGATCCGAGAACTGGGGTACCTGCGAGTTTTTTTTCCTTCCTATTTTCATCTTTCCGGGGCGTTCTTCAATTGTATATTGTATACTGAATAGTCTTTCCTTAATGTATTCCCCACCGCACCAGGCAGAGCAATGGAATTGAAAGGTCAAAACATACTTATGGAAATGGAAGCCCACTGTAAGTTGGCTGAGAGAACCGTGCTCAAACCATTACACCAAAAGGTAGAATAACTGAACAAGTAATAGTTCAGCCACTCAGTTCTATATATGGTGTTGGACCCTGATCCAGAAGCAGTAGGTTATAGCACAGTAAGCCAACCAGGATTACACCTAATTAGATCTTGAGATCCACAGTGTATGTGTGCCAAGACATCAATTGCTTGGGTTGCTTGGTTTCCCTTGGTATCTTGGAATGGCTTGGAGCCTTAAATACTCTTGGCCTTCTGGGTTTCCACTAACACAGCACGTCATTGTCAGATGAGGTAAACATCCTCGAATTTGGGGGGAAGATACTGGAGGACAGTGTTCCGAGAAGCCCATGGAGTCGGCGCATTGCAGGTGATTGGAAATCATAAGGTCAATTTACCGATTCACTGTGATGGGGTTTGTCATGATCAGCCCATATGTCGCCCACATGATTGCACAGTATCGAGTTACCTAGAACTCGCGGTGGCCTTCCCGGAAGTTAGACCGATTGACTTGATTTTCCATAATGCTCTTGGTCCGCCGACAATCGCGACCCCAAAATATAGCATTGTGTCATGATGCTGGAAACGATACTACGCAATAGATGAACGATCGCTGCTTCCATGACATTTGAAATTATTTGCGAGGCGACATGATGATTTAAACTTAAAGGAGTGAATATGATGTGGTGGAGCCTGGTCTGCATGTAGCATTCAGTCCATTCAAAATCCGACCGAGGTGTGTCCAGATATCACAGCAAGGCTACAAGAGGAGCGAGCAGTAGACCCCCTAGCCCCACACGCAAGTCGAAATTCCATCCCCTCACGGAGTGGGATGTGGACGACGGCGTCGGCGTAGTAGTCGCCAAGAAAGTTGTAGGAACCGTAGAAGTGGACGATGACGTGTTAGGAACAGGCGCCTTGGAGGCATTGTCTCTAAATGCAGCCGCAGATTGTGCCTCTGTGGGATTTACAGCCAAGACACCCCCTTTACTGCAATTGCCACCTGCTTCATCAAAGAACCTGTTGGGAAGACTTTAAGAAAGACTTTGGCTTGAATGTGGTGTAAATTTTTACCAGAGAGGGTTTGTGTCGTTCACGGTCAATCGAACAGTAGGAAGGCCTGGTGCATCTACGGCAAGATCATCTGATACCTATTGAGGGAGAAAGAAATTCAAGCACAAAGATATTCGGGGAACGATATGAATTGCTACCGTTTGAACGCCGCTGTTAAATCCGCCATTGCGAACACATGGATTATCGAAAGTCGACTCTGTTGAAGAACACATATACTCAATTTCGAAGAAGCCAGATGTGGTGGGGAGATATGGTCTTGAATAAATTACTCACGAACAACGCTGTGCTGCCCACTCCGGAATTCGAAAACAATTACATCCCCAACGGCAGGGTGGATGGCAGAGGGATCGAAGCCTATGCCCTTCTTTCTGAGAAGGATACTTGAGGCATAATTGTAACACCAGATGACTCCTACTGTTACTCACCCAGTCGTTTCGTCTTTGCCGACACCCACAAGGTACTCAGCTGCCAGCACACCACGGAATAGAAGACAAGCCACTAGGAGGGCCTGGGTGAGGCATGTTATCATGCCGTCTATATTTTTGGGTATATCTGAGATTAAAGAACGGAATGGAGCGCCGTTTGCAACCAATATTTTTGGACGTTGGTTTTCGGCGTTTGAATGGTGCTGCTTTGAATACAGGAGGTGAAATACCCAAAAGGGATGTTTTCCCGACAATCCCGATCATAATAGTGCCGTTTCCGGGCAGTCATATAGCCGGGTCACTTTCACTCATTCCTGAAGTTCCCATGTTGAATACATGTCGCTATTTTTGCAACAAGTGACAAATCCAAGTGTGGTTTCAGCTTTGTTCATCCTACCACGTCTCTGCCTTCACACCACGAGTTAACGCTTGATCCATGACCCGCGTTGTTTTGGTAACGGGATGCTCGACTGGAGGAATTGGCTACTCACTGTATGTATATATATATATATATCCCCACACGCTACCCCACGACTTACAAGCCCGACATAGATGTGAAGAGTTCGCGCGGCAGGGGTGTAAAGTCTACGCAACTTCGCGGCGGGTTGAAACCATTGCAGACTTTGCTGATGGGAGCAATATCGAGAAGTTCGCACTCGATGTGAACAGCGACGAAAGTGTCGCGAAAATTATCGAACATATCGCGGAAACGGACGGAAAGATCGATGTCCTTGTCAATAATGCGGGGGTGATTGCTCCAGGTATATCAATCTTAAGATTCCGTATTCTATGTCACTACAACATTCCATCCCAGGACCTCTTATTGAGATGCCTATTGAAGATGTTAAACAAATATTCGAAACGAATACATTTGCCGTGCTTCGTCTATGCCAGGCCGTTGTACCCATTATGACGAAACGCCGCTCTGGGACTATCGTCAATATTGGATCGATTGTCGGAGAAATGTAAGCTTCCGGAATCGAATCGACTCGCATACTCACACCACCTTCCGTCAGATCGACCCCGTGGAATGGTGTTTACAGTGCATCGAAGGCTGCTGTCACGCGCATCAGCGAAGTTCTGTTCATGGAACTCAAGCCCTTCAATATTTCTGTGCTCCATGTATCGCCGGGGGCTGTCCAGTCGAACATTGCAAGAAGTGGCGCAGCCAGATTCTCACTTGCAGCGAATACGCTGTACAGCGATTATTTGCCGGACATTATGAAACGAATCAACGCCAGCCAAGGAGCTAACAGCATGCCGGGGACGGCATTCGCAAAGAAAGTCGTGGCGGGCGCGTTAAGCAGGAGGGTCCCGCGATACATGACTCTCGGTGGGAGTTCAGGGCTGTTCTTGATCTTCAAATGGTTGCCAAGGAGTCTAGTGCTGTTACTTTTGTGGAGAAAGTTCTCACAGAAGTAACGTTTATAATTTACGTGCTTCTATTTTGCGCAAGTATCTACTTTGATCAATACAGATCAGTACATGTCCCTGTGAATGCCAAGGTTTCTTGGGGAGTTTGTTGAATGCAAACGTGTGAACTCACTTGGGTTCTGAATTCCGAGTCGCGGATGTAAAATGGGGCTTGGACTGTCCTTGAACCCGAAATTTCCGCGCTGCAACCTGCTGATGTTGGAGACAAGGTCGAATCGACTGGCCGTGAGATGGAAGAGTCCAAGGCATTCTCTTGTGCGATCGAGATTGGCGGTTGCTTAAAGTGCACCGCCACAATGGAAGCTTTGTTGATTGACACAAACACCAACTGGGGCAGCTTTGATGTTGAAGCGGGTGCGAGTCTTGAACCTGACCACAACCTCTAAACTGTGGGCCCAGAAATGTCACGATATCCCGACTATCTTACACCGAATGCGACCCCGAAACTAACAAAGGCACAAAAGTCTCGCGCGCGACGAGAGCCATCAGGGGTGTTTTCGTTGTTCCAAGCCCCTCAGATCCAGCAGTTCAAAGAAGCATTTCAGCTGATTGACCACGACAAGGATGGGTGGGTTAACGAAGGGGATTTAAAGGAGATCTTCACGAGTTTGGGTGGGTAGAGGTATTTACGCAGGTTGTATTTGGAAAGCTAATTTGGGATGGGCTCAGGTATCTCACCTTCGAAACGTATGATGGACGATCTACTGAGCGCTCGACCGGGTGGACACAATCGGACGGGGTCATACGAAGAGGGGGGGAGTGAGCGGGGAATCAACTTTACGATGTTTCTGACGATGATGAGTGAGAGGCTGTTTGAATTTGATACGGAGGCTGAGCTGTTGGAGGCGTTTGGATCGTTTGACGAGAATGATTCGGGGATGGTGCGTGTAGATGAGATGAAGAAGTGGTTGAGTGAGGTGGGGGAACGGATGGATGAGAAGGAGGTGAGTTGAAAAACAAAAAACAAAAAGGTCAAGTTCCTAATGAATATCGTAGATGGATCGACTGCTGAAGGGACCGTTCACGGACAGACAAGGGCAGTTCAATTACCGGGAGTGGGTCAAGGTGCTGCGTGTGAATGATGCCGAGGAAACAGAAAATACATTGTAGGCAGTACAGTAGAATGCCAAGAGTAGCCGGCCGTGTGTTCCGTACCGCGGCGGACTTGGCGGGGGCTTGGCGGCCAAGAGAGTCTTGGCTTGACCTAATCATCTTGGCAACAAAAGTGTCCTTTTAAAACATCATGTACTCCCAAGACTTCCTCCTGCCCCTCAACATGTCCCCGACTGCTCTTCCTCCCTCTCCCTCCGCTTCCCCCGCTCGTCCCTCCGCTACCCCTCCCCCTTCCCACAAATGTCTCTGGAACGACTGTGCTCAGGCCTTTGTCGACCCAGAGGCCCTCTATAACCATCTCTGCAATGACCATATTGGCCGCAAGAGCACCAACAACCTCTGCCTCACCTGCAAGTGGAAGGACTGCGGCACAACCTGTGCCAAGCGTGATCACATCACCAGCCATCTCAGAGGTATTACTCTTTTGTCTGACTTTGCCTCCCATATATCTCATTCTCCCGATTTCCAGTCCACACACCCCTCAAGCCCCACATCTGCGAGGTCATTGATCACCATCCCATCGCTCTCCTTATTCTTATTCTCTATATTAGATCTGCAAGAAATCTTTCAAACGGCCTCAAGACCTCAAGAAGCACGAAAAGATCCACACAGAAGAACACCACCAGCAACATAAACATTCAAAGGCCATCACCGTCGTCGATCCTGCATATGTCTCTCGAGTTCGCGGAGATTCAGCCCGTGCTGACAGGCTTGCCCCAAAGTCTTCTTCCGGTGATCAAAGGTCCAGAGCAAAATCCCACACCTCTTCCGGTTCTGAAGGTCGGTCTCACTCCCAATGCGTAAAGTCGCCCCCATAGACTCAATTCGTACTAACAGCTGCCCATTTTTCTCTCTTACCTACGCCCTCTCCAGAATTAGCACATCCCTCCGCTCATCATCACCACTCCTCCCATGACCCATTCATCCCCAACCACGTTCCCTCTTGGGTCGACCAGTCCTCCATTCCCACAGGCACAAAGCGCGCCCATGACTATAACGTAGACGATTTTTTCTCTGACATGAAAAAACGCCGTGTCAACCCTTCCTATGACCCTCGTTAGTCTTGGCTTATTCTTTCTTCTTCCAGATCCCCTCTCTAATGCTATCTGTCCATCAGGTATGGCGGAGCGTCTTGATAACATCGCTTACCAGCAGCAGTCCGCCACTGGTGTTCAGCATCCCAACTTTAATCCTCGTTCGGTTTCTGTCGACATCCGCACTCCCGAAGAGCTTGCCGCCGTCAACGAATTTCTTTTAACCCTTGGCCGTGACGTTTCCGGTGGTCGTCAACAGCAGCCCTCTTCTTCCCCCCATTCCAACTTTTCCCCGCCGGATCCTTATTTCGATCCTGCCAACTTGAGCCAGCTCGGTCTCACAGGCATGCCAGGCTTGCCCGGCGCCAATTCCAACTTTTCAGAGAATCCCTATTCACAGTACCCCAACAACGGCGGCGCCAACTACCACTCTTCTCGTTCCACACATGCCTCTGTACAGCCCAATCAATACAACACTATTTACTCTGGCATCAACGAATCACCCATAGGTTACAACAACCCCAATGACTACAGCAATGGTCGTCGCCAGTCCAAGTATTCTGCCACCAACTCGTCCTTCTCCAATCAGCACTACCACCATCCTACCCCCCCGCTTGAGAGCGGCTCCCCGCACTCGACCGTATCCACGCCTGTCACAACCACACCACCGCAAGTGCCCATTTCCATGCCTGATACCTTTGACTACCTCCGCCCTACACGGGGTGCCTCCACCGTCGCCCATCTCGCACCGCCAGAGTATCTCGGCAAGTCCATGCGGCCCATGATCCCGCTCAAATCTCTTCCCTCCGCCGGCCCATCACATCAGCCATTGCCCGTCGAGCCCAAACTGCCCCTCGCGCTTCATCGCAAGGCTGCATTATCAACGACCCCGCTGTCCAAGCCGGGTTCCTTGTACCCCTCGCTCGTCACTGGTGATATTCAGTTCAAACTTCCTCCTCTGAACAAGATGTACAGGTCGCCGTCGCCTCCATCCCGAGAGTCCTCCCCCTGCAGCTCGGCGCACTCGTCCCCCCGTGCCCAACCAACTACCCTACCGGGCATCTCATCGTTCGCGGGTGGGCCGCTCTCTCCGGACTCGGAAGACCTGACGCACAATATTGGGCGCATCGAGATCGACCACACCCGGGATTCCATCCCACCGGACGAGCGGAAACGACATGCAGAGTTGATCTTGAATTTACTTGTCAGCATTAACGCCAACTTCAAGAACCGTTTTTCGAGTGAGCCGCGGGATGTGGAGATGACCGCCGTCTGAATTTTCCTCTTTCATTTATTTAATTATTCGTTCAATGCTTCATCTCATTATATACTATGGTCGTGAAAATTCTTACTGTAATCATCCTGACTCGTTGATGTATGTACCGTACCCCCCTGATTGTCTTGCGTAGTGTACGTACGGCGTACCTTTTTTTTTTTCGGGCATCTGAACAACCAGCAAACCAATACACGCAAATCATCTTTTTGACTGCACAGGTTCGATAGAATAAGATGGGTAACAGACAGCATAGCAGAAAGCAAACAACACAGATGGAGTATACAAAGAATCGCCCGTCATGTCCGTTTCAAGGTCAGCTTAATTTTAGGCCCCGAGGCAGACGGAGTAGGTGGGATGATATCATCGTCCGTGGCCATGGCTGACATGGGAGGACTCGTGGCAAGCGGAGAAGGAACTGCTGCGGGGTGGCCAAATGCAGTAGTGGAAGGACCTCGGTTAAAACCCAGGTTCGGCAGATTCGCAGCAGGCAGTGGGGTCGGGCCAGACCCGGACGGCGTCGCTGGGGCTGCACCGCTGTTGAATTCCGCCCAGCGAGGACATTTTCGGTTGGTTTCTGAAAAGAAACGCGTGAAAAGGAAGAACGTCAGCCATAATTACAAAGTTATGTGAAAGTGCTCGTACTCATATGACCCATTTGCCCACAGTGGCCACATCGTCGCTGAAGATAACACGGCCGTTAGAATAACCACGCACTCTCGCGTATTAAAAATACGACTTACTGTGGTATCCGGCTTGACTGGCCGGTTGAGCTGCATGGGGACTCCCCCTTCTTTCACAATCTTCGCGTTCTTCCGATGCAGTCGTCTCTCCTGATTCTTCTTCATACGCGCTATTTCTTCCTCGAGCCTGTAATAAACATTGATGTAACCATTTTGGGGGGGAATCGGTCAACGGTCCGTACCTCTTCTTTGCTCGTTTATCTTTGTCAATGTCTCCGGTGGGAGCCAACGAATCTGCAAGCGTGGCTTCTTCTTCCAGAACCTGTCGACCGCGAACATATGCCCTGATGACGGCGGGATCTCGGATTATCTCCGTCTGCCAGACGCCGTCGATCTTTAAAAAAAACCAGCCAGAGGCGTTGCAAGTTGAGCAGGAGAGGATACTTGTAGAATGAATGGCTTACCAGTCGTTTGATCCGCAAAACGCTCTTGCTTCCGTCCAGACCGACGCTGCCCTCCCTTTCCAAAGAGGAACCCCTGCTAAACGCAGGTGAGGCACGGCCAGCTGGGCCAGATGGTGCCGTGGGTTGCACCTGCGGTTTTTTGGCGTCCTTCTTGTCTTCGTCATCAGATAATTGCGGCTCATCTTTACGACTGAGGGAATCGAACTGCGCTTTCCATATGCGTTCGATTTCGGATTTGTATATCAGCTGCTGCTCGGCAACATTGTACCGGTGAGCAGATTTTGGCCTGTTTTCGGCCTCGGCTTGAGAAGCAAGCCGCATGAGTCGATTGAATGGAAAGGAGACAAAGAAACCTGCCCATTTTCTGTTCGTAATCCTCGCCTGCCTTGACAAAAATATCTTTCATCGATATCCGTATGAAACTAAAGGCTTCACCACGGCCAGACGGGTCTCCTTCGCCGTGAAGGCGAAGCATTGCCTTTGCCTGAGTGGCAAAAAGAAAGTTCTTTGTCGTAATCCACGGGGCAAGTTGTTGTTCCACCGATAAGTTGGATTCATCACCTTCAGCAACGTCCGCGGCCTGGCTATAGCCAGCATCTTGCAGATGACGTTGTCCCACTTGCATACTTTCTGTGAGAACCACTTGCTCAGGTCCGACCATCTTGAGCATTTCGGCGTCTGTCGGAATTGCCCAATTGGATTTTAATCGCCAAAAACCTTGATGTGGTCCCCGTCGATGATACTCCATGAATTCCTAGAGAAAAAAAAGTGAGAGGAAGAAAAAAGGTCCTTTCGTCAAGGAGGATATACCTTGAGCCGTTGCCGCATTTGTAATTCATTCTGGTCTGGAAAGTACTTCATCAACCTCGATATTTTAAGACGCTCGCCTTGGCTCTTCTTGAGCAATTTGAATGCTATTATCTGCAGTCGATACTTGATGGTGTTGGTGATCTTCCGCGAATGGGGCCCTGGTACTTCGGTCACAGGGTAGGTCTGACCAATGACAAACAGGTTCTTCAAATCACGCAGGTAGTACTTTGTTTCGCCTTTAATCGTGTTCCTGGCGTGAACTGTCAATAGCCAAAACACAAGCATGGGACGGAGCCTCACCTTACAACAAGAAAATCAGTCGGATACGGTTTCTGGCGAAAGAGTGGCGCTCTCATGAGATTATTGTAGAGAGCAGGGATGGTTTGGCCAGGATAAACATAACCGAACTTCATGAATGGTGATTCATCTTGCGGCTCCAAGACGAAAGGAAACCCAAGGTCACCCTGCGGCATGTCAGAACTTGGGATTATTCATAAAGAGAAATAAATTGAGCCCACCTTCGGAACATGCTCGTCTTTTTCGTTTTTCTTGCGATAATAGTTGACAAGAACGCTTCCCATACCGAAATTTGGAATTATAGGAGGGTGCTCTTCCTACTTTTTGTCAGTGGTAATGAGCAATAGTATGGATCACAGCGCGTACGGAATATTCCCAAAGAACGAAATTGGACGTGTCTCGAAGACTGAGATCGTTTGTTTTGCGCAAACCTTCGCCGACATTGCCACCTTTTCCAAGTTTTCGTCCAGCTTTGTCTTTCTTTTTCTTGGCCGTACGCACTTTTGAAAAGCGCAATTCGATATTTGAAGGAAATTGGAGAGCGGGGCGATGGAAAGACCGAGCCTCCTGCTTGGATAAACGGGTCTTGTACTGTGACAGGGTTGAGAATCAGCCAATGTCTTCGTGTTTGAACTTACAAATGGTAGTTGCAGCTTTTGAGCAGGGTATGCATGTTCTACGACCAGTTGCCCAAATGTCTGGCGAACCCTATGGCGACCACCCTCCTTGGCAACTTCGTAGAACTGATCATTTGAAAGGTTGAACTTGTCTCGGATTTGACCTGCATCCATTCGTAGACGTTTCCGTGGGCGCACTGTTTCCACTACAAATCAAGCCTGTGAGTACGACCTGTCGCAGCCAGTAGTAAT
>Ga0307517_10005372_pt1 | contig 19350 bp, 8 predicted proteins | sample 23_EM_MG_FD_194515 | JGI IMG/M metagenome (GOLD analysis project Ga0307517, IMG submission 194515) | Populus trichocarpa ectomycorrhiza microbial communities from riparian zone in the Pacific Northwest, United States - 23_EM | ecosystem: Host-associated > Plants > Roots > Unclassified | place... | reverse complement strand
CCGTATCTTATAATGTAAGTCTACAATCCTATATTAAATGAAATTATGAAGACAAAAACCTATTTTCGTGTTTTTATGGAATAAGGAAACTTTTTTGTACTTTAAGGATTTTTTTTTGAAATTTTTTCAGGGAAAATTAGATATTTTTAATATTGGAACCGTATCTTACAATGTAAGTTTTTGGACCAATATTAAACAAAATTATAAAAAAAACACATAAGGAACCATAAATATTTTTAAAATAGTCCTTGAATTTTTTTTTATAGATTTTCTTGATAATTTTAAAGGTTTGTTTGGCTACACATAAATAAAGACAAAAGAAAACTGAATGGAAAAGACTAGGGTGTGTTTGCTAAACATGCCTTTAGTCTAAGGTTAGAGGTATTAAAAATGCTTTAAGAATGTGTTTGGAAAACATGCCCTAAGCAGCCAAACAAGGCCTTATGCCTTAAGACAAAAGGTGGCATGCCAAACATGCCCTTAAGGTTGGGTTTGGGCTTGGCTTAGTTAGATGGGCTATGCCTATAAGACCTGGGGCCTAAAAGGCACATACGGGCTGGACTTAGGCTCAACCTAAAATGATTTGTTGGGTCAACAAACGACCCACCGTGCTTTTTTTTGCGGGTTGGACCCAACCCAACCACGTGGGTTGGGATGAAACAAAGGTCCAGCCTGTTATTTAGCCACCACAGGCCTAACCCAGTGGTGGCTGGCAAATGCCAGTAACGTTAATTATTTCTTCACACTACTGGCATGCTTTAACATGCATCTAAAAAGATAAAGAGCATGGAGAGGCTTACCTGGGCTGAATGGTGATGTTGGTTGGATGGTGGAGCTTCAGACGTTACATGGTGGTTTGTTGGTGGAGCTCACTATATGAAAGGCTAGCGTGGTTGAGACGAAGACGAAGCTATTGTCGATGCTAGAAGAAGAAGCTACAATAGAGGTCACGGTGGGGGTGCAACTGCTAGAGCAAGGTCTGCTGTTGTTGCTGGTAGGGCTGGTATCAATTAAGGTTGTTGAGAGGTGGTTAGTGTCTAGATTAATGGCAGTGCTGCCATGTAAGGAAAAGAAAATGGTATTTAGGTTGACTTTTTTTATTGGTGCAAGTGGATATGGTGGAAAGACAGTCCAAAAAGGTTGAAAATTGTGATGTTGGGGTTAGACCAGGGGTGGTTTTGTCTAGTGTCTTCGAAAACATGGGAGAAAGAGTGGTGGTTATGTTCTTCTCTTTTTTTATTTAGAAAAAAAAACTGATACAGAGGTAGGTTTGTGCTTCGGTCCCTTTTTTTATTATTATATAATGGATTTCACCACTATTTATAGGGATTGAAAGAGCGGTATGAGGTGTTTATATGGCATGAATCGTGTTTCTTAAGTCACCATCACAAGCTGCTAAAACTAGGTTGTACATGCTGATCGGGTCATTGTCTTTAGGATGACATCACAGTGGCTACAAAGATGAGCACCCAATAGGAATCAAGTTAGGGTGTAATACAATATTAGGCCATGAGAGTCATGACTTGTTTGTTCTGTTTGGTAGAGAGATGAGGCATTAAATGCCTCTGAAAAGTAGCCATTTGGGCAGTTTTTCAAGTACAAAGGTTGAAGATGATAAATAGTGCTCGTCTGTCATATTTATTTTGACCTTTGTTGTAATGTCCTGCAAAAATACATGCAATCATACTTAATTTCACATAATTATTATAATTTTGAGATTGATTTTTTTTTTTTATCTATCAAAATTTTGACAGAGTCTCCTCTATACTGGAAGATCCCAAGTTATCGACTAAAACTTTTTACACTTCAATATAGCCAACTCATATTCTATGCCTTGTCCAATTATCTTGGACTCATCATAACTGAACAAATCATATAAGTCACATTTCATCTTGGACCTAGAGGAGCTTGGGGCGTCAAAGGAGCATGAAAGACAACCTCTAATTCATCTAATCCAAATCCAAGAAGAGCCCAATCCAAGTCTTAATGGGGGTTGATGTGTTTGGCCCAAAAGTCAGCCTTGTTTGGACTTATTTTTCCTAATGTTACAAAGATTAAAAGTAAAAAATTATTCTCCTATTTTGTTTAAGGTAATTCGACCAAATCTAATCCTTAATAGGAGAGGATTCTTATCATTCAAAAGAAGTTTCCTAGTTCATCAAGGAAACTAATGGGTAGTAGATTTGTTTTCTAAGCCAGGAAGGATTATTTAATAATTCTCTTAGCCTAGGAAGGAAAGTAATTAATTTAGCAACCAAGGAGGAAAGAATCATTATTTTTATCCAAATAAAACAAGGAAACCAAGCTCTATAAGGAAAAGCTAGAGGGGGCTGCAAAGGTTACCAAGTCAGAATTGATTTTCCTAGTCTATTTTGAATTCCTAAAGTTGGTAACTCTTCCTAAGCATGCAAGGAAGCATATTTGGCTATAACACCTTATAAACTAGGGAAATCATATTTAATACCTTTTATTTTCTTTATTAATTACAGTAGCAACTCTGAACCTTTATTTTTATTTTTATTTTTATTTTGGGCTTGTTTAATTAAGGGTTTGGGTCTAATTGTAAGGGAACCTTATACAAGTACACAACTTGGGTTCATTACGGTTAGAAGCTTAAGTTTTAGTATTTATAGCTTTCTTATCAGACGTGAAGGGGTGAGATTTTGAATAATAAACTTGTTGTTTTTGTCGCAAACTTTGTTTCATGTGTTGGTGAGATATTCTCCTTTCTTTTGGGTATCTAAAGAGCTGAAAATGACTTATCGAAAAACAATTGACTTTGTGACGTCATCTTTATATTTCTCATTCGCAAATCATAATGGATAAAATATAGACATCCTATCCCTAAGCATAATGACATGTTGGATGAATTGTATGAAGCATGCATTTTCTCTAAAATTGACTTAAAAAGTGTGTACCATCAAATTAAGATGAAAGAAGGTGATGAATGTAAAACAACATTTAAGACTAAACATAGTTTGTATGAATGATTAGTCATGTCATTTGGGCTTACAAATACACCTAGTACATTTATGAGGTTGATGCATCATGTTTTGTGTGCATCATAGGTAAGTTTATGGTTGTGTACTTTGATGACATCCTAATTTATAGCAAGAACTTGAATGAACATCTTGATCATTTGCGTAGTGTGCTTATTGTATTGCGTATTGAGAAAATTGTATGCTAATCTCAATAAGTGTACCTTTTGCATGGAGAAAATTATGTTTCTTGGATATGTTGTAACTGCATAGAGTATTGAGATAGATGAAGAGAAGGTTAAGGTCATTTAGGAATGGCCTACACCTAAGTCCGTGACTAAGGTAAAGAGTTTTTATGGACTTGCTAGCTTTTATAGAAGGTTTGCGAAGGACTTTAGTACTATTGTAGCACCTTTAACTGACATTATAAAAAAGTCTGTTGGATTTAAATGGAATGAATAACAGGATAAAACTTTTAATTTGTTGAGGATAAACTTTGTGATGCGCCTGTTTTAGCTTTGCCAGACTTTATAAAAGCTTTTGAAGTTGAATGTGATGCTTCAAGCATAGGTATAAGAGCTATGTTAATGCAGGATATGAGGTCCATTGCATATTTCAGTGATAAACATAATGGGGCAGTTTTGAATTACTCTACCTATGATAAGGAGCTCTATGCCTTGGTGAGGACTTTAGAGACTTGGCAGCATTACCTGTGGCCTAAGGAGTTCATGATACATTCAGATCATGAATCATTGAAGCACTTGAAAGGGCAATGTAAGTTAAATAGAAAACATGCCAAATTGGTTGAATTTATTGAAACTTTTCCGTATGTGATCAAGTATAAGTAAGGAAAAGAAAACATTATGGCTAATGAAATTTCATGAAGGTATGTTCTTTTATTTACTTTAGATGCTAGATTTCTAGGATTTGAACACATAAAAGAATTATACTAGGATAATAGTGATTTTGCTAATGTTTAGAATGCTTATGAAACTTTGGTTTTTGGGAAGTTCTAGAGACTTGATGAATATTTGTTTAAAGAGAATCGTTTATGTGTTCCATTAAGTTTTATGTGTGAATTGCTTGTACGTGAAGCACATAGAGGCAGATTAATGAGGCATTTTGATGTTGTTAAGACTTTGGATGTGTTGCATGAGCATTTGTATTAGCCTAAAATGAAAACGAATATGCAACGTATATGTGATAAATGCATAACTTGTAGGAAAGCAAAGTCTAGGACTCAATCACATGGCTTGTATACCCCTTTGCTTGTACCTAAGGAACCATGGGTAGATATTTCAATGGATTTTGTATTAGGTTTGCCTAGGTCAAAAAGGGTTAGGGACTAAAAAAGGGATAGGTCTTCAAAGATGACACACTTTACTCCGTGTCATAAAACTGATGATGCAACTAATATTGTTGATATATTCTTTAGAGAGATAATATGGCTTTATGGGGCCCTTAGAAGCATTGTTTCTGATAGAGATGCTTTACTTGTTTTATGAATTTAACCCTTTAACTCTTATGGATTTGCTTGCTTTACCTATTGGTGAAAGGGTTAGTTTGAATGGTAATCGTAAAACACTGATAGTGAAGACACTCCATGAGAATGTGCGACAACAGATTGAAAAAAAAAACCGTGTATATGCAACTAAAACCAATAAGAGGCGTAAACAGGTTGTATTCCAGCCAGGTGATTGGGTTTGAGTGCATATGCGCAAAAAGAGATTTCTGGCCCAGAGGAAGTCCAAATTACAACCTTGAGGAGATGGGCCTTTTCAAATTGTTGAAAGGATAAATGACAATACTTATAAAATTGATTTTCTTGTTGAGTATGATGTTAATGCTACTTTTAATGTTTTTTATCCTACTCTGTTTAATGTAGATGATGATTTGGGTTGAATCCTTTTGAAGGGAAAGGGGACGATGAGGACCAGCCCAACACCAATTTTAATCACGCTAGAGATCCATTGGCGATGCCAAGTAGATCAATTACAAGAGCTAGAGTAAAGAAACTTAAAAAGACATTAAATGCGCTTGTTCAAAACATATGGGTCAAGATGGACCTATAGGAGCTTGGGGTGCCAAAGAAGCATGAAGGATAACCTCTAATTCATTTAATCCAAATCCAAGAAGAGCCTAATCCAAGTCTTAATGGGGGCTGATGTGTTTGGCCTAGAAGTCAGCCTTGTTTGGGCTTATTTTTCCTAATGTTACAAGGATTTAAAGTCAATAATTATTCTTCTATTTTGTGCAAGGTAATTCGACCAAATCTAATCCTTAATGGGAGAAGATTCTTATCATTCAAAAGAAGTTTCCTAGTCCTCCAAGAAAACTAATGGGCGACAGATTTGTTTCCTAAATCTAGGAGAATTATTTAATGATTCTCTTAGTCTAGGAAGGAAACTAATTAATTCAGCAATTAATAGGGAAATAATTATTATTTTTATCCAATTAAAACAAGGAAACCAAGCTCTACAAGGAAAAGCTAGAGGAGGCAGCAAAGGTTACCAAGTCAGAATTGATTTTTCTAATCTATTTGGAATTCCTAAAGTCGATAACTCTTTCGAAGCATGCAAGGAAGATTTATTCAGCTATAACACCTTATAAACTAGGAAAATCAGATTTAATATCTTTTATTTTCTTTGTTAATTATGGCAGTAACTCTGAACTTTTATTTTTATTTTTATTTTGGGCTTGTTTAATTAAGGGTTTGAGTCCAATTATAAGGGGGGGCTTATACAAGTACACAACTTGGGTCTATTAGGGTTAGAAGCTTAAGTTTCAGTATTTATAGCTTTCTTATCAGACGTGAAGGGTTGAGACTTCTGAATAATAAACTAGTTGTTTTTGCCGCAAACTTTGTTTTATGTGTTGGTGAGATATTCTCCCATCTTTGGTTTATCTAAAGGACTGAAAACAACTTATCGAAGAACAGCTGACTTTGTGACCTCATCCTTATACTTCTCGTTCACATATCAATATACTTTAAGTAGGGGTTCATTTCTAATAATGCTGATGTTTAGATAAGAGTTATCTTTGTGTTACACTCCTATCAATTTTAATTTACTTGGCTTTTCAGGAATTGGTATCTTAACGTGTAGGTTGCTTGACCGCGTGATCAAAAGGTTCGCATCAAAACATAAAACTTTTCACAATACAAAGGGACATTTAATACAAGTTCTTAAACAAAATTATCAAAAGTTTTCCTACATATCTATCATTTTTTTCGTGGCTGTGAGGCACCTGTAGTTAATTTATAAATATCCATTAATTATATAATATGCAAATTATTTAAGCAAATATAACAAATATAATATTGCATTTAGATTACATCTCATCATCGTCAATTATTAATCATTAATTTGTCAACGTAATCCATCTATTAATCTACATTCTTCGTTCACTACACCAAGATTTCTTATTTGTTAATATCTTAATAAATCATTCTTTTCCTGACATTTATTTTCTAAAACCCAATCTTTCCAAGTAATACCCAATACTGGGTAATTCCTTTCTTCACCTTTATTTAGACGTTATTTCTTTTTTCGAGAATCTGAACTTTTCCTCTCATTACTAGGTATTATTCCCACCTTACTGGGCATTAGTTTCCATCACCAGGAAACTAATTCCTTCATTATAAACCGCAGGCTTATATACAATATAAAAGAATATTTCCAACATATTTCTATAATAAGCTAAGAAAGATAATGACAAGGTGTATGACACCTATCTACCATTCTAGCTTGAGTGATACCTCATTGTTGTTACGTAGCTTCTATAGTCTCTCCTGTATCAGCAAGTATTACATATTATTACTCCTTGCGAGCTCATTCCCCATCCCCCCCCCCCAACACATATATAGACATTCAAATTTCTTATTATATTCATTATTTGAATAAGTTCCACAACAAAATAACTTTCTTTATGAAAATAGAATAACCAATTCTAGTCAATCTAGGTTATTTAGTCAACAATGTCGTCTCTCATTTATTTAACAATTATAATTACAAAAATATAGTTTCATTTATAACTTATCTTCTCTAACAGTTATACTACATTTAAACTAAAAGAAATGAGATTTTATTCAACCTTAACGTGCCTATATTTATTTGATATCGTTACTAAACAAAACTGCTAACGCAGATTTCAACCCTTTGACTCTTAGATATTTGCTTATATTTAGATATTTATAACTCCAAATTACGCACAATAAGTTTTGTTGTTAAGGTTAACACCCATATTTATAACTTCTATAAAGAAACTAATTTCAAATTCCATTGTTTTCATACCCCAAACTCCTTCGGAAAACAGGTGATAAAGCTTTCTAGTTTTTTTGTCCATAAATTACAAAATCAACAAAATGTTCCATTCATTTTCACATTATTCATACAAGCATTTTATATACATGTTATAATATTCCCAATTTCAACCTTCTAAAGTTCACCAATCCCATTTCATTTTATTTAAAATCTTCAAAATCGCGTCATGGAAAAACATATGCATTAACATAATTTACAAAAAATACTATGTTTCATATACCACAAATAATTATTGTATTTTTATTCGAATATTTCTTTCTTGGCTGACACTACCACTTAATTTCTTATCATAATTCATTCTTAAATTTGTTTTTTATCAACTCTTTCTTAAATGAGAAGTCAACACCACACAATGGTCCTTCACCTCTAGAGGCACCAATTTTTCTCAATTCTAAATTTCCCAATATTATAGCATTTTATGCATACTTTATAATATAATTTAATTTAAGAATCATTTTCCTCACACAAGTACATACTAGTTTATCATAATTTCACTTAATTAAATACAATTCTATTTCATGCAATTAATCCTTCATTGGTTGTCTATGGAGTCTTGGGAGCCACATGATTTTCTTCATTATTTCTTCTTAATTTAACACTCAATATAACATAATCTAACCCAATTTGATGAATTTATAGTCACTTTACATTTTCCCCAAAGTTCTACCATAAACCCTAACATAAAATTCATGATTTCTATCTCTATTGTTATTCGTTTTGTACGAAATTGCTATATTACATTTAGAACTTCTTACCGAACATTAATCTAATCTTTGAATCCCAACCAGTTCAGAACTTCCCCTTAAATACCCTTGCTGCCATGACAGGGGTCTTAAATTCTCCTTGAATTCCATCACTTTTCTCTCTTGTTTATGTGTTTAAGGTGTGGTAATGGATGATTCTCTCAATTTCTCCTTAATTCCTTAATTTTTCTAGTGTTTTCTCTAAGGATTTTTGAAGAAAAAACCAATTCTTCCTCTCTATCTTTTTGTTCCAACTATGCCAGCCATGAAGAGAGAGAGAAAGATTGTTTTTATATGGCTTTTGTTTACACTTTAGCCCCTCATTTATATAAAATCTTAATTTGCTCCCAAAATTTCTAATAGATTTTCTTCCTTTTTATTTAGTGTCTCAACATTTTTTTCCCTAACCATTAAATTTTAATTCCTTTAATTTTAATTTAACCCATTTTATCTCTACATTAAGAATTTAATAATTTGAGAGAAAACATTAGCTCGGAGTTTACATTCTCCCCTTCTTTAAATAATTTCTTCCTCGAAATTCAAATTTTCTTATCTAGACTTAAGAATAGCTTTGGATACTTTTTTTTTTTTTATCTCTGATTCTTTTATCCAAGTTTCTTATTCAACCTAAGAACTTTTTCACAATACCTTTAACATAAGAATCTTTTTATATCTCAATTCTTTTTCATTTTGATCTAGAATCTTTATTGGTTTCACCTCCAGGGTCAAATTGTAACATCCCAAAATCAGAGGTAAAACACCAAGCACATATCCAATGGAAAGCGTGGTAAATTTTTTTTTATATGTATATATACATTATTCATATAAAAGTCTACCGAAATTTTGGAAAAGTCTCTCCTATATCGGGAAGTCCCAAGTTATTGACATTTAACCTGTTTACACTTTTAAAATCTCACATCTCATAACTTAATCACGATCCAATCATCACGGGTCTCAATCCCACAAACATCATTATCATCATAACCACAATCTTTATAATATACAAAGAATATCAAATGTCATTATAGAGAAATAAATAAAATAAACACGCATGGACGAAACATGATTATATGAATTTTAGAGTTAAGTTCATCTAATCAAGTTTAAACATTAGTTATACAAATTAAGTTATACAAATGATTCAATATTACAAAATACAAGGATATACTCCCTAGAACTATATAACAAAAATGAGCAAAAGCTAGAATCTACTTCTGTCGTGCATGTGAGAGTCCTGAAACAAAATATATATTATTGAAACATAAGTATCACAATAAGTATAGTAACACAAATATCCAATAATTCAAATAGGTAGACATGTATTTTTATTCCATCCACTTCTCCCTTTTTGTTTCCATTTGAACTCCTTTTCATTCAAATACTAAAACTGTTTCATCATCCAATTCCAACTTCCATTCAAGATTTCATAAAATCAACCACCTCTATTTCCACCTAACACATTGCTGATACCAATTTCATCGGTATCATCATCACCTAGTAGGCGTCGAGGCATAACAATCCTCTTATCCGGAACCCTAATATACACCAAATATATGCTAGTCGATGCTTGGTGATCCCCTTACCCGAGATCCTAACATACACTAAATGCATGCTAGCCAATACATGGTGATCCCACACTAAATGTATGCTAGTCCATGTCTCATAAACATCGATGCATGGTGATCCCCTTACCCGGGATCCTAACATATACTAAATGTATGTTAGTCCATGTCTCATAGGCATCGATGCACGGTGATCACCTTACTCTGGATCCTAATATACACTAAATGTATGCTAGTCCATGTCTCATAGGCATCGATGCACGGTGATCCCCTTACCCGGGATCCTAACATACACTAAATGTATGTTAGTCATGCCATAAATCACACATACCATACTTTCTATATCAGCGATACTTCCATCGCTTGACAATTCATACGAAAGACCATTCACCTTAAACACATATACATTCGAGATTCTATCCGAAATAACAATATCATTACACAAACTTTCATTCTTTCATATATTATCTAACATTCGCTAATTTACATTTCACCTCAATAACATATTAAATCATGAAATTTAACTAAGAAGCATAGGTGCAAATCACCTCCCTGCAGTAGAAATTCTACTTGTGTTCCCATGTTACTATTGCTACACTACGCCTGTAATCGCTCATGTAATTACAAACATATCTCATAAATCATCCTCATTCAAGGATACATTTCATAATAACCATATTAACATCCAATATATGTCTTTCTTTCAATTATTCAATTATTTATCTTTTACGTTTTTCTCAATTCTCCAATCAATATCGTCATTCTTTGTCCGACCACTCATTACAACTTTCATTTTTGAACATGGCTCGTTTCTTTTGGAAGTTAAGATGTAATATCACATGTTCCCCAAAGGGAAAGGACCTAATTTTTCACCGATAACACGTCTAGATAGTCATTTTTGTGACTTTCCGAATCTGCCAGCAGAGGTCGTATTCCGACTTCTCCTTAGATGTTTTACTATATCCGGAGTTCTAGAACTCCATTTCAAGAGAGGTTGGTCTCGTTGGAAAGCTATGACATGGGGCTACAAGTTCTCTGAATAGAGGAGAACCCAGTTCTGCCCTCAAGACACTCAGATTTACTTGTCAACAAAGCAAACCTACTGCCTTATAGGGTCTGTCATGACTCAGTCTCGATTGGTGACTCATAATTGGAGTTTTATAGCTCCAAATTGAGTAAGACCAATTTTCTTAGTTAGTAAACATCCAAAACTACAATTCCTATGAAGGAACCTGATCCTAATTCCCTCATCCTTCTACCTGAATTCTCTCTGAAAGTCATTCGTCAATGTTTCCATTCGCACACAACATCCATAATTCAACTTTCCCACTTTTATCTCAAACCCTAGCCATATCACATACCATGTAAGAGTGCCAAAAATACCTTTCAAGATCCAATTTACTCTATTTATTTCAATCTCCCCTCTTAACGTCGAAATATAACATTTTTTTTTATCGATTCTACTAACTTTCCGAAATTGAACATTCCTTTCATGCTAATTTCATTCAATTCACATACACATTCACATCACAAACAACGTATTATAATAGTTTTAATAAGGAAAAAGAAACACAATTCCCCTATTTTCCCATGTTTCTTTTCATATGGTTGGCCACCCATCACTTAACTACCCATACATTTTCTTTGATCAATCTTCATGATTTCATGCCTCCAATCACATACAACACATAAATTAACTCAATTTTAACAATTAATGCGTTTCCCCTAATTCAAGTCTAAGAACCCTAATCTAAAATTCAACATTAAGGCATCAATTCGTAATTGAATTTGAAACAACTTATAGGACCATGTTTAAAACTTTTAACTGGTAAGAATCAAGGTTTTGATCTTCAACCAGTAAAATGTTTTTGACTCTAAAGATAGCCGACCCTCCTTCCTCTCTCCTTGTTCAAATTTTCTTGTTAATCATTTGCCCATAAGTGTTTATTCTACTTATAAACCTTTAATCTTGGATGGTTTTTGAAATTTTGGTGTTTCTCTCTTGATTTGGCAAGAACCCTCTTTTTTAGATTGCTACTGCCGGTTTTGGATGGGTAAAGGAGAGGGGTATTTATACCCCATACTTTCTTTTATTTGCACTTAGGCCCCATTTTCTTTAAGTGTATTATTTTTGCCCCCACAACATTTCATTTTAAAATGAAGCTATACCTCTTTACATTTCTTATAATTTCACCCCTCAACTTTTGGTTTAGTTCATTTTCTTTAATTTAGTCCAACCCTTAATATTTCCGGGTTAAATTTATAATATCTCGAAATATTTCGTCTGGAAATTTATATTAAAATTTTTCTGAATTCTCGTTTTATTTAATTCGGCATGTGAATTTCTTCACTTTTATTTTCCATTTATTTATTTTGCGATTTACGCAACATTTATTTCCCGGGGTTTACATAAATCTTCTTTAACTTTCCATGAAATTTATGGCAGCACTCTTGAAGGGTCTACATCAATTTTTCATAATAACAAAACATGAAGCACATCATGTATCTTAGACAAATGTAGGGGCAAAGCTAGCTTATATGCCACAAGTCTTATTCTATTTACCACTTTGAAGGGTATGATATATCTCGACGCCAATATTCCTTTCATACCAAACCACGACATATGCTTTTAAAGAGCAACCTTCAAATACACCATATCTCTAACATTGAACTCATACGGCTTTCTTTTGACATTTGCATAAATTTTTTGCCGATCCTGAACAACTTTCATTCTATTTTTTTATAATTTTCATATTTTCCTAAGTGATCTGTACTAATTTTGATCCCATCAACTTTCTATCTCCAATTTCTTCCCAGCAAACATGGGTTTGACACTTCCTACCATACAAAGCTTTATCAAAAGTCATCCCTGTGATAAAATGGTAACTGTTATTATAGGTGAATTCAATTAATGACATATTTTCTTCTCAATTTACCCTAAATTTCAGTATATAGGCTCTCAATAGATCTTTTAAAGTTTGAATTGTTCTCTCTAATTGCCCATCGGATTGTGGATGAGACATTATGCTCATATTTACTTTTATCCCTGGATCAAATTAAATACCTGGCCATAGTCATGAAGTGAATCTAGGGTCCCTATTAGAAACAATTGATACTGGTATCCCATGTAGTCTCACCACTTCATTCACATACAAGTTGGCCAACTTATCTACCAAATTTGTCATTTTCATGGGCATGAAAAATGTTGACTTTGTTAACCTATCTAATATAACCTAAATTGAATCATTATCTTTTCTACTTCTTGGTGAACCCAATACGAGATCCATATTGATTTCTTCCCATTTTCATTATAGTATCAACAGTGGTTGGAGAGGTCCAACTGGTTTTTTATGCTCCACATTTATTTGCTGGTAAACTCCATATTTGGTCACAAATTCAGCAATTCTTTCTTCATGTTTAGCCACCAATAGAATTCCTTTAGGTTCCTATACATCTTAGTACTTCATGGATGTACCGCACACCTCGATTCATAGGCTTCTCTTAACACCTTCTCTTTCAAAGCTTTATCGTCTAACAGATAGATCTACCCATCACCACCATCTTATCATCCAAGACTTAGAAGGGTGTCTTAACCCCCAGTTCACCTTATCTCACATTTTGTTCACTTTAATATCTCTTTCTTGAACTTCCAAAACTATGTCCCTCAACACAGATCGTACTCTTAATTGAGCCAACAATGAACCCTTAAGCCCAACCTCAACCTTAGCATCAATCTCTTTGAAGTCTATCAATTCCTTTTCATCATCCTTCTTTATTATCTCTATTACTACTTTATTCTTATGACTGAAGGCATTTGTGACCATATTAGCCTTCCTCGGGTGATAATCTATTACACAATCAAAATCCTTAATTAACTTTATTCACCTCTTTTGTTGCATATTCAACTATTTTGTGTCATTAAATACCTCAAACTCTTATGGTCAATAAATATTTGAACACGGGACCCATACAAGTAATGTCTCCATACACTTAATGTAAACACCACTACAGCTAGCTCTAAATCATGGATAAGATATTTGACTTCATGAACTTTCAGTTACCTAAATGCATGACGATGACTTTACAATGTTACATTAGAACACAACCAAGCCCTTTTCTGGATATATCACTATACACCACAAACCCTTCGGTTCCTAAAGGAAGTGTCAGCACAATGAAGGTAGTTAACCTTTTCTTCAAACTTTCTTCACACTCTTTCATCCATTCCTATTTGGTTTCCTTTCTAGTCAGCCAAGTCAATGGAGTGGCTATAGTAGAAAAACCTTTTAATAAACCTTCTATAATACCCTGCCAACTCTAAAAAACTATAAATTTCCATCATATTTATAGGTCTTCTCTATTTCAATATTGTTTCAACGTCTATAAATATCCCATCTGTAAATATAACATGCCAAAAACCCATATTTTTAAGCCAAAATTAACATTTATTTAATTTAGCATACAACAGGTGATCTTTTAGTGTTTGCATCACTTGTCTTAAGTGTTGTTCCTGCTCCAAATAGGAGCTAGAATAGACTAAAATGTCAACTATGAACACCACCACAAACTTATCTAAGTAAGGTCGAAAGATTCGATGCATCAAATCTATAAACACCGCGATATATTTGTTAATCCAAATGGCATTATCAGGAACTTATATGACTATAACAAGTCTTGAAGGCAGTTTTTGATACATCCTGTTGTTTGATCTTTAGTTGGTAGTACCATGATCTCATATTTATTTTTTTAAATACCCTAACCCTTTTTAATTGATCAAATAAGTCATGTATATGTGGTAACAAATACTTATTCTTCACTGTCACTCTATTCAACTGTCTATAGTCTATATAGAGCCTAAAGGTTCAATCTTTCTTTTTCACAAATAAAAGTAGAGCTCCCCAGAGTGAATTACTAGGGCGTATGAAGCTTTTTTATAGTAATTCTTGCAGCTGAATCTTCAACTCAACCAATTCTGTTTGCGACATCCTATATAGTGCATGAGTTATTGGAGAGATACTAGACAATACATCAATCGAGACTTTTACTTCTCTTTCTGGGGGTAGCCCTAACAATTCCTTCAGAAACATATCTAGAAACTATCTTACAATGGGAAAGTTTTCTATCCTTACCTCACCCTTTTTAGAATCTATTACATAAGCTAGATGGGTCATACAACCTTTTCTCATAAGCTTACTAACCGTCATGGTTGAAATTACACAATTCGGTATGGCATTCCTCTCTCCCCTAAAAACCACTCATTTCCCATCTAATCCTATTAGAGTCATCGTTTTTGTAAAACAATCCATTTAAGCTTTATGATGGCTTAACCAATCCATCCCTAGAATTACATCAAAATCATACAATTCTAATGGCATCACATCTACTTTTGCATCATATCCCCTAATAATGATTTTAATTTCCATATACACATGTTTTATAGTTACCGCATCCCCCAAAGGAGTACTAATTAGAAATCTTTTTTTTTAAGCTTTTTCAGTTCATTCTCAATTTTTCTTGCTATAAAAAAAAGTGTGTAACACCAAGATATATTAAAACATACACAAACTGATTTTTTTAATAACAAAGTACTAGATCTATGATAGCCAATACATCCTCCTAGGTTATATGAAACACCCTGCCCTGGGTCTTCTCCCCCCTGACCTCAAAATCAACCATAATTCCCACTAATCATTGATTGTACTGGCTTGATAGATCTATCCACAGTGACTGACTGTTGGTAGCTCTGTGTCTATCATCCTTATCTTTGAACATACTTAGTCATCTTAGGACAATCTTTCTTAAAATTTCCCTGTCTGCCATAGTAGTAACATCCATGACCTAAATGGGGATGGTCCCTCCATCTATGACCATCCTGCCTACATATGTAGCATCGTCCTAGTGATGCAAAACAATCTCTAGGATGCCTCAACTCATACCTGACATAGTGAGGATAGGTAATGGTTTTATGCTCTGAAGCCCCTCCAACAAAACTATCCTTAACATTTGATTGTCCATTAGCTGATCCTCCACCTATACCCTGATAAGACCCAGCAGCTGATATGCTCTGATAATATCCCCTCCTCCTTAAATTGACTGTATTGTCCACCTTTTCCCTTCTTAAAAAGGGAAGGTCTAGGGGGTTTACCCATGGAATAATCAATCTCTTTTCTTTTTCCACTGTCTGGTTGGCCTTGCTACCTCTTAACAAATACACGCTTCTAGAGCCTGAGTTGTCGTGGTTAGATCCCTCATCATCCTGAATTGATGGGCTATCAATCCTATTTCAGTTCCTACCTTAAAGCATCCTGAAATCTCTTTATCATGTGTTGCTCTATATGTACATGATGCGGGGCAAACATAGATAGGTCATGAAACCTCCTATTATACTCAAGCATCGGTATGTCACCATGTTTTAATGTTAAAAATTAATGTTTCTTTATTTTACGGTGATATCTGGAGTATAATTGATTTTCAAACTCGACTCTAAAATCACCCAATGTCCATAAACATATGGCCCTCCTTGATTGTACGGTCTCCTCATGACTATGCCTTATTAAGCAGAAACCGAGTGGCACAATCCATCATCAACTCATCTAGCATTTTTATCTAAATCAAAGTCTTCTCTATCTTTCTAATCCACTTACCAACAATTTTTACTTCTTGATCCCCTAGGAAAGGATCACATCCCATCTCTCTCTTACTCTTTACAATCTGCACCAAGATAACTACATTGTCTGTAGGTTCTGTGATCACTAGATCTGATGGAACTGCTAAGGCTACTAGGGTTGTAGGGGTCGAGGCATTACCTATTTTTTCCATCACTTCCCTCAATATTTATGCAATAAAAACAGGATAAACATACAGAGTAGGGGCTCCCGTAGGTGCCATTAGTGAAGGGGCATCAACCTGTCACTATCGACCAACCTTTTCTAGCTGCGATACTCCAGCCCGTCTGGAAATGATATCATATAGGAGTTCAACTAACTCATCTCGTATCCTCTGAGTGGATGTTGGTGGCACATGAGAGGTAATATTAGCTAATACATCCTGATCCCTCCTCCTCGCTGAAGAGGGGTTTGTCCTTGTGCCATGTCTCATTCGAACTATTCTGCAACAATTCAACGTATATCAATTTCCATGATAGTTCCTGAACCCATGCTAGGGCTCTGATACCAAATGTAACATCTTTCAAAATACATGCAATCATACTTAATTTTTCATAATTATTACAATTTTAAGAGTGATTTTTTTCCCCTTGCCATTAAATTTTAATTTAATCCATTTTATTTCTAGGTTAAAGATTTAATATTTCAAGAAATATTTACTCAGGAGTTTATATTTGTTGACCAAAACAATGTCTTTTTGATCCAAAACACATTGTTCTAGTCAAAACAACACCAAAACACATTGTTTCATTTCAATGAAATGGCGTTGTTTTGGCGTTTAAGGTTAATTTAGGTTTAAAAATCTCCTCTTTCAATTTCAGCCCTCAATCTTCTGATTTATTCAATTAAGTCCTTAATTGATTTTTTATTCTAAGAATCAATTTAATTTCACCCCTGTCAAATCTCAAAATGACCATATAAGTTTAACACCTTTTTAATTTGGTTCCCGATCTTGGATATTTTTTATTTTGTCCTGATTAACCTTCAAAAATCTAATTTCTTCAATTTCATATTTGATTTCACCCAATTAGGTCCCCAAATTCACGCACCTTTTACAAAAAGGTCCTTGGTCTTGAACTTCTTCAATTTGGCTCTTAATTGACCCTCAAACTTTAATTTTATTGTAATTTTGTCCCTGATTTCACCTAATTGAGTTTGGAAAAAATTAAAATTGGTCTTCTAAAATTCTAATCTTCTTAATTAAGCTCAAAGTTTCCAAACTTAATCTTTCATCAATTAAGTCCCTAATAAAATTAATTTGACCCATTAAAAGTCTAATTAAGTCCTTGCACTTAATTAATTCTTTTAATTTGACCCAAATTAATTCTAAAATTTAATTAAACCTTCAATTGGGCCCATGATTAAATAAAATTGGCCTATTAAAAGCCTGATTAAGTTCTCAGATTTAATTTTTATACAAATTCATCCGATAATCATTTAATTTAACCTTAAATTTGCATTGTCTTTCAATCTAGGGTACAATGAGGTATAATAAGGCTTCCAATTTTATTCAAAATTTCAGCTTAGTTCCTCCATACATTTGAAACCCTTCTTAGCTTGTTCTTGCCAAGTTGTCAATCTTTTTTAAAAAAGAAAAAAGAAAAAAAAGACAAATTTAGAGAAAACTCGAAATTGAGTTATGACAATCATGTTTTTGTAAAAATAGCTAATTAGTCATGACCGATGTTATTGTAAAATTTGAACAATGTCTTTTTTAAAGATTTTGATCAATGGTCAAAAGTTTAATCATTCATTTAATAGTAAAATCAAATAAAAGGGTAACATTTGCTAAAAAATAATTATTCATGAATTCGATTGATGAATGTCCTGCAATCTTGTAAATAATGCAAGACAAAATGTCAAGAAGAAGAAGGAGGAGGAGGCGTGAATGGATTCTCAGCTTAATTGAGAAGGGTAGATACGGTGGATGATATTTATGGAAGCATGCCACTTGTAGTTATTTGCTGGGTACAAATCTGTGCTTCATATTGCAACAACATACACACACACACACACACACCAAATAACAAGTTTTTTAAAAGGTACAATCCTCATCTTGACACGTGTCATTGAATGAATTCATCGTTCACAAGATTGTTGGACACGTGTCCAATTGAAGACTTCTATGCCTCCACGTGTGACTTAGCTTGGTATGGAATGATTGGGGTTTTATATCCTGTGTTAGTCTTCTTTTTTCTTGTTTTTCTTTTGTTACTCAGACCTAGCCTCAGTCAGCCCTTTGTGCCTCGAACTTGTCCAGATGAAAGCACCCTAGACACCATAGTTATCAGACCCGACCCGGTAAAATGACTGGGTCACGGGTCTTGAGAACAAAAACACACATTAATATGGTTTTTTGACATAAAATATTACATTAATATATATGCTAGTATAATTAACAAGAAAATATCACATTAACATATGTACTAGCATAATTAATTAGCATCAATAGATTAGAAAGTGCATTTATCTTCAAATAAACAAACATTTAACATAATTTAAAGATAAGGATAATAAAATAACAAGTTGTTCTAAAGATATATAATTCAACATAATAAATATAAGGTGACAACATTCAAACTCTAGTTTGCATTAGAATCCATAAATCAACATCTTCAGCTGCATAAAGAAAACAAAAGATTTTAGAATATGTTGAACACTTAACACTAATATAATTAAAAAAAAAAAAGAATGGTGAAGTACAAGACCTCATTGGAATAACCACATTTTTTCTACACAACATCTTTACTTTGGTTGAATATAGGCATTTACTTCTTCAGTGTCCATAGGAGCGAAATTTGAATCAAATACCAATGGAATTGAGCCAAACTCATTAATGCCTATTGAAACATCATCGTGCTCTTGTGTATCTTCATCATCACAGTCATCTTCAATCTCATTTATATTTATCAAATCTACAATTGAAACATACTTAATCAATAAACATTAGAATCATGACACAAAGTGAAAGATCAAATCTTCCATTACCTTCATTTAAAGTATCTTGAATCGTCATAGTTGATAAAACACGACGAAAGATCTCTACTTCTTCAGTTGTTAAAGATGATGGATCATCTTCT
>Ga0307517_10005371_pt1 | contig 19356 bp, 19 predicted proteins | sample 23_EM_MG_FD_194515 | JGI IMG/M metagenome (GOLD analysis project Ga0307517, IMG submission 194515) | Populus trichocarpa ectomycorrhiza microbial communities from riparian zone in the Pacific Northwest, United States - 23_EM | ecosystem: Host-associated > Plants > Roots > Unclassified | place... | reverse complement strand
AGGCATTCCTAATCTCCTTCTCCTAGATCTCCTTGATAAGGATTCAGAGATGCAGAATGCATTCGACGCTTTAGATAGTTCCGCGGATAATTTGTCGAATAGATCAAGTTGGTAAAGTCATCAACTTCCTCTCATTCTGTGCTGATTCCTCTTTAGTATCTCCGATTCCAACACTGCAAATTGAACCTGAGCCAGCCGAAGATTCCACCCATACGAAAATTAACGGGATTACGGACTCTAAGATCCATACTCGTGAAGTTACTTCTCAGACATGTAGGCATATCTTTGATCGTCTATAGCTATGAAACTCACGGTTTCCTCAGCCTTGCAGACTACACCCCGGCCCAACAACAATGTTTTGAATCCGGGTGTTCCATCTACTGCTAAGGCCTCTCGTTCGAAATCGATTGGTGTGTACTGCCGCATCCGAGCTTAGAAATTAGCCTCTGATAATCCCAGTATACGACTCTTTAGGAGAACAGTCCATGAGCCTCTCTCTGCCTATGGGACACATCAAGCTGCAACCCGAAGTCGATCATTCCCGATTTCCAAATTCCACAAATGGCAGTTTGTCCCGTCAACATTCAATCACATCTCTCCGACCATCTTCCCCTCTGCCAGATCATCACCGACCACATACCCCCGTCGATGTCGTTCACGAAAGAGAACGGAATTGGAATAAACCGCGACCAATGCAACTCAAACGGTCATCTTCACATTTGTCTCATCGTTCATCAACACCTTCGAGTCGGTCATCCTCCCCAATGCAAAATCGAGACCAGAGCCCTGTCGACGCGCAGGAAAGAGGAATGAATGGGAACACATTTCATCATACACGGCCTGGTAGTCTTTCTCCTCACCATGCTCGCAATCATTCATTTTCATTATCACCTCGTCCGAAGTCACCTATGCACCGGCCAGAGTCCCCAGTTGACATTACACACGAACGGGAACGAAATTGGAATGCACCGCGCCCGAGATGGCACGACGGCTTATTGCTTCACACCTCTCAAGAAAGCTTTGATGCGTCTGTTCAAAACAATGGTCGTCTTAGGACGAACAGCTTGCATAATTCGACCCATGATTTTGGTCACGTCGATGGGCACCTTCACCCCCACCATACTCCTCCAAAACTTACCAAAAAACCTCCCAGTCGCCCATTGTCGCCTCTTCCACCTGACAAGTCTAGTCCTTCTCTCACCCGTGCATCATCTGTACGAACTGATCGCGACTCTCGTCCTCAGTCAACGCCACCTTCCCCTTCTGGCCCAGTCGCCACAAATGCCTCTTCTCGCGTCAAAGTTGACTCGGTGACAACACCATATACGTGGCCTGTGATCAGCTCAGATCGTCAAGCCCAACTGATACCAGAATCAAATGGACGTATTCACAATGATTCTGAAGCAGAGGGTTTGTCATTCATCTTTTGTCGTCTGTATTTTATTCACTTCCTGTAGATGTAAGAGAGACGGACTACAGCTCCTCAGTCGACACCCCGAAGTCTAGACCAATTGAACCTCCTGAAATATCTGACGGGCAGCATCATGCTTTTGAAAGTTTTATGATTTCGAAAGCTCCCAATGGCATCTCGACTATGCTATCGACTCCGACTACTCACAAAAACCCATCTCCACCTGCTGTTCAGGCAGCCTCACCTTCGACCCCACCAAACAGGATAGCTCCCCAAAGTGTCAAATTGGAATTCAAGACGCCCTCACCACCTAAGACGCTACCTGACCTCCCGACTCCCTCGTCGAGCGATGAATCCATCGATGGTTTGATGAAGATGGCAAAGATACCAAAACTCGGCACCCCTCACCAGAATAAGTGGTTGCAGACTCCGAAGCCTCCAGGCGGTTGGCTGGCAACTCCGCAACCTGCTAAATATCCCGAAGACACTGTCCTCGACGAATCAGAGACACCCGTTCCTAATTGTATCACCGAGACACCAGTTGCGTCAGAATCAAATCAATTTGCAACTAAAACCCCAAAGCCACCTGGGGGTTGGGCTACCCCTGCTCCTCGCTTACTAAAAGATGGCGAATCTAGCTATTCCGGGGATAAGGATCGGAGAAGTCAACTTCTTACTCCCGTCAATTCACTTTCAAAAGGTTCGGCCCTCAATTCGAAAACGCCTGGTGTTCCCGGTGGTTGGGTTAATACACCTGCCAGGAAGAGTGTATTGAAAGTCCGTTTTGACCCTCAGAGTCCTGAAGTGAAGGAAGAATATATACAAGATTCTGCCCCCGAATCGAGAGGTGAAGAATCAGATCCTTCAGACCTTAACAACCCTTCACACGCACAACACCTATCATTACCTTCACCCCGTAGCCCGCGTAGACCCAAGGCCAACATTCGCGTACTGGATGCTTTTGGGCGGAAAGAAACCCCATCTTCTTCCCCCAAGAAGGACAGCATTGCCTCGCGAAATGGCATCCGAGTGTTGGATGCTATGGGTCGTGACATCGAGGAGGGACAATCAGAGCTCGACACGATGGAAGAAAGTACAACGCCCCTTTCCCGAGACGAGCTGTTGACAAGGCTTAGACAAGGACTTAATGAGTTGGTAGAAAATATCGATGTTGTGGAGAAGTGAATACTTTTTATCATTCCCTTGGGTTTTGACGCTAATTTCATTATTTTAGTAAGGAAGATGTATTTGCCAGTGATCGTTCGCGTATCGAAGAACTGGTTGCGACCTCAAAGCAAGCACGAGGAGCAAGGGAAAGGCTGTCTTCTCAAAGCAAAAGAATTATTGTTCAGGTGAGTCCATTTTGTAATTCAGGTTCTTCAACTCGTAATATGGAACCTAGCCTCCCGTTGTGAAACCTTCACTCAGCTGGAAGACGTTGTTTGGCTTGGTACTCGCCCAATCATTGCTCATTTGCATCGTGTACCGGTGTGTCCACTTCTTTTTTTGGAGCATAAAGCATGCTGAATGACTTTTGAAGGGTATCCTTGATCCATTCCAGACATTTCTTCCTCAGTGCCTACTATGACCCATTCAATCCCGAACTCCATCTGTCTAATTCGGATGGTACCATCCATTTTCCGCAGCTTGATACACTGTTACACGATGGAGGTACTTTGTCCTCCTGGTTTGATTATATCGATATTGCAGAGTATCTGTCCACATTATTGCCCATGGATGTCATGCAAAGCAACGCATGGACACCAACATGATTTACTTTATATATGAACGAATTTTGTATATTTGTATTATATGGTCATTTTATGGAGCCAAGTATGTAGTTCACCATTGATCCGCGTTCTAAACATATACCGTGTACCACGATGATGGGTGCAAGAAGTTTTCTACGTAACAACCACTGTCTTAGGCCTTTTTCTCATGGGCAAGAATCCTCTATCGGCGGGGAGTAGTACAGAGGACATTGATTCAGAGCCTCGGAAGCCTCGATCTGTTGTTATGAAAGACTCTGACTCTGACGGCGATAGCGGGACGAATTCTTTGGAGAAATTCGACTGGTCAGAAGAAGAGCCCTCTGAGCCAGAGCCCTCCCTACGTGCGATACGAGGAAGATGGCTTTGGATAGCTCTGATGAAGCTTGCAATGCCTGTTCGGGTACTCTTAATCAGTATACTTGGATCGGCTTTCTTCGTGACGCCTCTTCTCGTCGTAAACCTCCGTTTTCGGGAACAGCCTGCCTGGTTGCAAGTTCACGTTTGGTCCCTCTGGTTGGCTGTCATTTGGGATGCTAGTTGCGCAACATATCTGATAGTGGATTTGGTCCCGCGTTTTTTAATTGGGGCGATAAGATTATTCGGGGGTCAAATAGAACGTCTGAAAATCCAGGTGGAGGTCGGTCGTTCTCTTCTTATCTGAATAAAAATGATACTCAGATGGCTACACAGCTTACAATGGCTGTCAAAGCTTGGTTAAAACTTGCACTCAGTATCTCATGGGCCTGGATCGCTTTGTCCCTTATTCGAACAGGATACCAGCCACCTCAAGAATACTGGGATGTCGTGAATAATGTGATGAAGGTTAGTGTTTCACTTTGAAAGCACATATGATTCAACACCCTATGAAGGCTCTTTTCGCATCTGGCATCATCCTTTTTGTAGAAAAATTGATCCTACAGTTTGTTGCCATTAATTTCCATGAGAAGGCTCTTGCGGAACGCATTGCAGAAAACCACATGGGTCTAAGGGCTTTGGATCATCTCTCGGATGCCCCGATTACCCCTACCACGAAAGCAACCCCAAGAAAACTTGAAGGAATGAAAAGCTCTACACCATTTTATTCGAATGCAGGTCGCATAGAAAAAGAGGCTGGCTTGGTCACAGAGATCTTTCCCGTCAAGGAAGAGGACAACAGTAATGTCAAAAATGACCAATCGTCTTCGTCAATTCCATCACCCCAGCAAAAGAGGAAGAAAAGGAAGAATGTGACTAGTGTTATTGTTGATCAAGTCGGTTGGCCTTTCTCCCATTTTGACTGGACTCGCTCTGACTCGGATCTATTTCAGGTTGGTGACGCTATCGGTCGAGTTGCTCTCAAACATTCGAAATCCCACCATCATGTAGATTCCACAGGCGTGTATTCGGCGAGAAAGCTTGCCAAGAAGTTGTTCAGCGTTCTGAACGTGTCAAATCCCCCAAGGTCGCATCTTCTCGAAGAGGACTTTTATCCGTACTTCAGGTCAACCTCTGAAGCAGTGAGCCTTTGAACCCTGGTAGACGACTGAAGTTGTTTATAAAAACCCCAAAGCACGAGGCCTTCAAATTGTTCGACAGGGACGGAAATGGTGACATAACCAAAACAGAAATGCGTGAAGCAGTGCAGCGCATCTATCAGGAGAGAAAGTCTTTGATTTCTAGTCTGAAGGTCAGTGGTCTATTACATTTTAAAGAACCATCTCATGACTTCGAGCAAATAGGATGTTGATTCAATTGTCGCGAAGCTCGATGCGGTCTTGATCTGCGTTGCAATTGTCATCATCATATTCACCTGCTTGCTCATTTTCAACGGGGATACCATTTCTTCACTTGTCCCAATGGCCACTATCGTTCTCGGTTTCTCGTTCATCTTTGGACATTCAGCACAGACATTATTCGAATCCGTTCGTATTCTCTTTCACCATTGGAAAAACGTTAACCTGCAGAAATTTGCAGCTTATATTCATTTTTTCCACCCACGTTTATGATGTAGGGGATCTTGTTTTGATTGATGACCAAGTATGTACTATCTGACTTCTGCTGCATTGCTATTTGCTCATCATGTCCTGAAGGTGCTTTTTGTGAAAGAATTGGGATTGTTTGCAACAACTTTTCGGCGAGTAGATGGCCAGGAAGTTATTGCCCCGAACTCTCTATTGGCCAGCACGAAGCTAGTGCACAATCTCCGTCGCAGCAAATCTATGTTAGTGAGAGATCCAATACACATTGTGTTGATATAAATTGATGCTATTCTTTCTAGGTGGGAGACAACCAATTTGGTTGTCTCGTATAACACGTCGATGGAGGTTATTGAACGCTTCAAAGCCAAGATAGCAACATATATGAATACTAACAGCAGAGAATGGTCTAATTTTGCTCTCTGGATCGACAAAATGGAGTACCAGAACGCAATCCATTTTGTGGTAGCCATAGAACGTGAGCTCTCCCTGACTCCTCATGGACATCTTGGATTGAATCCCATTAAAAAAGATCGTCCCAACTGGCAGGATTGGGGAGGAAGATGGACCAGACGAAATGAATTCATGCGTTATCTAAAAACAGTGCTGGAAGAACTTGACATTGGTTACAGCATGCCAATTCAACCGGTGGTGTTGCCTCCTGGTCAGCCATATGGGTATGGAGCTATTGGCCCCACAATACAGATCCCCCGACCAGGAAGACGGCCAACAGATGGCTCTGGGTGCTTTCGAGCCGATTAGTTGTTGAGGTCAACTGACCCTAATCAAAATTTATTGCATTTGGACTATGTATCTAAATTTAGTTTCAAACAGAGTGCTTTTACATTAGCCCAATCCTTCATGCAGTCCAAAAATGACGCTGTAATAAAACCGACTCTGCTTTCTTCCTTGGAAACATTTCAAAAACCAGATAGTTTTCCCAAAGATGCCGTTCATCCCTTTGCATCCAACGCCCCAAAGACTTGTAACCTTTTGCAGGACCTGATCAACACCTCTGAGCAGATCTCCACCTCGTTGCGCCTATACGAAGCCTCTGCGCAGTGGACAAATCCTAAGCTTGTTTCCCTCCTCCGACAACATGCCACAATCGAGCATACAGCGTATACTGTAAGTCGTTTGTTCATCGGTTTTGCAAGGTCATGAGTGCATTTTAAAGTTAGAGAACGGTGTGCAACACCTTGTAGACTCTCTGAAGACTCGCTCCGGAGTCAACTACGGCGAAACACTTCCATTGAATGTGACCGATGTGCCTGACTGGTGTATTCAGCAACTTGTGGCTTGGGGAACGTTGCTTGGAATGGAGGCTTTCCAGGGTGACGAAAACCAGGGCGGTTCAACGGTTGTGATGGGAGGAAAGGTTTTGGTCATCGACATTGATTTTGCCACGCATCGCAGTGACGGTCTTCCTAAGCTCGAAGTTGTGAATGTAAAAACTTCAAATGCTCTGCTCGCTGGGAATTCAAGTTCTAATTCCAGTAGCAGTAGCACCTCCGCTCTTCTCGATTCCTTCCTGTTGGATGCAATAAGGGCATACTGTTCGGAAATGCAGAAGGATGAGGATTTGAGAGACTCTCAACGTGCCGCGGTTTTGCGCAGGCGGATGGTAGAGCATCTGAAGTATTTGGTTCTTTTGGATGGACTGGCTAGTCATAAGGACGGTGAAGGGATCAGATGGTTCACCGATGTCGATGAGCTTTATCCTGTTCTGATGGAGTTGGCCAAATCCGAGGCTCAGGCAGTTGCGGCGTAAGCATTTTCTGTTGCGACATAATCGAAGTTTCATTGACAATCACGCCAGGTCATTTTCTTCCCCGACCGCACCTCTTGACGTCTTCCTGCTCCGTTGTCATTCATTACCTTTGCCATACCTTTTGATCCCCTCCTTGTCGTTCCTCGTACACGTATCCCCAACCGCTTATCTTCATCTAATCCGCAACTCGACGAACCAGAAACAACCAAGAACGAACTTGTCTCCACTCCCCTTGGATATCTCCCTAGCTGATATCAAGAAAAACCTCGCCACCACCACGAATGGAGTTACGATTGCCACACTTTATTTGAAAGAAACGGCAGGGTTGGCGAGTGGTCACCACCTCTATCCGGGTTCCATGTCAATGCCCAATGTAACATCCCGTCCGACTTTCCCTCTTTCACCCTCGGCATCGGAATTTGACCACATTTTCCCGCCAACCAATACAGGCTTTGGTTCGTCTGTCAGTTCAGAGATGTCATGTACCTGGATGTTGGATTTCACACAGGGTGGAAAACGACGAGGAGTCGTGATGAGCCAATCGAGAATGAAAGCTATCGAATTAGTGGTAAATCCACTGACTGTAGGAAACAATTTGAATTCGATGGGTGATGCAGTCGCCGTCGGTAGCTGGGTCGACTCTCTGGTTGGTTGCCGACCTTCCTTCCACCTGCGTAGACTGACGACGTTGTAGTTGAATCCAGGAAATGCTATGCCGTCTGAGCGTTGTACAGCACTTTACGTTCGTATTTCCCCTACTGCAAAGTGACATTTGCTTATGAATGCCTAGAAATCTCCAAATTTGTTACATCCGCCTTTACAACTACGTCTCGCGGCTCCTTCAGAGCCAGGTTACATCCTTGACAGTGTGCCTATACGCAGTATGAGAGAGATCTGGGGAATTTTAGAGGTTCCTATTTCCTGTCTTGTCTGTACCTTACGCTGACTGGATGAACCAGATTGTTCGGGAGCAATGCTGGCTCAACGAGACGCTCTTGGGATGCAATTGGGTCCCGGAAACATTAAAACCGAATGATGAAGAGCTCCCGGATGATGTGCCGGCTACGGAAGAAGGACTCGAAGCAGTTTTGACAGGTTTGTGATATAGTTTTTTTTCGCTGTTGGAACACCAGTTGACTCCTGAACTAAGGGACTTTCACACCTCGCAAAATCCCAGTGAACGTTTTTATACCGACAGGGAATGAAACCGACGACCTGTTTGGTGCAGATCTCGATTTCTTGACTGGGAGCCGACCAAAAATTGTGATGACATGTCCCGAGCGGGCACCCATATCGGGTCTGGTTGAAATTACGATCACATATGATGAGAAGAAGGCGCGGGGTGTTTCTGTGACGATCCAGGGAGCTGTTGGACTGGATGTGAATGCGGGGAGGTTGGAGGAGGAGTGTCGACGGGGAGGAACCTGGGGACTGGGTGGCAGAATATGGAGGAGTGGGGGTGGATTTTCGTGAGTGCCCCTGTGGGCTCATATGTCAATGATGGAGACAGTTGCCCTAACGGCGAGATCTCATATGTTATTCTGTTATTCACGAGCTGGACCAAGGGTCTCGTTCCTTGTCATTGTCGTCTAAAATAAAACAAATTAAATTAGAGTCCATGTGGACAGGACAGATCAACAGCCGACAACGGAAGTGAAGCACATGGTGCACCCTTCAAGTACCCTGACCTGACCGACGCCTCCTTCTCTCCCTTCCTCGTCCTCCGCGTCCTGGGCCTCGCTGCCTTCGACGTCCTCCACATCCTACTCCCTCTCTCCCTCTCCGTCTGCTTGTGAATGTATGTTCCACTCCGCAGGCATAATGTCTCCTCCAGCCCGTATCTCCCCTCCCGCGCCCTAGACTCCTCCGCCCCCCCTACTTACGACCCCATCGACGAACATGACATCCCCGCCCATGACCCCCACTCCCCCAACCCAACCACTGCCAACACACACGACGACTCTGACGTCGAGGACGTGCTCGCCCCAGGCGACATCGTCGGCAAAGGCTCCTTGCTCAAAGGCGATGTTGTCTCCCTCCTTCCGACCGACAACGACGAGGACGAAGACGAGCAGTTCCACGTCATCAAGGAACTCGGAAAAGGCTCCTACGCCGTTGTCTACCTTGTTCATCAGGTTCCTCGTGGCGCTGCTCCTTCCAGAGGCAGGACTAACGCTGCTGATACCAGTGAGGACGGCCACATTCTCGGACACATGGACAGCGAAGAGCCTCTGGCCAAGCCAGCACATCAACCCGCCAAGACCTATGGGAGGCATTTCGCAATCAAGTGCCTCTCCAAGGCAAACCTTGATAAGGAGGGGTTGGGTATTCAGATGACTGAGGTACCTTTTCTTTCTCTCCCTTTTCTACTTTTACTTATTTTTGACACAGGTAACGATCCACCAATCTCTCCCAGTGCACCCAAATATCGTTGCGCTGCACAAAACCCTCCAAACATCGTCTTACCTCCTCCTTGTGCTCGAATACGTACCAGGCGAAGATCTATTCTACTTTCTGCAACAAGCAAGAGACCACTATCCTTCCTTCCCCCCAGAGAGCTGCTCTCAGGAATTACTTCTCCAACAACAGCAAACCCCACCGACACCCTCACTTCTCTCATCCTGCCACCCGTCTCACCTCCTCTCTCGCTCACGGTTGCGCCTCATCGCATCCATGTTTGCCCAGATGTGCGACGCAGTTGCGACTTGTCATGCCGTTGGCGTTTTTCATAGGGATATTAAGCCGGAGAACTTTATCGTTACGGATGGGCGGTATGTACACGAGGGAACGGATAGGGTAAATGGAACCGTGAATAAGGGCAGAGTGGTGGTGAAGCTCACAGATTTTGGGCTGTCGACGAGAGAAGAGGAATGTTCGGATATGGATTGTGGGAGCGCTCCCTACATGAGTTATGGTTTGTCTTTTCCCTTTTCCCTGTTTTTGGAGTGTAGGCTAATTAGTATATCATTCCAGAGTGTAGGAATAACACTGCACCAACGTACAGGCCTCGGGAGGCGGACGTGTGGTCATTGGGAATCGTCCTCATCAATATGTAATGTCCATCTAATTGTCACTCCAACCAATCTGATACCCCAATTTATTTTAGGTTGTACCACATAAACCCATGGACAGACACAGTACATGGCGCTTGTCCCTCCTTCACTGCCTTCCGAGAGGATCCAGTTGGCTTTTTCACGAAACTCTTTACTGGCATGACACCTCATGTCGCCGAGGTGTTGGCGTGGAGGGTATTCGGTCTCGATAGTCATACAAGGGTGAACGGAAAGACGAAAGAGAAACAGATGACGGCTTCCGACTTGGGTGTGTGGGTCAGGAGTAGTCTTGTTGATCTGTTGGCTATGGATGAGAGTGCCAGTCCCGCTGTGGGTGGAGGTGTGAATGGAGGGACTTCGACGTCACGGGTGGCGGTCAATGGCGGGCATAGGCTCTCACTTCAAATGAGACTATCACATTTACCTGTGTCGAGGGCTGCTTCTCCGTTTGGCAGGCTGCTGGGATCAGTCGGGGGTGTTGGGGCTTTGGGAGTAGGAGGAGCTGTGTCGTCTCCGAGGCTTCTGGCGATGTCACTTTCCAGGGCTGCTTCCTTGGCTCCTGCTTTAGAGAAGGAGGAGGCTGAAGGAGAAGCGGCACTTCAAATTCAAGAAGAAATAGAACCAGACGAAAGCGGAGAGCAAGACCAAGAACAAGTGCAGGAGGAGCAGGCCGATGCTACACCTTCACGGACATCGACCAAGAGGAGGAGGAGGGGTTTGAGGAATAGAGGCAAGGGGCCTACGTCCACTCCGCCGGTGGGGAAGATTCAGCTTCAGGACCAACAGTATCAAGACGAAGCTCTGAAATCGCTGGCTGATGTGCAGATGCTTGTGAGGGAGATCAGTAATGTGTCTAAACCTCCCTCGGTTCATCAACTCCAACTCCAGCATCAGCAACCTTCCTCTTCATCTGTGAATCACTTAAATGGAGATGGCAATCGGATATCTTTTGTTTCGACGCTCTCTTCTGGTGAGAGTGGTGAGATAAGCGAGGATGCCATGGTGTGTGGGAGTGGAGGAAGCGGTACGACGCTTACCACTGCACCTTCGATGATGTCGATGGTGACGGAAGCAATGACACGGACAACGACAACGGGCACCTCTCTCAAGTCCTCTGAGGGTTCTACAAGGTCAACGTCAAATGGTGGTTCTTCGTTGCGCTCGGCCACAACGATAGGTGCCGGTGGTGGTAGGAGTAAAGCAAGGCCGCGTAGGAACTACGAGCCCGTAACGATGTTTGCTGTTCCTTCGGCGTTGTTGAGCCAGCCTATGGCAGGAGGTGAAGGAGGGGGGAGGACGCCGTCGCAGTTGAGCTCTTCGAGTGGTACCCGTTCAGTAGCAGGGTCTGGAACGCATTCTCAACTCCAACAGCAACCGCAGGAGCTGCAACCTAAGGCAGTCGTGAAAAAATCTTCGAAATGGATGTTGAGGTGGAAGAATAATAATAATAGTGGTAGTGGGGGGAATAGCGGTGCTGCTCCTTCCGCTGCCACTCCATCTGTTCCTTCGCCTACTTCGACTACTCCCACTCCTGCTGTTGCGACTCCTGAATTATCCTCAACTCAAGATCACGCCCGTAGTACTCCGCGACCTATAGGCCTACCTGGTCATATCTCCGCTTTTCCTACTTTTCATGCGACTTCGTCTGCTTCTGATGCAAGCCCGGCTCAAGGTCGCGATCAAGCCCGTACCCTTCCGAGACCCAGACTCATTCCGATGACTGCACCTGGTCATGTTGTCACCTTTCCTGCTTCGGGTTCTACAACAGAATCTGTGCACCCAACTGTGATGTCGTCTACAGCGACTAACGTGACCGATTTGATTATGGGGCTGAACCCACCTTCTCGACAAATCAATCAGAATGCGAGCAATGTGAGTTTGGTGGGTTCTTCTGGTAGTGGAGGGGGGTATGCGACGTCGACTACACCTTGGAAGAGAGGGCGTCGCGGGAAGGGTGGTACAGGAGATTCGATGGCGATTTTGAGTGGCGCTGCAGCGAGTGGAGCAGGAAATTCGCCGAAGAGTCCAAGTCGCTCACCTGGACCTTCAGGATTTGGATCTTCAGCGTCTTCTTCGAATGTTTCGTTGGCTAGTGGTGTTGGTAGCAGTGTGGACCTTGGGCAAGATAGTCCTGTCTGGTATTGGAGAGAGAAACGGACATCGGATAGACTAGGAATGGAGAGGGGCATGGGGTATAGTGGTGGTGTCGGATCTGGATTATCTGGTGCAAGGGGTGTGGGTGTCAGATCACCTGGGGGTGCAACTGGATTTGGTGCAGGAGGTGGAAGACATGGAAGTGTAGGTGCGGCTGGGGGACCGTTTGCGAGCAGTGCGAATTCTTTGTTTGGATCCAGTGGGAGTTGGAGGGCGAACAATCCGATGGGGACGAGCATGGGTGCGAGCATGGGTCTCATGAACGCGAATGCAACAGGAAGAGCAAGTTTGCACGGGAGTGTGAGTGCGAGTGGAACTGCAAGTCCAGGAGCGTCGACGATTGCGTTCACGAGATTCAGCAATTCGAGTGTGAGCACGATGGCTACGACTATTAGTACTGGATCAGGAACTGCAAATTGGAGAAATGGAGCCAGAGCAGGGGGAGCGGTTGCTATGACTTCTAGTGCTGTAGCTGATACTGATGGCGGGCTTGGGGTGGGGGCTGCAGGGACTAGTACACTTGGAGGGAAGACGAATTCCTATGCGGGTCCAAACCTTCCGAAGAGCGTTAAGAGTAAGTTTTAGGTTTCTGAAATTTTTGATTCTGTCTTATAACTGTTCTCCATAGCCATCGACGGTATTTCGACATTGAACGAGCTTCCCGGAGGTCAACATTCGAATCCTGATTTTATGTCTCCTCCTGCGAAGAAGACTCGAACGAGGAATAAGAAGGGGAATAAAAGCATCAATAATAATACCGTTAATGGCGCGACAAGTAGTGCCCAGACTACTCCTACTGCAACTGATACTCCTATGATTGCTATCGATGGTCCAAGCAGTAACAAAGATCTTAACCCCCACAACGTATCCAACAAGCTCGATACGATCATCGAGCGACCTCTTGCTCCTGATTCGTCAATTGGCCAACAAGACGATACTACGACCACTATTCCGAGTGGCGTTGATGGTCCAAGCACATGGAAGGAGGCATCGACCAGTACAACGGACCTCGTCACTGCAGCCAATGACAACACTACTTCTGCTGCTGCCAACGGAGTTGTCAGCGTTGAAGGAGGAGGGAGAATCAAGAAAGTTCACAAAGGCCAGATCAATACGCTTGCAAAGATGCTCTCTGCGTTGAGGCGTTGATGGAATTTGCGACCAATACCCCTCATCGTCGTTTCTCTTCTCCCTTTCGTTCGTCCCTCCCCGTTCTGTCCTCCTCTTCTGTCGGACTTCGGACCGTCAAACAATGAAGAATGTTTATGCATCTGATTTGATATTGTTGCATCAAGGAGTCGCGTGGGCCGTTCAACATGGCAGCCGGAGATCGACCCGTATGGACTCTTGCCACTGCCTCCTCCTTTACCGTTGTGTTGGTTGTATCCAATCACATCTCCCCACTCATTTTTGTTTCCTTGTATCACAATGCTATCGCAGACCCTTTTCTTCTTTTCAACCCAACATTTTGCTTCACATGATTCCATTCGTTTTTACCATTCAAAGAAAGACATTTGGAACAACTGGTCTTTTCCTGCGATTTCCCTTTCATTCGAGGCCAGGTTTCGTAAATTTAGACACTCCCGTACTTTTACCCCCTCAGTCCCCCCCGTCGTTCCTGCACCCATTTTCCCTGAATAATATTGCGATCTCCCTACACTTCCCCGTCTACTCCCCGACTTTCACGCAAGAAACGTTGTTTCTGACCAACTCGATCCGAATGTCCTTCTTTTATTTCTCTTCCTACCAACCTCATCTCTACGCAACTGTAATTTAATACTTCCCTTCTCTTTCTTTTTTCCTGTTTTTTTTTTTCGCGTTGCCGTCATTCAACCTCAAGTATAACCAACCAATCATGCAAATAACTGTCTTATTATTGTGCAATTATTTAACAGCGTAGACAAGATAAAGATGCTTCTTGGGAGATGCTATTCCGATGTTACTGTACTGTTACACGCATTATGCCCCGTGATTCGTGAAAGATAGAAAAAGGAAAGTCCAGGTCCAGGATATTGTCACCTGGCTATGTAAAGCATATGGTTCACAAATGCTTTTGAATACAAACAACGATCGCATGATCAAAAATGCTACATGATCCATGAATGTTAAAGTTTTTTATTAAGCGTATCTGTGGATAGTATGGAAATCTTGCGATTGTTGTAGAGCAGCGAAAGCCATGTTTTGCGCGATGGTTGGGCGTTGAGTGACGACTGTATCCTGAACGACTGCTGTTCCTGGTTCTACGAGGATAGCGGATGGTTCGGAGGAAGGGAAACGGAGTCGGTGGTGAGGGTGGTGAGGGTGGGGAGGACCATCTGTAGGAGACGACGGACTGGACTGGACGCTGTCCAAGTCTTGATCGTCGCTCTCCCATGAAATGGTCGGTGATGATTGGGACCCTGGAATGTAGTATCTTCCGCCGCTGTGAATGCGTACAAGATTGACATAGTACTCTTGCAAAATTTCGCGATTACACTGTCGACAAAAAACATTAATGACGAGGAACACTAGATATTTGAGAGTCCCACCATCAACCGCCATTCAATCATGGATAGGAATTCTCTTTCCAACAGGTTGAGTTCTGTAACGGTTATACCGCCCACTCTCGCATAGTGGTTGTTGCTGCAGAATACGTCGCAAAGTGCCTTGCTCGACACGGTGATGGAGGTAATTATAAAGCGGTGGCATGTCAAGGAGGACAATATAAATAGGGGCATACGGGCGCATATCTGGTCAATATTGAAAAGGGTAGCTAAGAGGCAGGCTTTCTGTGTCGTGATCAATATTGTTGATTGCTCAGTCTCAAGGTGGACGAAGAGTGAACTTCAACTAACCTCGACATTGGCAAATCTGACTATCCGTTTTAGATAATCAAGGACGTTGATGGTAGGCGCCGAACGGGAATGGAAACGGGTCAGAGACTCACTAGAAATGAGAGGGTAAATGGACGGAAAGAAAATATGGGAAAAAAAACATACGGAGATAGAGGTATCCGGTCATTATGTGCGATTAAACGTTGCAACATATCTGCTAGACTTACATGAATAAAAGCCTGATTGACAAGAAAAGAGAAATAGCGTACCGATGAGCTGAACGAGGTGTTCTACCAGGGCATCCTCGAAACTTGCGGGCATCTCCACCCGTTCTGAGCTAGAGGATTCCATGAATCCATTGCACAACTCGACGCCGTAATCTGGCTAAACTGTCGGAAAATAACTCGGAACTGAGGTGTCGCCTCCTATCTAAAAAGCCGTTGCATAATAATGACAAACTTAAATATCTATCGGCCCGCCTTGCTCCTGTACAGTTCTATCAGCGGTATTCGAACTTTAATTGTCCCGTCGTCACAATGGCACATCCAGTGACACTCAAGCACGCCCATTCACAAAAATGGCCCCCAAGTTTGTGAGTGATTTCACTCTTCGGACGAGGTTATATCTCAAAACATTTTGTGAATAGGATCCCAATGAAATCAAAGTCATCCGCCTGCGTGCTACTGGGGGTGAAGTAGGCGCCTCGTCAGCTCTTGCACCAAAGATCGGTCCTCTGGGTCTGGTACGCGCAGTGTTTGTCGCATGTGAAGTATCTCATGAACATATCCTAAACCATATAGTCGCCAAAGAAGGTCGGTGAAGACATCGCCAAAGCTACATCGGCTTGGAAGGGTCTACGTGTGACAGTGGAACTTACTATCCAAAATCGACAAGCCCAAGTCGCTGTCGTTCCTTCAGCATCCTCCCTCGTCATCAAAGCTCTCAAGGGTAAGAAAGAGTTGATGCAATTCGATGGTATATTCATGTAAATGACCAACAGAGCCTCCGCGTGATCGCAAGAAGGAGAAGAACATCAAACACTCTGGCAACATTCCCCTATCCGAGATTATCGATATTGCACGAATAATGAAACCAAACTCGCTGTCCAAGGAATTGTCCGGATGCGTGAAAGAGATTTTGGGCACTTGCCAGAGCGTGGGTTGCACGGTAGAGGGCCAACCACCTCATGATATTATTGATGGCATTAATAACGGGGAGGTTGAAGTTCCCGATGAATGATGTACTTGTACGCATCCTATTATACTTTGTTCTGTGTCGGCAATGGTCGATGAATCCATTCGGCACTCTATTTTTAGAATGCCACTTCAACACCTCCTTTGATGTGAAAACAGTCTTCAATCCTGCTATCATGGCCTTTCGCTCTCTGAGATCCCTGGCAAGATCCTCGTCTGCTCACCGTTACCAGTTCCGGACTGTCGCCTTTGCAGGCGGTGTGGGATGCATCGTTGGAGTCACGTCTGTAGTCGGCACAGGTGAATCTTAGAATGAATATATTTCCACCAAGTTCTAGACATGTTTCTGTATAGTATATGGAGTATACTACTACTCCAACCTCAAGAAGACGATTGATACTTTGTCACCTGCTATCTCTTTCCTCCGTCAGGCAAGCAAAAGTTTGCTCAACGATAAACCTTCGCCTCTCGCAGCACTACAATATCTGCGGCAGGCTGCAAAGGCATATCTTGCCTACATACCTGGATCCGGGTTATTGATTGACGCCATGTTCAATCGTATCGACTCTGCAGTTGAAGTTCATGCTGAGGAAGCAAATGGTATCATAACAGTGGCGTACGCGGACATGAATAAAATCATCAACCACGATGGAAACAGGCATGAAACTCACACTGCCATGGAGATTCTAGCGGTGTGTAAGCGACTGGCAGAGGATCTGGGCGCACTCAGTGTCAAGGCAGCCCGGCCTTGGGTCGATGCGTTGGAACTAGACAAGAAAGCGCAAGCGGTGGGTGCCGCTGCGGGAAATGTCATAGAGACGGTGAAAAACAAGAGTCCAGAATGGAAAGCAAATTTAAACAGGAAAACCGAACCTGTTGGAACTGCAGTTGGAAGTGTTGTGGAGGCAGTAAAATCGAACTTGACTCCGGACTGGAAAAAGTCTGCATCTGTGGTATGGGTACTTTATTCCACTTCTACGCGTCAGAATTAATGCCTTGAATGTAGATTACTGGTGCCGTGCGGAACAAAATTCACCCAGCGAATCAAGATGAACCTCAAAAAGAATCAGAAAAGGACGAGAAACGTTGAACGTAAAATCCAAGTCCGTTTGCCCACAATGTCCTTCAATTTGCTCGCATAGATACCCAGGCTGACAATCCCCTCTTATTGTATCCAATCGTAACTTCAATATGACATGGTTTTGGCGATCTTTGGTTAACCTCCGGTCAAGAAATCAATTAATCAAGGCCTGTACCGAAGAGGTTGTCAGCTTTGTGGGTGGGTTTTGGGAGATACAAAAGTATTCAAGAATCAGCCAAAGAAACCAATTGCTCTATTTCTCGACTGGCCCATCATCCAGACTCCTCATCGTTTTCCACCAACCTTCGATGCCTAGTACATAGCAGATCGCTAGGGTCGATGATTGAACTTTCCGCGTATGGACACCCACCTTGGCTTTCTTTGCCCTGAATCTCTCCATTCAAGTTTTCCTGTGCAACGAGCTGCTGAACATACCCAGACATAAATTCGCGCGCCTAGGGTTGCTTCAGGCTGAAGCAACTAGTATCAATTTATTTTCCTTTATCGAAATGGCCATTGCATCCGCTTGCCAGATCCAGCAGATCCTGACAAAATAGTTACTGCACCCCGGAGCACTTTTCCCTTTTCCTTCCCTTTTCATGGTCATTGGACTTGGGGAGGGAGTGGATTTCATTGCTGCTTGTATAACAACACGTCTTTTATGTAAGGTATGTCTTTATATTTGTACAAATCCAACCCCCCTCCTTACATCGGCATGTCGCCTTCATTCTGAAGACCACTGTAGATTCGCACCAGTTCGATTTCTTTATTTCTCGATTGGCTCATCACCCAACTCATCATAGAAATGCGAGTCCCAGGTATACCTCTGCCGAGAAGTTTGGTCAACTTCTGACATATAGGAAGAATGCATATGATCGGGAAGGACGATCTGAGAAGAGAAACTGAATGGTTGTGTCTTGCCCCGACGCTAACCTTCCAGGCAAACCACAGCGACCATTCGTTGCTTCCCTTCCCAAATCAAGAGATACTGCTAGAGCTTAAAATTCCAGAAACCAACATTTGGCGCCATGAACTTCTTGTGGTCGCCAAAATTGAAATAAAATAAAATAAATCCCGGAATCCCTGCATTCAAGGCTCCCCAAACAACGAGCTGCTGAAAGTACCATCGTTCGGAATTTCAAAATTCACCCTGACAGCGAAACCTGGGGAGTAGTTTCTTCCTGGGACGACCAATATACTTGTTTTCCTGTGTCGAAATGGGTAAGACTGATTCTGATGATTCGCTGAATCAGGCCAACAGCGTTGATAAAACTCTGGATATCGACGATTGACTATGCATTCAGAGGAAGGCGATTCCCTTGATGAACACTCCTCAAAATATCATCCTGTGTGGATTGCGAGTCCCAAATTTATCGCCTGACTTTCCCGTGGTCAGACTATCGCTTGTGTCTGTCCTCATCGACACAATGCGGTCACATGTTAATCGAAGGTCTGGTGTGTCCCTAAGTTATTTGCCGGGACTATAAATTTGTGACCTGAAATAAATCCTAGATTCATTGGGTCGATCTCCTTTCCCTGTGGTTGTGCGCTTGCCAAATGAAGCAGACGGTAGGTCCTCTTTGTTTGGAACAGCAGGATGAGGACTGTATGCAAAAGTTATTTATAGGGTGGCGAATTTGCATGATCGGATGTACATGCCAGGACGCATAAAGCTTTACGAAAAGTTAGTCACGCTCTCACCCGCCGCTCATCATGAACACCAACGACCAAAGGAACCTTTCTGAGCAGTTGAACTCTCTCATCGCCAATCCTGATGTCTCAGACGCAGTGGACATCCTTCCCTTCCTGTTTCGTAGTGTGGTGCCAATATCGATAAGGTTGTACGGTCGCTCGTGCCCCTTCAGCACGCACTCTGAGGAATGTGTTGTACGCAAGGATCGCGTTAAAAAGAGTTGTTGTGAAACGTCTGCCAATTGCTGAATGAGATGGTTCCGCCATCACGCAGAAGACACCCTGCCACAGATGCAGACCATCCCTGGAGTTGATGTAAGCCACAAACGTTAAGTAGCTGTTGTGTTTAGTCAGGGCTGAAGTAGGGTTTGCACGGAAGTCGAGATGCTGAATGGCGATACTAGGGAGAAGTCTGTAGTGGTGAAACGCATTACTAAATGTCCCGGTGGCGATGGCGTTCG
>Ga0307517_10005370_pt1 | contig 19361 bp, 20 predicted proteins | sample 23_EM_MG_FD_194515 | JGI IMG/M metagenome (GOLD analysis project Ga0307517, IMG submission 194515) | Populus trichocarpa ectomycorrhiza microbial communities from riparian zone in the Pacific Northwest, United States - 23_EM | ecosystem: Host-associated > Plants > Roots > Unclassified | place... | reverse complement strand
GCTCCTTCGCGGCGCCGTAGCTGATCGCGATATAGACCTCCGCCGTTCCCGGGCGAGCAACCATGTCTTCCACGGTGATCTTGGCGCCGCCAACCTGCTTCGACAGAAGCGCTTCGAGATCGAAAATGTTGAAGGTCGTACCCGCCGGTTTCTGCGCCGCTTCCGGAAGAGCGATCGCGTGCACACGCGCTGTCTTCCAGTCGGCGACGAACAAGACATTCTTCGGCCCGGTGGACAGGCGGGATATCGACTTGATATCCGCCGCGGACACACTCGCGGCGGCACTTAGACAGCAGGCAACGGCGATGGCAAGGTGACGCATGAATACTCCTATGAGCAGTGGTTGAGTGACAAATGCTAGGTGTGCCGATGTCGGCCCGCCAGACGGAGGTCGATCACCGGAATGTTGACCAGACCGAACCAATGACGGGATCGAAGCAGTCGGTGCGCTACTTCAGCGTGCCGAGATAGGCCACGATGTCGGCGCGCGCCTTCGCATCGGGCATGCCGGAGAACGGCATCACGTTGCCGGGAATGGCCTTCTGCGGATCGGCGATGTAGGCATCGAGCGAGGCCGCGTCCCAGGTCGTGCCGGCGGCTTTCATCGCCCGGCTGTAGCGAAAGCCCTCGAAGACGCCGGCCTTGCGGCCAACCACGCCTTGCAGGCTCGGCCCGGCGCCGTTGCTGCCGTTGACGGAGTGGCAGGCCGCACACGGTGCGAACGCCGCCTTGCCGGCAGTGGCGTCCTGGGCCGGCGCCGCGTTGGCGGCGCAAACCAGCGCTGCGCACGAAAGGAGTTTGATCGAGTAGTGCATGGTGAGCATTTGATTGAGTGGGTGATTGAATGAAGTGAGGCCGCGTCACAACATCCGCGGCCGTTCGACGTAAGACGCGATGTCGTCGCCGACGCGCAGCGCGAGTGCCGCGAGCGGCCCGGTCGGGTTGTAGCCGGCGTTGTGCGTGAACACCGAGGCGCCGACGATGAACAGGTTGTGCGCATCCCAGTGCTGCAGGTGCGGCGAGACCACGCTGGTGCCCGGGTCAGCCCCCATGATGGTGCCGCCGGTGATGTGCGTGCTCTGGTAGACGCGCGTGTCGAAGGTGGTCGCGAGGGTCGAGGCCGGCGTGACGATGTCGGCGTTGAAGGCCTTCGCGATCTCGTTCTGCTTGGTCGCGATGAACTGCGACAGCTTCAGCTCGTTGTCGCGCCAGTTGAAGTTCATGCGGATCAGCGGCTGGCCGTAGGCGTCGGTGTAGGTCGGGTCCAGGTCGAGGTAGTTCTCGACGTGCGGGTAGCAGCTGCCCTGCATGCCGATCGCCATCGAGTGCGCGTACCAGTCGGCGTTTGCCTTCTTCCACGCGCTGCCCCAGCGCGGCGTGCCGGGCGGCACGCGGCGTGCGCTGATCGGGCGGCCGTGGAACATGCTGGCGTTGATGCCGGCGCCGCCCAGAAAGCCCAGCCCGGCGTGGTCGAAGTTGTCGTTGTTGAACTCGTCCATGTAGACCTGCGTGCTGCCGGTCGCCAGGAAGGGGTTGAACCACTTGTCCTTCATGAAGATGTTCACGCCGCCGCCGAGCTGGTAGCAGAAGTTCTTGCCGACCACGCCGGTCTTGCGCACCGGGTCGTAGGGCTTGCCGATCTTGCTGGTGAGCAGCAGCTTGGTGTTGGTCATCGTGAACGCGCCCAGCATCACCACGTCGGCCGGCTGCTCGTATTCCTGGCCGGTGATCAGGTCGACGTAGTGCACGCCGGTGACTCGTCTGCCCGCCGCGTCGTACATCAGCCCGAGCACGTGGCAGCGCAGCCGCACCTCGAAGCCCTTGCGCGTCTTCAGCATCGGGTACAGCAGCACCTCGGGCGAGGCCTTGGCCTTGGCCTCGCAGATGAAGCGCTCGCAGTGGCCGCAATACTGGCACTGGCCGAGCTTCTGGCCGTCCGGGTTGGTGTAGGCGCTCGACGAGTTCGCGGCGGGTGTGGGAAAGGGCTTGTAGCCCAGCTTCTCGGCCGCGGCCTTGAAGGTCAGCCCGGCCTCGGTGTACTCGAGCGGCTTCTGTGCGTACTCGCCGTCGCGCGGCGCCTCGAACGGGTTGCCACCGGGCTGGATCGTGCCGTTGATGTTGCCGGCCTTGCCGGAGATGCCGAACAGCTTCTCGAACAGCTCGTGGTACGGCCGCATCTCGGCATAGCTCGTGCCCCAGTCCTGCAGCGGCATGTCCTTGGCGATCGCGGCCTTGCCGTAGCGCGTCTCGTTGCGCGTCTTGATCTGCGGGTCGTATTCCGACCAGCGCCAGGTGTGGCCGTTCCAGTGATTCGCCGCGCCGCCCAGGCCTTCGCCGGGCAGAAAGGCTTCCATCCAGCGCACCGGCAACGCGGTCTCGGTTCGTGCGTAGCGCAGCGTGTAGGTCTGCACGCCCCAGTCCTGCACCAGGCCCTGGCGCGTGTCCCAGCGCAGCTCGTCGCGTTGTGTGGGCAGCTTGGCTTCGGCGCCTTCGGTGTGGTCGCCGCCACGCTCGAGGATCAGGACCTCGATGGACTTGTTGGTCAGCTGCCGTGCTGCGAGGCCGGCCGTCAGGCCGCCGCCGACCATCACGACTGTCTTCTTGGGGAGTTTCTTGATTGCCATGTCGTGCCCCCTTCAGCTGAAGTCGGCCATGGACTTGGGGTCCTTGGCGCCGGGGACGGGCTTGCCGCGGTACTGCACCATGTTGATGGTGTTGGTGGCGGGCAGACCGGGGTAGCCGATCATTTTCCAGAACACCTTGTCGTGGTTGCCGCCGTAGATCGGGTCGGCGAAACAAGCCTGGGTGAAGAGCGGGTAGACGAGTTCGTTGAACCACGCGCCCAGCGGCAGCCGCGGGTCTTCGATCTTGGCGGCGCCGAGGTCGTTCAGGAACGCGTTCGCATCCGCCGGCGCGATCTGGTCGAAGGGCTTGCCGTGCTTGGCGATGCACGCGGCGTTCGCGGCGGCGACGCCGGCCTTGAAGTGCTGCTCGGGCGTCATCGGCAGCTGGTAGCCCTGCTGCGGCCTGCCTTGCTGCCACGGGCCGCGCGAGTAGCGTTTCGCGCCTTTGCCGAAATCGCCGGCGAGCTGGCGGTCGATGTAGATGGCCAGGCCGCAGTCGACGCCGCCCGGCGTGAGCTCGTCGGCCGGGCACATGATGTTGACCATCGTCTCGACGAAGGCCGCTTCGTCGGGACTGAAGCTCGTGTAGCCCAACCCCGCCGCCGGTGCCAGTGGCGGCGCCGCTGGCGCCGCGCTCACCGACTCCGCCGCCACGGCCGCCGCCCCGCCGACCAACGGCAGTGCCGCGGTGGCGCTGACCATCTGCTTGAGAAAACCGCGCCGCGCCGGCTGCGGCTGCGGCTGCGCCAAGTCATCGTTCATCGCTTGCTCCTGGATCAGATCGTTCGGACTGACTCGCCCCAGCAAGGCGAATCGTTGAGCGGTCATGCTATGGAGCGGTGCCGTTGCGCGGTAGATGGGACGAGGCACTCACTGTGTTGTGCGATCGGAATCAATCGCTCGCCATGCGGCCCGGCCTAGTGCGACCGATAGCGAACCCGGCTCGGCAACGGTTTGAACGAACCGCGCGGCGTCCACAAAGGCATCAGAAGAAAGAACGAGAAGTAGACGATCGTCAGGACCTGCGCGACGTACGTACCCCACGGCGTCGGCGGTCTCGTTCCGAGGTAGCCTAGGACCAGGAACGACACCACGAAACTTCCGTACAGCGCCTTGTGCCACCCGGGCCGGTATCGAATCGAGCGCACCGGGCTGCGATCGAGCCACGGCAGGAAGCACAGCAGCACGACGGCACCGCCCATCACCACCACGCCAACGAACTTCGCATCGACTGCCTTCAGCAGCCCGACCGAGATCAGGACTCCGGCGACGACGAGCAACCTGGCGCGCGGCGTCAGGCTTCGGAACACGATGGTCATCAGTCCGGCGACGCCGGCGATCGCGCACAGCACGTTCACCATCACATCGGTCGTGGCCCTGAGCATCGAATAGAACGGCGTGAAATACCAGACCGGCGCAATGTGCAGCGGCGTCTTCAGCGGGTCGGCCGGGATGAAGTTGTTGTATTCCAGCAGATAGCCTCCGCCCTCCGGAGCCAGGAACACCACGGCGCTGTAGAGAGTCAGGAACACCATGACCCAGAAGATGTCGTGCACCGTGTAGTACGGCTGGAATGGAATGCCGTCGAGCGGCACGCCGTCGGCATCTGTCTTGTCCTTGATCTCGATCCCGTCGGGGTTGTTCGATCCAACCTCGTGCAACGCCAGGATGTGCGCCGTCACGAGACCGATCAACGCCAGTGGGATCGCGACGACGTGCAGGCTGAAGAAGCGGTTCAGCGTGGCATCACCCACGACGTAATCACCACGGATCAGGAGCGCGAGGTCCGGGCCGACGAACGGGATCGCGGTGAAGAGGTTGATGATCACCTGCGCGCCCCAGTAGCTCATCTGGCCCCACGGAAGCAGGTATCCCATGAACGCCTCGGCCATCAGAACCAGCAAGATCATGCAACCGAACAGCCACACCAACTCGCGCGGCTTGCGGTACGAGCCGTACAGCATTGCACGAAACATGTGCAGGTAGATGCAGATGAAGAACGCCGAAGCGCCGGTGGAGTGCATGTATCGCACGAGCCAGCCCCACGGGACATCTCGCATGATGTACTCGACCGAAGCGAACGCCTGGTTCGCGTCGGGCTTGTAGTGCATCACCAGGAAGATCCCGGTGACGAGCTGGATGGCCAGCACGGTCAGCAGCAGCGAGCCGAAGATGTACCAGACGTCGAAGTTCTTCGGGGCGTAGTACCGCCCGAGATGCTTGTCGTAGAACGCGATGATGGGGAATCGATCGTCGATCCATCGAACGACCGGAGGTATGCGCCTCGTGTCTTTCATGATTGACCTTGCTGAGACGTCAATGCGCTAGATCTCGACGCGCACGGAACTCTCGATGCCCTGCCGGACCATCTTCGCGTAGGGGCAGATCCGCTCGGTTTCGCGAACCAGCCGTTCGGCGAGCGCTCGCTCCAGTCCCGGAAGCCGAACCACCAGGTGCGCCGTGAGGCTGTGCCGCCCGTCGACCGGGTCGCGCCCGAAGGCCACGGTCACGTCGACGGACGAATCACTCAGGACGATGCCATGGCGCGTCGCGAGCAGATTGACAGCGCCGTGGAAGCACGCGCCGTAGCCGGCAGCGAACAGCTGCTCGGGGTTCGTCCCGCCGCCTGCCCCACCCATGGCGGTCGGCAATCGCAGCTCGATGTCCAGAGACCCGTCGTCCGACTTGACGATGCCGGAGGCGCGTCCGTGCTCGGTCTCTCCTCCCGTGACCTTGACGGTCGTGACATACAAGGGCTCGAACTCCAGTCCTCGGTACGCGTCCAGAAGGCTGGTGGATGGAGGACTCAACTTCGGCATGCCTTATCTCCAGTCATCTTTTTCTCGGAGCGCCGTCCGCGCCCCGTTGTCCCAGAGGTTGCCCCCCGCCCGTCGCCTCGTCGTGTAGCTGATCGGTCTTTCGCGGGGACACCGCGCCGACGTGGGTTGTCCCGTGCACGAACGGATGGAAAGTGCACGCCCCTTACAGCCGCCTCGACAAACTGACATCCGTCGTCTTCGTTGCGACGGGCGAGTAGCAACCTTTGCGAGCTCACTGAGGCTTGGGCTGCTGGGCGAGCCAGCTCTCGAAGCGAATCGCACCGAGGCGCGCGCCTTCTGCCGGGACAAGTGACTCGTCGTTGAGTTCCACGCCGAAGTAGAGTGCCTCCGGATCCGCGACGACCGCCCGCGGGTCGCCGATGTGCTCCAGGTAGCGCTGAACGAGCGTCGTCATGCGGACCCGCTCCGGGCCGGCGATCTCCAGCGTTCCCCCCAGCGGCGCGGACAGCGCGACATCCGCGAGCGCGGCCGCCACGTCGTCCGAGGCAATGGGCTGCATCAGGGCAGGCGACAGGTGGATCGCCTCGCCCTTTTCCGCCGACTTGGCGATGCTGCCCATGAACTCGAAGAACTGGGTCGAGTGGACGATGGTGTACGGAACGGGCGAAGCCTTGATCAACTTCTCCTGGGCCAACTTTGCGCGGAAGTAGCCACTGGCTTGCAGGCGCTCCGTTCCGACCACCGACAGCGCGACGTGGTGCTCCACCCCGGCAGTCTCTTCGGCCGCCAGCAGATTCCTGCCCGAGGTCTGGAAGAACTCCATCACCGGTTTGTCTTCGAAGGACGGCGAGTTGGCGACGTCCACCACGACTTGCGCGCCCGTGAGCGCCTCGGCCAGGCCCTCGCCGGTGATGGTGTTCACGCCCGTGTTGGGCGCCGCCGCGATGACCGTGTGGCCGAGACTGCTGAGAGCATTGGCCAGCTTCGAGCCGATCAGGCCCGTGCCACCGATGATGACGATCTTCATTGGGATTCCTTTGCGTTGAGGGATCGATGCGCTCACGGCACGAGCGTCAGGACCGGCGCGCCTGTGTTCTTGACGAGAAACACCACGAGCTTGGCCGGTTGGGTCTTGCTCGCGTTGCGACCGACGACGTGCACGTCGTTTGGCCCTTCATAGAAGCCTTGGCCAGCGTGCAGCGTGACGGGTTGACCGCCGCGGACTTGCATCACGACGGAGCCTTCCTGCACGTAGACGAACCCGTGTGCGTCGTGGCGATGGACTTGATCCGAGCTGCCGGGCGGATAGGTCACCCTCAGCAGCAGGCCCTCCTTGCCAGGCAGGTCGCCCAGTTCCTTCTTGATCACCTCCTGAGCATCCGCTTGAGCTGCGGGCGGTTGTGCGAACGCGGTACCGAGCGCGCCGAGCGAGAGCGCGCCAATCATGATGAGAGACTTCATATTTCCTCCGGTCAGTTGAGTTGAGCCTTGACGTGTTGGTTGAATCCTAGAAGCCGATGGCGTCGTGCACTAGACGTCCGGCGCGGATCAGTCTGTTGACCACCTGGAACCAAATGCCGATCACAGCCCGGCATGGAAGGCCTCGTCGGCGCATTGAAGCTCCAGCGCGCGAATGGCAGCGGTCATGTGGTCGACGAAGACGCGGATGCGCGACGGCAGGTGCTGCCGGCTCAGATAGCAGATGAAGTGGCCGCGATCGTCGGGCGCGTATTCGGGCATGCAGCAAACGAGCTTGCCCTCGCGCAGAAGCCCGCAAGCCTGGTAGCCCGCCATCTGCGCGATGCCCTGTCCCTGCAGCACGGCCTGCACCACGAGTTCGGCGTCGTTGAACGTGATGCGCGAGGCAGGCGTCATCTTGTGCAGCTCGCCCTGCACCTTGAACTCCCACTCGTACAGACGCCCCGACGCCAGCCGAAAGTTGATGCAGTCGTGCTGCGCAAGCTCGTCAAGCGACTGGGGCATGCCCCGAAACTTCGCGTAGTCCGGCGCGGCACACAGCAGCATCTGCATCGGCACGATCTGCCTGGCAATGATCTGGCTGTCCTCCATCCGTCCGTTGCGAAACGAGACGTCGATCCGGTCCGAGGTGAAGTCCGTTTGCGCGTCGCTCAACAGGAGGTCAAGCTCGATGTCCGGGTACTTGGCTTGAAAACCCTGCAAGAGCGGCCCAACCACCCTCCTGCCGAACCCTACAGAGGCGGATATACGCAGGCTTCCGCGGGGTGGCCCATCACGCAGGTCGCGCAGATCCTCCAGGGCCTGCGAGATGTGGGCAACGCCGGGATGGCAGCGCGCATGAAAGATCTCGCCCTCGGGCGTCAGCGCGAGGCTGCGAGTGGTCCGGCTCAGAAGTCGAGCACCGAGCTGGGATTCGAGCTTCTGGACCCCGCGGCTGACGGCAGAGCGACCGATGCCCAGGCGGTCGCCCGCCTTCGAAAAGCTGCCTTCGGCGACGACCGTCATGAAGGCGACGACGCCGGCATAACTCGTGGCAAAGCTCGTTGCCAGTGTGTCCGCGTTGTGGGAGTTTGGGGTCGACGAAGAGGAATACTGGACGATCATTCAATGCGCTGCCAATCGGTTCATGTGTGCGTTCCTGCGTCAAGGCAACGCGCTTGCCGACATCAGGTGCTTGCGGACTGCGAAGCGCGGTCGACTATGCCCGCAAGACGGGGTGTTGATTGGTGCGCCTGAGTCAACACTCCTGCGCCTTCACGATGCCCGATCCTCTGGCCACCCGGACGATCGGGGCGGCCCGATCTACAGTTGCGGGTCGAGGTGCAGCCCGCGAACAATTCCCGCCTGCAAACGCTGCGCGATCGACGAGTGCGGATCCTCCGAGAACGTCTCGGTACCGTCGCTCCAGCTGAGGCCGCCGTGCACCAACGTGACATGCCACGCACGTTGACCAACGGTCTGGCGCGCGAAGATTTGAGCCATTTGCCGGGCCAGTGCTTCGCTCTCGACAAGCACGCCCTGCTCGCAGTTGAGCCAGGCCGAGCGCGGGTCGAGGTTGTAGCTGCCGACGAAGATGGTCTTGTCATCTATCAGCATCGCCTTGGTGTGCAGACTTGCCCCGGAGGACGGCCGCACGCGCTTGTGCACCTCGCTGCCGTCCACCGGCTTCAGTTCCCAGAGTTCGACACCGCTTTCGAGCAGCTGCTCGCGGTAGCGCGAATATCCGCCTTGGACCGCGGCGACGTCGGTGGCCACGAGCGAATTGGTGAGTACGCGGACGCGTTTGCCACTGTTCACGGCGCCGCCGAGCAGGGCCGCAATGTGCTCGCCCGGCACGAAATACGGCGAGATCAGCACGAGGTCCGATTGCAACGTCTGCACGGCGTGCAGCAGCGTTCGCCGGACCTCCGCGCGTTGCAGATCGTGATCGTTCATCGTCACCTTGAGCGGATCGTCCGCGGCAAACTGATAGTTCGCAGACCACTGCATCGGCGACTCACCGGTGACGAGTCGCTGTATGGCGCCATCTGCCGGCCCGTTTGCATCGCGGCCTGTCCGAGCCGCGTCGACGACGACAGCGTCCAGCTTGACCCGAAGAGCTGCGAGTGCCCGAGCACTGACGCCGACGGGATCGAGCGTCTCCATGGGGTAAGCCACCGGCGAGTTCCAGTACTTGTCGAACGATGCCGAAGCGTCGCGCACGATGGGCCCGATCATGGCGAAGTCCAGATCCACGAAGTTCACGGCATCACTTGCGCCGAAGTATTCGTCGCCGAGATTCCGCCCACCGACGACGGCCAGGCGGTTGTCGGCGATCCACGTCTTGTTGTGCATGCGATGGTTGATGCGCGCGAAATCCAGCAGGCCCTCTACGATCAGCCCCAGCGCGCCTTGACGTGAGACGAACGGGTTGAAGAGGCGCACGGCAATGTTTCGATGCGCGGCGAGGGCCGCGAAGGTGGCGTTGTTGTGTCGCGCATCCATGTCGTCCACGAGCACGCGGACCCGCACGCCGCGATCCGCCGCTTCCAGCAACCGTTGCACGAGCAGGCTTCCCGTCAGATCGGGATGCCAGATGAAGGTTTGAACATCGAGGCTGCGCCTGGCCAATCGAGCGCTGCGCGCGCGGATGACGAAGGCTTCGGGACCTTCGCTCACGAGTCGGAAAGCAGATTGCCCGCGGTGCTGGGCCTCGCGCGGCGCGATCAGTTGATCAAGCGGCGCCTGTTTGCCGGGCGCGAGCGAAGTCTCGATCGGCAGTGCCGGGCGTGGCCGCACCGGCACAGGACTCGCAGGACCGCTCCATACCGGAATCAGGAGCAGCAGTAGCGCAAGGCCACGTCGCGTGGCGCCACTCCTTTGCGGCGGTCTCGAGCTTGACGAATCGCTTGCCGCACCGGCAGCCGCTAGCAAGATGCCGCCTCGGGGACGCTGTGCACGTGCAGCCGGAAGTTGTCCGCACCCAATCCCTCCAGCAGGAGCGACGGATCCACGCACCGAACGCCGGGTTCGCGCAACAAGCGTCGATACAGACCGTGCGGCGTCCAGACCGCATAGCTGCGCCCGAGCAAATAGGCGGTCAACGCCGCGCACGTCATCCAACCTCGCATCTGGCTGCCGGTGCCGGGGATCCTCTCGCGCACGAGCAACACGTCGCCCCGGGCGCCCCACTGCAGGAATCTGCGTGCCTGCGCGGCGGTGAGCGTGGAGACCGTCATCCGAGTCCACCACGGCTCGACAAGGATGTACTCGCCAGCGGCACCCCGACGCATCACGAAGCAATGTTTGTGTCGCGCATGCACGAACCGGTGCCACCATTGTTTGCGCAGGCCGGGAACGAAGAGGACGAGCCAGTCCGCCGGCTCGAGCGCCACCGGAGAGCCGTGCTCGTCGATCTCGAAGTCCGCTTCCGTGAGCTGAGGTACCGGGGTCATGTGAACACCTCCTGGGCAGTTGCTGGAGCACGGCAGGCTACGCATGACCCTTGCGCGTCTCTTGGAATTTCGTGCGGCCGTGGTGCCAAACCAGCGAATAAGAGCGCACGCAAGACGATGCGGTCGCCTTCGCTGTTTGGTGTGTCGCCAGCAACACCATGGTTCGCCAAGAAGGCCTAGCACCCGCCTCACCTGCTACCTACGATTCGGCGAACAGCACGCTCGACCTGGAGACGACAACCGCCAGGGAGCGAGCCCAACCATCCGATCAAAGGAATTTCTCGTGAGAAAGACAGCGATGGCATTGTTCTCAATCGAGCACGGCAAGGCGGCCTATTGGGCGGACTTCGGAATCTACGGAGCGACCGTCGCGGCCCTCGCGGTCGCGCTGTCGGTGTTTGCGCCGCACGAGCGCTGGCCCAGCCTCGCGGCGCTGGTGATCCTGGGCGCGGCGGCATGGACACTGATCGAATATGCGGTCCACCGCTTCGTGTTGCACGGTCTGGAGCCCTTTCTCGGCTGGCATGCCGAACACCATGCGCGGCCCACAGCCCTGATGAGCACGCCTACGCTGCTGAGCGCCTCGCTGATTGCGTTTCTCGTCTTTCTGCCGGCGCTGTTGGCTGCGGGCTCTTGGCGAGCGTCGGCATTGACGTTGGGCGTGACGACCGGCTACCTCGCATACGCTCTGACGCATCACGCGACGCATCACTGGCGCTCCCACGGGCCGTGGATGACACGTCGCAAGCGCTGGCACGCGCGCCACCACCACATGGCGGGTTGCTATGGCGTGACGAGTTCCTTCTGGGACCGTGTGTTCGGCAGCACCGGCGATCGCAGCTCCCGCCCCGTGATCAGCGCGCGCTCAGAACCATGAGCCTTGATCACGAATCGCCTGTGGAACGCGAAGACTCCTCGGACGCGTTCGAGCACTTTCTAACCGCGATCATCCTGACGCGATGCGTGGACAGTAATGGCCGGCAACTCCCCCAGGCCGACGACGTCGAAAAACTGATCGAACGGCTGTCGCACGTGCTTCGGTCAGCGGCCCGCTCGGTCACAGGAACGCGCAGGGGTGGCTCGAATGCCCTGCCCCGACACAAGGTTCGGGCAGTCGCCGCTCACGTGGTCGGCAACCTGGATAGACCGATCCGCGTGGCCGAGCTGGCCGCCATCGCGAACATCAGTCCACATCACTTCTCGCGCCAGTTTCGAAGTGCGACTGGCCTGGCACCTCATCAGTACGTCCATCACTGCCGAATGCGCCGTGCCGCGCAGCTCTTGATCGACACCGAGATGAGTGTCTGTTCGGTGGCAATCGAAGTCGGATGTGTCGACCAGAGCCACTTCGCCAACACATTCCGTCGAACCTTCGGCTGCACGCCTCGCGAATTCCAAAGATCTGCATGCAGACCGAACACGGCGGACGCCTGCAAGCAACAGAGAGCATTCGTCGAGTACGTCGCTGGGGACGAACCTGCGCCGAACGGCCGCAGTCGTATCGATGAGCGACGGGGAGGATCTGCATTGGTGTCGTGCATTCAACGCTGTGGTCCCGGCGAGAGGTCTAGTGCGCGCGAGACCTGCCACCTACGATTTGATCGTCCATTCACCACCACCCAGGAATCGCAATGACTCAGCGCATCAACTACATGAAGCAGTCTCCCGAACTGTCCAAGAAGTTCATCGAGTTCTCCAACCTGCTGCACAACAACAGCATCGAACGATCGACCACCGATCTGGTGTCGATCCGCGCGTCGCAGCTCAATGGCTGCGCGTTCTGCGTCGACATGCATGTCAAGGAGGCCAAGATTCACGGCGAGCGCGAGCTGCGCCTGTACCACCTCGCCGTCTGGCGCGAATCGCCGCTCTTCATTCCGCGCGAACGCGCCGCGTTGGCGTGGACCGAGATCCTCACGAGGCTGCCCGAAGGCGGTGTGCCGAACGATATCTACGAACACGTTCGCACGCAGCTGTCGGAAAAGGAACTGTCCGACCTGACGTTCCTGATCATCTCCATCAACGGCTGGAACCGGGCCAGCATCGCCTTCAAGTCCGTGCCCGGCGAGTTCGATAAGGCCTACGGTCTCGACAAGGCCAACCTGAGCTAGCCGGCAGCGCTCCGACGACGCGAGTCGGCGCGCCGTCGGGCCGAAGAGGTCTTCGCTTGGTCCACTCCACAACCCTCATCCGGAGATGACTACCCATGAGCACTCCAGTCTTCTATCCGCGGCGCGGCGACGCGCAGGCCCGTGTGAATCCCGCGGCACGGTCCGCATGGATGGGCACTGGCCTTGTGCCTCTCGAGGTGCGCGCGCTGCGCCCACCGCGCGGCCAGACCTCTGCTCCGGACGCGTTTCGGCGCCTCGAGGACCGGCAGTTCCTGGACATGAACCGTGCCTTCGCAGCACAAGGCGGATGGGTCAGCGGCGATGAAATGGCGCGGCGGATGCGGCGCCACTGGGATCAGCCGATCTCCGTGCTGGCGCGATGGATCGTGAGGCGGGAGATGGTCAACGTCGTGTCGCACTCCCAAATCCTGATACCCGTCTTCCAGTTCAGCGCGGATGACTTGCAAGTTCGACTGGTGGTCCGCGCAGCGCTGGCCGAGCTCAAGGGCGTCTTCGACGACTGGGAGATCGCCGTCTGGTTCGCACAGCCGAATGTCTGGCTGGGCGAGCAACGACCGCTCGATCTGGTGGCCGGGAACCATGTCGCCGTGATCGAGGCCGCGCGCGCGGATCGATTCATCGCGCGCGGTTGAGGTTGACGACGCAGGGAGTACAGCAATGACGAACACTCACGGTGACCGGGGCATGAAGAGCCTGTCGGTCCGCATCCATCTGATTGCCCAGCATTTGAACGTGGCGCGTCGGCTGCGGCTGCTTCCGCGCAAACGCTGTCCGGGCTTGAGCGTCGTGCCGCTGCACCGCGGCCTGCTGTCCAGGCTGGTGGGAGTCCTGGGGTTTGGCGAATGAGCTCAGTTGGCAAGAGCTGTCCGCCACGCGTGGTCCAGAAGCGATTCATGGCCGGCTATCCGTCCGCGGTCGCGGTATTGCTGCTGTGCGCATGTGCGCATGTCCCCGACGCCGAAACGCCCGCGCAGCCGCGGCCTGTGCAAGCCATGGCATCGACCCGGAGTTTCGCTGCGCCGCTCGGCGATTGGCCGACCGACCGGTGGTGGCAAGCCTTCGGCGATCCGCAGCTGAATCAGTTGATCGCAGAGGCGCTGGCCACCTCACCTTCTCTCGAACAGGCCGGAGCTCGGCTGCGCGAGGCTGCGGCTCGAGCGGGGCTGGCGCAAGCCGCGAGACTGCCCAGCCTGGGGCTCAACGCTGCGGCCGACGAGCGCAAGCTCACTTACAAGAGCATCTTCCCGCCGAATGCCGTGCCACACGGCTGGAACGATGTCGGTCGCGCCACGCTCGACTTCTCTTGGGAGCTCGACTTCTGGGGCAAGAACCGAATGGCCTTGGAGGGCGCGGTTTCGGAAGTGCGAGCGAGCGAGGCCGAGGTCGCAGCGGCTCGCGTCCTGCTGACGACGAGCGTGGCGCAGACTTATGTGCAAGTGCAGGACTTGTTCGTCCAATTGGATCTGGCGCGTGAGGCGTTGAAGGCCGTCGAGTCCTCCGAGCAGCTCGTCCGACGGCGCTTCGCGGAAGGTCTGGACACCGAGGCTGCCCTCGAGCAGGCCCACGCACGATCGAACCAGGCCATCGCCGAGCTGGCCGAAGTGGGCGAGCGGATGAGCCTGGCGCGCGACGCCCTGGCCGCGTTGACCGGTCAGGGACCGGACCGCGGTCTTCAGGTCAGTCGGACGAACCTCTCGGCCAGACGTCCTTTCGGCCTGCCACCCGAGCTGGCCGTCGATCTGCTCGGCCGCAAGCCTGAAGTCGTCGCTGCACGCTGGCGCGTGGAGGCGGTGGCCAAGCGTGTCGGTGTCGCGAAGACGGCCTTCTATCCGAACGTGAACTTGATGGCCTTCATCGGCTTCGAGTCCCTGGGCGTGAAGAATCTTGGCGCGTCGGGCTCCGACACGGGCAGCGTCGGCGCCGCCATCCACCTGCCGATCTTCGACGGCGGTCGCCTCGCGGCGAACTATCGAGCCGCCGGTGCCCAGTACGACGCGGCCGTCGCGGGCTACGACGCTGCGCTGACCCAGGCGCTGCGCGAAACGGCTGACGCCGTGCGCAGCCTGCAGTCGCTGGACGATCGTTTGCGCCCCACCCAGGCGGCGCTGGCCAGCGGCGAGAAGGCTTACCGACTTGCGCGGCGGCGCTACGAAGAGGGCTTGGCCGACTTCCAAAGCGTGCTGACGACCGAAGACGCCGTGCTGCAGATCCGTCGGGCTGAAGCAGCGCTGCGAAGTCGAGGCGTACTGCTCGACATCGCACTGATCAAGGCCTTGGGCGGCGGCTTCGAGACCGACCCGCAGATGCAAGCACAGGTGATCCGATGAATGACATCTCCTCCCCACACGCTACTGCCGCCGTACTTGCGGCCGTGGCGCTACCGACGTCGAAACGCAAGCGCTGGCTCGCCGCGTGCGGACTGACGCTTCTGCTGGCCGGCGGCGGCTACGCGACCTGGCGTCTCTTCTTCGCGGACCACTCCGTCTCCACGGACAACGCCTACACCTCTGTCGAGGTCCTGCAGATCACGCCGCTCGTCAGCGGGCCGGTGAAGAGGGTCAATGTCGTCGACACCCAAGCCGTGCGTGCGGGCGATGTGCTGATCGTGCTGGACGACACCGACGCCCGACTTGCGCTCATGCAGGCCGAGGCGCAGCTCGCACGGACGAAGCAGCAGGTTCGGCAGCTCTTGGCCAACGACGTCAATCTGGCAGGACAGGTGGACCTGCGCGGCGCGGAGCGACGCGCCGCCGAGGCCGACCTCGCGAAGGCCCAGGCGGCGCTCGACAAGGCGGTCGTCGACGCCCAACGCAGACGCAACCTGGTCGAGGAAGGCGCCGTGTCTCGGCAGGACATGAGCGACGCGGAGACGCGTCTGCTCGAGGCGCAAGCGACCTTCAAGCAGGCCGAGGCGCGCATCAACGTCTCCAGGGCAGCCAACGCGGCCGCTCTGGGCGCACGCCAAGCCAACGCCGCATTGATCGGCGACAGCACGGTGGACAACCATTCGGATGTCCTCGCCGCAGCAGCTCGGTTGGCACAAGCGCGGGTCAACGAAGAGCGCACTGTCATCCGCGCCCCGGTCGACGGCATCGTCACGCAGCGTGCGGTCGATGTCGGGCATCAGGTGAGCGCGGGGGCGCGACTGATGAGTGTCGTGCCGGTGACGCAGATCCATGTCGACGCCAACTTCAAGGAAGGTCAGTTGCGTGAGGTTCGCCAAGGGCAGCGCGTGCGGCTCACGTCGGACCTCTACGGCACCGACGTGGTCTACGACGGCTGGATCGACGGCGTTGCCGGGGGCTCAGGCTCGGCCTTCGCGGCCATTCCGGCGCAGAACGCTACCGGCAACTGGATCAAGGTGGTGCAGCGGCTGCCGGTGCGCATCCGCATGAATCCCGACCAGCTCGCCAAGCACCCGTTGCGCGTGGGGCTGTCGATGACCGCCACCGTCTCGCTTGACCGCGACCCGCAGGAGCGCAGCGCGATGGCCGCGGCGACCGGGCCATGACGACGACCGCTCCCGCTGCGCTCACCGGTCGAGCACTCGTTCTCCCGGCGATCGTGCTGTCGCTCGCCAATTTCATGGTCGTGCTCGACACCACGATCACCAACGTCGCGCTCCGGACCATCGCCGGCGACCTCGGCGTCTCAACGACCGAAGGGACCTGGATGATCACGGCCTACGCGGTGGCCGAGGCCATCACCGTGCCCTTGACAGGCTGGCTCGCCAGGCGTTTCGGCCAGGTGCGGCTCTTCACGTGGTCGGTCGTCGCATTCGTTGCGTTCTCGATCTGCTGCGGTCTCTCGCGATCGATGGGCGCCCTGGTGCTCTTTCGGATCCTGCAGGGCCTGGCCGGCGGGCCGCTGATCCCACTGTCCTCGACGCTGATGCTCGCCGTGTTCCCGAAGGACAAGGCGAACATCGCGCTGGCGCTGTGGGGGATGGTGACGGTGGTGGCACCGATCTTCGGGCCGATCCTGGGAGGCCTCATCTCCGACAACTGGAGTTGGCCCTGGGTCTTCTACATCAACATCGGCTTCGGGCTGTTCGTGTTCCTCGGGACGCGGCGCGTCATGGGTCCGTACGAGACGACCCCACAGCGAAGCCGCATCGACGGGGTGGGACTCGGACTGCTGGTCGTGTTCGTGACGGCCTTCCAGGTCATGATCGACAAGGGCCGCGAGCTGGACTGGTTCGAGTCGAACCTCATCGTGGCGAGCGCCGCTGTCGCGGTCGTCTCGCTGGTGCTGCTCGTCGTCTGGGAGCTGACCGATTCAGCGCCGGCGCTGGATCTGTCCGTGTTCAAGTCGCGCAACTGGCTGGCATCGACGGTCTCGCTGAGCCTGATGTTCGGCATCTTCTTCGGCAACATCGTGCTGACGCCCCTGTGGTTGCAGCAACAACTGGGCTATACGGCGACGTGGGCTGGGTATGCGACCGCGCCGATGGGCATCCTTGCCGTCATCACGGCGCCGATCGTGGGTCGTCTGCTGTCGAAGGTGGATGCCCGCTGGATCGTCAGCGCCGGCATGAGCGTCCTCGCGGCGTCGTTCCTGATGCGCTCGCAACTCACAACGCAGGCCGACTACATGTCGGTGGCGATCCCGATGTTCGTGCTGGGTGCGGGCATTCCGGCCTGCATCATCTGCCTGACGTCCCTCGGTGTGTCCGACCTGCCGGACGACAAGGTCACCAGCGGCGCCGGCCTGCAGAACTTCCTGCGCATCATGTCTTCTGCGGTCGGCGCATCTCTCACGCAGACCTACTGGGAACACATGGCGGCCTTCAATCGTGCCGAACTGGTCGGCGCGATGAACCCGTCGAACATAGATTCGATTGCCGACGGCGCGCGTCAACTGCTGGGGTCGGCGTCAGGTGCCACCGCCTTGTTTTCTCGCCAAGTCGACGCGCAGGCGGTGATGCTCGCGACCAACGACTTCTATGCCATGGCGACAATGCTGATGCTCGGGTCGATATTCGTCGTCTGGCTGATCAAGCGACCGAAGGGGGAACTCAAGGCCGTATCGCATTGAAGCTGAACTTCGGTGCGTGGGCAGGGGCATTTCGATTGTGGCGATGGAGATGCTCCGTGGCCCTGGGCGGTCGCATTGAGCAGGCGCCGTACGAGCCCCTGCCCGGGCCCGTCACCGGGGCGGCCAAGGCGCGTGTCGGCCAGACAGATGATGGAGAGCACGTACTGGCGAACGTCTTCCAGAGGGTCTGCGTGAGCATCACACCCATTTGCCCGGGCTGGGTCGTGGCGACGACCGGCTGAGAGGCGACGGCATGAAGCAGCAAATAGCTGCGCCAAACCGACCCCGGCCCACCATGGCAGCATGTCCACCAAATCCATGAGGTCCTCGGCGGGACTGGTTTTTCTGCGCCTTGCCATGGTCGGTTGTCTCCGTTGCGTCTTGCGTTGTATCAGTCCGGCGACGAGCGGAGCCCGCGTGCACGACGCACAGCAATCAACAACCGTGATCAATGCCTCGGCGATGCCGAGTGGCATCCATCCGCTGGCGCCCAGCCTATCCTGCAATTGATCTACTTCTCGGGATGACTTCTTAGTGATTCGTGTCTGATCAAAATGCGAACGTCATCCGATCAGAAAGCGAACAAATTTCGTATGGGTTGACCTCTATCTGAGTGAGGTCTGACCAGCCAAAACATCCTGGGACTCTAGGATTGTTCGCACCCGAGCAGGAGCTGCGAGTGCGACTGATTCCCAAACATCCGCCAGGCCGTGCAAACCGCAAAGCGCGTGCATTCGAGCTCGAGATCGTGCGGCTGCGAACCGAAGGCTACACGTGCGAAGCGATCCGCGCAGCCCTCGTTGACATTGGCGTGGACGTCAGCCTGAGCACGGTTCAGCGCGAAGCCGCGAGGAGTTCAAAGCGCCGGTCACGGATCGGCGTGGAAGAAGCCAGCGCCGCTTCTACTGATCGCGTCGCCGCGACACCCGCACCGTCGACGCGCGCTGCCGCCCCCGCAGTAGATCCTCGCTCAGGCAAGGACATCGCGGCGGATTTCGTCAGCAAACGGATCACCAACCCTCTCTTTCGAGATCGGAGCAACCATGAAAGTCGCGGTCATTAACTTTTCAGGAAACGTGGGCAAGACGACGGTGGCGCGGCATCTGCTTGCGCCGCGCATCGCCGGCGCCGAGGTGATCGCCGTCGAAAGCATCAATGCCGACGACGGCCAGACCCAGGCCCTGCGTGGCCGCCAGTTCGGCGAGCTGCAGGAATATCTGCAAACCGTCGACAACGTGGTCGTCGACATCGGCGCCAGCAACGTCGAGGACCTGCTCGCCCTGATGCGAAAGTACCGCGGCAGTCACGAAGACTTCGACTACTTCGTGATCCCCACAGTGCCGGCACTCAAGCAGCAGCAAGACACGATCGCGACGCTGGCCGAGCTGGCCCGTCTTGGCATCCCTGCTTCCAAGCTCAAGCTCGTGTTCAACCAGGTCGAGGACGGCACCGACATCTCCGAACTGTTCGACACCTTGCTCGCCTTCATCGAGCAGAACCCGCTCACGCAAGCAAACACGCTGTGCAGTCTCGGCGCCAACGAGATCTACGGACGTGTCAAGGGAACCGGCACCAGCCTCGCCGAGCTGGCCAATGACGAGACAGACTACAAGGCGCTCATCGCTCAGGCCAGCGACACCGCCGACAAGCTCGCATTGGCGCAAAAGCTCGCGACCCGGCGCCTCGCGAGCGGCGTGGTACCCGAACTCGACGAATGCTTCGCGGCGCTCGAGCTCAGGTGAGCGCGTTTAAGGCTACGCTGAACAAGCCACTGTTTTTGACGAACAGTGGCAACAGATTTGCGCGGACCTGAATTTCGCAGAGTCCGCCGGGATTTGCTCAAGTTTGGGGCAGATCTTCAAGATGCTCGGCTCA